>Ga0209573_1001022_pt1 | contig 48215 bp, 36 predicted proteins | sample TNRBio252014_DNA_FD_185870 | JGI IMG/M metagenome (GOLD analysis project Ga0209573, IMG submission 185870) | Wastewater treatment Type I Accumulibacter community from EBPR Bioreactor in Madison, WI, USA - TNR Reactor_6/25/2014_ DNA (SPAdes)... | ecosystem: Engineered > Bioreactor > EBPR >... | reverse complement strand
GAGAAATGTCTTTGATTATCAGGCATCATTTTAATGCATTTTGCACTTGAACGTTCCGTTAAATCGGCTTAATTAATTGACAATAATAACTCATCTTGTCTTAAATAATGGCGGACATATTAACAAAAAAAGACAAAGAACAGACGCATAAACTATTAATTAATTATTCATTCATAATTCGTAATTCATATGGGATGCTTTTATCTTTATCGTATGAAAAAACAAGCATTAACCCAAAAATCGCCATCGCTCGTAAATATACAAGCAAATTAAAATGTTCCCACCACTCTAATCCGATACGTTAATGACATGAGAAAGCTAAACAGTCGCTAAGGACTACCTAATTTTGAGTAGGTTGATTTATTATTTAGCCTACCCCATCACCTAAGAAAGTATTTTTTTACCTAATTTTTGTAATCGTGTAGTAAAATCAATTGCTTCTCTCTAATTTTGCAGTCCGATACTCGTCTAAATTAATTATTTAAGGGGCTAACCATTCAACAATAAACAACTATGCTACTACTATTCCAAATAAATGAAAGTAACTTACCCTTCGTGGGTTGATCGTTTGCTATCTGTCGGTTACAAAGATGCCGAAAATTCATTACTACTGAGCTTAATTCGGCGAACAGATCAATTAGCATACCTATTTCTGTTTGCTCTCATACCGCTAATCCTATTCACCAAACCTGCAATTGTAGGGGGATTAGTTATTGTTGTGGTCATAATCCTTTTCGGGGGGGTGATTGCGCTGAATCGTTGGCAAAGGTATGACATCAGCCGTGCCGTGCTAATCTTCGCCGTTTACGTTTTTTTGACCCTTGATTATTGGTACGACGACAATCCCAATCATGTCATCATTAGAATAATTGTACCAACATGGGTAGCCCTTTTAGTTTACAAAAGTAAAGAAATCCTAAAAGTTCTGGGGCATTTCGTGGCGGGTACAATCATGATGACCTATTCTGCCATTCATCTGCAACCCAACGTAAACATAAACCTCAGCAACCATGAAAACTATAATCTATTTCTGCTTTTCAGCTTTACGGGACTATTCTTCCTATTTAGTAGGGAATTAGAGCATAACTATTACCGTAAAGTCCGCTTAAAACAGGTACAAATACAGTCGGAAGAACTGTATCACCAAACGTATCTGAAAATGCAAGCCAACCAAAGGCGATTTCTGGCATTATTTGATGCTTCGGGTGATGCACTATTTGTATTTAACCACGAACAATTCATCATCACTGATGCCAACCGAAAAGCGGTTGATTTATTCCACGTAACCGATAAAGAAGCGCTGATCGGTAAGTCCATTCAGGATTTATTCAAGGAACATTTCGCGCTACTTTCCGACGTAAATAACGATAGTCAGCAGGAGCCCCTGCAATGTCAAACCCTTAACGGTCAATTTTCTTTTTGGTGTGAAGTTCATGTACAGATCATTGACACTGAAACGGGTCGCGTCGGCTTTCTCCAAATTCACGATATAGATGAACAGCGGCAAACCTATGAAAAACTCAAGAACACCCTCCAACAATTAAGTGAAACCCAACAATTCGGACAAATCGGCACGTGGCAGATTAATCTAACAACCGGTGAGGCGTTCATTTCAGAGCATTACCGCGAATTATTAGATTATCCGGTAGATGTACCGCCGAAGATTGACATGTTGAAGGATCGCATGAAACCGGATGAATACGCCCTCTTAACCCAAGAAATTCAAAAGGGGATTGCCTCCAAAACGGATTTTCATTTCGCTTTTACGATTTATTTGCAGGGGGAAATTGAGCGAACGTTGCTGGCACGATGCCATCCCGTCATCAACGCGGAAGGTGTCGTTACCGAATTATACGGTGCTACGATGAATATCAGCGGCTTGAAACGGATGCAAACGATAGCCGAAGCCAACGAAAAGCGTTTCCGAACCTTGTTTGAAAATGCTCCTTTAGCGATTTGGACAACTACACGAACTGGGCAAGTACGTATCTTCAATGCGGCTATGGCTCATGTCTTAGGATTAGATGAAGCCCAAACCGTAAAATTACGCATCGGGCATATCATTCATCCCGACGATCAGCGATTGTATCGCATGAATCGAGATTTACTCCTTCAGATGGGTGATGCGAAATCATTACAATTTGAAGTACAGTTATTACATCAAAAGGGAAATGTTATCTGGGGTAAAATGTCCCTGACCATCATGCAAGATGCAGAAAGTAATACCCCCTACTACGTGCATATGGTTGCTGACATATCCACAGAAAAACATCGAGAAGCAGAACTTCAAAAAGCAAGACGGATCGCGGAGGAAGCCAACCAAGCCAAAAGCGATTTCTTAGCACACCTCAGTCATGACTTACGCAATCCCCTTAACGGGATCATGGGGGCGACGGAGCTTTTGGATGAAAAACTAAACGAAGATAGCTTGAAACACTACACACACATGATCCGTGTTTCAAGTAAAAAGTTGACTCAAAATATCGGTAATATCTTGGATTATTCCCGTTCTGAGGCGGGTAAAATGCTTATCACTCAAGAATCATTTAGTTTGAAAGCATTATGCCATGAAACAAGCGTCCTATACACTGAGTTAGCCCAAGAAAAAGGCTTAACCTTCACTGCGCACTGTGAAAACATAATCTATGAATACGTGATTGGAGACCGCTATTTGGTATCGCGTATTTTGGATAACCTGTTAGGCAATGCGCTGAAGTTTACGGAAAAGGGTGGAATCAACTGCCGAATAGATCAGCAAAACGGAACGACCGATAACGTCATCCGAACTAACTTTATCATTCAAGATACCGGCATCGGCATCAAACCCGAAGATATAGATAAGTTGTTTATTCCCTTCAGCCAATTAGATAGTTCCTCGACTAAATTGTATCAAGGAACGGGGTTGGGCTTGGCAATCAGTAAAGAATTGGCAAACAAAATGGGAGGCGATATTACCGTTAGTAGTACATACGGCATCGGGACAACCTTTCGCGTTTCCATACCGTTTGTAAAAGGAGCATTGCCGGATACCCTGAACGAAGATACAGTCTTCTTAAAACAAACACCTTTTGATCCGAGCCAATATCGAATCCTCGTTGCTGAAGATGACGAGGTAAATGCCGAATATTTATTGACTTTACTACGAGAAAAAGGGTATCAAACCGACCTCGTATATAACGGCAAGCAGTTACTCAAAAAAATACAGCAGAAAACATACGATCTATTGTTATTGGATGGAGCGATGCCCTACATGGACGGTTACCAAGCAGCGGCTCAAATCCGTAACGATGAAAACAATAGCCCGGATCGTCGGATGAAAATCATCGGTGTAACGGGATATGCTTTAAGCCATGACCGTGATAAATTTCTGCAAGCAGGCGCGGATGATTATATGAGTAAGCCGATAGACCAAAATGCTTTATTGAAGATGATTCAAGAGCATTTACGAGCCAAATCCTAATCATTTTTCAAGCCAAGCACGTATCTTTGGTCTTTTAATTCCGATGGTCAAAATTATTTTTTGCTTGCTGATCTGGCTTGGATTCGTGAATATTGGTTCACTCTTCGCCCAAACGCCGACCCGTTATGATTCGTTAGCGACGTTGGATTATCGCCGTCCCGATTCCTTAGCGAAGCATACACCGTCATCTGCTACGGTATCCATTCAAGCCTTAGCCAACCACTTAACGCAAGGCGAAGACCGCGATTTATATAAAGTCCGCGCCATCTTTCGGTGGATCACCTTCAACGTCAACTATGATGCCCAGCAAGCCCTGACGGGGCGGTTCAAAGATAATTCTGCGCCGGCAGTGTTGCGAACCAAGTACGCCGTTTGTGAGGGATATTCTAACTTGTTTCGGGAATTGTGTAAGTCGGCAGGAATCGAATGTGTTACGATTCTGGGCTTCGGTAAGGGTTTTAATTATAAGTTAGGGCAAAAAATCACGCGCGTGGAGGGTCATGCGTGGAATGGTGTGCGCTTAAAAGACCTTAACAACGAATGGTTTTTAATAGATGCCACATGGGCAACGGGATATATTCAGAACAGTAAATTTGTGCGTCATTTTTCCTCTTTCTACTTCCTGACTGATCCGACCTACTTTGTGTGGACGCATTTTCCTAAAGAAACCCGTTGGCAACTGTTAGCAAAACCGATCAGCCTCAACACTTTTGAATTATATCCCCAAACGCTGTTTGTCTGTCCCTTTAAGCCCATAACTCCGTTAGCAGGTATCGTCCAAAAGAATGAAGAAGTTGAAGTAAAAATACAAGTGCCGGGCGGTTGGGGCGCAATCCTTTTAGGCGGTAAAGAGGTCGTGCCGATGACCAAAACGGAAAACGACATCTTCACAGGAAGGGTCATTCCCAAAGAAAAAGAATTGAGTGTAGGGGTTCGGATGTCGGATTATCCCGAAGGAAAATATGATGTGGTGATAATTTACTTAGTCAAATGACCTTTGCGGTATAAGTAAATCGGATACACGAACCAATAGCCAATCATTAATACTGCGGAAAGTAACAAAATCAACAGATTTACCACTAAAGGCATGTTCGCATACCGCGTAACGAATGCCTCCAAAAACGCGGCGATCACCGTAAACGGCGCGCAGGCAAATATGATCTTCAGCCCACGCATCGCGCCGTCCTTTAACGCGCGCTTTCGACTATGCGTGCCAGGAAACAAAATACCGCCCCCCACCGCAAAACCCGCCGCACAGGCAATGATAACCGTAGATATTTCTATCGTTCCGTGAATCATAATGATGCGCCACGCATCCCAATGGACGTTATATTGATAGAAAAAGGAAAAGAATGTGCCAATCATAATCGCGTTATAAACCAAAAAGTACAACGTTCCCACACCGCACAAAAAACCCGAGACGTATGAATTAACATCCACCCGCAGGTTATTATAGCCGATCCTCAAGAACATAGCAACCATATTTTCATCTTGGTACACACCCGTTGGGTTGCCGGAACGGATGTTTTCTTCGGTACTACGTACGTATCCGGTACCGAAATAGGATTCAGCAAAGTTAGGGTCTCGGTCGTTGGATAAAATCCCAACCAAAACCATTAAGATAAAAACAACGGTCGAAACGATAAAAGCGTTCTTAGAACGGATCACTTCTTGAGGAACTTCTTTCGCCCAAAAATCCCAAATCCTGCGGAGCGGTTCACGTTTATTTCGATAGATGTTGAGGTAAACCTTTCCAGCCAACTGATTCAGATAACGCACGGTATTACTTTTCGGATAAAAAGTACGCGCATAAGCAAGGTCATCATTCACTTGGATGAATAGATCAACGACCTCATCGGGGTTGGCGGTTTTGGGTTGTTGAAGTTGATCTTCAAATTCACGCCATTTATCACGATTCTGTTTTAGGAAAAAGACCTCACGCATGGCGGAAAGTTCGGCATTTAGTTTGAAATCTGCAAACGGCTATTGATTGCGATGCTTAATATGACGAATAGCCAGAATATGAAAGGCATACGCCGTAAAAACCAGCACCGCCGGTAAATAAACATAGGGAAAATGACCTATGATTTCATTGGAAGGGTTTAGATGTAGAAATTGAATGGCGGTAGGTGCTGCGCCGATTCCATGAAAGACTACGACAGAAAGGATCAACATTCCCCAATAATTCCAGATTATCAGCAGGTTTTTGGGGATTTTTTTAGTGGATAAAATGGCAACCAAAGGAGCAGTCAAGCCCACCAAAATATCGAAATTTCTTCCTGCAAAAGTCATCTCAATGGGTAGCTTGCCTTGTTCATAGGCTTGATACAAGAATATTTCAACCGCAACCCGAAAGACCTGTACCCCTAATAATATCTTCACCGGTAATTTTTCCGCAACCTTTCTCCCCGCAGAACTTACAGCAAGCCAAATCAAACAGACGATCATCGGTAGGATGATGAAAGCGATACGTGGGGGCAAGGAATCGAAGACTGTAAAAAAGCCATTGTATCCCAGTAACCCAATGGTCAGAACCCAACCGACCCACCCCAATAACCAAAAACGATTCGCATATCTCCACAACAAGACGACTACCATCAATATGAGTAAGGTAACTGTTGCTGAAAATAAAAGTAAAGTTGAAGGCAAAAGCATGTGGACAGCATTATTTACAATTCGGCTTCGTAGCTTACATATACTTTCAAGAACTTATTATCATTGTCCAATAGGATGAACTCGGAAGTTAAACGGTCATCAAAACCGGTATAAATGATGTTGAGGTATTTATCACCCGCGAATACTTGTCGAAGCGTTAACGGATGGGCTTCATACTTTTGTAAGCCGGCGATAAAATAATTCTTGAGTTGAGAGGTATTGGTAATCCGGTCGGACTTCGTAAGTTCCTTCGTGTAAGGCGAATCGTAAAGGACAGCCATGCTGTAAAAGGCGACCAAATCGTCCAAAGTCTTTTCCTTCGCTAAAATAGCGTTCCAAGTAGCGATCCAATCGTGGGCTAACTTGACTTTTTCCGGGTGCGCCATTCTTCAACAATTAAACAAGTGAATTTTAAGAATCAATATCAGCCAATCCCAAGCTGTTACCTATTTTTTTGAAGCGAAAATAACATCGCCGTTGGTCAGGTCCCATCTTAAATAAGATTTCCCAAACGTACCAAAAACCTTCCTTATCTTCTTCCGTCATATATTCAGAGAATACATAGCCCTCGGATTCATCCTGATAACGCTTGATTCGTTTTCCCATCCGCTCAATATAACTCCTATCGTCCTCGATATTTAGGTCTACAAATTCTTTCCAGTGCCGCGTTTTGTCGTTACCCCGATATAGGAGTATGGATGCCATATCCGAATAAGCGTCATTACGCACGGATTGAAAAAGTTTGATTAGGTGTTTTCGGGTTTGTTCAGCTTCAGGTGATTGGATGTCAGACATATTTTTTTGGAATGACCTAATTAGTCATAGTTAGAATGCAAATCTAAGCTATTTTCCCGAAACGTTGTCTGTTTTATTTTCCCCAAATTACGCCAAAGTTTCGGGAGTCTGCTTTTTACGTAGGATTAAATAAACACCAAACGCGATAAATGGTAAACTCAACAACTGTCCCGTATTTAGGGGTAAAAAAGTAGCGTAGGCTTCTTGATTCTCTTTCACAAATTCGATCAATAATCGCGCCGAAAATACGGTTATCAAAAGCACACCCGTTAACAATCCGTGTGGCGTTTTCTCGTATTGTTTACGATATAAAAACACCAACAAGCCGAAAATCAGTAAATAACTGATGGCTTCATATAATTGAGTGGGATGGCGAGGACCTCCGGCGCAATCCGAACCCGAAGCCTGCACATACTCAATCGCCCAAGGTAAATTGGTTTTCAGCCCGCAGATTTCAGAATTGAAAAAATTACCGAGTCGTACACAAACCGCCCCACACGCCGCCGTGAGTGCCAAACGATCCGCCGCCCACAGAAAAGGTTGGTCGGGACGTTTTCGAGAAAAAAGATAAACCGCCGTAATGATCCCAATAGTTGCTCCATGAGATGCCAAGCCTCCCTCCCGAACATTGATAATACGTATAACCGTCTGAATAAAGGCAGAAAACCATGAATCCGGAGCATCGGGAACTTTCAGCCCACTTTGGGAAGCAGAATACCGTTCAAAAACATCTAAAAAATAATAATGCGGATCATAAAATAGGATATGTCCCAACCGCGCGCCAACGACTACCCCTATGATAACAAATACCGTTAAGGTATCCATATCAACGAGGGGTTTTTGCTCTTTTTGATACGTCCAACGCAGGATAAAATGCCCAAAAATGAATGCCAACGCAAACATTAATCCGTACCAGCGCAATTCCAATCCGAACACGCTAATCATTTCGGGATCAAAATCCCAGACGATATGTAAAAAGGGAAAGGTCATAAGCATTGCCATTCATCGGCAAAGTTGGTGAAATCCCTTTAATAAATATCGCAACAAGGCTAAATAATTGTTACCCTTTGAATATTTACTTTAATAAGATCATCTTTTGTGTTGGGGTTCGGCTCAAATCCCAACTTTTCAAGATGTACAGCCCATCGGGAAAATTACTTAAATCAATATTATGGTAAAAGTCTTCGGCTTGAAAGCGATGAATGGTAGTACTATTCACATCTATTACTTCATATATCAAGCCCGATTCTAATCCTGATACGGTAAAAAGCCCTTGGGAGGGATTAGGATAGGTGTTTAGTTGTTTCTGAATCACAGGGGTGGGTCGTCCTGTCGGACAAGTGATATTGGTAAAATTCTCCACTTCACGATCCAACCTAACGGAATCACCGCAAATAAAAGCTAAGGACTCCCGATTGCCTTTCAAATAATAATTAAAAAAGGCAGTTAAATATCTTTTAGTTAATAACTGTTGTTGTGCGGGGGAAAGCGACCCTTTGTCTCCTGCGGAATTCGCCCCCACCCCGCATAAAAGATTAGGCGTATCGGTAAAGTTGCAATGTCCGCCTTTCAATATGGATATTCGTTGCTTAGCTCCAAAGGCATTATTGAACATCGGTACTTGATTTGATTGTTCCGGCGTAACGCTGTCCCCTCTCGCACTGATAATCAATACAGGTGTATTTATATCTTTTAGCCCGTCTATAGCCGTCGGCGTGGAGGAAGTTTGAGCCGGTGCTAAGCCCGCAATAGCGGTAAGTTTAGGAAAAATTAACGGTGTTAACATCGAAGCCCCCCCTCCCATCGAATGTCCGAAGATGGCACAAGCAGTATCCGTTTTAGCAAAAAAGAATGAACCTTTACGCATACCTTCGGATTGCAAATACCGAACGCTTGCCGATAGTTGTTGCGCAAAGGTAAAATGATTCACATTAAATCCGTTCTGTTCGTCCAGCGTTGCAACGATATAGCCCCATGATGCTAAATGTTCAAATAAATTAGTGTACGCTAGATAATTCATCACAAAACCATGTCCAAAGGCGACAACAGGAAACTTACCATCGGCGATACTTTGTTCCTGCGTTGATTTTTTCGGATAAAATACACGCATTTTAACGGGTGCATTGGTGTAAAAATTATCATCAAAGCGAAAATCCCGACTGGAAACGGAATACTGCCCCATTTGAGACTGCGCATAAACCGATGAAGATGCTACAATCAATAGTACCAAAAACAAATACAGCTTCATGAATTTACTTTTTGAATATAATACCAGAAAATGCCCAGCGCAATTAACGACACGAACCACAATATAATCATACCGATAGAAAATACATCTATTGTTGAAAACCAGATTCGTCCTCCCGTAGTTAAAGAGGCAACCTCCTTCCTAAATAGTCTTTGCTTTTTATAACAATAGGCGTTAAAAACAATAAATATCGGAGGGGTAAACAATAACCAATAAAACAAAAAGTCTTCGGAAACATCCGCCACCACTTGAAATAAGATCAAAGGTAACAGTTGTCCCGCTAACTGAATGCTAAACCAAAGGGATGATTTTCTGAAAAGGGATTGATTCACGCCGGTGTTATTGCTTTTTGCTGATACGATAAGTTAAACCTGCATTCAGAAGTGTTAACCCCCAACCTATTTCCGCATTAACCGCTAAAGAGTTGGTAAAATAATATCGTGCGCCGAGCATCGTACCATAAAAAGGCGCAAAAGAACGATCCAATGGAATATTTTGATTGGTATCAATCGTGCGTGCCTGAAAGTTAACGATTCCAAAAAGCAAAGACGCATATACATCCCAGTCTTCATTCACAAAAATGCGATAAGCTAAGCGCGGTCCCGCCAGCAGTGCGGTAATTTTAGCATTTCTCGTGGTCTGCTTAAAGGTAGAGTAGGCTACATACCCCCCTACCGACATACCATCCGACAAGGCGTAGTCCGCACTTACATACAACGGCGGTATTTCCTCCCGATACCCATCAATTTGACTGGCACTAAACACACTGAAAAAACCTGCCCCTGCATTGATTAAGAAATTGCCTTCTTCAATGGCATCAGGGACATATTGCCGGTTGATACCCGGACGCTGATTGATGCCTCCCGACTGCTGATTTTGTGCCATTGCAGGCATAACTGCACCTAAAAAAACACAAATGATCCAAATGTACTTCATAGTTTTACTTCAAGGCTAACAACAAAGCTACGAAAATTCGACGCAGATAGTTTCTCAATCCCTGCCCAAAGATGCGTTATTTTCACTATTTTTGCAGATTATATTGGATTGAATGACTGAAAAACCTGTATCAACCGGCGATATTCTGACGGAAATCATCTCCGCCATGCGCGAAAAAAAAGGCTTTGACATTGTGGTTATGGATTTACGCCACCTGAATAATGTAGCCACATCATACTTCGTCATCTGTTCCGGTAACTCTGACCGGCAGACCCAAGCCATCGCCGACTACATCACTGACCAGCTCAAAAAGGAACTCCACGAACGACCGCTCCGAACCGAAGGCTATCGTTCCGGGCAATGGATATTGATTGATTACTTTGACGTGGTTGTTCATGTATTTCTGCCACGCCACCGCGATTACTTCAACTTAGAGGAGCTATGGGGAGATGCCGAATTTACCCGTATCGAAAACGAATAATCTTTACTTTTTTCTCAAAAAAAGAACCCCGCTCTCCTTAGAAAGTGGGGTTTTATATTGACTTAGTAAGTTTGTTTATTCTACGATTAACTTAGCCGTCTGCTGACCGCATCGAATCAAATACAGTCCCGAGGCTACTCCCGTCAATTCCACCGGAATGGCGTTTTCTCCTTGGTTAAGATTTTGATTTTGCGACCAAACAGTACGCCCCGTCATATCTAAGACTTCCAATTTAACCGTTTCGGCTTGATTGGCTTGGATATTGAGGTTAAAGTTACCTTTGTTCGGGTTGGGATAGATCGAAAGCGATAAGTCGGAAGCCGTTTGCAAAGCAACCTCATCACGCGAGAACGTACATCCAACCTCAAAGGGTCCATAAGAAGAATAGCAGAATGGTATTGTGTCATTGTTAATATTCACACCCAAACCTGTGCGTACACGTGCTACATACTTACCGGCGGGTAAGGCGAACTTGGAATTCGACTGTGCAGAACGGAATACTGTTCTACCAAACTCATCCAGAATTTCGTACTTAATATTGATACCGCCGCCGAAGATAATAATATCAGCCTGACCATTAGAACAAACTTGGTTGGTTGCAATCGTTGTGTTCACAGTTCGGATGAGCGGCGTACCCGGATCACGCAATACAAACGTATCTTTCGTCCAGCAATTCGCACCCCTAATCCGCGTTACGAATTGGTAATAGCCCGGCTCAAGATCAGTAAAATTGCGGGTGAAAATATCGGGTGCTTCAATCGTCCAGAAAAACTCATTCGGGTCAGTGATCGAAACCACGCCGGAAACGAGCGTGTCTCCATTACGTACCAACTTGTATTCAATATTCTCGGTTTGACCTCCTCGAACGGTAACTTTCGCACTACCCATCTCAGCCGGATTGGTTGCGCCGCAAGTACGAGGCTGTTGGGTAACCGTAGCTGAAGATTCGATAGGCGGGAAGACTCCAACCGTTGCCGTCTGGATAACTTCACAACCCGTATTGTCAATCGCTTTTAATTCATACGTCCCCTCGCCTAAATTACGTTTCACATAGGTTAACAGACTTGCATTAGAAGCCGTGAAAATCAATGTTCCATTCAGGTAATAACGAACAGGGAATGGGGTCGGACGAGCATTGACGTTCACATTCACATTAAAGCGGATACTTCCGTTCGTTTGTCCCGGACAGGTAACGTTCACCACATCCGCCTCTTGGTCGAAGACAAAGAACATTTGCGAACGGTTTTGGATACGAGCTACACCCGTGTAAGCAACCGAACAAGCCGGCGCGTGTTTATCTCTAACCACTATGCGATACGTTTCCGGTATGATGATACCGTCAGCAAATAAATTACTTGGCTGAAGGTTGGTAAAGAGGTTGCTATTTTGCCAAGTCGTTCCGCCGTCAATCGAATATTGTAATTCACCCGAACCACCAAAGGCAGATATTTCAATTTGACCGAGCGTACCTGCCGCACAGTTTTGATCGGTAGTACGTACTTCGTTGATAATCAGGCGTTGTGGTTGGGTAATCTGAATCCGATACGAACCCAAAGCACTCACACAATAGTTAGGAGGAAGTGGATTGGCTTCGTCTGCGTTGGCAATAACAATATCATATACGCCGGGTCCTAAATTAGAATACGTGATCGGTTGACCACTTTGCGCTGATTTAGTGATCGGGTTGGGACTGGTAGTCGTATTTGGCGTTACACCCGTGATCGTAGCAAAGACTGTTCCTGCGGTATTGGCAGGCGTAGAGGCAAAGATTGTAATCGAACCGTCCTGCGCGCCAAAGCATGAAATATTATTTTTGGTAACACCGTCCATACTCAAGAGCGGAACACTCGAAGTAGAATTCAAGTAAATCAAAGTATCTTTGGTACAGTTCGGATTATTAACATCCCGAACGCGTAACAGGTAAACACCCGACGTTAAGTTATTAAACGGCGTACCTAATTGCTGTAAAGCACCGTCATACAACTGATATTCATAGCTACCCGGAGGGGTTACACCACTGAAATCTAAGTTGATCGCTCCGCCGATACATGCACCGGGTTGGGTAACGGTAAGTCCTGCGCTTAAAATCGCAACATTATTCGGATTCGCTAAAGTTACCGTTAAGCGGTCAGCACAATTATTGGCATCAGTAACTACGATGGTGTACGTTCCGGCAGACAAGCCGTCATACGTATATAAGCCTGCCGTAGCCAACGTGCCGTCTTCATTCCCACCGATGTACATTTTATAAGGTGCAACACCACTCGTTACGCGAACGGTAATGAAGCCCGTATTGGTGCTGTTACATTGCGGGTTCTGAACGGTCGTAGTTCGGATCGAAAGACCACTGGGGTTGGTAATCAATACTTGGAAGGGCCATTGGAGTTGGCAGTTTTGCGTACCTGCCTCCCGAACAAAGATGTTAATCCCCGCAGGATCAGGCGAAAGATTGGAGAAAGTATTACCGGATTGCCAATTCGTACCATCCATTGAATACTGGAGGCTACGTCCACCTGTTGCCAATACTTTAATCGTACCGAGCGTACTGGAACCGCCAACGCACATCGGTTGGGTAACCACTACGTCATTAATACGGATTAATTCGGGTTCAGTTATGGTTGCCAAGTCGCCAACCGTAACGCAAGAACCTTTGCTGACAAAGATTTGATACGTACCTGCCGTCAAGTTTTGACCATTTTGTCCCGGAGTCGTCGAGCTAAACGTTTCGGACTCTAAGGGAGCAACGTTTTGCGCGTTGAAAGTTTGATTACCGGGTCCAACCATGTAGAAACGGTCAGCCGAGTTGGTCGCAAAAATGGAAATCGCACCACCTTCACCGTTACCCGTTCCTGCGTTACAAGTACGGTTTTGAACCAATACATTGGTGATAATCGAAGTATTATTACCTTGTGAAGAAAGGTTCACTTTTTGAGTGATCGAACAAGAGCCGAGTGAATCCGTAATCATAACATCATACGTACCAGGTCCTAAGTTATTGATCGTAAACTGCCCTGTTGCCAAGCCCGTAATCGGTGTGATTGATGCAAGTCCGGCGATAACATTCGTTCCGTCAAAGGCAAAGCCTGTAACTTTGTACTTATAGTTATTAGAACCACCTGCCATGCGAATCGTAAACGAACCATCGTTATTTCCGCAAGTGGGTTTCGTGGTTTGTAAATCACCGATTGCGATTTCAGAGAAATTAACGATCGCTACTGCTTTACAACCCTGATCGTCGCGCACGCGAACCACATATGTACCTGAACCCAAGTTAGAGAACGTAAACGAACCTGCCGTAGATGCCGTTTCCGTACCACCGTTGAGCGAATAGTAACGGATGGAAGAACGTCCGCGCGGGATAACTTTGATACTACCGTTGCTTGATCCGCAAGTAGGATACGTTAAAATCGGGGGTTCAGCCAATTCCAAGCCGGAAGGATTCGCTAAGAAATATGTTCCGCCCGAAACGGTACAACCTCCGTTCAGATCACGAACCACAGCCGTATAACCACCTGCATTCGGATAAACATTGGTAAAGATCGGGCTGGATTGGAACGTTAAACCATTGTCAATGGAATAAGAATAGTTACCCGAACCGCCTTGCGCTACAACTTGAAGTGTACCTCCTGTGTTACCGTTTCCGCAAGCAGGTTGCGAAAGAATGTTAACAGATGTGATGACAATCGGTGCAGGAGCAGTAATCGTAATCGGTTGGTAGTAGGCGGCGCATCCCGTCGGGAAGGCATCCGTAGCCACTACGATATTATACGTACCGGGACCTAAGTTGCGGAAGGTATGCGTCGTGCTATTTACAATCGCGGGTGTCGAGCTGAAACCCTGACTGTAGAAATAAAGCGGGCGTACAGCACTGGAAACGCTCACCACGATTTGTCCCGTGTTGGTTCTTTCGGGATCGTTGGAACATGCCGCGTTGATCGCTTGAACGTTGATGATATTCGGCGAACCCGGATCATTCAGGATGAAAAAGCTATCCACTTTACATCTTTCCACGCCGTCCGGTAAAACTTGTGCATCTTCTACGCGGACATCATAATAACCCGAAGGAATATTATCAATCAGTGCATTGATGCTGGTGTTCGTACCGTTTAAGGTGTACAGATATTCACCCGAACCACCCGTTGCATTGATCCGTACACTTCCGTCCTGCACACCGCAAATAGATACCGGCGTTAATTGGAAGCTATTGATCTTCAGGGGTTTAGGTTCGGAGATGGTCGCACTTCTTTCGGCACTGCAACTGTTCGCATCCGTTATCAGCACGCGGTAGTTACCGGAAGTAAGATTTGCAAAAACGGCTTCGCGTAAAGTAACGTCTCCCGCAATTTTGGTAACCGAATCAGCCGGTGCGCCGTTTTTATATAATACGTATTTGATGGGGGCAGTACCGCCCGTGATGTCTAAGGTCAGCTGGGCATCCGAACGACCACCGCAAGTAGGCGATTGGGTTACAAAGTTGCCGATGTTGATACCGTTCGCATCTTTAATGCGGAACAGGATGGTATCGGCACAACCGTTGCTCAAACGACCGATGGCTTTGTATGTTCCCGGTACTAAGTCTGCGAAGATAATATCGAAATTATCAACGATGGTTTGCGGCGCAAAAGGTCCGTTAACGGTCGTTAAAGCGGAATCCGCAATGAAATATTGGAGTGATTCATCAAAACTGGTCGGAACTACACGCACAGCCCCATTCGGAATACCAAACAGACAGCTGGGCTGAACAACCTCCGCAATGTTGAGGCGTAACGGAGACGGGAAATCAACAAAGAAATTGATCGGGTCTAAGGCACAGCCACTGTTATCCCGAACTTGAATGATATGCGCTCCCGGTAAAGCACCGTTAAATACGTTACTTAGTTGGAATGCACCACCGTCAATGGAATAGCTAAGCGGTGGATTGGCTGTTGTTGCGACTACCGTAACAGATGTAGCACCCGTCCGGCAATTCGTTGTATTAAATAACGTACCAATAAGGCTCAACGTATTCGGATTATCTTTTACGTCCGAGTTGATTGTTGAACCTATACATCCTTGCGCATCTATAACTTCTACAATATAAATCCCGGCACCCAAATCTTGGAAGAAAGTTCCGGGTTGATTAGGTTGACCATTTTTGTAAAATGGATAAACTCGCCCATCGAAATCTCGAATAATCCGATAACGATAGGGCGGCGTACCTCCACTCACAAACGTAACGTCAATAGAACCGTTTTCCAACCCGCACGTTGTCGGCGAACCGAGTGAACCTACTTCAATGGCATTATTCAGTACCGAACCGGAAGTGGAAACTTCACAACCGCGACTGTCAGTTACTTTGAACGTATATTGTCCTACGCCTAAGCCTGCAAAGGTGGGGCTGGCTTGTTTCGGGCGTATAGCCGTTACCGGAGCAGATATTTCATACTGTAAAGCTCCCGTACCCCCCGAAGCCGTAACCGTTAAGCTACCCGTCGTTTGCTGACAGGGTAAGGTCGTATTCGTAACCGTTGCCGTGATCGGCGCAGGATCGGTTAAGTTAATCGGATCAGACGTTCCGCGACAACCGTTGTTAACGTCCCGAACGGTGATGACATAGGCACCTGCCGCACGGCTATTAAATATCGGAGAAACCTGCTCGGTAGCTGAACCCGTAATTGAGTAGCGGTAATTGTTACCTACGGGAGCGGTTACGGTAATGCTTCCGTTCGTCTGTCCTACACATCCCGGGTTAACGTTGGTAGTCGTTACCGCGATAGACGGACCCGCCGTTAAGATAATCGGGTCGGAATCATCGGAACAGTTGCCGTTGGAATCATTTGCCCGAACGATGTACGTTCCCGCACTTCTACCCGAAAAACTATTCGACGTTTGCGACGGAATAATGACGGTAGTACCGTCAGAACCTAATAAGGTATAGGTTACCGTAGAGCGTTGCGTCGGTTGCTGGACCGTAATCGTACCGTCCGCTGCTACATCGCAGGAAGGATCGGTTTTGGTTGCTGTCGTCGTGAAAGGCGTGCAAGGTTCTGTTGGCGCATCCTCCGAGAAGGAAATGATATATGCGTCATCATTCCCTACGTTTGGTTGGGCTTGATTTTGGTTCGGGCTTTGGAAAAGCGGAAAATCGGGACTATTGGTATAGCCTGCGATAGCGATTCTTCCGTTGGCATTGGTCGCCAAAGCACGCGCCACCTCATCACTCGTAGAACCGTACATAAATGACCAGTCGTTCGCGGAACTGTTGCTCGCGCTTGCGTCTATCTTCATTATATACGTATCGGTTGCACCGGCATTACTGCTTTGGAACGGCAGATTAACCGCTAAGGGATCATTCGGCGAAACGCTCGTACTCGTTGTCGAACCCGCTACATAAATTTTTGTGCCAAGCGTCCCTACCCCGTAAAGAATATCCGAACCCGCTCCGCCCAAGTAGCGCGCAAAGTTGCGTGTACCCGTTGCATTGAAGCCGATTAAGAAACCGTCATTGAGGTTATTTCCGCCGAAAGCACTGCCACCCGTGATGGGGAAGTTGGTACTGGCGGTTAAGCCTACGATATATACGTTATTATTACTTCTGTTGAAGGTGATGCCGTTGGCATTTTCGGTAGCCGTTCCACCGTAATAAGTTGACCAAACGCGCGTACCTGCGGAATTATATTGCGCGACAAAGGCATCATATCCGCCGCCATTGGTTGCTTGGAAAGCACCCGTCATCGGTAAGTCGGTACTATTGGTATGCCCCGATACATAAACGTTATCTGAAGCATCCAAAGCTACGCCAAAGGCTTGATCATCGTTTGTTCCACCATAATAAGCTGACCATGTACGCGCACCGGCGGAAGTCAGCTTTAAGAGGAAAGCATCACGGCTACCTGTCGGTGCAGTATTGCCTAAAGTCGCCAAACCGGAACTGAACGCCCGACCAACCGTATAGATACTACCGTCAACAGCCGAGATAGCTACCGATCGCAGATCATCCGTCGAAGTACCACCGAAGAGGGTTGCCCATTCACGTGTACCATCGGGTTTGAGGCGGAGGATGAAACCGTCCTGCGTTCTGCCGTCATCTTTCGGTAAAACGGTGAGGGTTGTGGGGAAGTTGGTACTTTGTGCCACACCGACTACAACTGCGTTTCCGGCATTATCTACCGCAACTGCGTTTGCCTGATCCAAGCCTGAACCACCGTAATAGGTAGCCCACGCCAAAGAATTATCAGGATTGTATCGGGCAACGATCACGTCATTCACCCCGCCGAAGGTCGTTTGCGCAACGCCCGGCGTAGTAGGGAAAACATCACTGGCGGTGAAGCCCGTGTAGGTAATGCTGTTATCCGCACCGACGGCTACGCTATGCGCCCGATCAAATTTAGCACCGCCGATATTTCCCGACCAAATGCGGGTTAAAGGATCAATAACTAAATCTTTCGAGGTATCATAATCCCCTACTTCAAAGGAAAGTACGCCGTTCTTAAAACGGAAGGCGGAACTAACCTCTGTTTGAGCGGAGGCGTTGGCTTGAAAGGTATAAGGTTTTTCTTCTCCATAATTACCGAAGGCATGGCGAGCGGACAGTGAACCGTCCCGACCTACTTCCATACTTTGGAAACCAACGTAGTGGAGCTGAATATCATTGACCCTTCCGCCCGCATGAACCGTAAACTCATATTTGAGTTGGTTATTTTGCGAGAAGAACGTCAGGTCAACGTTGGGGTATATATTGTAGTAAGTGATCTTACCAAAGGATTGCACGCCTGTTACAGACGTTTCCCCCAGATAATAATGGTGTTTCCCGACTTGGGGATGGGTTGCCAGCACCCGCGTTTGGGGGTTAGCATTTCGGAAAACGATGTCCGTGCGGAGGGAAGCACTTTTGTTTTCATTGGACGCTTCGTGAAAGACGTAGCTGACCGCATCTTTCCGAAAATAGACCGTTGCTCCCGAAACGGAGGCGGTGTAAAGGATGTCGGGACGGGCATTGCCTTGGTCATCGCGTACCTGACCACGGTTTTCCGTGAATCGCAGGTGATTTTGGACGGCTTTAGCCTCCGTAACCCTTGCGAACAAGGCGGAGAACAGGAGCAGTCCCAGTAATACGCATAGAGATTTCTTCATAGACGGAAGTTTGGTAACAAACGTACTGTACTAAGCCAAGCGCAAAATTACAAAATGTTCCGCACTTTTACTATTACCGTCAAAAAAAGGCTTATGCACAGGGGGAGATCGAATGATTAACCATGATCGCCGCTTCTCACATTGTACAGCAGGCTAAATCCCAAAAACATACACCATCACCCTTTCAGAAAACCGTATTCATATACTTTGGGCTGTACTTTTAAGGCTAAAAGGTCGAGTAACCGGCGGAGGTTGCCGATTAATCCCATGTACACGGTGTCGGTACTTTTGTTGTTCATCTTACCTTTTTCGTTTCTGCCTTGGAAATGCTCGCGGATGTCATATAAGGAAGCATTGACGTTGCAATTCGGTTGGGCATGATAGTATTTCCACAGTTCGCGTCCTGCGTCAAATACCGCTTGGGCTTCGGGGGAAAAGACCAAAGGTGTGGTGCGCTGCTCGGTGGTAACGATTAACAGGTTGTCGGCTTCGGGTTTGAGTTTGCCTTTGATAAATTGCGTCATAAAGTTACTATCGAACTTCTCGCGGGCGTTGACTTCCTGTTCCGTGAAGGGTATCCAGTGGTTTGTGCCGTAAGCCGACTGTATGTTGTTATTAAACAAAGTATAAGCGAAACAGTCGTTCTGAAACTCCGTATCGCCTTGCCAGCCGTCGTTCGGGTATAAAAACTGGTCGCGGTCGTTTAGCCACGTGGCAGGAATGCAGTGACGGACTGTGAAGTAAATACTTGCTTGGATTAAATTATCCGAATTTATTAAAAATTGCCCCGCTTCTTTATTATACATCATTTTGGGATGTACAACTATAATCATATTCTGATTTTGAAAATCATTTCCTTTAAAAGGAAACTTTCCTATTACTCTTGAATCGTTTTTCTTAGCTCTGAAAGGTTTAATCCAGTCATTTATATATTGACTATCACTATAAGCAATTAAATGCTTAACTCCAACTACATTTCCATTTTTGTCATAAACATCTGCTACTGTATCTGTAAACGGTTCTTTTATTTTAGTATCCCAAATCATAAAGCCAATAGGAAATTGTCCTTTAACATTATCAAAAGTATCAGCAGGTACTAAAAAAATTTTTTCAAGCATTGCTTGAAAGTTTTTTCTAAAATCAATAAAATGTTGTCCTTGCAGAATTTTCAAAGTTGAAAATTCTGCAAGGACACAACCGTTAATTTCATAATATATCCTAATTAAAAATTGAGCAAAAACTTCAGCATTACCTTGCCCTAATAGTTCCTGATATTTTTTATTTATCTTTGATTGCTCTACACCACCTTTTCCATCTCTACCATCAAGAGTTTTTTTATCACTTGCCTCCGCGTAAGGCGGATTAATATAGATGACCAACTTTTTTCTTTTTTCGGGGTCGTCAATGATGGCTTTTAGGGGTTTGGGTAGTTTATCGAAGTCATCGTTAAGGAAATCGAATTGAAAGACGTGGTCTTCGAGTAGGTTAGCCCCGTTTTTGATGCGGTCTTTCATCACCTCTACATCCTGCTTATCGAGGGTGGAAGCCCAGATGTTGTATTTGTTGGTAAGTCCGGTGAGCAGGTTACCCGTCCCTGCGGCGCAATCCCACACGTAATATTCATCCTGCCAGTCTGCTCCCAGCACGTCGGTTAAATATTTTTGGGAAAGTTCCACCCAAATCTGCGGGGTAAAATAACTTCCTTTGCGTTCCCTTACGTCTTGCGGGACGAGCAGGTCGCGCCGTTCCACGATATAATCCCAGTATTCTTTGGCGGGCGGTCGTTCATATTTATTCCAAAACTGATGGTGGGCTTTTTGTTTATCGTTAAAACCGGTTTGACTGCTGGTAAATAGTCCCATACTATCAATCTTACGATCCAATTCGTAATGATCTTTTTTCAGGAGGACGAATAGGCTTTCTTTCAGCGATTCATTTTCGTTAGAAAGTAAATCAGCGAGATAAAAATCACCGTCAATAATTCCGTTCTTTTTGGCGATTTCCCAATTCACGGCAATGGAGGGCTTTACGACGCTCAACCATTTATTATAAATGACCATGAAATTGTTTTTATCAATCTTTGTTTTTGTGATTTCGGTTTTGCCGTCCACAAAATTATCCTTGATGAAGTCGGTCAGTTCTTTATGGTTCTGTTCATACGAGAAAGTGAGAAACTTTTGATCTAAAATACCTTTTACCCGATCGTGTACGAGTTGAAACTCTTTGGTTTCATAGTTGGAGGGCGTAACTTTCCAGTTGAAATCGTTGAGGTAGAAGATGTCGTGAACCTCGCTATACGGAATGAAAGCGATCTTTTCGGCATCAAACGCCCCGAGATAGGCGGGAGGGAGGTGGGTATCAAAAGTTCGGGCTTTCCCAATAGTCAGGATCAACTGAACGAGTGAAAGATTAAGGTCGGATTTGCCTTGCTTGGCTTCCGCCCAAAGGAGGGATGTTTGTTCAAAGAGTTGATGTTCCCTTTGTTTGATGCTAACGCAGAAATCAACATTGCCAATTATTTTGGTGCAGTCATAGGAAGAAAAGAAATCCTGAGCAACTTTGAGCTTTAGTTCTTCTTCTCGGATGTTGGGATAGCGCATAACTTTGAATTCAGGGAACAAGCAATACTTTTTAAGTATCGCCTAAGCGATAAACTATAACACGACAAATATACCAACCTTTTTCCTACCAACACCTCCGCCACCGTATTTTTTAACATTTTTATTGAAATAGCACAGGGGCTGTCGGTATTTCGTATCTGCCATTTTGATATAAAAAATAATATAAACGCTACAGGATTTAAGTTAAATTCCGGCGGGCATTTTGTTTCAAAAGGTAACAGAACGAAATACAAAGAAATATCAATTTACTGAAAAATAATTCAAATATTAATCCATTTAGGCTAATTTTTAATAAAAAATAGGCGTAAAAAGGCAGTTTCTTGCCCCCAATCTGATAAGGATGGATTTGTTAATATTCCTTTATAGCTAATAGTGTGAATATCATCAATTTCGACTGTCCACCCCCCAGTTGAGGCGGTTGCGGAGGGTTTCAAAATAGCTCGTCTCCTCAAAAGTAACCAAAACGGCATCAAAATCAGCCTTTTTGACCAGAATGCGGACGTGTTCTTGGATCAATTCATTCCGATTATCCAACGCCACCAAGCACTGCCCGGAGCGACTCTCCATCTCAAAGGTAATCACGGATTCAGTCGGTAATATGATAGGTCGTACCGTCAATGAGTGGGGGGCAATCGGGGTAATAACCCACGTATTTGCCTGTGGAATAATGATCGGACCTCCACATGCCAGCGAATAAGCCGTTGATCCTGTGGGTGTTGAGACGATTAAGCCATCCGCCCAATAGGAATTTAGGAACTCGCCGTCCACATACGTATGAATGATAATCATCTCATTAGAGTTGCTCTTATGGATGGTGATCTCATTGATGGCAAAACTGTTTTCATGAAATATGATGGATGGATTGGATTCTAAAGCTAAAAGTGTCCGCTTTTGGGGAATCCAGTTACCGGCTATCAGCTTCTTAGTCAGGTCTTTAAGTTCATGTTGGTTAGAGTTTGCCAAAAATCCCAACCTGCCTACATTAATTCCGACGATGGGTATCGCCCGCTGTCCTACCATCCGCACACTATCCAAAAACGTACCGTCGCCACCGATGCTGAATAGAAAATCAACCTCCGGCAACTCCTCTAAGCCCCGAAAAACAGGCTGTAGCAACCCTAATTCCTGATTTAGCGGGGCATAACGCGCTAAATTGCGGGCATATTCATCATAAATGAAGTAGGCAGTGCCTTCTTTTTGAAGGAATCGAAAAAAATCTCTGAGGATGACGAAATCCGTTGTGCGCGTAATTCGTCCGAAAATAGCAATCGTCATAACCGAAAAATGATACAAATTAACACATTAGGGGGTACAATCTATCGTCGTACTGTAAATCGCCCGATATTCATTATCAACGGCAGTCGCCGGACGTGATTCAAAACATTCTTGCATGCCCGAAACGATCTCCTTTCTCACACACCCCCGCTTGAATTCCAAGAGTGCCACTTCTGCCGAAACCTGATAAAATCCTACCCTCTTTCTCGATGAACGACTGTGTTTGTTGTGATTTTCAGCCTCGGGATTGGAATTTTTCCATTGTTTATAGCATAGATTAGGCAAAAAGGTACATGTTTTGGCTTTAACATCGTACACATCATTGATTAAAGCCATGTTCCAGCCGGCATACCGATACGCTTTATCAAAGGAAAAATTAATCCGCTTAAATACCGGCAAGCCGATAGCATGGCTTTCCGCTGTATCACCGGGCAGGGTGATGGGTTCAATCGTGCTTTGGGGCGGGACTTGTGCATTCCAATAATCCTTTCGCGCCAAGGTGGCAGAGCGGGCGTTATAATAACTTTCGCCCGAAATAACCAAATAATATACCGTCAGCTTGTATTTATAGCTGTTTTTACATCCGCATCTTTTGCCTTTACAGTTGGCGCGAAGGGAAGCCGTGATGTCAAAAGCTGCCCCTTTTTTCTTAGCTTCATACATCGGGTCGGAGACTTGAATGGAAATATCTTCGATCATATCCGCTTTTTCCAATGAGACCAGATCAAAACCGTTCAATATCGCCGTATAATCACTTTCATTAGGATATATGAGTTCATCAGGTATAACCAGACTACGCTCTGCCGTGAACTTCTGTTTTTCCTTTCCCGAAAAGATAAATGATACCGTGTCGGCATAGAATTTCACGCCCTCCGCCTTCACAAAGGAATAATGTTGCGTGAATCGCGCTTTGTCTTTTTCCCGATCTAAGGCTAAGGCTTGCACCAACGAACTGTTACACCGATGATTAGGACAGACCGCCCCCAAGGGAAAGCTCCCCAATCGGGCTAAGCGTTGGTTATAACTCCACTCGGTTTCAAAACCCTGCCAGAAAATCGCCGTAGCGGAGGTCTGGGCTTGCAGGCATCCGCAAAAACTAATGAATATAATTATATGAAATAGTACCGACACCATCACGCATAAAAGAACAATGTTAGCGGAAATACTCGGCTTTCGCAATATGCAGGTGTATTTTTAGGGCTTTTTCTGCCGTAGTCGTTTGGGTTGTGGAATAAGCGGAATGTGTAGATACCCGCAGAGGTAAAAAATTATGGCATTCTTGCGTGTTGGTAGGAAAATAATGGGTAGATTTGCGATGTTTTATGTTAAAAGTGTGGTTATGGAATATCCAAAACGATCATTACAGCATATATCAGAGACTGGTTCTGCAACAATTTTTAAGGATCATATTCCCAAGCATTGGATAGTTAGAGAGCTATCAGAAAGGGATTATGGTATAGACTATTACCTAGAAATTGTAAATGAGAAAAAAGAACTAACAGGTGATCTTGCACTTATTCAACTTAAATCACGTAATCCTATTACATGGAATTCTGAAGGCCATTTTACTCTATCAGGCATAGAAATAAGTTCATCTAATTATTGGTATAGTTTTCCAGTACCAGTATTCATTTTTCTGGCTGATAATACAAATAATGATTTATATTTCAAATTAATTAATTCTTTTATAAGAAGAGAATTTTTTCAGTATAATTTACAAAAAAGTTTCTCTTATAAATTCATTCGGGATTCGGATAAGTTTGATGTTTTTTCTTTCAAAAAAGAATTTAATTCCGAAAACGATAGACAACAGTTTGAAAATGAACTATTTTACTTTATATCTAATATTAAACAATTTCAAGATTTTCAAGCCCAACATTATCATAGAGATTCATTCTTGCCAATAGAAATTTCTGACTTGATATTTTTTGAAACGATGCACAGGAATTTTAGCTTCTTGTGTAATTATTTCAATATAAGTAACTTATTGCCAGATTTACTGGTGCTTAAAAAACAGAGTCTGGCACAATACGACCATAACCAGCTCAATTTCCAGCTTTATGAAGACGATTTAACAAGATTAGCCCAACCAATTAAATCTTCTATTATTAACCTTATTTTGGCTATAAAAAATCTTCTGACTGAAGAACGTGCGTACTGGGAGAGTATTAATCCAAATGTATATAATTATGTAATTAGAATTACAAACGAAGGAGAACTTCCAGATTTCTACTAAGAACTTAGTAATTACCAACTCAAACTGAAAATTATTATTCGTAGGTTAGATAAATTTTAGTTTTATTATATAAACCTTATTTTTTATAGCGTCTAAATTACTTTCACTATGGAATTCTCCTCCTCTCAACCCCAAATCTTGATCGAAGATACCCGCGAACGCATCAACGCCGAAGCCAAGATCAAGTTACTCGAAACGTTCGACTTTGAGCCCGTACATCCACAGCTGATTCACATTCGGACGCATGAATTTTCCGCCGTCTGTCCCGGTACGGGTCTGCCTGACATCGGACTGTTGGATATTTCCTACATCCCGCATCAAAAAGCCGTCGAACTCAAAGCCCTAAAGTATTATCTGTTTTCGTATCGGAATGATCCCATCTTCCAAGAACCGGTAACCGACCTGATCTTTGACCATCTGTGGCGGGTGATGAGCCCCCTCTACCTGCGCGTCGAAATGAAATATAACACGCGCGGAGGATTCGACACTATCACCATCGCCGAAAAAGGCGACCGCCGGCAACTCAACCCCGCCGAAAGCCACATCGTCGGTAAATAATTGCGTGCCGTTTGCCCGTAATTTGCTACCTTTACACGAATAATCTATCGTGTGTATGAAGTTATGGATTATCGGAGCGGTAGTTGTATTGTTGTTGGGTGCTTGTTCCACAAAGGAAAACATCATGCCGAATAACGCCATCCCCCAAGATCAAACCGTAGGCATCTTGGTACAGGAGAACTATATCAATCGGGTATATATTTCCCTATTGGGACGCAAACCCGACAGCACCGAAAAACAGCAAACCCTCAGCCTTTTTAATAAAGACCAATGCGCACCGGCATCGCGGGAGACCTTTATCCGCCAAACGATGCAAAAAAACGGCTTTTATGAGCATGTATTTAAGATGCTGCGCCGAGAATATCTGAACGATGTGGATACCGCTTCTATCCGCTGGGATATTCGATTGTTTACGGATTTAGCCCAACGAGAGCCTCGTTATCAAAAGGAATACCTCCGTATGGTGTATAAATTACGCCTTTTGGAGTCCGTTCCTACGGGCTTGGCAGCGGATAGTTTTAAGATAGCGGAAGCCCACCGCCGCTGTGTGGATAATAACATCTACGACGATATAAACATGGGGTCGGAAAATTTCGTTACTTCGGTCTTTAGCAACTTTCTTTTTCGGTATCCGACCTTGAACGAAAAAGAATCCGGCGTTAAGATGGTGGATGGTCAGATGTCCGTCCTTTTCGGTAAATACGGCTCATCCAAACGGGAATTTATCAACCTGTTTTTTGGTCGTAATGATTATTTTGAGGGGCAGGTGCGATTGGCGTTCAGGCGGTTTCTGCTTCGGCAACCGACCTCGCAGGAGTTAGCCGATCATACCCAGAAGTACGCCGTCCACCAAGATTATCGTCGGTTATATTTAGATTTGTTGAAGTCGGATACCTACTTATATCAACGTTAATCAACCAATGAGCATATGGCATACGGCTTTTGTATGGCTACCGAGAGTATCGTTCCCGTCCGTGCCGAACCTTCCGAAAAGTCGGAACTGACCTCCCAAGCCCTTTTCGGGGAAAACGGAACGGTTCTGGACGATCACGGTAAATGGATGCGCGTCCGTTGGGAACATGATGATTATGAAGGCTGGTCGGATACCAAGATGCTCACCGTGCAACGTCATCCTTTTCCCGAACCCGAATATTTGGTACGTACACGGGAATCGGTATTGATAGCCCGCCACGAGCCTTTAGCTAAGTTGGAGATACGATTACCGCGCGGGGCATTCTTTCCTGAAATACAAAATGAAACGAACGGCTTATGTTCCGCCGAGATTGGGGAAGAAAATTACACCTGGCGCAGGGAAGAAATGGAGCCGGCCAGAATGCCCGACCGGATGATGATCTGCCTCACCGCCGCGCAATATAAAGGTTCACCTTATTTGTGGGGCGGGCGGACGCTTTGGGGGATTGACTGCTCGGGATTGACGCAAGTGGTCTTTCGGTTAAATGGAATCGGACTCATGCGCGATGCTTACCAGCAAGCCGAACAAGGCACGATGATTGAACTCAAAGATAAAAAAGCCGGTGATTTGGCTTTTTTTTACAATGATTCAGGAAAAATTACCCATGTCGGCATTGTTTTTGGAGAAGGGACGATCATCCATGCTTCGGGTTCGGTGCGCATTGATACGCTGACTCATGAAGGCATCATCCGAGATGGAGACTTAACACATCGTTTACATAGTATTCGCACTTTCTTCATCGAAAACGTGTAATAATAATGTAGGAAATTTTATTACTTTGCCTATGCACCACCGTGTACTGGTTTTGAACCATGATTACCAAGCTCTTTCCGTTTGCGCCGCCGAGCGGGCATTCGTGTTAGTGTATCTTCGGAAGGCAGAGGTGGTGGAAACGTTAGAAGGAGCCTTCTTGAGATCGGTCGGCGGATTGTTTCCGATTCCGTCCATCATTCGTCTGCGTCGTTACATCCAGATGCCCTACCGCAAGGTATCGCTTACGCGGATGAATATCTTTCGGCGGGACAGCTACCGTTGCCTGTATTGCGGGTCGCCTTATGATTTAACCATTGACCACATTATCCCGCGCTCCAAAGGCGGAGGCGATTCGTGGGATAATTTAGCGACCGCCTGCCAAAACTGCAATACCAAAAAAGGTAACCGCACGCCGGCGGAAGCTGAAATGCACCTCCTACACGAACCCTTCCGCCCCAGTTACATCATGTATTTGAGTAACTTTAATCATTCGTCGGTGCAGGACGCGTGGCGACCGTATTTAATGTTGTAAATTCTTTTCCACAATATAAAAGGTAAGTCATTTTCACAGACTTACCTTTTTCATTTGGCTATGAGTAATTCTTTCGGAAAAATATTTCGGATTACCACTTTCGGCGAATCGCACGGGGCGGGCATCGGAGTTGTTATTGACGGCTGTCCTGCCGGCATCGCTTGGGATGAAGCCTTTATTCAACATCAATTAGACCGCCGCAAACCCGGGCAAAGTGCTATCACCACCCAACGCAAAGAATCCGACATCGTGGAGGTATGGTCAGGCGTTTTTGAAGGTTACACGACCGGCACGCCGATTATGCTCTTATTGCGGAATGAAAATGCCAAATCATCAGACTATGAACACCTGCGGAATCTCTACCGTCCCTCCCATGCCGACTATACTTACCACGCTAAATACGGCAGACGGGATCATCGGGGGGGCGGTCGTTCTTCCGCGCGGGAAACGGCGGCACGAGTAGCATCAGGGGCAGTAGCACAGCTGTTACTCCGAAAATATGATATTCAATTTCTAACATGGGTGGATTCCATTGGCAGTGCGTTCTATGTGCCGGAATATTTTACCGAATTTACATCGGAAGATATAGAAAATAACGAAGTCCGTTGCCCGCATCCCGAAACTGCTGAAAGGATGATCGCTTACATCAAGGAGGTTCGGAAGCAGGGCGATACCGTCGGAGGGACGATCAAAAGTATCATCCGTAACGTACCCGCCGGCTGGGGTGAACCCGTCTTTGATAAATTGCACGCCCAATTAGGTAAAGCGATGCTAAGCATCAACGCCTGTAAAGGCTTTGAATACGGGAGCGGTTTTGCGGGAGCGAAGATGCGGGGATTGGATCATAACGACCTTTTTTACCGTGATAATGACGGAAAAATCGCCACCTATACCAACTATTCGGGAGGAATTCAAGGCGGTATCTCAAACGGGCAGGAGATTTACTTTCGCTGTGCTTTCAAGCCCGTTGCCACCCTGCAACAGAAACAAGAAACGGTTGATAAAGCCGGAAACCCCATTACCTTCATCGGCAAAGGCAGGCATGACCCCTGTGTGCTTCCCCGTGCCGTCCCGATTGTGGAAGCGATGAGTGCCTTAGTGCTGGCGGATTTTGCGTTACGGGCATCAGCGAAGTAACTGCAAAAACTACCATAAATGAATCAAATAAATAGCATAATTTGGTCTCTGTACAAGTAAGGTAATCATTTTTAGACATTTTAACCCGCTTGCAGAAATATTATCATTATCTTTGAAAACATTACTGGCACAATTTTTCTGCTTCAACGCAAAGCCTAAAAAAGTATTGAAACAGCTTAACAAGACAATCATGAATAAAATAACAATATTTTTAATTTTCGGCTTAACTCTGGTTTTTAACCATGTTTTTGGTCAGACCTATAAACAACAATTCAATGAGCTAGTTGCTAAAAAGGACACATTAGCGCAACAACAACTTTTGGACAAATGGGAAAAAGCAGACAGCAACGACCCGGAACTTTATGTTGCTTACTTCAACTATTTTGTTGATAAGAGCAAGAATGAAATCATAACGATTGGACAAAACCCCAAGGGAAATGATGTTCTTCAAATTATGGATCAAGACAGTTCTAAAAAAGAACCTGTTGCTTTCATGTATGGCGACAATTACTACGACCCGGACAATTTGAAAAAAGGATTTGACTACATAGACAAAGGGATACAAAAACACCCGAACAGGCTCGATATGCGTTTCGGCAAAATTTATATGTTTGGGCAGCTTGAGGATTACGAGAACTTCACCAAAGAAATAATCAAAACCATTGATTATTCGGTATTAAACAAAAACAAATGGACATGGACGGACAGCAAGCCGGTTGACGACCCCCAAAAATTTATGCTTACTTCCATACAAGGTTATCAGATTCAACTTTACAACAAACAAAGTGATGGCTTGCTTGACAATATGAAGCGAATTGCGGAAGCCGTTTTGAAATACTACCCTGACCATATCGAAAGTTTATCAAATCTTTCAATAGTCTTCATGATTAAAAAAGAATATGACAAGGCATTAGTGCAATTATTGAAAGCCCAAATAATAAATCCCAAAGACTATATTGTTTTGAACAACATTGCACAAGCCTACAAAATGAATGGCGAAAAGAAAAACGCAATTAAATATTACGAACTGACAATCAAACACGGAGACGAACAGGCTCAAAACCACGCAAAAAGACAAATAGAAGAACTTAAAAGGAAATGATAGCACGATTGTTGTGCTATTATGCAACTTTGGTAATAAATTGATCCTTTGCAATCAGATACTTACGTACAAAAAAATAAATGGATAATACAACAGCAATAGGAATTGCCGCTTTGGCAGTAATTTTGAACGGACTTATTGGACACTTCCTTGCTCCCAATGGCATCCTGTTGACACCTGTTGTTTTGACAATTACAACATCATTTGTTTGCTTTGGTACAAAAAACATTAATGTCATTTTTATAAGTGCTTTGACATATTTGTTTGTTGCCTTAAACGACATTTCAATTAAACTTTACTCCGGTGGTCGGCATGACCATGAGGGGCTTGGATGGATTCATATATTCTTATTCATGGGACTTGCTCCAACATTTTTAATTTTATTTGCTTCGGTTTTAAGCCGAAAAGGAGAGTCCTTGATGAATAAAGTTATTGCTGTAGTTTTATTTGTAGGACTTATGTTGGGACATTTACATCTGTTTAGTAACTTAGGACTTGGAAGACATTTTTAATATGACTGGAACGAGTAAGATAAAAGCATGTGCTGTTAACCCGTGTTGGGAACTGCTGATTGTGTTTTCATAGGGCAAAGGTAGCATCCCATCGGAAGACTCCAGCCACCCCGTCAGATGAATTGATAATTCTAAATCAGTAATTAAGAATGTATTTACGAAATTAAAATTGTTAATTTCATAGCCCTAATTTAACGTAAAACAGGCAATTTTTATCCAAAATAAAAGCCATTTTAACGGAGCGTTCAACCTGAAAATAGGGTTGAACCGGTTGCTAAAAAATCTGAATTTTGATCAATCGCTTAACAAGCGATAAGCAATACCAACTATTAATCACCAAAAATATCTTAAATATTTGAGATATTTTGCTCAATCATTTTATTGTAGACATTTACGATAAAATGATTTAATTATTGATTAACCATTTACACCATCCTAAATCCGATCATGCACATATCATCGGTTTGGGGTGCATTTCCCTGCCAAGCAAAGAGGGCTTGCTCGATGGCGATGCGTTGTTCCCGCATGGAAAGGTGCTGTGATTCGCTCAGTATTTGTTCCAACCGTTTAATGCTAAATTTTTTGCGGTCTTCAAAGTTGAATTGGTCGGTAAGCCCATCACTGAACATATAAACAGTATCCCCGCGATTGAGTTGCACGAAATGCTCGGTAAAAGTTACCTCAGGATAATAAAGAGAAGCCCCCCCAATAGGTAATTTATCACCTTTAAGGCAATGGAGTTCTCCGCCGGAAAAGTAATACAGCGGACGACCCGCACCCGCATATCGGATGGTATATTGCTTAAAATCAATGAGGCAGTAGCCCACATCCATGCCTTCTAAGGTCTTTGGGACTTCGCCGTAACCCTGCTTGAAGAGGGCTAATAGCCGTTGATTCGCTTCATTTAATACCAAGTCGGGGGTCAGTTCCACGCCTTGTTCACGGATAATCTGACTAAATATGTTGATACCAATCAGGGACATGAATGCCCCCGCCACGCCGTGTCCCGTACAATCGGCACATAGTACGACAACCCTATGCCTCCGTTGATGTATCCAATAAAAATCGCCCGAGACGATGTCCTTGGGTTTGAATAAGATAAAATGGTCATTCAACGCTTTCTCGAACTGAAAGGGCGTGGGTAGCATGGCTACCTGTATGTTTTTGGAGTAGTTGATACTGTCGGTTAGGAGTCGGTTTTTGTCGTTAAGTTCTTTGGTTCGTTCGATGATTTTAGATTCCAGCACTACCTTTTGCTCTTTGATGATGCGTTCATTTTCGATGAGTGCTTCTATGGCGATGACTTGGGTTTGTTCAATTTCCGCACGAACTACATTTATTTTATCGCCTAAAGCGACAGCCAGCAGGGCTTGTTCAATCAAAATGCCGTATTGAAAAGCATATTCCGTCCAAAGGTTGTGATTGAGGATGGTCATATTTTTCAATACTTGAATGGACATGCCAATCAGTAAAATTGAGAATGCCACCACATAGATTCGGGCAGGTTTATAACCGTTTTTCCAAGCAATCAAGCCTGCACTGATCGCAAATAATGGGGTAATGAACGCAATGAGATTTAGAACGATGCTGTAAACATATTGCGCTTGGGGTAAAAATGCCTCCAGATTAATAAGGACTAATCCAAAATATGCCGCCCAGATATACTGAAATATTTTGAAGAGTTTATCCGTCTTGGGGGCGATTTGTCGTAAATTCAAAAAGATACGACTGAACCAACATAAGCAATAACCCGCCACAGCAGAAGCACCATTGATGGTAACGAGATTGAGCCACAAACTGTCCTGCGCCCAATATTGTTTGGATAATCCCCGCAATGCGGCAAAGAAAAATCCGAAAGCAACCACATAGCCAATATAGGGCAAATAATTCATGTCTTTCACGGAGATGAATAACAGCATGTTATAGATCACCATGATGAATATTGCCCCGAAAAAGATGGCAAGCAATACGTCCTCCACACTGTTATTTTGTCGCCACTGATCCCGCGTTTCTAAGGTTAGCGGATAAATATTGGGCGCACTGCTTTTGATCTGTAAGTAAAAAGTATCAATTTGATTAGCGCGAAATCGCATCGGAAAAGCGAAATCGCGGTGATCTATCGGACGGGGATGATACGGCAATGCGCCTCCCACTTTATAAAAAGTATCGGGTGCATAAAACGTAACGTAGCTCAAAACCGGATATGCCAAATCCAATATCCATTCTTTTTCGGTATGCTTTGTGCGATTATCAACAATGATCCGAACCCAATGCGTTTGGGTATTGAAGCCTAAGTTAATCACCTCTTGGGTAGAGGGTTGAAAGGGTTTTAACTTGATTTCTTCAAGGCTTAATTTACCCGATTCATCGGTATAGAGGTCAACCATCTGTCCGAGTGGATATTCATTCACATTGGATTTTAGCACTACCATACTTGGACGAGCAGAAGCCTCTTTTACAGTTAAACCTATTAATGCTAAAGAAACGAGCAGTAGGGTTAACCAAACTTGGGATATTATGAAAATACGCATCACTTGTGCAAAGAAAGTAAATTTGCCTTAATAATTAGCCATTATTCGACTGAATTGTTGCTAATCCATCATTTGGAGTAGTTCTTCATATCGCTCTTGATTGGAGGTAAACACGGCACGTTCCATTTCCGCTTTCCAATGGACAATAGCGGGCGAATCAGGAATTTGGGTTAGCGTGTTCAGCACTTCGCTTCCTTCGTACACATCTAATGCCTTAAATATCGCTACAAAGGGTGCAAAAATCTGTCGGTCTTCCATCGAGATGCTAAGATCAATTTCGTGTTCAGTTTCCACTGTTGTGTTTTCCGTTTCATAGGTTGGGGAGGCTTTGGCAACAATGAAAGAAAAGGTTGTCCCCTGCCCTTGCTGCGAAGTAACCCAAATACGACCGCCGTGCGCCTCTACTACCATCTTACAAAACGTTAATCCTAAGCCTGTCGAACGCACGTTTCCCGACTTTCGGGCATCTACTTGGCTGAATTTATCAAATACCGTATCTAATTTATCGGCAGGAATGCCCTGCCCCGTATCCGTAACGGAAACAATGTAGCGGCTTTCGTCTCGTTCCTCAAGAGTAATGGTAATATTACCGTTATTGGGCGTATATTTAATAGCATTAGTGAGAAGGTTCATAAATACCCGAGAAAAGAGTTCAAAGTCCGCCCGCACACGGATATTTTTAGGAAAGGTATAGCCAATATTTTGATTTTTATTGATGACCAATAAACTAACCTGATCCAAAGCGTCTTTCACGATTTCCGCTAAGTAATGTTCGCGGATATTGAGTGGGACAGATGCTTGTTCAAATTTCTGAACATCTAATATATTGAGTGTGAGGTTCAGCATTTGCTTACCGGCTTGGCGGATGGCTTCTTGGTCGCCGGCAGATAATTGGGGTTTATTACTAAGACCAATGATGGCGTTCAGCGGATTTTTCAAATCATGGACGATCATTCCCGCCAAAGCATCTTTGAACTCATCTAATTCTTTTAATCTAATGAAAGCCTCATTGAGTTGGTCGCGTTGCAGGGAGATTTGGTCGGCTTGCGCGGCAAGTTCGTCTCGTTGTTGAGCGATTTCTTCGTTGGTTTCCATTAGTTGTTGCGTCCGCTCCAATACTTTGATCTCCAACGTTTGGTTTTGCTCCCTTAAGATGCGTTCATTTTCAAGGGACATTTTTTCTTTCTCATCCTTCATCACATTAATTTTATCCGCTAAAGCTAAAGATAAGAAAATCTGTTCTACCAATACCCCGTACTGAAAAATGTAGTTAGACCAGACGAAATCCTTTAATACACCCAAATTTTTAATCACAAAAGCAAAAATTCCGATCATCAGCATACTAAAGCCTGCTACATAATATTTAGCCGGTTTGTAGCCTTTATACCAAACATAGATACCCAAAAACATGCAGATAACCGATTGTGTACCTGCAATTATGTTTTCAAGCATGTCTACATAGACCTGTGCTTGGGGAGGAAATAATATCCAATTAATAATTGAAAATAAGAATACAAACATCCATAAAAAATGGAACGTCTGTATAATCCGCCAGCCGAGATATGAATATTCTCGAATCCTTAAAAAAAGTCCGCTGAACCAACTCAGAGCCATTCCAGCCATGACGGGACCAATGTGAGTAGTAATTATATGAAAAGAGCTGTTTTGATGCCAAAGGTACTGAATGGCTAATCCTTTGAGATAGAAAAACAGTAATCCCAAGCCAACCTGATAGATTAGGTAGGCTACATAGGTTTTGTCCCGAATTGATAGATACAAAAGCAGATTATATAAAAACATGACGAGGATCGAGCAAAAGAAGCCCGATATCAGTATCCAATCCGTTTCGGTATAATCATTCCAATTACTCCACGTTTGGAGTTCCATGCGGTAAACATTGGAGCGATAGCTTTTAACCTTTACATAATAGGTATCCACTGCTCCCGCATTGATGTGTAGGGGAAAGGCAATCTCCCGATGGGTTAAGGGGCGGGTAGCAAAATCCAATTCTGCCCCCGTTCGGTAAACGGTATCCGGGCAATAAACATCAATAAAACTAATGTGTGAGGAGTAGGTATTGAGTATCCATTCGTGGTCGCTGTGGTTAGCTTTATTGTTGATAATGATGCGTATCCAGTGCGTTTGGGTATTAAATCCAAAATTGATGATTTCGTGTTGGGCGGGTTGAAAGGTTTGTTTTTTGACTTGCTCCAAAGTCATATTGCCCCGCACATCGGTAAACACATCTGCATTCTTACCTATTCGGTAGTCATCTACACCCTGCTGTAACAACAGTTGTGTACCGGAGGCATAGAGCGAACTCATTGTCCCCAAAAGCCACAAAAGCAATCCTAACAGAAAACCGTATTTACCCCAACGGTACATCAAGCGTTTATTACTGAATCGTTGCACAATATACGCTATTTATGATAATCTGAAGAAAGCCTTTTCGTCAAACCTTAATCACAGCCTTTTTGGCAGACGTTGTTTTTATCAACATAAAACCACCTTCCCTTTAATTGAACCAAAAACAAATTGGGATCATTAGCCGATTCAATTAGTTCATACACTATGGGTAAAATCATTTTCCCGTTTTTATCAGCTAAGCCGACCTTTCTTGCTTTTCGGCATTCAAAATAAACACTTTCCGGTTTTTCATGTAATAAGTATCTGTCGTTCCGTTCCTTAAAGAAAATGCTAATCAAGTCATATTCAAGAGGAAGAATAAATTTTCCCAAGCTATCTATCAGCCCGTATTTATGATCCGCACTAAAAATGATAAAGTTTTTATATCTGCCTCCAGCCTCCCGAAATTCATCTCGGTCAAGTGATTGATAACGTGTAGGTAGCATAACGTTACCTTCGAGATCAATCAAACCATATAAAGAATCTTTTTTGACTTTAATCAATCGATTGCTAAACAACTCAATTTCCTGGAATACTGCTTCATAGATGATCTTACCATTTCGATCAATCAAGCCCCAAAGATTATTTTTCTTGAAGGCTACTAAAGCATTTATATTCGTTGTGGGCTTATAGCTTAAAAAGGAAAGACTATCATATTGAAAAGGAATGATTTGATTCCCCGCCATATCTATCATTCCCCACAAACTATCATTTTTACAGATGAAAGCACCGGCAAAATAGCGATAATTTGCGGTCAAGCCCCGTAAAGAAAATAGTTGTCCCCTACTGAAGTTGTAACAATAAAATTGCTGATGCCCATCTTGTAATAAAACAGATTGAATCTCGTCAAAGTAACGCACGCTCCGATATTTAACTTCAAGGAGTATTCTTCCGTTGGTATCTATCACCCCAACCAAATGATTCTTGTAAGCCAATGCCCGACCGTCCTTAAACAATAAATTGCCTTGCCCCTGATAGATACAGGGTACTACTTCCTTAAAGCGACCATCAATAAATTTCATGCGTCCTTCCCAATCACTGATCCGCATGGAAAAAAAGCCCGGCTCTCCTTTTCGGATAAATACAGCATCGTATTCCAGCTTTTGGATTCGGTCGCCTTCGATGTTAAAAACATCACAATAATGCTCTTTTTTACTCCGCGCTAAAAATACCTTTTCCTTGTCTAAATATTGTATCTCATCATACGTCGGATTGATGATGGTTTCGCCTTCAAAGTTAAGTACCCCCTCAAGATCGGATCGAAATTTGACCTTATAAAAGCCCTTGATATTGTCAATTGGTTTAATCTCCGTTACATACGCAAATTTCATAGGTTTGATCCCGCCTTTATGATCTATGCGATAGAGTCTATGCTCATTCAATGCAAAGGCATAACCCCGATAAAAAGGAGTGATCGCATCATAGGCAGTTGGAAATATGACTTTGCAGGTTGAATCTATGATACCGTAACGCATATTAATAGACTCTAGGACTGAAGCAATTTTTGCCATCCCTTCGTCATCAAATTCGATGAAATTAACGGATTCGCAGGGATAAATTAATTCCTCTTTTCGATTGACTAAACCGTAAAGACCGTTTTGCTCGGCAAGTGCGTATCCGAAGCGATTATATTCACCGATAATCTTATGTCGGGTTTCTATTTTATGACTGTTTTGGGCAAGATTGTACCTCATATACCCTTGATCGTCAAAGTATCCTGATTCATCATCATAAATACAAGCAACGATTTCTTTGCCATCCGGGGCTAATATGCCGTATTTACCTTCTTTCTTGACCAGATAAATTCCTCCCGAAAGCGTATTCATGTACTCATAGATACAAGGCGTTATCATGCGTCCCTCTTGATGCCATAATCCGTAATGTTTTTCTTGGCGGACGATGAGCTGACCATGATCTCCCGTTAAGCAATGTACAGAGCCGTGAATATGATGCAAGATGTTACAAGAGCCTGTTTGATAACCATAATCAACAACATCCGGGCATAAACAGTCAAAATCAAAGGGTATAACCACCTTACCAGTTGTATCTATAATGCCAAACTTTCGGGAAAAATCTGTTTCGATTACCGCAATCAAAAGACCATGTACTACCCTCCCTCCTAATTCATTGTATATAGGTGGAATCACCTCTTTAGCTTGGGCATTGATTAAACCAAACTTACCCCCTTTTTCAACAAGTGCAAACTGATTGCCTCTGGGGAAGTTTGTTGTAAAATCATATACATAATCATAACCCAGACCTTTTGTTTCCACTTGCCCAAAAAGGCTTGTTGCCAAAACCCCAAACAGCATGATGATTAAGCAGATTTTTGTCCTCATTGCATTGATCTTTTGAAAGAAGTAAAATGCTACTCAAGTTAGTCAAATTTGTGGTAGTATTCCCACAAAAAAAGATCGGTTGCCCGACCTTATTTTCCATTCATCCCCGAAGCCACCAACTGAAGCATACGCCATTTGGTAATCGGCAGGAGCGTTTCCTGAATGGGGATCACTTGCGAACTGTCCACCAAATAGGTAGCGGGATTGGGTAACTCTTTGCGGGTGCGGATCAGTTCCACCTTCATCTGTTCGTAATTAAGGGTGATGGATTTCTCCATCGCCGTTACGTAATCCACATGAATGCCCGTTAGTCGTTCGTCGCCGTCATAAAATATGTTGACATCATAACGGTAAATGTGGGTGGTACTTTCATTACCCATATGCAGGAGCATGTATCCCTCATTCTTGTATAACGGTAATAACCCTATCGGTTCGATATTGATATTTCGGTTGAGGTCTTCATAAAGTTCCTGCCCCGTCTGCACACTGTACCGTATCTGCGGGATGGAAAACTCTACGATTTGATCTATTTCCCGTAAAGCATCGGACGTTTCTTCATGCGGCACATAAACGGCTGTCCAATTATGGGCATCAAAATGGGATAGACTTTGGGGAAAACGCTCTGCCAGCGATTGCTTCATCTGTTGGTAGTTTTCCAAGTTTCGATAATGAAAGATCAATTCCGACAGCGGAGGATAAAGGCGCGTTTGGGCGAATGATTCCTTGACATCATTCAAGTAAGCCAAGAGCAAGTATTGTTTATATTCCAGATCAATCAGTCCTTCCGTGAACCAATTGGCAGATAAGGTTTTCATAGGCTCAACAAATATAGTGTTTACAGTAGTTGAGTAAATATCGTACCGATTCGGCATAAAAGCAAGCCTTTTGTTAGCTTTTATTGAATTTTAGAATCTGTTAAGTTCCTGTTTGCCTTTTTACCCAATGGTGGTAACTTTGTGCAATGAAATTCCTTGCCTTACACTTTTTACTGTTCTTATGTGTGAATATTGCCCATGCCTGCGATTATTGCGGGGTCTTCATGGGGGTAAGACCTAATGAGCGTGCCGGTCGCATCGAAGCCTACTTTCGGTATCGTAACTATCAGGGATATGTACGTTTACCCGAAGCCTATTCCCCCTCCGTAAGCTATAATGCAAACCCCGCTCCGCAATCGCATCCCTTATTTCGTACTTCACATGATCCCGCTTTGCATCAAAAAGCAGACGCACAAGCCCAATATCGCCGTGATGATCGCAACTTCTTTATGACCTATGAATTGCGGGCTACGCATTTCTTTCATCCGCGCTGGAGTGTAACGGGCGTTCTGCCTTATCATCAAAACAGCCTGTGTTTGAACCAAAAGACCCAAACCGGAGGAGGCTTAGGCGATGCAACCCTGATTCTCAACCACTTTTTGCTATATGAAAAGCAAAAGGCATGGAAATATAACCTGCAATTGCACGGCGGAATCAAGTTACCGACCGGAAGGTACGTTCCCGACGGAGCAAGTTTTGCCGAAAACAGCCACCTGCAAGCGGGAACGGGATCATATGATTTTATAACAGGGTCGACGTTTACCGCTCGCTATAAAAAATTAGGCTCGGCAACTAATTTACTCTATCGCATCAACACGCCTAACTATTATGGTTACCGCTTTGCCAACAGTTTCAACCTGACCCACCATTTCTTTTATCATTACAACCGCCCGTTAAGTAATGTCCATCTATTTCCGGCTTGCGGCGTTTATTACGAAAACAGTAACGGTGAATTTTGGCAAAATAATTGGCAACCCGGAACGGGCGGACAAATCGTCTTTGCTTCAGTTGCCTTAGACGGACAGTTCGGTACAAAAAGCAGGTTCGGTTTCACCTCCGCCCTACAACTACCGATGTGGCAGGACTTACTGGGCGTACAGCTGGGGAGCGGTGGCAGAATCATCTTGGGATTGATCTACAATTTTTCAGAAGTTAGATAAGTAATTCATACAAAACAGACTTACATATTTTCGATTTCGTTTGTAACTTTTTAGATTTGTATCACTTTAACGGAATGCTTAAAAATGAGTAACTTTTCCAATATCGGTTTTGTCATAGATTCTGAAGATGACCTTGCTCGTTTGCTCGACCAAGTCGGTACCATCAGCAAACCTATCCCAACTAAACAAGGTAACTATTTTTATTATTCTGATCCGTCAGGGGCAGAACTCTGGATTCAAATCAATCCAAAGAATGAACTCATCGGCTTTAATCCACATTATCGGGGAAAAAGCAGATTCAAAGTCGGCTTAACAACTGCTATCCCCGGCGAGATGAGCGAATTAGATGGCTCGTTCCATGGTTGGGCTGATCCTTTAGATGCTAACGACCCGGAAAGCGGTGCATATCCTTTCGTATTTGATGTGCCGGATTTTAAGTCGCTCAAAGAATTTATTTTACCCCAAGCCGTTGAAATTCAGCTGAGTGCTTTCGCCCAAGAATTAACTGTTTATGATGACGAGGAAGATTATCATGCAAGTCAAACTTCAGAAGTTAAGTTTGCCACTCAGTCATTTATTCCGATAGGTTTGTTTGGTTCGGATGAATCAGATCAAACTCAACCCACGATGAACCAAGCACGAGGGTTATTTGCCGGTATCATCAGAGAATGGGAAATAAAGAAAAATACGTTCACGAATGAACCGTTTTACACACTTTTAGTGGATACCTTAGGTGGTGCAATAGATGTAGTCGCCGACAATCGTTTTTTTGAAAAAGAACCCCGAATAAATGGTGTGGTCAAAGGGGTATTTTGGTTATCGGGTAGGATATTAACAACTGCTCATGCGCAAGGGATTATTCCAACGGTAGTTTATAGATGCGATGTGTAGGTTGGGCAAAATTTAACTTTTCAATGCTTTGGGGTATTTTATCAATAAAAATGTTAAATAATACGAAAGTCGAGGTGTTGGTAGGAAAATGGGTGGTATATTTGTGCGGATATAACTTATAGTCCAAAATGAAGAAACAGTTAAGAAAACCCGAAATTGATCTTTAAGTTTTAATGATGAAAGCTACTTTCTTACTTTGGAATATTAACCCCAAAAATTTTCAAAAGCGTTTACCCCATCTCATTAACGCCATGAACGGATTGATTGGGGAGCATAGAGTAAATGTGATTGTTTTGGTGGAATGTAAAAAGGAAAATGCGGAAGCCTTACAAAAAGGATTAAACGGAACATGGACTTTGGTTAATGATGAAGATACCGGTTCGATTCGGGTATTAACACATTTAGGTTTAGACTTAGAGATTACCAAGCTATCAATTAATGGTCAACAAGAATTTATCCAACAAGGATTGAGAAGTCAAAGGTATCATCTGAATCAAGGGGAAGGGAATACGATTATTGACATAGATCGCAGAATCCGTTGGTTTGAAATTAAGTCAGCCTCAAAACACTGGACTATTTTTTCGGTAGTCCATTTTTATTCCAAACTGGATGGTGCATACGCTCAAAAGGTTAATCAAGTTTTTACCTATACCATTCGTTCGATTTTGAAAGAATCCAAATCGTTAAACATAGATTGTGGTAAGGTGATGATTATGGGAGACTTTAATCTAAATCCCTATGAAGAATTAATGTATCTTAACGGGAAAATTGAAGGGGATCATTTGCATACTTTTCCGTCTCGTAAATCGTTTTATCATCTCTCAAAACGACATGATCATTTTTTCTACAATCCGATGTGGTTGGTGATGGGCGACCAACGGGTTGAATCGGTAGCAGATTATCATCCCAGCCGCTTTAGGTCTAATTATACCAACTTGGTGGTAGAAAAGAGCAAATTTGAGTTGTTGAAAATTAAAAACTATGAAAAGAACTACAATATTCTGGATGGTGTATTATTGGCAAAAGATTTGGTACCTTATTTTGAAGACAGAATTTGGATTAAGGACAGCTTCATGGAGCATTGCAGTAAAAAAAGTTTGCTGAACGATGACGGATTAACGTTGAATAAAGATTTGTATTCCGATCATTTACCCATTATATTTGAGTTGGATTTCAGCAAAGAGGTGTCATGGCAAGAAAAACCAAGGGATGGGAAGTCATCCAGAAAATCGAAAAAATCGAAGGAAGTATAGGGGGGTTATTGACGGAATATGTAGGTAGCTTTATAAAAGTGTTCAATGGGGAACGAATTGCTACCTTACTCCAATACAAAAATGCTGATTCTGCTGATTGTACATATATTTTTTATGTAGCAAACAAAGATAGATCGGAAGTAAGTTATGAGTTATTTTCTGTTTATGTTCCCAATTTACAAAATATAAAAGGAACGTTTCATACGAATCATTATGAATTTAATATTGTCAAAGGCGAATTAGCTCCATATAAAGAATTTTCTTCTATTGAGGAATTAGATAAAATTATATCCAATCATATTGAAAAAAATACACGATGGCACGCACTCATTGCTTCCTTAAAGAGCGATAGTTCAGTATCTGTAGATTGAACATAGTAATACCATCACCTCTCCTACTACGACAACAGCATAGAAAACAAAATTGTCTGCCCGCCTGTTTTATTTTACGGACAAAAATGCGCAACTTGCGTACTGCAATTTAGGAAAACACGATAACGATATATATTTATGGGTTTAGAGAAAGCCTTAGCACAGACGGGATTTTTAACTACGACCGTTGATGCCTTAACCAACTGGGCGCGGGTGAATGCCCTGTGGCCCATGCCGATGGGTTTAGCCTGCTGTGCGATCGAGATGATGGCGTTTGCGGGTCCCAAGTTTGACGTTTCCCGCTTCGGTAGTGAGGTCTTCCGTTTTTCCCCCCGCCAAGCAGATTTGATGATTGTGGCGGGCTGGTGTACCTATAAGATGTCCCACGCCATCAAGCGCGTGTGGGATCAGATGCCCGACCCGAAATGGTGTATGGCGATGGGGGCTTGCGCGTCCACGGGGGGGATGCACCGCGTGTATGGCGTGATCCAAGGCTGTGATAACTTCCTGCCGGTGGATGCTTACATCCCGGGATGCCCGCCCAGACCGGAAGTGGTGATCCACTGTTTGATGGAATTACAGCAAAAAATCGCTAAGGAACATTCCATCCTGCAAGATTAATCCGCTCATTGGTGAATGAACCGCCCGCGCACTTTGTTATAGCATGTGTGAATGACTTTTTATACCTCATTCTCAACCGATATGGAAGGCGAAATCATCAACCGCGTCGCCAACAGTGGCATCATCACCTTTAACCCCGAAGACTATCGTCCGAAAGGCGAACGACTCCTCTGGGACATCAAAGATCAGCTCTTCATGGGTATGATCCTTAAAGAGAAAGACTTTCGGGAGTTTATCAAAAACCACGATTGGAATCAATATGAAGGTAAATACATCGCCCTGACTTGTTCGGTGGATGCTATTGTGCCGACGTGGGCGTACATGCTTTTGACCGTTCATTTACAACCGATTGCACGGAAAGTGATCTTCGGTTCATTGGAACAGTTGGAATTAGAACTCCTGAAAGACGCGCTGAATCAGATCAATTTTGAAGAATTTGAAGGGAAACGGGTCGTTATCAAGGGTTGCGGCGGCATCACCGTCGCCGAATATGTGGAAATTACCAACCGACTGCGTCCCTTTGCGCAAAGCATCATGTACGGTGAACCCTGTTCTTCTGTACCCTTGTATAAAAAAAGCAACGTAGCCAAACGCAACGAAGAAGCCGTCCCCGCATGAAAAATCCCTACCAAATCGGCGATGTGGAAGTCTATCATACGACCGTTACACCGGATAAGTTAGCGCAATTTGATGCAGGATTGGTGCATCCCGTCTATTCTACTTTTGCCTTAGCGAAGGATGCCGAGTGGGCATGTCGCCTGTTTGTGCTGAATATGAAGGAGGAAGGCGAGGAGGGGATCGGTTCGTTCGTGTCGGTGAATCATGTTGCGCCTGCCCCGCTCGGTAGTGCGGTGGAAATACGGGCGACCCTTCAGGAAGTAACGGGAAATAAAATCGTATGCAGCTACCAAGCCTTCTGCGGAGAACGCCTCATTGCCGAAGGTTCGCAGACTCAAAAAATTATCAACAAAACGAAATTTGATGCGCTGATTGAGTCGTTGAAGGGAGGGGGGTAATACATATACATGAAATATTTAATGCTTGCTTTGCCGTTAATTTGGGCTTGTTCGGAGCATAGTACCTCCGATAAAAATAAACAGGCTGTTGCGAATACGGTATCTGAGTATGTTAAAGTTTCCTTTTTCAATGGAAAGGTCAGTTGCTTGATTCCGAAAAATTGGAAGGTTAGTCAAGAAAACGGAGTCTATACCGTCCGCAAATCTTGCTCGGATACCGTTAACTATTGTGATAATTTCACCGTTCACCATTCCGTAGGGGTTACAGATAAGGAATTTCTGTATAAAATATTTGATACGCTGGCGACAAAATATGATAGTATCAATTACTCCGGCGAACATAGTGGAACGCTGAAAAATATAGCATACTTAGCGGTAGATCATGCCCTCTGCAATAAATCAAATCCCCAAATGAACATCAACAGTACGATGATTTTTTACCGGCGGAAAGGCATAGAAAAGAATTTTGTAGTGTTCAGCTTCTTGGCTTCCAATTATCCGTCCGGCTCTTACTGGAAACGTAGTGACGAATTTATTAATATTACAAAACATTTTGCAATGAATTTTTGAAAAATAAATGTCTGTCGGTTGAAATACCCAATGCTCTTCCAAATTTCCCGAGTAATCACTATTTTTATGCCTTATCTTTGCCCGTATGAACGCAACTGCTCCCCTCCTTGCTTTGGAAAATCTTTCCCTCTCTTTTGCGGAACGGCAGGTTTTGGATAACGTTTCCTTTTCCGTAGCGAAAGGGGAGACGCTCGGCATTGTAGGGGAGTCGGGGTCGGGGAAATCGCTGACGGTGCTTAGCCTCTTGGGTTTGCTCCCCAAAGGTGCGCAACGGACGGGCGGTACAGCCCTTTTTCAGCAAAAAGACGGTCGAAATGTTGATTTATTTACTTTGAAAGAGCGACAACTGCAAGCCGTTCGCGGGAATGAGATCGCCATGATCTTTCAAGAACCGATGACCTCGCTCAACCCCGTCCTAACCTGCGGATACCAAGTGGCGGAGGCTTTGATCTTACATCAAAAAATATCAACCAAGCAAGCCAAAGCCCGAACCATCGAACTTTTTGAGGAAGTAAAATTGCCCCGACCCGCTTCGCTGTTTGATGCTTACCCCCACCAAATTTCCGGAGGACAAAAGCAACGGGTGATGATTGCGATGGCATTGGCATGTGAACCTTCGTTGCTCTTAGCTGATGAGCCTACGACCGCCCTTGACGTTACTGTTCAGCAGACGATACTGGAATTGCTCCGAAATCTGCAACAAAGTCGCGGTCTAAGCCTCATTTTCATCAGCCACGATTTGGGCGTTATCTCCGAGATTGCCGAAAAGGTTGCGGTGATGTATCAAGGCAAGATCATTGAGACCGGATCAGTTAAGGATATTTTTAGTCATCCCAAACAGTCTTATACTCAGGCATTGTTGGCTTCTCGCCCACCGTTGGATCATATTATCGAGCGATTACCTGTTTCGATTAAAGGTAGTGATTTTGAGCTTACGCCGGTACATAACCTTTCAGACGAAGCCTTATCAAAACGCTGGAATGAATTATATTCCCAACCGCCATTCATTCAAGTAAAAGACTTGGAAGTCTATTTTCAGTTGTCGGGCGGTTACTTTTGGCAAAAGAAAAACCGCCTCCACGCCTTGCAAAGCATCTCCTTTGACATCTATAAAGGGGAAACGCTGGGTTTGGTAGGGGAATCGGGTTCGGGAAAGACGACTTTAGGCAGAACGATGCTCCGTTTATTAGAACCGTCAGCGGGCAAGGTGATTTTTGACGGTCAACCCGTGCTGGATTTAGCCCCTTCCGACTTACGGGCGTTACGCCGTCGGATGCAGATCATCTTTCAAGACCCTTACGGTTCGTTGCCTCCGCACCGGACGGTTGCCCAAATCTTAGTCGAACCGATGGAAATTCATCACTTGGAAGGCAACAAAGCCGCTAGAATGCGCCGCACCGAAGAACTCCTCCACCAAGTAGGACTTCAAACCGAACACCTGCACCGCTACCCGCATGAATTTTCCGGCGGGCAACGCCAACGCATCTGTATCGCGCGAGCCTTAGCGGTGCGTCCCGACTTTATCGTGTGTGATGAGTCGGTGTCGGCGTTGGATGTGTCGGTGCAGGCGCAGATTTTGAATTTGCTGAAGGACTTACAGCGTGATCTGGGTTTGACCTATCTGTTTATTTCCCATGACCTGAGCGTAATTCGTTTCATGGCGGATCGTATCTTGGTGATGCAAAACGGGCAGTTGGTCGAAAGCGGTAATGCCCTGACCCTCTTCCGCCAACCGCAACAAGCCTACACCCGCCAGCTGTTGGATGCCATCCCACAGGTGCGTTAGAAAGGTTATTGCTTCACGATCCTTTGCGTGCCGATGCGTTCGCCTTGTCGGATTTGGAGTAAATAGATGCCCGTCCGTAAGTCGGCAGTATTTAAAGTAGATAGATTGCTTGCGTTCCAGTCGGAAACCAATTGTCCTAAACTATTGAGGATGCGGTATTCAAAGCCGGCGGAAGCATTCGGGAGCGAAATTTGAACACGGTCTTCAACAGGATTGGGGATAACCGAAAAAGCTAAGGCTTGGTTAGCATCGGAACGTCCATTAAAATGATGAAAGTCGCCGAATTTTACGCCGTTTCTGCGCCCGCCGATGAGGTCATTGGAATAAGCATAGGGACCATCCTCTGACATATGAACTAAACCTATTCCCGGTCGGTACAGTTGTTTTTCCGTCATAAAACAGGCAATAGGGAAAAACATATCGCAGGTGGTCGTGTCCTCAACATTACCAGCCATCGGTCTGGGGAATGCATCTATGACGGTTTTCCCTCCAATGGTTTTGATTTCAAAACTCAAGAATCGATCTAAATTGGAAGGGTTTTCCGAAAGCATTGTTCCGGGAAGGGCATTAAAGAACGGGTTAGGCTTTATGTCCGTGATTTCGTGAAACAAATCTCGAGCGACATAAAAAGTATCCGTAACTACTTTAGCGGTATCGGTTCGTCTGATGGAGAAAGTTCTATCGGAATGGACGAAAAACCGACCATTTCGATCTTCTACATACGTAACGGAATCAATAACAATAGCGGAAGTATAAATTGTTTTCCAAATCCAACCACCGTTCGGTCCGGCTTCTCCTACACTGATTTGAGCTTCATCTTTCCAGACGGAAATATCACCCGGACTCGGAAAATAAAAATAATCTTCGGCTTTGGGCATCGGCGTACCGAATTGAACGGTTGAATCTTTGTAGCCCAACCACTCCAAGGGATAACCGCGTACACCACCGTAGCCTAACCAATCGGGATCCCAACTTAACAGTCCATGATTTTTACTCAAGATCATCTTTTCCTTTAATTCTTCGTGGTTGATTTTGAGGCTAAAAGTACGAATGCTGTCCGTCTTACCACCGAAAGTCTTTAGCCCGATACCCACACAGGTAAAGGTGTACAGTCTGGATTGTTTGTGAGGACTCCAAAAACTCCAGCTTTGATTCTCGCGGGCGGTGGGTAAAAAGAAGGCTTCGCGTTCTTTACCAATGAAGATCGTATCCCCCGAATAAATAAACGGCTTATAATACGCATGACTATTCAAGAAATATTCGCGGGCTTTTTTGTCGATCTCATCCTCCGACATCGAACGCATGGGGCGGTAAAAATCCCCCATCGTACAGGGTAACTGCCCGCCCCCACTTTTCAAAATCGGTACGGTGTGATTCAAATAATGGGCATTACCCTCGATTTCATCCACCGTGAAAGCATAGACGTTCGCGGGAAAATGGAGTTCAGGATTCTTTTGATCTTGGTAATAATGCACCGCTCCCGGCACGAAAAATTGCCAAGATTGCGCAGAAATTGAAGATATGAGGCACAGAGAAAAGCAAGCGAAAAGTAAAGAAATGCGAATCATTCTGCAAGTTAGGCAAAAATGAGCGATGCGGAGGTGAAAAAAGAATTATTTTCTTGCGTGAGATTGGATCGGCTATTATTCAGCTCCTTTTGTGACAAGTTGACATATTGAAAATTAATTTTTTATATGTAAATATTTTATAAAAATAGAATTACGGCGTTAGCGTTCTTCCATCATCTATTAAATCTAAGATAGACTTTGAATCTAAATATACCAAAAGATTATTTAAATCGGGGTCTATCCAACTAATGAGATAACATAAAATACGGTAATTTTCTTCTAAACTGTCCCAATCTAAATTTCCGGATTTAAAAATGATGGGTTCGTGGTGCGCTATTCGGTTTCTTAGTCCGACAGATTTATCCAAAAGCGTTTTTAACTCTGAACGTTTTAAATCTTTATTAGACCTCTTTAGTAAGTCTGTGGAAAAATTTGTATTTTTGTGGAATTATTTTAAGGGTTATGGACTGGAACAAGGCAAAACGATTACCGGAAAAACATT
>Ga0209573_1001021_pt1 | contig 48249 bp, 41 predicted proteins | sample TNRBio252014_DNA_FD_185870 | JGI IMG/M metagenome (GOLD analysis project Ga0209573, IMG submission 185870) | Wastewater treatment Type I Accumulibacter community from EBPR Bioreactor in Madison, WI, USA - TNR Reactor_6/25/2014_ DNA (SPAdes)... | ecosystem: Engineered > Bioreactor > EBPR >... | reverse complement strand
AATGAATGAAACTAAACGCTTCTTGGATCAATGTACGCCTGAATTTTGTCGTTCCGTTGTCGGTTATCATTTCTATGATAAGGTATTAGCAATATTAAATATGGCTAATAAATAATGAATTTGGTATTATTTATTCGCCTAAATTCAATCTTGAAAGACTATTGATTTTCAAGCAGTTCTTGAGATGAAAATTGTGCAAAGAATAAATGAATTTGGTATTATAGAACGAAATAACGGAAATGTTGATTTTTATAAAAAATTGTACTATATTTTATATTATTTAGCATGTATTTTATTAATAATTGCCAATTACTGAAAATTTGAAAAATAATTTCAACAATTCATTCCAATTTAAGGTCGTTAACATCACGCAAAAAAAGAGACCTTTTACATTATATTTGCACTCCGTTAGGTAACTCTATATCTTAACGGAACGTAAACCGTACATGAAATTCATTGATCTGTCCTCGGGCTTTACCAAGACCCTTATCACTTTTTTATTAATCCTTCTGCCCATAATACTCTTTGCACAAACAGTAGATGCCCCCCCTCCCGACTGTTTTGCTGATGATTTATCGTGGCTTGAAAGGGTTTGGTGTCTACTCAAACAGTCCGTAAACCCCAAGACAATCATCAGAGTAGGCGGACTTTGGCTTTTAATAGCGGTGGTTTTTGCCGAAACGGGCTTATTAGCGGGATTTTTTCTGCCGGGGGATTCTCTACTTTTCACAGCCGGGCTGTTGTGCGCCGATCATAACTTGCATAGTGATTCCTTTTTTGGATTCAATATATTAAGTGTGTTAATTTTCGTTACTTTGGCGGCAGTTTTGGGAGATTCTTTCGGTTATTTTATTGGTAAAACTACCGGACATAAGGTATTCAACCGCCCCAAATCACTCCTTTTCAAACCGGAATACGTTACCACTACCCGCAAATTCTACGACAAATACGGTGATAAAGCCTTGATATTAGGGCGTTTTCTACCCGTTATTCGGACATTTGCCCCTGTCATGGCTGGCGTAGTTCACTTACATTACCCCCGTTTTTTATCTTATAATGTTATCGGTGGGGTGTTGTGGGTTTTTTCACTCTCGTTAACAGGTTACTTTCTCGGGACACAGTTCCCTTGGATTCAGAATTATTACGAACACATCGTTTTAGGATTGATTATCGTTACAACTATTCCAATTATTCGGATGATTATGAAAGAAGCCAAACAAAATAAGGCAAATCCGCCGAATAATGACGATATGCCTCCCAAACGATAATATTTACGGCGAAAGGTAATTTAACATTTTATTTTCTTAACCATGACCGCATTTTAAGCTATCTTGCTTTATGTTTAGATGGCTTACACGCTTAACTTGCTTACTTGCACTTTTATCGGTTTGTAGTTCACAATTCCTGACTGCGCAAACCAATCCTTTACCCCGTTGCGGTACAATGGAAATGGCAGAACGTTGGGGACTAAACCTCAAACCATTTACCGAATCTCCCGCTCAATGGAAAAATAGTGAATTAGACGATAGTAGTATCGTTCGTGTACCGGTTGTGGTTCATGTGATTCATAATAACGGACCTGAAAACCTGCCCGATGATTACATCTACGAAATGCTGGATATCATGAATGAAGCCTTCCGTCGGAAACCCGGCACAGCTACTGACGGCAAAGGCGGAGACGCTTTCATTGAGTTTTTCTTGGCGCGTCGTGATCCCAATGGAAATTGTCATTCCGGGATCAATCGCATTCAATCCACCCTTACGGACATGGATCGAAGCGGTGGTGATGACCTTCGGGTTAAGAATTTAAGCCGTTGGAACCCTTCACGGTATCTGAATATCTGGATTGTTCGGGCGATTCCGGCTACGGAGGGTTCGGTTATCGGTTATTCTTATTTCCCTGAGATGGTGGTGGATCGTCCTAACTTAGACGGGATTGTATTGACTGCCGTAGCTGTGGGCAGAAGAATGCCCTTTGCAGCCACCCCCGTCCATGAGGCAGGGCATTATTTTGGTTTGTTCCATACATTTCAAGACGGTTGTGTAGGAGGTAATAGCGGTACTTGCAGACGGTTAGGGGATCGATTGTGCGATACGCCCCCAACCCTTAGTGCTAACTTTGAATGCAAACTGGATACTGATCCCTGCCCAAATGATGCTTATGATGTTCCTGCTAATGTGAATAACTACATGGATTATTCCTCTGATGTGTGTATGAAAATGTTTACGCAGGATCAGGTTGATCGTATGCATAATCAGATTACCGAATATCGCCCACTATTCCGTAGTCGCTCAAACTGGGAACGAGCAGGTTATCTGGACGGCATGAACATAGAGCCGCTTTTTGCATCCATCTGTTCAAGAGATGATTTCGTCGAGATTAAAGCCTTTGGTGCAAAAAACTTTACTTGGTTACCTTCCGCCGGTTTGGATCAAACGACCGGAACAACCGTTGTGGCTACCCCTACCCGTACTACAACCTATACTGCCACAGCCGTTACAGGAGACTTAAATTGTCCGGGAAGAGTTTTACGAAAAACGATAACGGTCTTTGTGAGTGAAAGCCTAAAGGTAGATGCTTATAGTGATGATGAAAAGCGTACCATTCTCGCCACAGCAACGGGCGGACGTGCACCTTATTTGTTCCGAATCTCACCGCGCGATCCGTTTAATCCTGATTTATATACCCCACCCAACAGCCAAACATCCACTGCGACTTTTAAGCCAACTATACCGGGTAATTATACCATATACGTACGGGATGCCAATGGTTGCCAAAATGCCATGAAAGTCAGCTTCTTGGTCAGTCGTCCGAATGAATTGGCATTTAATCCCTTTGGACTTCAGCTTCACCCCAATCCGGCGAATGAAATGCTAAACGTTCATATTCGGCAAGCGGGTAATTATTCTTATTCGATCATGGATATGACCGGAAAAACGTTGGAACAAGGGGGCATCAGCGAAAACGAACAATCATTCAAAGTGGATAATTTACCGGAAGGAATTTATCTTTTTCAGTTAACGGATGATCTGGGAAGAATGACTACACTCAAATGGTTCAAAGAATAAAAAAAGGGAACTAAATCTTGTGGTAAAAGGTCTTTGTAGCCCAAAAGAATATTTGATAACTTGCGCCCCAAATCGAAAGATATTGACACAATGAGTAAAACCAATATCGGGCGAGTAGCTCAAATCATCGGTCCCGTTGTGGACGTGGATTTCAGTGGTGATGAATCTTCTCTGCCTAAAATTTATGATGCCTTAGTCGTGAAACGTACTTCGGGAGACGACCTCTATCTGGAAGTGCAACAACACTTAGGTGAAAACCGCGTAAGAACCATCGCCATGGACTCCACTGATGGTCTTACACGCGGTGTAGCGGTAGAACATACCGGCAGTACCATTTCCGTACCCGTTGGTGATGAAATCAAAGGTCGGCTTTTTAATGTAGTGGGAAAAGCCATTGATGGAATGCCCCAACCCAAGCCCCGTGGTCATTACTCTATTCACCGTCCCGCTCCTAAATTTGAAGACTTAGCAACCGAACCTTCACTACTTTATACAGGGATTAAGGTGATTGACCTTTTAGCACCGTACTTAAAAGGTGGTAAAATCGGTCTTTTCGGTGGTGCAGGGGTTGGTAAAACTGTCTTGATTCAAGAATTAATCAACAACATTGCCAAGGCACACGCCGGGATTTCGGTATTTGCAGGAGTCGGTGAGCGTACTCGTGAAGGGAATGACTTACTCCGTGAAATGATCGAAGCCAACGTAATTCGTTACGGCGAAGCCTTTAATAAAGAACTCCATCACGGCAACTGGGCGTTAGACAAAGTGGATTATGCCGACTTGGCGAAATCTCAATGTACGCTCGTGTTTGGTCAGATGAACGAACCGCCCGGAGCGCGCGCTCGGGTAGCCTTAACGGGCTTAACCATTGCAGAATATTTCCGCGATGGTGGTGAAGACGGTGTCGGTAAAGACGTACTATTCTTTATTGATAATATCTTCCGTTTTACACAGGCAGGTTCTGAAGTATCGGCTCTTTTAGGTCGTATGCCATCTGCCGTAGGTTATCAGCCAACGCTTTCGTCTGAAATGGGTGCGATGCAGGAACGCATTACGTCCACCAAAAACGGTTCTATTACATCCATCCAAGCCGTTTATGTGCCTGCGGATGACTATACCGATCCCGCACCGGCTACTACTTTCGCCCACTTGGATGCAACGACCGAATTGAACCGTGCCTTAACCGCTATTGGTATTTATCCTGCCGTTGATCCGTTAACGTCTTCTTCTCGGGCATTGAGTCCGTATGTGGTGGGACAGTTACACTACGATACGGCACAAAGAGTTAAAAATATCCTCCAACGTTACAAAGATTTGCAGGATATTATCGCCATCTTAGGTATGGATGAACTTTCGGAAGAAGATAAGCAGGTCGTAGCACGCGCCCGTCGGGTACAACGTTTCTTATCGCAACCCTTCCACGTAGCAGAGCAGTTCACGGGTTCACCCGGTAAATTCGTAGCTATTGAGGATTGTATCAAAGGCTTCAACATGATTATGGACGGTGAGTTAGATCACTTACCCGAAAACGCCTTCTACATGGTAGGTGGTATCAATGAAGCTATCGCAAAAGGAGAAGAATTACTCAAGCAAGCTAAGTAAGAACTATGAAAGCGATTCAAGTGGCTTTGCTTACCCCTAACGGCTCGGTCTATGAAGGGGAAGCCGAATCGGTACGTGTACCGGGTATTGTGGGAAGTTTTGCCGTTTTGACCGGACACGCACCTATCATCTCTCCTTTAGAAAAAGGGGAAGTGTTGATAACTCTACCCGACCGAACCACTCAAACCTTCCAAATAGACGGTGGAGTGGTAGAAGTTTTGGACGATCATGTCTCCGTTCTGGCGGAAAGCATCATAAAATAAGAAAAAAGCCCCTCGATAATTTCAAGGGGCTTTTTTGATTGTACAAGTGTTTTTGGTAATTATATTAATCCATTTTTATATAAAATACTTCAATGCCTTGCAAAACTTATTCACCAAAACAAGACGCTGAAAAACGGTAGGGCAAATTTTTTTGGGATAAACTTTATTGGTGTGGAAAGGATTAATATCTTTGAGACCGAAAACCTAAAGCCAAAAGAGCAAAAACATATGTCAACAGTTACACTTACGATTGAAGGAAAATCGTATGAATTACCTACCGTAGAAGGTACGGAAAAAGAAAAAGCGATTGATATTGCGAAACTTCGGGATTTAACCGGCTACGTTACTTTAGATACGGGCTACAAAAATACCGGAGCTACAAAAAGTACGATCACTTTTCTGGACGGTGAAAACGGCATTTTACATTACAGAGGTTACCCCATTGAGCAGTTAGCCGACAAATCTAATTTCGTGGAGGTGGCATATCTCCTCATTTACGGCGCGTTACCCACCCAAGCGGAATATAACCGTTTTGTGGGTATGTTGGCAGAAGAAACCAAACTCCATGATGACGTTAAAAAGATTCTGGACGGTTTTCCCAAAACGGCTCACCCGATGGGCGTATTAACGGCTGTCATCAGTGCCTTAACAGCGTTTGATCCCGATTCCTTGAATCCGCACCGTCCTTGGGCTGAAGTGGAAAGAACGATTGTTCGTTTGATTGCTCAAATGCCTGTATTGATTGCATGGATTTACAAAAAATCTATCGGTGAAGCCTACCCTAATCCTAAATGGGACAAAGGCTACGTGGAAGATTATAGTTCTTACATGTTTGGTAGTGCATCCGGCGGATATACGATTAATCCCGTCATTATTGGTGCTTTACATAAACTTCTGATCCTCCATGCTGACCATGAGCAAAACTGCTCTACTTCCACCGTTCGTATCGTAGGCTCTTCGGATGCCAGCTTGTATTCTTCGATTGCGGCGGGGGTGTGTGCATTATGGGGACCGTTACATGGTGGTGCGAACCAAGAGGTATTAGAAATGCTGGAAGAAATCCGCAAAGACGGTGGTGATACCAAAAAATACTTGGATAAAGCACGTGATAAAAACGATCCCTTCCGTTTGATGGGCTTTGGTCACCGTGTTTACAAAAACTTTGACCCGCGCGCTCGGATCATCAAAGTTGCCTGCGACGAAGTTTTAACGGAATTGGGGGTAAAAGACCCGATCTTAGAAATTGCTAAACAATTAGAGCAAGCGGCGTTAAGCGACGAATACTTCGTACAACGTAAACTATATCCGAATGTAGATTTCTATTCGGGTATCATTTACCGTGCGTTAGGTATTCCGGTGGAGTTCTTTACAGTAATGTTTGCCTTTGGTCGTCTGCCGGGTTGGATTTCCCAATGGAAAGAACTCAAAGACAACAAAGAACCGATTGGTCGCCCACGCCAAATCTATACGGGTGCAACCAACCGCGACTATGTAGAAATCAGCAAACGATAATCTATACCACCAATAATACAAAAAAGGGAGTTATATAACTCCCTTTTTTATTGCAGATAATATGCCGATATTAATTATTAATCACATACATCACGATATTAGCTCCCATCTGAAGGGCTTTTAATCTCACTTCTTCTGGGTCATTATGGACTTCTCGATTTTCCCAACCATCACCCAAATCACTTTCCAAAGTCAGCATTAACGCCAATCGTCCATCTACGAAGATACCGAAGGCTTGGGGTGGTTTGTTGTCATGTTCATGGACTTTTGGTAAACCACTGTTGAATACAAAGTGTTGTTTGAAGACCGGATGACTAAACGGTATTTCTTTCAACTCATAGTCAGGAAAGATTCTTTTGATCTCTCGCTTGGCAAACTGGTTCATGCCGTAGTTATCATCCATCAAGATAAAACCACCTGACAGAACATAATATCGTAAATTATCGGTTTCTGTTCGATTAAATTCAATATTACCGTGTCCCGTCAAATAAACCATCGGATATTGATATATCTGGGCGGAAGCAGGTTCAACCACATCTTCCTCCAAGTTAATACTCATCCGTGTATTATCTTTGATGAACTTAAATAAGTTGGGTAAGGAAGTTTGATTAGCGTACCAATCCCCACCGTTATATTTTAGTTTGGCAACCTTGAATGTCGGAGTATTTTGAGCGGGCAATTTCCCCCAGACAATTATAAAGAACAAGGTTAATAGAATATATTTACGCATCTTATTTTTTGGTAACTTGAATTTCTACCCGTCGGTTTTTTTGTTGTTTTTCAGGCGTATCTTCCACTTTTTCCAAGAGGTGCTTCATCCCAAAACCTTTAGCCGTTAATCGTGCTTGGTTGATTCCTTTACTAACGAGGTATTTCATCACTGATTGGGCGCGGAGTTCGGAGAGTTTCAGCTTCGTTTCAGGCGCACCGGTACCGTCTGTATGTCCGTTGATTTGAATATGAATCGTCTTATTTTGATTCAAAAATTCTACAATACGGTCTAATTCGGGATAAGAATTATCACGCAGTTTGGGTGATCCTAAATCGAACTCAATATTAAAAAGATTCAATTTTCCGCCAAGTTCAATCGGTTCTAATTCCACATCCAAGCGGGTTTCGGAGTAACGCTGTTCAGGAGAAATGGTAATGTTTGTACCGAAAAATATATACCCACTGGCAAAAACCCCGATACTGGCTTTATTCGTATCGGGTAAAAATACCTGATAGATGCCGTAGGTGCTGTCAGATTTATCCGAACTGACCCGTTTATTAATCAAGTTGTTAACGATACGGACTTCTGCATTGATGAATTTCTTGGTTTTCTTGTCTCGAATGTATCCCGTTACGGTTGTCGGTGTTTTTGAATGCACTTCTTTCTGCGGTTCTTCGATACCCACAATCCAATAGTCGTTGTTTCCTTTGCGGACAACATGTTCCAAGTCCGCATTATCCGACGATGTATAGCCGATGGCTACATAGTCTCCGCTGGGAGCTTCTTTCGTAGCGAAGAATTGTTCGTTTCGATTACCGCCAATGGTTTTATTTTGAATAATATTACCTACAGAATCTACTTTGAAAAACCAGGCATCGTTCTGTCCCTGCATGTTAGTTGCGGCAAGGTCTCCGTCTCGCGAGCTGGTTGCGCCCGCGATGATGTAATGCCCTTTGAAGGTTGGAGCTATAGATGAGGCACCATCTTCCGAACCACCGCCATAAGATTTCGTCCAAATCATTCCACCGTTATCATCCAAAGCCATGACAAAAGCATCATTTGCGCCGTTAACGGATTTAATGTCGCCGTTAGCGGAGGAAGTTGTACCACACATCATCAATTCACCTTTATAGGACTTCGTTAATCCGAAAGGTATATCAAATCCATTACCTCCATACACTTTTTTCTGTAAGACTGTCCCGTTTAAGTCCATTTTGACCAAAAAGATGTCGGTCTTTCCCTTACTTCCTACGATGTCTCCATTGGTTGACTCGGTAGGACCTGTAACCATGATATTATTATCACGGGTTAAAGTCATAGCATAGGCTTGGTCATTGTTCGTACCACCGAAAGTTTTTTTCCAAACGATCTCTCCTGTGTTATTAATACGTATAACCCAAAAATCCAGTCCGCCGTGATTACCGACCACGTCCCCATCTTGAGAACCTGTTTCACCGGCGATGATAAAGCCCGACTTATCCGGTACACGAACCACGCTTATAGCTTCATCATTTCCAGAACCGCCGTAAGACTTTTGCCAGAGTAGTCTGCCGAGATAATCTATTCGAACCACGTAAAAGTCTTTTTTACCTTTGGTAAACTCCTTGGAATCGGTACTTCCTACGATAATAAAGCCTTCTTTACCCAGTGAACGAATGTCTCGTGCTTCATCAGTAAATGACCCGCCGAAATGCTTTTTCCATAACACCATCCCCATGGCGTTCACTTTGGATACCATAATGTCAGCATCGCCTGTTTTTTTGTCGAGGTCGGGTACGTCATAGCTTCGCGTGCTTCCCGCTACCATGTAGCAACCGTCCGAAGCGATGTCAAAAGCCATAGCATTATCCACTGCCGAACCGCCAATACAGGTTTGCCAAAGGATTTTTTGAGCGGATAATGAATGGGAAATAAATAAGGTTATTAATATACAAAAGACCTTCATCAAGGATTTTGACTTCATGACAGAATCGAGCTTGAATAAATGACAGATAAGTTTAATGACTCAACGACTTTAAGTTTGACAATGTTGCCCGCAAATTTCGTACTTAACGGTTTAAGGGTCTAACTAAATTAGTTTAACTTTCCAACGGGGTTGTTTTCACCATTTTTTGAAAACGAAAAAGATTGCTAACAAAATTAGACCAAATGCAACAATATAGTTCCATTTAATCTCTTCTTTCAAGACAATCACGGAAAATACCATAAAAACGGCAATAGATATGACTTCCTGAACGATCTTAAGCTGTGTCAGATTAAAGACCGTGTAACCGAAGCGATTTGCCGGCACTTGAAAACAATATTCCCAAAAAGCAATACCCCAACTAATGAATATGGCTTTGTAAAGCGGGGAATCAGTCTGCTTAAGGTGTCCATACCACGCATAGTTCATAAATATATTAGAACACAACAGCAGAATAACGAATAAAAAAGCTGACCACATAAACAAAAAAACGCAGACGCTAACCATCTGCGTTTATCACTTTACATAAACACAACAGAGATGAAGTAGCATTTGGTTTCGCCCCAAAATGCTACGGCAAAAATATAGAAAAAAAACCGACAATTAGACGACTTTTCGTTCAAGGAATTCTAAAAAAGGGAGGATTACACTTTTAGGATCATATACATGGATTAAATATCATTTAAATACGACTATATTGATTCAAGTAGTGGATTGTAAATATAAATCATATATTACATGTGTATAAAATTGCCGATTTGTTAGTGTTAAAAACTGTATTAATTAAATAAATTAATCAGATTATAGTTAAATAATTGAGTCTTATTAAGAAGACTTCGAGCGGAAAATACGCTCGAACCGGTTGTTAGGAAATCTAAATTTTCGCAAAGGATGTGTTATGAAATATAATATATTGGCAATTATTTAATAAATAAATGCTAAATGTTTGGAAATAGATCATTGATTGTAATAATTTATATAAAAACGATGCTATATGTATAGTATATATAAAACCCGCTAAAAGAATGCACCTCTTACACCATTTTTACTAATTTCTATTGCCGGTAAGGGAATGTGGATGGTATTTGCCGCACCTAAAAGTGCTTTCAAAAAACCGCTTTTCGTGCGAATATTTGCTAAATCAATGTCCAGACCAATTAATATTCGGCGATACTCTCTTGATTCAATGATTTGTTGGGGTTCGTAACCATAACCACCGATAAGTCCCTTCGCTCCATAACCTACAGAAATATTTAACCAACGGGGATAATAATGTTTGAATTTTCCATCCGGCAAAAATGAATGTAGCCTACAACTTAGCCAATACGTTTGACCGTTATAATCCTTGAATAGTTGTTCACCAATTGTTTTGCCTAATTTTTCTGGATATTTTTGGGCATAATCAGAGGGAAAAAAGAAAAATTTAAGTTGAAATCGTTGTTCATTCCAAAGTAATTCATTGGTAATTGCTAAGCTGCTTCCTAAGGCATTAGCCCCTAAATCCCCCCATGAAGCACCCCATTTAGGACTAAAACCGTCAAAAATTTCTATCGGACTCTGTAATAAAAAGCCTGTTAAGCCCCCCCAAAGGATTACTTTTGATCTTTTAACACCTGACCATTTTAATAGGGTTATCATTCCCCGACTTTCTTGGTAGGCACTGAAGCAATGCCCGAATTTATCCATCTGTTTCCATTCATGGAAGTCATTGAAGGTATGAAAACGCCCTTTCGGCAGTTCGCCATACCAAACCACACCCAAATAAGTATAAAGTGCTAAACTTCCTGTTAAAACACCACCAGTAGAAGCATAAAATCGCGTTTCATTAAACAAAGTATCATTACTCCAAAAATGATGCGGCTTTTGGGCGAAGAGCGATACGTTAGTTAGTAAGAATAAGAATATGAGGCGAAAAAGCATGTGAGGATCAAAAATTGCCCGAAAATTAGGCAGAAATCCCCTATCAGGATAGTTTTAACGAGAATGTGTATTAACTTTCCGCTACGGCTTGTAACTTGCATCATGGTCAAATATTGGTTGCTTTTATTTACATTCGCTTTATCATCAGGTCTTTTCGCCCAACCACCGGCAAATGACATCATAAATACGGAAGCCTATAAACTTTTTTTAGAAGGCTTAAAACGTTTTGAATCCGCTAACTATAAAGGGGCAGAAGCCTATTTTAGTCAAGCCATCGAAAAAAACGGAACAATGGCAGAAGCCTACTTTCGCAGAGGGCTGAGCCGACAGTATTTAGAGTACCATGCCGATGCCATCAAAGATTTTACACAAAATATTACCCTAAATCCGCGAGATGGTGAAGCCTTCTATTATCGTGCAATCTCCAAGCTAAAAATGGGCAATGCAAAAGATGCTTTAGAAGACCTAAACAGTTCTTTGGGTATTAATCCGGGAAATAAATATGCTCATTATCAACGGGGACGTGCCTTTGCATCCTTACAAAAATATAAGGATGCCATAGAAAATTACTCCATAGCCATTGCTCGTAAGTACACTGAATCAGAGGTTTACGAGGCACGCGCGGATGCGTACGTAGCAATGGGTGAATACAACACTGCTATCGCCGACTATACAGAAGCCCTGCGAATTATGCCGAAAAATAAAAACATTTTGATGAAAAGGGGAGAGGCTTCATTACGATTAAAAGATTTTAATTCTGCGGAGAACGATTTTATTGCCGCTGCGAACACCGACACTGTGGATGCTTATCCGGTAATGCGTTTGGGCATTGTAAGATTGCAGAATGAAAAGTATCGTTCCGCTATTGATAATTTTTCGCGGGTGATTCGGATTAAACCTGATGATTCAACGGCTTGGTTATCAAGAGGAATTTGTCGCTTTTTCGTTGCGGACTACGACAATGCTGTCTTAGATTTGAATGAAACACTGAAAAAATATCCCAAATGCGCACCGGCTTACTTTTATAAAGGCGAAATCTTTTTCCAAAAGAAAGAATATGCGAATGCTATAACGGAATATACTTCGGCTTTGGAATTGAACAATAAATTCTATGAATCCTATTGCAAACGCGGACAAGCCAAATTGAAATTGAATGACAATCGTGGCGCATTAACTGACCTGAATAAATCTTTAGGCGAACAACCAAATTATGTCGAAGCTCTCATTTATCGAGGCAAAGTATTAGATAGAATCGGAGACTACAGCAACGCCTTAAAGGATTTGGATGATGCAATCAATATTCAACCGAATAACGCCCTTGCCTATGCTTTTCGCGCGCAAGTCAAAAATTCTTCTGCTGATTATCAGGGAGCTTTGCAGGATGCTACCAAATCTATAACGGCTTCACCCATGATGGCAGAATCCTATGCACATCGGGGTGCGGCTAAATTAGGCTTAGGGGATACCCGCGGTGCTTTGAAAGACTGTGAACAAGCCATACGTTTAGATAAACATCTACCGGATGCGTACTATGTACGAGGAATGAGTCATCTGGCTTTAGGTAAAAAGAATGAAGGCTGTTTGGATTTATCAACTGCCGGAGAATTAGGACACACCAAGGCATTTGCCGTCATCTATAAATCCTGTAATTAATTTATGAATAAATGACAGATCAGGAGATCGCTCTAAAGAAAATGCTGGATACTCGGTATAATGCCATCCAAAAGGATTCTTTTATAACAGAAGACCCGATCAGCATCCCGCATTTCTTTTCCAATAAAGAAGACATTGAGATAGCGGGGTTTTTCTCGGCTACTTTGGCTTGGGGATTTCGTAAAACGATAGTCAGAAACAGTTATAAGTTGATGAAATACATGGAGCATCAGCCGTTTAATTTTGTAATGAATGCTTCAGATAAAGATTTTTCAGTATTTCACGGCTTTCAGCATCGTACATTTTCATCCGCAGACGCTATTCAATTTATAAAGTCGCTCCGTCATATTTATAAAAATTATGGTGGATTAGAGCAAGTTATTACTGAAGCAATTAAACCAGACCATAAAAACATTGAGCAGGGATTAATAAATCTTCATCAAAAATTCTTTGAACTACCACATGATGCCCATGCAATTAAGCACTTAGGTAATGTCAAAAAATTATCTACTTGCAAACGCTTGTGCATGTTTTTACGTTGGATGGTCAGAAATGATGACAAAAATATTGACTTCGGTTTGTGGAAAGGAATTCGCCCTGACCAGTTGGTTTGTCCTTTAGATGTTCACGTTAGCACACAAGCGCGTGGATTGGGCTTACTAACGCGTTTACAAGGTGATTGGTTAGCGGCGGTGGAATTGACGGATAAACTTCGTATTTTTGACCCAATTGATCCCATTAAATATGATTTGGTACTCTTCAGCATTGGGGTTGAAGCCAAAAGTAAGAAGTAAATTCCTTTACATGACAGATCGTTAGAGTTATTCAAAGACATATTACATATTCAATATGTCTTTGATGAGTTGTGAAATGTAAGCAATTTGTTCTTGTGTTAAATCAAAACCGGAAGGTAAGCATAATCCGTGATAGGAACGATTATAAAAATTATCTTCACCAATATAATGATATTTTTCATAAGGCTTTTGGAGGTGTAATGGTCGCCAAACAGGTCGAGATTCAACTCGATGCTTTTGCAAATATAAACGGACTTGCTCAGCAAGATTATTGTTATCAAATTCAATGGTTGTAAGCCAATGTGTAGAAAAAGTTTCTGATACTTCGGGCAAAAATCGGATAGCAGGCTGATCCCCTAAATGATGAACATATTGTTCGTAATTCCACTTCCTTTTCTCGATTCGTTGATCTAAACTTGCCCACTGTCCTAATGCCAAACCTGCCAAAATATTGCTCATTCGATAATAATAACCAATATCTGAATGCTCAAACGGATTCTCAATACTTTTGCAATGATTGGCATAATATTCTGCTTGTTCAATCCAATAAGGATTCTTAGAAAAAATAGCCCCGCCACAAGACGAAGTAATGATTTTATTGCCGTTAAACGAATAAAAACCTATATCGCCCATCGTTCCGACCAACTTATTCCGATAACGCACACCGACAGCTTCCGCCGCATCTTCGATTAGGAAGACATTATGTTCTTTACATAAATCGGCTATCCTTTGAATATCAGCACTGCGACCAAAAAGATGAGCCACAATAACGGAATGCACGTTTCCCTTTCGTTGAATCAATGCTTCATTCAGATAATCATAAGAAAGATGATGACCTTCTGGATCACAATCCACAAAGACCGGTACACCCCCTAAATAAATAATAGGATTTACTCCGCCGGCAAAAGTTATTGTGGGGCAGATAACATCTTGCTTGGGTTGTAACCCCAATACTTTCAAAGCTAAATGCAAAGCCGATGTACCTGAATGCACAGCCAAAACCTTCGGAACGGATAAATAGTTAGCTAAAGTATATTCCCATTCCATTAACTGCGGACCGGTAGGAGCAATCCATCCCGAATGTAGCACTTCAAGTATCTTGGTTTCTTCAGCACCTGTTAATGAAGGCGGGGAAAGCCAAATGTCGTATGGATGATTCAATCAAATGATCTCGTCTAAGATGATGATATTATCGCCACTTTGTTTTATCTTAAATCGGTCTAAGTTACGTTTCGGTTTGCCGGAAATAACTTGACCTTCTTTGGTGTATTTTCCTTTATGACAGGGGCATACAAATATACCTTGTTCCGGCTTAAATTCAACAGTACATTGTTTGTGGGTACAAATTAAACTTAAAGCATAGGGATGCTGATTTTCATCCAAAGTGATAAACACATTATCACCGTTAAATTCGGAAACGACATATTTAACCCGCAACAATTCATCTCGGGTAGCAACTTTTTTTTCCGAATCCCTCAATAATTTACAAGCAGATAAGAGTGGCAAAGCCATAGTTACCTGCAAATAATTTTTCCACCATCGAAGGTGATTTCGGCGATTGGTTTTCAGCATAAAAAACGGAAGCCTATTGATTTGCAAAACTAATCAGTACCCGCGCTTGTTGTGCTACCGAATTGAATATTTTTCAAGCAATATGACATCCAAACCCGCGATCACTACATTAGGTGAACTGAAAAAATCAGGCTATCAAGCACTTTCCGTCAAAGACGAATTACGCAAAAACCTTATTCAGAAAATACAAACCGGTCAGCCTATCTTTGAAGGCATCATTGGTTATGAAGAAACCGTCATCCCTGAAATACAAACAGCCATTTTATCCCGACATAATATTTTATTATTGGGACTTCGTGGGCAAGCAAAAACGCGGATAGCCCGTACCATGACTAGCCTATTAGATGAATGGATACCAGTAATAGAAGGTGCTGAATTGAACGATGATCCCTTATTTCCGATTTCGCGTTATGCCAAAGAATTGACTTTAGAACATGGTGATAATACACCTATTAATTGGATACATAGGGATGAACGATATGTAGAAAAGTTAGCAACGCCGGACGTTTCTGTGGCTGACCTTATTGGTGATTTGGACGCGATCAAGGCGGCATCTTTGAAACTTCCCTACTCCGATGAACGTGTCATTCATTTTGGTTTAGCTCCGCGTGCGCATCGTAGTATTTTTGTAATCAATGAATTACCCGACTTACAAGCACGGATTCAGGTTGCATTATTCAACTTACTTCAAGAAAAGGATGTACAAATCAGGGGCTTCAAACTACGCCTCCCTTTAGATATTTGTATGATTTTCACGGCAAATCCTGAGGATTATACCAATCGTGGTTCGATTGTTACGCCGCTCAAAGACCGCATAGAAAGCCAGATTTTGACACACTATCCTAAAAACATTGAGGTTTCTCGCGCCATCACAAAGCAAGAAGCTCGGATATTGCCCGAACAACGCGAGAAAATATATGTTCCAAACTTAATAGAGGAACTCATCGAACAGATTGCCTTTGAAGCCCGCGAAAGTGAATACATTGACCACAAAAGCGGTGTTTCAGCACGATTGACCATTTCTGCCTATGAAAATCTGGTTAGTTTTGCGGAACGACGCATTTTATTAAACAAAGAACAAAATACCGTTGCCCGGGTGGGTGATTTTTATGCAATTATTCCGTCAATCACGGGAAAGGTAGAATTAGTATACGAAGGTGAGCAAGAAGGTGCTTTCAAGGTAGCTTACGCGCTGATAGGTAAGGCAATTCGATCACTTTTCGTAAAATATTTCCCTGAGCCTGAAAAGACTAAGCGTAAAAAAGATGTACCTAATCCTTACCAAAAAGTTATTGACTTTTTTGCAAAGGGTTACAGCACAAATTTATTGAGAAACATCCAGAATAAAGACTATGAACGTTCTTTAATGGCTATTGATGGATTGAATGAAACCGTAAAGAAATATCACCCCAAATTAAACACTCAAGAGCAACTGTTGTTTATGGAATTTTTATTGAACGGTTTAGCCGAATTTTCTCAGATCAGTAAAACACGCTTAGAAAACGGATTAGAATTTAGAGATATGTTGGGCGGTATCTTGTCTTCGTCATCCTTCAAAGACATTGAGTTAGAGGATGAAGATTATTGATTCCCTGTATTTTACTACCGGACAGAACTTACATTAATAGATAGGAAATAGATGGTGGTACTACAATAACATGATAGAACTATTTTACTTTTGTTGTAATCTTCGATAATTATATTGAGGTGAGCGATCAAAATTTCTAATTTTTTGGAGAAAGCATAGTTTTGTCATACTAAACGGGAACACAGGTGTCGAATCATACCATTAAACCGCTCTCTATGATTCGTCCGTCCGCAATTTTCTTGGGGACCCATGTTAGGCTGACGGAATAACGGCTTGGTAGCCTTCCATAAAACCGTATAAAATTTCGCCTTTTCTCGAACGACACGAGGAAAATGCTCGACAAGGTGCTTCATCCCGTTTACCAACGTGAAAAGCAACAATCATCCGGCTGTTTCGGTCTATGGCAATAATCCAAAGTTTTCCCGAAAAAAGTGTCTAATTTGATCGCTATTGCTCCGATCAGCTCCCATAAATGTGTTGGATAATCAAGGCATTTGTCCGGTGTCTGCAAAAACCACAACAACCAACCCATTCTGATTATGCAAACACGACAGATACCGGAAAACGATAAACATTCCTTTAACAAAGTAATCACTTGTTATTTCTTTGATGTGTTTATGAATTCACGAATCGGAGCAGTGAGCCATCGTCTCCCGCAATTTCTGCAAAGCATTTGTTGCTTTTAGCTTTTAGAATGTCCATTTTTGACCACGTGTGAATCTTTACAGTGGATACAGTTTTGGAGTTTATTCATAACCCAAAATTATAAAAATTCCACAGTGGATTTTTTTTTTCATATCGATTGTAGTAGTACCCGGTGATTATTTTAGACTTCAAAACATACTTTCCTGATTTGGAAGTAACCCAATTAGATCAATTAACATCATTAGCGGATGAAGTCAAATTTTGGAATGAACGCATAAATTTGATTTCAAGAAAGGACATTGAACATTTGTATGAGCATCATTTGCTTCATTCACTTAGTATCTATCAGCATTATCGTTTTATAGATCAAACTAAGATCATAGACGTTGGGACGGGAGGCGGCTTTCCGGGTCTAGTCTTAGCGATCCTTTTTCCTAAGGTAATATTTACCCTTTTGGATAGTACCAAAAAGAAAATTACAGTCGTTGAATCCATTGCCAAATCCTTAAATCTAACCAATGTTCATCCGATATGGCAACGTGTAGAAGCGCATCGTCATCAATATGAATTTGTAACGGGACGTGCTGTAACCGATTTAATACAATTTCATCACTTGACGAAGCATTTAATTATCTCCAATAATCGAAATGAATTTCCAAACGGGATCATTTATTTGAAAGGGGGAGACATCACTGCGGAACAACAAACCTTTGGAAAACTATTAACTGTGCATAAAATTCATGATTTCCTACCCTTACCTTTTTTTGAAACGAAGTTAATCCTATATTTGCGGTGTAGCAATTCCAAATCATAGCGAACGCATGACGCTTTACGACGAATACATTGGTTTTGGTTTAATGCTGGCAACGGCAATCGTTTTGGGTTTAGCCTTGCCGGTTTTAGGTCAGATATTAGGTCCATTGCGTAAGACGCAGAAAAAGTTAATGCCTTACGAATCGGGTATGGATCCCGTAGGCACTGCTCGAGACCGCTTTTCCGTGAAATTCTACCTGATTGCCATGCTCTTTATCATCTTTGATATTGAGATTATATTCATGTATCCATGGGCGGTGCAGTTTAAGCAGTTGGCGAAGGCTTTTGGTCCTTTCCCGTTTTTGGAGATGCTGATCTTTATGGCAATCCTTTTTGTAGGTTATATTTACCTCTATAAAAAAGGAGGCTTTAATTGGGATTAATTTACTTGGCAATATAATTGTCTATCGAAACATCTGCTACTCAAGATTTATACTTGCGTCGTTGCATCGAATTGGCATTAAGGGGTGGTACGCATACTACGCTTAATCCGATGGTTGGTGCTGTTGTTGTATATCAAAATCAAATTCTTGGAGAAGGGTGGCATCAGCAGTTTGGTGGAAATCATGCGGAATTGAATGCCATTAATGCGGTGCAAGATCAATCCTTGTTACCGGTTTCGACGCTGTATGTCAATTTAGAACCGTGCAATATTCAGGGTAAAACTCCCCCCTGTACCGATTTAATTCTCCGAAGTGGTATTCCTGCTGTTGTTATTGGTTGTTCTGATCCTAATCCATTGGTCAGTGGTAAAGGAATTAAAATGCTGATGGATCACGGTGTAAATGTAACTATGACTTCCGACTCGAGACCATTTGTTGATTTGAATAAAATATTTTTTACTAATCAACGATACAAGCGACCCTACATCGTCTTGAAATGGGCGGAAACAGCGAACGGATTTATCGGTAGTAAAAAGGGACAACGATTGATTATTAGCGGAACAGATGCCCTTAGATACGTGCATTATTTGCGTAGTCGCTACCATGCGATAATGATCGGTAAAAATACAGCGATGCGGGACGACCCCTACCTAAATCTAAGACATTATTACGGTCAAAATCCGACAAGAATTGTGTTAGATATAGATCATGCGGTTACTTCGGATAAAAATGTGTTTCGTTCATCGGGTAATGTGTTAATAATCAATAAAGACAGGAATGAAACGGAAGGACCCGTAAGATGGTTTGCACCTGATAATCCCGAGGCATTTCTCAACGTAACCGTATTGATGCAGGAACTTTATACTCGTGCAGGTGTAGCTTCTATTTTGGTAGAGGGTGGACGATTTTTGCTTCAACAGTTCATTAATCAGGGGATTTATGATGAGTTAATAGTCATTCGCTCTGATAAAATTATCCTGGAAGCTGATATTTCTGCTCCCTTACTGATGAATAATTTTAAGTTTGATCGAATAAAACCGCTTGGTTCAGATACCATTTTCTTCAAATTCAATCACAAATTATATGACCTTTGATACGAATATTTTAGTTACAGGTGGAGCAGGGTTCATTGGTTGCCATGTTGTTAAACGATTGGTACATCGGTATCCGAATTACCGGATTGTCAACTTTGACTTACTAACCTATGCCGGTAATTTGTTGAACTTAAAAGAAATAGAACATGCTTCCAATTACCAGTTTATCAAAGGTGATATAACGGATGCTTCATTGCTTGAGCAAGCGTTCATTGATTATGATATTGATGCCGTGATACATCTGGCGGCGGAAAGTCATGTTGATCGTTCGATATTAGACCCTTTAGCATTCGTCAGAACGAATATATTAGGAACGGTTACACTTTTGAATGCTTGTTTGAAATTTTGGAAAGAAAAAAAAGGTAGATTTTATCATATCTCAACGGATGAAGTTTACGGCTCTTTAGGTGAGACCGGTTATTTTACGGAAGAAACAGCATATGATCCACATAGCCCCTATTCCGCATCAAAGGCTTCTTCCGACCATTTTGTTAGGGCTTATGGAGATACCTATGGTTTAGATGTAGTTATCAGTAATTGTTCCAACAACTATGGTCCTAATCAATTTCCCGAAAAACTAATTCCCTTAACGATCCAGCATATTATCGCTCAAAAAGAGATACCTGTTTATGGAAAAGGAAACAATATCCGTGATTGGCTTTGGGTGGGCGACCATGCACTTGCGATTGATTTGATCTTTCATCAAGGGCGAAGCGGTCATACATACAACATTGGTGGGCATAACGAATGGAAAAATATTGATGTAGTAAAAGGTCTTTGTACGATATTAGATCAAAAATTAAATCGTGAACTTGGTACGTCTGAAAAGTTGATACGTTTTGTATCTGATCGTCCGGGGCATGACCACCGCTATGCCATAGATTCCACTAAATTACAGGATGAATTAGGTTGGAAACATGAAGTAAACTTTGAAAAGGGCTTAGAACTGACCATTGATTGGTATCTTGATAATCAAGACTGGGTGGATGCTGTCCTTTCGGGAGAGTATAGATTATATTATGAACAACAATATAGTAAACGACTTACCGGAGGCATCCCAAATATTGCCTAATCGTTTCTGCTAAGCCTAAGTACAAGGCATCGGAAATAAGCGCATGACCGATGGAAACTTCTAATAAATTAGGAATATTTTTACGAAAGTAAGCTAAATTATGGAGATTAAGATCGTGTCCCGCATTTAAGCCGATATTAACGCTTTTGGCTTCATTGGAGGCTATCACATAATCTTGGATCGCCCTTTCGGGATTAGATTCAAATTCGTGGGCATACGTACCCGTATATAATTCGACTCGATGCGCTCCTACCTGCTTTGCACCTACTACCATTTTCGGATCAGGATTCACAAACAAAGAAACACGGATACCCTGTTCTGCTAATCGAGTCGTAACTTCTTTTAGAAATGATTGATGTTTTATAGTATCCCAGCCTTCATTAGAGGTCAGTACGTTGGGCGGATCGGGGACAAGGGTACATTGGGCAGGTTTTACATCAGTAACCATATCCAAAAAATCATCCGTAGGATATCCCTCAATATTAAATTCAACGGGAAGTACCTCTTTCAGCGCGTAAACATCATCTTTACGAATATGCCTACCGTCCGGTCGGGGATGAACGGTAATTCCTTGTGCGCCAAACCGGACACAATCCAATGCCACCTGAACCACATTGGGCAGATTACCCCCTCGGGAATTGCGGATTAAGGCTACTTTGTTGACGTTAACGCTGAGGTTGGTCATGAATATTATTGAGATATTAAGTGATTATGATTAGCTTTCCCAATTTATTTGAATTATATCAGCATTTTCATCATTGTACATAGCCAATAAATATTGAGTAAAATCCGTTCCAATAGAATAATCAAGGATCATGAAATGTTCGTCCTGTGGGTAAAAACCGATTCTAACTAATTCAAATCGTTTCAACAACTGTTCCTCAGCGGATAAGGATTGATTTTCATAAGAAACTAATTGCTGTAAATCTTCAGGATTTAGTTCATCCATGTGATGATTTATGTATTCTCGCACTTCACCACAAACAACGGAATTAAAATCCTCCGCGATGTAGTATTTGTTTTTAGCATCAATCATTGGAATGTTGTCTAACAACTTTTTAACTACATCTAAACGATCTATTGAAACGTTTAGATGTTCAAAGTTTAAGTCGAGTCTAAGCATCGTGCCGTTATATTCGCACTCCGTAAGATAATAATCGGTCAAATTTGCAGTGTCAATTTGTCCAAAGAATGGGAGTATGTAAAAGGTATCCATTGTCTCTGTAACTCGAATTTTCTACACAATTTTGAAGCAAAGATACAAAAGAAGGTCGTGCTACACTTGACATGATAAAAAAAGGTAGTGTTTCAAAGTAATGATTTGTTGTAATCGGAGATAAAGAATCTGACGCTTAGGAACAAGTTACGATAAGATTTGGCAAAGGAATAAGTTTTCAGAACCAATTGTGAAACCCGGCTTCTGAGGAGCGTTCAATGTGGTTAGTTCCGCCTCTTTGGTCATGGGGAACGTGTTGTTGGGGCGGAAAAATAGTTGCGTAGGCTTTCCATAAATCGGTGTGCAGCTTTCCCCGAATGCCCATTTCTTGTAGTTTATGCCAAAGTTTTCGGCAGGTTTTAGCACTACGATCCCCCATTTGAAAAGCCACAATTTGCTTGGTTTGAGGATGGTAAACGATCCATATCCATACTTTCTTCTTTTTATTTTTGACATAAGTACACAGCTCATTCACCTCAAAATCAGCCGTTTCCGACTGCATTTCCGTGGTGATCTGAAGTTTCAAATCATCGCTTAGTTGTTTTAAGTGTGCCAACATAAAACCAACCCATACTCACTTGAAAAATACGGCAGATCGAGCGAATGGAGTTCCGCTCCAACAGGCATCTAAGCATTTGCGCTTTTACGGTTTCACTCACCCCCTCCTTTTTTTGATGAAGGACAAACTGTCGTTGACAGTATTTACACTTGAAGCATTGTTTTCCTTTACGAAGACCGTTTTTCACTAATTTTCTCCCCTTGCAGTTCGGACAGCTTGCATTTTGTTTCACACACAAAATTAGAAATCAGTTCGACTGGTGGAAAAAATATCATTACTCCCGGAACACTACCAAATATTCAATACTTTGGACGGCTTATCCGTCGCAGGAACTCCAAAATTTCCCCAATCCGTACGTATGTTCACCCGATTTTTTAATGGTTGTTGCATCGATGGCGATGATTTTCGCGTCCAAATGCTTCAATAGCTCAGCATTGATGCGCGCAAAATCCACCTTTTTTGGCGCATCGAACGTTCGCAGTATGTTTTAATTCGCAATGTTAGTAAGTTTTTTCTTGCTAAAATTTGTCTGGAGTGATGATTAAAATCATAAAGGCAAAATGATTAAATCAGGTAATAAAAGCAAATTACGCTAAATTGCTTAACCTTACCTATACTTGTGCATAACTTTCGTTTTTTTTACTTCCTATTTACTACCCCTACACTTGCCTGCGCCAAAGGAAGTAGCATCACGTCTGCAACATTCACATTAGCAGGAGCGGAAGCCATGAAATAGATTACTTCGGCTACATCCTTTCCCGTGAGCGGCGTAAAACCATCATATACCTTTTCTGCTCGGGCTTCGTCGCCGTGAAAACGCACAAGGCTGAACTCTGTATCTACAAATCCGGGATGAATCGCGGATACTTTAATATTTTGATTGATGAGGTCTTGACGCATGGCAACCGTCAACGCATCAACGGCGTGCTTACTGGCGCAATACACGTTTCCTTTGGGATAGACTTCCTTTGCAGCAGTAGAACCTACGTTGATGATATGCCCCTTTCCCGCTTTTTGCATGTAAGGGATTATAACCCTCGATATATATAATAAGCCTTTCACATTAGTATCAATCATCTCTTCCCAATCGGAAAATAAGGCTTCATCGAACGGGTCAAAACCGCGTGCTAAGCCGGCATTGTTAATCAACAGGTCTATCGTTTGCCATTCGGGTTCTAAGTTATTGAGATATTCATTAACGATCTCCTGATTACGGACATCGAAACAGAGGCAAAGAACCTCGGCGTTATAGACCAGTTCAAGATTTTCTCTAATTTCAATCAAACGGTCATTGCGTCGCCCCGTTAATATGACTCGCCAGCCGTTTTGTGCAAAAAGATAAGCACAGGCTTTTCCGATGCCGGAAGTTGCCCCCGTAATAAGAACCGTTTTGGATGAAGTAGACATAGCGCAAACTTACTCAAAATTCAGGCAAAACATCAGCGATTGGGTACTAAGCATCTTAATTGCCGTACCGTATTGGGTATTTTCGGGGAAATAAACGTTCCTAAGTCCTAATGAATAACGTAACTCCGGCGACAACTTAACCCGCGTACCGTAAATATCAATCCCGAATGCAAACTCCCAACTCAAATCTGTTTTTTCGATTTTTAATAAATCGGGATCGGAAATCACTTTTTTATCACTTACTAAGTTGATGCTGTATTTTAAGCCCGTCATCACATAGATACGGTGATGATAATAATAGTTCGACTTGAATTTAATCATCAACGGAAGGTCAATATAAGATGATTCCAAGCGACGCATCCGAAATGTATCTCCTACATAATATCTGAAATTACGTTGTTGTAAGGATACGGCAGGGATAAATCGCAAGTCCAAATTTTTCCATATCCTTAAATTATTGATGATACCTAAATTGATTCCCGGTACTTCTAATGCGACTATATCACGTAATCCTTGTCGGGTTCGGCGGGTATATTCTTTTTCACCGAAGATCATCTTTACATCTGCAATATTCACCCCCATCGTAAAACCGAAGTTAAACGGACGTAGATCATATTTCCAGTTGTTCGGTTGAGCAAAGGAAAATATCGGCAAGGCGAGCAAACAACCCAATAGACCGATAAATATTACTTTTCTAAAATGTAAAGCGAGCATACGCCGAAAGTAAGTGGAATCCACCGCCCGTTCTGAAATCCGACGCGGTTACAGATGGTTAAAAATTCTTTGCCGTTTGGAAAGGCTTTCACGGAATTGGGCAAATACGTATAAGCGGCTTTATCTTGGGCAAAAATTCGTCCGATGGTTGGAATAATACCCTTAAAGTAAAGCGAAAAGAGTTGTTTCAACGGAAAAGCAGTCGGATAAGCGGGTTCCAAGATCGCAACAGCTCCTTTGGGATGTAAGACCCGACGGATCTCCGCTAAACCTTGTTCCAGATTTTCAAAATTACGAACGCCGAATCCTACGGTTATTGCTTCAAAAGATTGATCTTCAAACGGCAAATGTTCGGAATCACCTTTGACCATAGAGACGATCTTATCATAGTTCCGCTCTTTCATTTTTTTACGACCGACTTCCAGCATACCTTCCGAAATATCCAAACCTACTACTTGGTCGGGTTTAAGGATTTTGACGGCTTCAATGGCAAAATCACCCGTCCCCGTAGCAACGTCCAACACCCGCTTGGGATTGTAACTTTTTAATAATTTAACAGCTTTTCTACGCCAAGCATAGTCAATACCCATCGTCATCATATGATTAAAAGCATCATATTGCGGTGATATAGCATCAAACATCTGTTCGACTTGGACTTTTTTGCCGCTTTGGGCTTCGGTATATGGTTTTACGGTTGTTGTATTCATAGCTACTGCTTACCGATCATGCTACTAACGATTTTTTTCTCTTTTTCGTCCAATTCTTTGAACTCATAGTTCATAATCTCCAAACGATTTAATTCGTTGATAATTAACTTCGTTAGATTACTATTGGCTTTCAGATCAAATTTTAAAAAAATCGGTTGGTTACGATAACGATTGGCTAAGTCCCCCAATAAATCCGGTGAAAAATCTTCTACATGAATATTCGGAAATTCTTTATCATCATACCAGATCAGTTTTGGATAAGAGAATACCAATATATTTAATGATGATTGTTTTAAGGCAATCAGTTGGGTTTCTTGTTCCTTGATGAGTTGTTCAATGCTGAATTGTCGGTAGATGATCTCTTTTTCGGTATCAGAAACGTTATCGGAATGGAAGTTCTTGATTTTCAGGGCTTTTATTTCCTCAAACATCATCAACGTAACACGCGGGTCGGCTTCGTAATCCACCCCAACGCTTAAAACCGTACTTTTTTTCTGTAAAATCTTCTGAACGGAGTTCCTAAATTCCAAATGTTCTATCTTTGAACGGGTGAACAAGGAATCCTTCTGAGCCATCCGAAAAAGCAATAAATTGGGGCGCACTACAACCACCCGTAGCGTATCCGTTTTCGCGGAAACACTGACCATCCAACCCATAAAAAACCATAACAAAGCGATACGCATGGCTAACCGTTGACTCAACTTGCAAAGATAAGACAAAGATGCGTACTTTTGTACTATGGCTTCTACTGTCAGCTTTCATACGTTAGGGTGCAAGCTCAATTTTTCGGAAACGGCAACCGTTGCCCGTCAGTTCTCGGATCGTGGTTTCGATATTTTGGATTTTAAGGAGCAAGCGGATGTTTATGTGATTAACACTTGTTCCGTTACGGAGAATGCGGATCGTAAGTGCCGGAAAATTGTCAAGCAAGCCCTGAAAATTAACCCCGATGCGTTTATCATTGTGATGGGTTGTTATGCCCAGTTGAAACCGCAGGAGATTGCCCGGATTCCGGGTGTGGATGCGGTATTGGGTGCGGCGGAGAAATTTAGGCTCTTTGACCTATTAAATGATTTTGAGAAACAGCACCTTACCCAAATACATCGCTGTCAAATAGAAGAAACGCAGACATTTATTCCGTCGCATACTTTAGAGGGACGTACTCGTGCCTTCCTCAAGGTGCAGGACGGTTGCGATTATAAATGTTCCTTTTGTACGATTCCTTTGGCGCGGGGTATTTCCCGCAGTGTACCAACGCATGAAATTTTAGCCGAAGCCCGAAAATTAGAAGCGGAAGGCATCCAAGAAATTGTATTGACGGGTGTAAATATCGGTGATTACGGTAAAGTGCATGGCGAGACGTTTTTTGACCTCATCCGTCTTTTAGATCAAGAATTGAAAGCTATTCCCCGCATCCGTATATCGTCTATCGAACCCAATTTATTATCGGATGAAATTATCCGTTTTGTCGCGGAATCGGAGCGGTTTATGCCTCATTTTCATATCCCTTTGCAAAGCGGATGTAATAAAATCTTACGCTTGATGCGTCGGCGATATGTACGGGAGTTGTATCGTGATCGAGTGGAACTGATTAAGTCGGTAATGCCCGATGCTTGTATCGGTTGTGATGTGATCGTAGGTTTTCCCTCAGAAACGGAAGCCGATTTTGAGGAAACCCATGCCTTCATCCATGAAATACCCATAACGTACCTACACGTTTTCCCTTTTTCGGAACGGAGCAACACCCTTGCCGACACGATGCCCGACCAAGTACCGCAAGCCGTCCGATATGAACGTGGGGAACGCCTCCGCCAGCTTTCGATGAAGAAAAGACACTTTTTCAATCAATCTTTTCAAGGACAAGAAAAAAATGTTTTGTTTGAAAATGAGGTAGAAAACGGCATAATCTTTGGTTGGACGGATAATTACCTACGGGTCGGCACACCTTTTGAAGAAGGTTTATTGCATCGGATTGTTCCCGTGAGGATTGGAGAAAGTTTGGATGATGAACTGGTTAAGGGAGATATTATGGAAAGGGTGGAGATATGAGGGTGGTTTTTTACTTGTTACTCTTTTTGGGTAATAGCTTTGTTATAGGTCAGGGTATCAACCAAAAGGCTATCATACATGAACAATGGTTGCCAGTCAAATATAATACAGATAGCTTATGGCAAGAAGTGAAGTATAGTTTGAATGTAGAACATTCTTGGGTAGAGATCAATCAGTTTAAGAAGTTCTATGATGAAAAATTTTATGTTAAAAAGTGTTTCCCAAGATTTGCGATTGATCCTAAATGGATTGAAGAACAAAGCAGTGAAGGGCAAGCTAAAATTAGAAATGCCTATACATATCGCTGGTCAATACGTAATTCGGTAATTATCGCTCGAAACAAAAGCGATCTAATTTTTCTTAGAGATTCAATAGATTGCAAGATTAAATTTAATAAAAATCATTTATTGTTTTATTCTATAAGTTATAGTGGCTGTTCAAGTAACTTAAAAAAGGTTGTTATTTTCCATGACAAAAAGAAGAAAGAATATAAATTCGTTGTATTCTTAATTGAAACGGGATTATGTCAACCCGATAATAGCAATTACGATTTTCTATTAATTCCCAAAATACCACATAAAGCAAGATTCACTTTCCACTATTTTTATTTTAGTGAACGGATACAACGAAAAAAATAATTCCCTGTTGTTGGCGGTTGTCGGGGTCATCGCTGTAACGTAGGTTACGGAGGAAAGTCCGGACAACGCAGAGCATTCCGCTTCCTAACGGGAAGGCAGTGAAAGCTGATGGAAAGTGCCACAGAAAAGATACCGCCCTGAACTTCTTTTTTAGGGTAAGGGTGAAATCGAGGTGTAAGAGACCCCGCCTGTGCCGAGTGATCGGTGCTTGAGGTAAACCCCGGAAGTTGAGAGGCTATGTACACCGATGCTTGAGGACTGCTCGTCCGATGTCGGGGGGTAAGCCGATTGAGCGTATCCGTGAGGGTACGCCCAGATAAATGATGACCATTCGGGTAACCGAATACAGAATCCGGCTTATAAGGCAACCGCTGATACAGGGAATTTTATTAAAATTTTTAGATGACTTCGGGACTAATAAGAAAATACTTAGTTACCACTTGGGCAACCGATTGGAGTTCCATCAGGTCGGAGGCATGGGCTAAATCGCGGATTGTGCCGTCCTTCATCAGAATTAATATCGGTTCATCCGATAGCGGTAAATAGGCACGATTACTCACTTTACCGGTAAAGATCAAATAGGAAGCCTCTGTTTGGGTTAAGCCCGTTTTTTGTGTATAATTGTTAATTTGATCTTGCATTTCATTGGGATCAATCGCTTGTTTCGATAATCGAATTTTCAATAAACGACGATTGATAATGCGTTCACATAATTCTGCTAAAACACGATCCGACGCACCTTGCCAACGCTTGAGGGCATATAATATATCACTGTCATCCAGCGCATTAAATCGTTGCAATAATTGGGGATGGTTACAGTGGTTAAATGATTCATCTAAAAAGAACGTTAAATTATCATCTAACCAGATTTTTGTTGGATCGGTTCGATAAATTTCTTTTGCTCGTTGAAGCGTTTTAATAATCATATGCTCGGCGATGATGGAAGTTTTATGTAAATAAACCTGCCAATACATTAAGCGGCGTGCAATAATAAATTTCTCAATGGCATAGATGCCTTTTTCTTCTACTACTAAGCGGTTATTATGAACGTTAAGCGTTTTGATGATGCGATCCGTACCGATGACTCCTTCGATGACACCGGTAAAGAAGCTGTCCCGCATCAGATAATCCATTCGATCCATGTCTAATTGTCCCGAGATGAGCTGATGCAGAAACGTCTTTGGATTTTGTCCCGTAAAAATCTGAATCGCTAAGGTCAGTTGCCCGTTAAAGGCGATGTTGAGGTGTTCCATCAGTAGGAGACTCATCTGTTCATGCTTAAGTTCTGGAATCAGGACGTTCTCCAAAGCATGAGAAAAGGGTCCATGACCAATATCATGCAACAAAATCGCCAGCAACGTAGCCGTATATTCTTCCTCCGTGATTTCAATATCCTTTTTGCGAAGCAAATCAAGGGCTTGTTTGGTTAAGTGCATCGCGCCCAAAGCGTGATTAAATCGCGTATGCACTGACCCCGGATAGATTAATGAACTCAGTCCCGCCTGTCGTATCCTTCGTAAACGTTGAAAGTAGGGATGATCTATCACCTGTAAAAGGATGTTTTTCGGAACTTCGATGAAGCCGTGTACGGGATCGTTAAATATTTTTAGCGGACTCACTATAGAATGGAAACGTTCTTTAAAATTTTCTAATTCCTAAGTGGAATACTATTAAGAAGGAGATATTAATATTTAATTACGTATTTATTATATTGCATTTAAGAAATTTCGATATATCTTATCCTCAAATTCTGAACACTCTTAAATTAGGAATTTGAGGATAAGATGTTTATATTTTTAATATATAAAAGTGATCAATCAACAATCTGTAATTTACTTACGCCATAAAGCCCGTTTTCAGTATGAACTTTCAGCAGATAAATACCTGATGCGATATCCGTTACGGATATAATGATATCATTATCATTATTTGGAATGATATGCTGGGTTCGGATCACACGTCCTGTCAGGTCGGTAATAGTCGCTGTTCCCGAAAAAGCATTCGGTAACACAACATTTACATCTGATTCGCGTACAGGATTCGGATAAATCCAGAGTTGAGTTGATACGGGAGTATCGGGTCTACTAACTCTTTGAAGGGTTAATTTAACGGCTTCTAAAGCATTGAGTTTACCCCAACCCCATTCTACTGAACCGTTTACGGGTATTTTTCCCGTAAAATCATCTAATTTGGCGGTCGTTTTGAGTATGTCTATCACTTCTGCGGGGGTTAGGTTGGGATTCGCTTGTAATAACAAAGCCACTGCTCCGGCGACTACGGGTCCTGCCATCGATGTACCTGTTAATGCAATATAAGGATAGTAATTACCTAAGAATTGGGCTTCCTCTATCTTTAAGTAGTCAGCGGAATTATCAAAGGTACTGCCCGGTGCCACGATCCAATGACCGGGAGCGGATATGTCGGGTTTGGTGCGTCCGTCTGCCGTAGGTCCTCTGCTGGAATATTTGGCACGTGCGCCTACCGGTTCTTGTACATCATATACACTACCGCGCATGGTTTTGAAGCTATCAATTAGCGTATAGGAAGCAACGGCAATCACGTTTGGACTGTTACAGTGGGTAGCACTCATATTTGAGAAGGTATCTCCAATTGCAAAATCGGGATAGTCAATGCCATTGATCTCATTAATGAACTCCGAACTGTAGTACATGTATGGATTCCATATGTCCATCTGATTGTTTTTAGAATATACATGAATCACGGGAATGTAATTTAGTTTGTCATAGTATTTGACTTTCAACGTCGTATTTCGTTTTCCGTTGAAGTTTGCTTTTTCTGTTGCGGTGGCGAATTCTACCACGATTTTGGAACTATCTGCTAATTTGGGATCATATACCCATAAAGCAGTATCCTGTCCTGTATAGTACAGTATCGGGCGATCAATAAAATCTCTGGTTTTAATATCCCAAAACGTTAACCCAACTTTGAAAGTACTATCATTGGGTTGATACCAAATATCTGCTCCGGTTATGTAAATGATATTATCACGGTTGTAGCTTTTTGGAGTAATAAATGTTTTAATGACGGAATCATTGGCGGTAAATGTTTTGCGAAAGTAGGCTTGGGCATCGCCGTTATTGCCGGCACTGGCTACAATGATTTTACCTTTACCCGTAATTTGATTACATACCCGACTCAACAAGTCTGTACCGTCATGAGGTCCGAAGAAAAAGCCGAAACTGTTATTGATAACACAAGGTTTTTTCACTGATTCCGCATAATCAAAGATATATTTCAAACCGTCAGCAGTAGAAGATTTGTAAATGCGTTGTTTTTCTCCATAAGGGATGGCTACCCAAACCATTTCGGCATCCGGCGCACCGCCCGTGTATTTACCTTTCGTTTCCGGATCACCAATTCCGCCGGCTATACCGGCTACGTGTGTACCGTGGAGTTCATCTTCGGCATCTGTTCCTTTATCCAATATCTGTTGACTTTGGGTATATTCCGAACCGTAGTTGTATCCAGCAGGAGGCGTTCCCGTAGTATCCAAAAAATTCCACCATCGAGAAACACGAGAACTACCGTTTACAGGATGCCTAAAGGAGGGATGTTGCGCATCAAAACCACCATCAATAACTCCTAAGACCACATTTTTTCCCGTAAAGGGTTGGGATAGGTTTAAGCCTTGATGTACGTCTTTAATTTTGGATTCGGCTAAGGCTTTATCCAAAAAACGCATTGGTGATTGCTCAATTTCAATTTTATCAATACCCGCAATCTCACAGAAAGCCGAAAAGGATTTCAAGGGTACTTCAGCCGCCCAGATGTCGCCAAATTGAGCAGTTACACGAATGTTCAAGTCTTTAAGTTGGGCAATAACAGGATTCGCATTTTTTACCTGAAACAAAACTCGGGCAATGTTAGACGTTACGATATATCCTGTCGTTTGGTCGGGGGTAATCTGCGAATTTTGAGCTAAATAATATTTGAGTAGTTGTGCTTGCGCGGATAGATGTGGTTTTTCCGAAGGGAAAGAAGTGTTTTGGGCAAAAAGAGCCGAAGCCCAACCCAGAGCAAGAACAGTGATGAGTAAAAATTTCATTGTTTATCAATTTTCGCCCCAAGATAAGGATATTTTGGAGAAAACCGCCGTTTGGCAGTATTTTTGGATAGTAAATCTGACGATAGAATTTGATTACCCCATGAAAGCATTACTGTTTGCGTTGATGATTGTTATTCCAACGATCTTACCGACGAATAACGTTAAGTTCTATTTTGACCATGCGGAAATTTCCAAAGGGGAAGAAGTGGAAATGTATATAGGCGAAAGTATCCCTATTGAAATCTCGGGAATAAAACCGGAATCGAAGGTAAATATGAAGTTTACCAAAACAATGATTCCGATCAAAAAATATACCTTTGTCGCGGACAAAAACGGCAGAGTGGACGATGTATTTATCGTTCCTAAGTATGAATTAGAGAAGGGCAGCGGGCAAATTGAATACCAACTAACAAATGACAGTAAGCAGGTTTTTGAGTTCAAAGTTACCATCGCGCCTCAGCAAAAATCAGATCAGAACTAAATTGAAATACACATCCCTATTCAATATTAATTTTTTGTTAAATCTTTGAGAATTGGTAGGGGGATAGTTGTTTTTCATTAGCTTTGTAGTCCGTAGCATTATTAACAAGTGTTACAAAAAAACATCAACCAACAATTTGTTCCAATTAAATATAAATTTTTTTTATGCATTTTCCTGTTAAGGAGTTAGAGGAACGCATCGTAGCCGCGAAACGCTTTCTCAATCAAGAAATGACCCACATCCGTAATGAAGACGGAGTCAACTCCTTTAATGTCCAACAAATTGCTTACCATATGGATCATATCCATAATGTAGAGCGTATCGGCTTACGTAACATCGAAGAATTAGACTACATCCGCATCAAGCGCGTGCTGACGAGTGTTGAAGCCCAAATGGGTCTTAACCTCAACTAACGTTCTACGTAATCCTAAAATTCCTCCCCTCACCGTCAATTTTATTTGATAGTGAGGGGATTTTCATGTATCAGATGATACAGTCTTGCTATTCCAAAAGCGATTAGGCTACCCCCCAATCCATACAATAAGGGGTTTATCTCCGTCTCGAAAAATAAAGCCGTTAACCACGTTATCATACCTACGATCATGGATAGATTTCCTTGCAAAGGAGAGAGTCGTTGCAGATATAATGCACCCAACATCGGTACAAATAATGAAACTAAGCTAAGTGCCGATGATCCGGCAACCAACTCATGGATACTCGAATGTGAAAATGCCAAACCTAAGCTAACCATAGCGATAAACAGTACACAAAGCCTGCTACTCCATAACTGGGCGGAGTGGCTTTGATTCCTCAAAAATGAACGTACCAAGTTTTCACTCATCACACCTGCCGGAGCTAATATTGCGGCACTGGCACAGTTCAAAACGGCTGAAATCAACGCCCCCACAAATAAAAAAGCTACCCAAGCCGGCATATGATGTAAAATGAAATTAGGAATCGTAGTTTGGGGATCACCTTTCAACAATTCGGGATGATATACTCTAATATATACAGCCATCAATAAAGGCAATAACCCAACTGTCAGATAAAGCCCCGCACCAATATACGAACCCCGAATAGCCGTTTTCAAATTTTTAGAGGAAAATATACGCTGAAAAACGTCTTGTTGCGGTAATGAGCCTAAACCGATGACAATCCACGCGGCAAAGTAGTTGAGCCAAGCCGTACATGATCTTGCGGTAGGGTAGGGCGTAAAGTAATCTTTAGGCAGAAACCGGAGGTCATTCATATTGGTATTTTGTCCCATAATGACTACAATCACGATTAACGCACCTACTATTATGAAATTATGTACAAAATCCAAAACTGCAATAGACCACATGCCACCCGTAATGGTATAAATCAAAACAACGGAAAAACCGATCAATATGCCAACTTCTCTGGGTACACCCAAAAGCAATTCCGACATCAATCCCAAAGCGATGAACTGCGCCGCAATCCATCCCAAATAAGAAGCTACCAAAAAAATCCCTGCTATTCTTTCGGCAGTTTTACCAAATTTAATTCGGTAGAGGTCGGCGAAGGTTAATAGGTTTAGTCGAAATAATCGGGATGCTAGAAAAGCCCCAATTAAATATAAACATAATGCCGCACCAAAGGGGTCTTCTATCGCTCCGATGAGTCCTTGTTGGGCAACTTCGGATGAAACGCCTAAAATAGTTTCCGAGCCAAACCATGTAGCGAACATGGTCGCACTTACAAGATATAAGGGCAAGTTGCGCCCCGCTAATAAATAGTCTTCTACCGAATGTACCTTACGGGCAACCCATAAACCTACGGCGATGTTTACTACTAAATATAAACCAATACCAATAAGCGTCCACATAATCTACAAAGATAATCATTTCGATTTAATTAGAATCTATTGAATTATTTACATGAATTTTTTTTCAAAAAATGTTCAACTTTAAGGTTGATAAAAATTTACGTCATTGATAAAAATATAAACTTATTTAATGGATGTTTCAATTTGAATTTATTTTAAAATCATTAAAAATGACAATAATACTCAGAATTTAACTTAAAAAATAACAGGCGTTCAATCTCAAAAAGGGGTTGAACGGGTATTTAACATATATAATCGCAATAAAACAAGTTTTAAATATTTTAGTAAATTGTAATTAAAATTATGTAAATACCGATCGCAATTTACTATCGAACCAAGTAATTTATTTATGAAAATTTGTCATAATTTTTAGAACTTATCAACACCGTTTTTACAAGTCAAGGATGAATACCGCATATGTCATGCCAGAATGACAGGCTGACTTTTGCATTATTTTTGAGCAAGGGGTGTATAGCATAAATTTTTCACTCAATCTATACGCTCGTGAAATTCGATCTGAAAGACCTCATCAACCTCGTTACTGATAATTTTTTTGAAGTTAAGCGCGAAAGTGCTAATGAAATCGTCCGAAATCATGTATTATGGTCAATGGGTGCTGGAATTTTACCCATTCCTATCGCCGATGTGGCGGCGGTAAGTGCCGTTCAACTCAACATGATTCGTAAACTTTGTGAAAAATACGAAGTGGATTACTCTGAAAGTCTGGGGAAATCCCTGATTACCGCATTAGTGGGGGGGACTATTGCGCGCTTAGGTGCAAGTCTGATAAAAGGTATTCCTATCGTGGGACCGGTACTGGGGTCATTACCCATGTCGCTTATGTCGGGGGCATCTACCTATGCAGTGGGACAGGTGTTCATCAGCCACTTTGAAGCCAACGGCACGTTAGATAATTTCGACATTGAAGTTTGGCGCAGAACCTATGAAGAACAATTAGAACGTGGAAAAGAATTCGCTTCCCGTTGGAAAGGTGAGGCAAAACCCGGCAACGGCTTTTCCACTAAAAATCCTAATAATGCCAACAGTTCTAACCCCACAACTCCACCGGATATGGATACGATCATCGCTAAGTTGGAGAAACTCAACGACTTAAAAAGCAAAGGAATCATTACCGAAGAGGAGTTTTTAGCCCAAAAACAACGGTTATTACAACATATCTAAGGCATAATCCTCCCCAAATGAATGAGGGGAGGATTATCGTTATATCTAAAACTTTATCAACTGTTTCAGTGCTTTTGAGCGTTCTCGACTGCTAATAACTTCCTTTTTGGTTGTTAAGATGACTTTGTAACGGTTGGAAAACCACAAAACGATCTCCTGAATGCAATGGAGGTTGACGATGCAACTCCGACTGATGCGAATAAATTGATCCGGCGGTAGTTTCTTTTCAAAACTCTCTAAGGTTGCGTTTACGGCGTACATCTTGCCATCCGAAGTGAAGATGTTGGTCATCCGTTCCTCAACCTCTATACATACCACATCCCCGTAATCTACTAATTTGAAGCGGTCGGCAGCGGGAATCGGTATTTTATTGAAGGGAGAATTGCCATCCATTTGTTCGGAAAGCTCATCGTAGAAATCCCGCATGGAAGAAGCCGGACGCATCTTTTCAACTTTATCTAAAGCCTGCTGTAAGCGTTCCGTGCCGAAAGGTTTTAATAAGTAATCAACGGCATTGAGTTCAAAGGCTTGAATAGCGTGATCGTTATATGCCGTAGCGAAAACAACAGCCGTAGGGATGTCTTCGGGTATTTGGCGGGCGACTTCCAAACCGTTCATTCCCGGCATTTCGATATCCAGAAAAGCAACATCAGGTTTGAGCAAGGTTATATTATTGAGAGCATCCTCCCCATTGGAGGAAAGGTTGACCAGTTCTACATTTTCAAAGCCTTGTAGCAGGCGCATCATCTTATTGCGGGCAGGGGCTTCATCGTCTGCCACCAGAACTCTTAATTTAGTCATTATCAAAAGGAATTTTAAGGGTTACTAATGTACCGTTGCCGGTGTTTTGGAATAGGAGTAAATCAGTTCGTTCGTATAACGTTTCCATTCTTTGCAGAATGTTGCTTAAACCGGTGCTTTTGTAAATACGGGTAAGGTCTATACCAGGACCATTGTCATACACCTCGATAACCAGAAAATCATCCGTTTCTCGGACGGTAATGCTTACTAATCCCTTCTCTTTCATTTTAGCGATACCATGCTTGATACAGTTTTCTACAATCGTTTGTAACGTGAAGGCGGGTATCTCTACATCTAAGCTGTCAGGATCATATTTGATTTCCACCTTTAAGCGTTCGCCGAAGCGAATTTGCTCGATATCTAAGTAACTCCGAATAAGTTTTAACTCATTCTCCAAAATCGCAAAATTTTCTTTGGATGATTTCAGCGTGTACCGGAAAATATATGCCAACTTTTCTAAGGCTTCTTCCGCTCCTGCCGGGTTAACGTGGATTAGATCCGAGATAGAATTGAAGGTATTGAATAAAAAATGCGGATTAATCTGCGCCCGAAGCGCAATTAAGTTGGCTTCCATTGTTTTTTCTGCCAATATTTTTTCACGTTCAATTAGAAACAAAATGTCTAATGATAAACGCATTTGTTGCACTAATTGGGCTATCGTTTCCACATCTTCCAGATTGTAATATCCTTTTTTACGCTTACCCAAAATTAACCAGCCCTTTTCACCGCTTGCCAGAAAAAAGGTATTGACCAGATGAATATTGCCCTGAATAAGTTTCTGCTCAATCTGCGGAGGAAAAGTGAGTGATGATAGCTCTTTGGAGCGCGCCCAAATGCGTTGTTCGGTAACGGTTTGTTCAAAAATTTGCTCGGTTTCGGTTTCGGATATTTTTCCAAAACGGGGAAATTGCCCTTTAGATACGACTTGAACGCGACAAAAATCAGCATCAAAATAGGCTTTGGTATGCTTTTCGGTGGTATCTATCAGATCGTTGGAATTAGCGATACGTGAGATGTTTCGGATAAATTCTAAAAACTGTTTGCGGCGACGTTGGGAAGAAGTAGCTAAAAAGTTCTCTAAACGATAGCGGTATCGTTCCGTCAACCGAAAGATGATTAATCCGACTCCGGTAACGATTCCAATATGTAATAACGCGTAAGTAAAAGTTAATCCCGTAGCCCAATAGTATAATAACGTTAAAATTCCATACGTAGTTAATAATATTAATGTACGTATTAATACGGCATTGACCTTGCCAAACTTCAAACCCGCCCGAGTATTGAGGAAAACGGTGTACATCAAGGGAAAATGACACAAAAGCAAGCCAATAGTTAACCCGGATTGAAAACCATTTATCGCAGACCAGATCGCTGATCCGATGATGCCCAGCTGTAATAAAGCAAAGCCAATTGAAATACTTTTTAATGATAAAAATGAAAACTTCCACTGTCGGGGTAGGTAAAGGTTCGTCCCAACGAAAAATAAAGCCAATGTGGTAATAACGTATTCATAAAGGTTCTTTAGTTGTTGCAAGTCCCATAGGATGGGTAACGTCCGCCACACGATAAAACCAGCTATTCCTATCAAAAGTAAACTTAACCCGTTTTTCCAATCGAAACGGATGAACCAGATCGCTATTGAGGCAGAAAGCCAGCTTAACCAATAAATATACAGATATACCTTATCGTAAATGATTCCTTTTTCCGGTTGAAGAAATTGGAGGTAAGTGTTTAAGAGTCGGGTTACATTTAAGCTATGTATGAGAAAGGCAGATAATAACAAGACAAATATCCAACCGTTCACCCGCCATTGTGCTATTAAAAAGGGAAATAAAAGCACTGCTAAAAAGATAATCGTAATTCCGGCAACAATATTGTAACCGGCGAACAAATAACTTCCCCAACCGGTGTTTAAGCCTAAACCCGGTGGTTGAAAAGTTAACATAACCAATAGATTTTCTCGAGATTGGTCTTTTTGTCGTTCGATTCCGTAGGTAAGAACGGTACCGGGTGTACTGCGATTAATTAGTAAATGCAGGGCTTCTAATTGACTAAAAGCATGGTAATCAACATGTATTAAGCGATCTCCGGCTTGGAGATGGTGTTCGTTCGGTGATTGGGGTAATACCTCTTTGACCGAAATACCGAGTGAATCTGCCTGCCAAACTACACCATCGTTTGCGGGATAATCCCCCCCTAAGGGTAATAGCATCGGTGGATTCATCCCCCAATACATGATGCCGGATGAAATCAACAAGAACATTCCGATCACAAACCACCGATTGTTTTTTGCCAAAGCGAAATTTTGATTTAGGGGGTAATTTAATCCGTAAAAGATGAATAAATGCCCAAAAATACTCAATCGTAATTTTTTCATTTTGAACGGTTCTAAATAAGGAAAAAATCAGCATTTCTCCTAACTTGCCATGTGTTTGCATTACTGAAACGACTCCTTTTTCCGAATCTACATCCGCCCAAATGGTGGCAACCCCTTTTAGATGAAATTCAATCTCAACGGGGACATAATGCCTGTCGCGGTAGAGTAGAACCTGTTTTATCTTGTAAGGAGATTCGATTAGAAATTTTAAGAAGGGGGGAAAAAGAATTTAACCGACCACTGATTATAAATGTCGGTAATGAATTGAAGGATGTATTTTTTATTCACCCGCGTTCAAACGAAAAAATAACTGCTGAAAATGGTATAACGGATTTCGTATCTTTGGCGTTATACATCTGTAGGGGAGAAAAGGAATTTATCGTAACGCGTCCTGATAAAGCGACTTACAAATAAACCAAAGCATGAAAAAAAATCTATTGACATTCTTATTATTATTCTCTGTCTTTATTTTTGCTAAAGGACAGTCGTCGGGGGCTGGACAATATGGACAAAATAATGTCTTTACTTTACAGGATGCACTATGGTACGTTAAATCATATGACAGAACAGACGTTTTCTATTATCATAACAAAGACCAAGCGGATATTACCCTTCGCTTGAGCATTAAGGCACAGCAAGAATTATCACGTTTTTTTGACTATTCTCCCGTCACCCGGATACAGATTCGGTTGTATAAGGATGCCTTAGACTTTCGTGATTTACCATTAGCGGCTGATAATCAGCTGATCCCTCATCCATACGAACCCGACCATGCTTTTGCGGAAAACGATGCCGGCATGTACTCACCCTATCATGGCGGTCTGCCGATTTTTGTTGTACCGGTTTATTTTAGCAGTTCTTATGAATCATTTTACAAGCAACTAAAATATGAGTTAGCCCGCTTTTATCTCAGGGAAATGCTTTACAGCGCGTATCGCGGGTCGCGGGTCAGTCGGGTTAATTTCCGTTTACCTTCTTGGTACGAACAGGGATTACCTGCATTTTTAGCGGAAGGACTTACACCGGAAGAGGTTGCTTTACTCCGTACCCTTACGCCCGATCAAGCCTATAATTTCATGTTTGCTGATTCTTATAGTCCGACCCAACGTGCCGTCCAAAAGTCATTTTGGGCATTTATGACAAGGAGTCAATCTTTTAAGAAAATCAGTGAGATTGTGTACATGACCCGCTTAAACCGCTCAGCCGAAGGTGGTTTTACGTCCGTACTGGGTATGAGTTCCGCCACGATGTTTGCCCAATGGCATGATTCCTTTGAGAAAGAATTTTTCAATGCACAGGGTATTGACTTGGCTTCGGGAGCAAAAGCCTTACCCTTAACACAAGGCAAAGAGCGATTGGTATCGGTGGCACGTCATCCCAAATTACCGCTTGTGGCATATATAACAGAACAAAAAAGCGATTTCAAACTATGGCAATATGATATAAAGAAAAATAAACGGACAGAATTAGCAACAGTTACTTCATTTACCGATTATAAACATTTTCGAGATTTAGTTTTACCGATTGCTTACAGCCCGAATGGGAATACGTTGATGGCTTGTATGCCTTATGATAATCAATGGATGATATATAACTATACCAATCGTAAGCTAAGCTATTTGCCTTTGGAAGGACAACTTGATATGGTAAATAGTTTACAGTTTTCGCCTGACGGTAAAAATGTAGTGCTTTCCGCCGTGAAGGATGGATCAAATGATCTTTTTCTACTACCATTAGCGAAAAACAGCTTTACCCAAATCACTTTTGATACGTTTGATGATCTTTACCCGATTTTTAATTCCGATACCACCATCATCTTTTCTTCTAATAGGGATACAGTTCTTGTACCCAAGTCCAAAGCCAACCTGAATGCCTTAGAAAATGGTTTAGATTTGTATGAGTACAAGATCAAAAAGAAAACCATTACCCGCCTGACCAAAACGCCTTATTTAAGTGAAAAAGCCACACGTTCTACCGGTAAACAACTCCTTTATTATGATGACCAAACAGGTGTACCGAATTTAAATGTGCAGGCAGATACTACTCAACGGATCATTACTTCCTTTAAGCAAGGGCTCATAGACCTTCAAATGCATGGTAAAGGGGTGATGCTTACTTCCTTCCAAAACGGTCAACCGGCAGTCTTTCTTGGCGATACCTTAGATTGGAAAAGTAATTATCCCGCAGGTATGAACCCATACGTAGAGGCTCGTAAATCCGTTTGGTTAGAACAAGAAGCCGAGCGCAAACGTAAACTTCAAAAAGATGAATTAGGTAATAATCCTCCTATTCAAACGCAAGAATCCGAAAAAATAGATACCATCATTCAGCAACCCCGTCGGAACAGTCGTTACTACGTCTTTGATGACGAGACCGATACTGTCGGCAGACGCGCGCCTAAAAAGGTAATTATCTATCGGCGGAAAAATACCTTTACCCGAAAACCTGTTGAACCCGAAGAAACAGCTTTAGATATTAATAAGCTGAAGATCACCATGACGAATCCCTATAAAAAATCTTATTATTACCATTCGGTTAGGGGGTATGTAGAATCTGATCCTGCTTTCGGCTTAAATGGTGTGGGTAAACTAACCTTGGAAGACCCTTTTGCCAAAGAACGGTTAACGATGGGTTTACGACTGTTTCTGAATTTGAAAAACGGTGATTTTTTTGCCCGCTATCAATGGTTTGCCAAACGGTTACAATGGGAAGTAGGCGGACGGTATATGATCCGTTCGTTTGATGATCCGCAATCCTTTTCTTATCAAAATATTGAATTTTACGGGGCAGGTAGTATTCCCTTAGACCGTTATAATCGCATTTCGGTAAGACCGTTTGCAAGTTTTTCAACGCGCTACGACGTGCGGCTGAATGATTTAATCAACTTAGACGGCAATGCCACCGTTTACGGCGCGGACTTAAATTATACTTTTGATAAAACCAAAGCTAAAGGCGGTACAACGTTGGGTGGTATGAAAGTCTTTGGACAAGTCCGTATTGGTAAAAGCCTTCAAACACCTGCTCGTCAATTAACGGAAGTTTATTTAGATGCCCGTAAATATCATTCTTTCTTTAACAGTAAGTTTATCTTAGCTTTACGCTTTTCGGCAGGAGCATTTCTGGGCGAAACAAAATATAATTATTACTTTGGAGGATACAACGGCGGTGTGGGGATAGATGTAGATGCTCCTGCAAGCCTCAACATTCAAGGCAATGCGGAACATTTTTATTTTTCACGGTGGATTACATCGGTTCGGGGGTACAATCTTAATGCACGCACGGGAACACAGTTTGGCTTGGTTAATGCGGAATTACGGATGCCCCTTGCCGTTTTATTTAATAAAGCACAAACCGCTAAAAATCCTTATAATGCTATTTGGACGGTGTTTTATGATTTAGGGACGGCATGGACTACCGGCAATCCCTTTTCGCAACGTAATCCGATTGATGCCACGACAATATATGCACCTCCTTATACTATAACGGTTCAAAGTTTGAAAAGTCCCTTCTTGATGGGGGTAGGAACGGGGTTACGGATATTAATCTTGGGGCATTCCGTTCGTGGGGAAGTAGCTTGGAGTATCGAAGACAATGCAATAGGTAAAACCAAATTTGTCTTATCTTTGAGCCGTGAATTTTAAGCCTTGTGATAACGATCCAAGATTTATCCTATGATTTAGGCGGTCGCTTCTTGTATAAGGACGCTAACTGGCAAATCAACTACGGCGAGCATATCGGATTAGTCGGCAAAAACGGAACGGGAAAATCTACCCTCTTGCGACTCATCACCCGCCAACTGACACCTACCGAAGGTTCTATTACCTATGCCAAAAATCTGAAAATCGGTTTTTTGAATCAGGATTTATTATCGTTTAAGTCCGATGAACCGATATTAAATGTGGCGATGCAAGCCTTTGACGAAACGATCGCTTTAGAAGCCAAGATCAACCAACTGTTGGATGATTTGCATTTGAATCCGACGGATGAAAACATCCTCCACGAACTTAGCGAAGCCCAAGAGCAATTTGAGCTACAAGGCGGCTATGAAATGGAGGCTCGTTGCTATGAAGTTTTAGGCGGATTAGGCTTTTCTGATGCCGATACGCAAGCCCCTTTTAATTCTTTTTCAGGGGGATGGCGAATGCGAGTCATGCTGGCGCAGATGCTCCTACGTAAGCCCGACATTTTGTTATTGGATGAGCCAACCAACCACTTGGATTTACCTTCGATCCAGTGGGTGGAAAACTATATGCAGGCATTTAAGGGTACGTATATTATTGTATCTCACGACCGCTATTTTTTGGACTTAGTAGTTACGAAAGTAGTCGAAATTACCCATCAAAAACTACACTTTTATGATTGTAATTACTCTAAGTTCCTTGTAGAACGGGAAGAACGTCGGATAATGCAACAAGCCGCCTTCGATAATCAACAGCAATACATCCGAGAACAAGAGCGGTTTATCGAACGCTTCAAAGCCAAAGCCTCCAAAGCTACCCAAGCCCAATCGCGGGTCAAGATGCTTGATAAATTAGATCGTGTGGATGCCCCCGATTCTGATCAAGCCGGCATGGTGTTGAAATTTCATGTCGCACGGAAATCTGGCGTAGATGTGGTCAAATTGAAGCACGTTTATAAAAGTTTTGGGGAAAAGGTGATCCTTCAAGATGCTGAGGGACTGATTCAACGGGGCGACAAAATCGGTCTTATCGGTGCAAACGGCATGGGGAAATCTACTCTTTTACGTATTATTGTTGGCACAGAACCGCATGAAGGCGAAGCCATCCATGGACACAATGTAGAAGCAACCTTCTTTGCCCAGCACCAGTTGGAAGCCCTTGATGTAAAACAAACCATTTGGGAAGAGGTTTATAAATCTGCTCCCAACAAAACAGATGCGCAGGTTCGGGCGATCTTGGGTTGTTTTCTTTTTTCAGGGGATGATGTACATAAAAAGATTCAAGTCCTCTCCGGTGGGGAAAAATCAAGGGTAGCATTAGCTAAAACCCTTTTACAGGAAGCCAACTTCCTCATGCTGGATGAGCCGACCAACCACTTGGATATGCAATCCATTCAGATATTGATGGAAGCATTGAAGAATTATGAAGGAACTTTTATCGTTGTATCCCACGACCGCTACTTCCTGAGCGAGATTTGTAATAAAATCTGGTATATCGAAAATACCAAGATTAAAGAATATCCGGGTACGTATGAAGAATACGACTATTGGCGCAAACAAAATCCTGTTCAAACGAACGGCATACCTAAAGCAACTGCCAAACCTGAACCCAAGCCGGTAGCAAAAGCCGAACCAACCGTTGATGACAGTAAAAAGATCAACCAACTGAAAAATCAGTTGAAAAAGGCGGAAGAGCAATTAGAAAAGTTAGAAAAGCAGAAAAAGAAATTAGAGGAAGAAATGGCGAAACCTTCCGTTTATAATGACGCTAAAGCCTATGCCAAAATCCAATCCGAATACAACGCTTTAACCGATGAATTAAAGGTTGTAACCAAGGCATGGGAAGAGACGTACATGGCAATAGGGGGATAAATACTCTTGGTCATAATTTATCTTCAAGATCGTTGGGGATACTTTTTATTTGTTGAGGTAAAACTAAAATTGTGTAAAGAACAAATGAATTTTCTATAAACAAAAAGCCCTTCGGAAAGATTTTTTCTAAAGTCGTTTTGATAGACATTTGTTGTAATTACGACAAAAATGTTATTAATTTGCACTGGAAATTATTTATTTTTATTTGTGCTAAATTTTATTCATGTACGCTTATGTCGAACAAAAAAGACAATCCATTAATTTCTAAAGCAGAACTTATATTTAACTCTGACGAAAATACTGATGTAAAAAATCAAAAGGAAAAGGCTATCAATAAGGAACTAAAATTGGCTGAGGATGATAAAACTACCTCCCATCAGGATAAAATTAGCCAACTTAGTACCTTAATAAACGACCCAAGCTTGACCGATGAGGATCGGCAAAGAATAAAAGAACTTTATGATTATTTTTCTCATCAAGAGTATAAATGGACAATTATTGGCGACCCGATCCTTCGTGAAGGAAAAAAAGGAACGTATGTTTCAGATGATAGATTAGAGCAGTTCCACGATAACACTCGCAATTATTTCCAGTCTATTCGAGTTAAATACGGAAATAATCCGTATGAACATCAAGTAAGAGCTGTTGAAATCTTAAAAGGAGGAGATAATTTAATTATTGCAACCCCAACAGGTTCAGGAAAAAGTGCAGTATTTTATAGTTATTTAATTGAGAAGTTGTCACGGAATCCAGAACATAAGATTATCATTATATTTCCATACAATGCTCTTTTAAACGAACAAGTCAACAAACTTAGATCAGCAATACAAACCTTTGGTTTTACTGTCGGAGTTATTACAGGACAACGAGTCGGAGATGTTACGGGTGAGTTGCCATCTCAATCTAAAAATGAACTAAGAATTACTGAACTCAAAAAAAATGTATTAGTAACCAATCCAGACATTCTTCAAACATGGTTGTTGAGTAACTTAGATAATCCTAATATTCATCACTATCTATCGAAACTGAGATTAGTAGTGTTAGATGAGGTTCACGTATATAAATCTGTATTTGGGAGTAATATGGCCTTCGTACTTAGAAGACTAGAATTTGCTGTAAGATTATTTCACACACGTTTACAAGCAGAACAAATCGGACATTTTGATCCTCATACTCACAATTTTACAGGAAATACATTATTGCAGTATTTGACTGCGACAGCCACAATAGATAACCCAATTGATTTTTTAGAAGACCTTACAGGTCATAGTGATTTTGAAGTATTAGGAGAAAATGACGATACTTCTTTACGTTATCGCTTAGATTATCTTTTTGTTAACAGTCCTTATCCTAGTTCCGTAGAGTCTGTTAAAAAATTAGCGAAACAACTGATAAATCAAGAAGGAATCGGAATCCCTTCAAAGTTTATAGCGTTTGTAGATAGCCGAATTGCTGTAAGAGATATTGCTTTTGAGCTAGCAGCTGATTTTTCTAATGAAGATGAAGTGGAATTCCGAAATAGTCTTATTTACCCTTATGTAGCTGGTCAGGAAGAAAAACATATTGAAGAAATTACAGAAGCCATTAATAATAATAAATTTAACGGCGTAATTAGTACTTCTTCACTTGAAGTAGGTATAGATATACCTTCATTAAATATCTGTATTCTCTATGGTGTCCCTCACTCAAAATCATCTTTACTACAACGAATTGGCAGGGTTGGCAGGCATAGTCCTGGTTTAGTAATTGTCATAAATGACAAGAAGTCTATAATATGCCAAAATTATTTTAAGAATCCGGAACAAATTCTTAAAATAAAAATGGAACAACCAAGATTATATTTAGAAAATCCAGTTATACATGCCCGACATACTGTAATGCTTATGGAACAAAATATGGAGTATAGTAATATTCTTCCACTTGGTAGGTATTTAAGTGATACAAAAGACAAAATAGATTTTCGGGCATTTTCTAAGTTCCAAGAACAATTTCAACTCTTTCCTAAATCATTTTACGAATACTTAAAAAGAAGGGTAGAAGGTTTTGATGTTCTTCAAAGCAATTTCTATGACGAACAAAAAACTACTGGAGGAAACAAGCCGCATATAAATTTCAGTGTCCGAAACATTGAAACTCAGTATGAATTAAGATGTCCTCATAGTAATCAAAAATTGAGAGATACACCTAAACTAACTACTATGACCAAATCTCAGTATTATCGAGAAGCCTATCCGGGAGCGATTATACGCCTTTGGAATAAGACTTATCGAAGCTATGCTTCACGAACCATCACTGATGAATATGGCAACAGAATATATATTGTTGAATTAAAATTGCTTCATGGACAGGGCTATAATTATCAGCGTACAGTACCAAATGCCTTACCCTCTAATATCGTCCCAAGTGAAAATTCTTTTCTTTCATTTAGGAATGAAAAAAACCACCTTTTTATTACAAAATCTACCTTAAAAATCGATACTTACACACTAGGTTATCATAGATTTTCAGGAAATAGCCGCATAGAGGTTAAATATGAGTATTTAGATACAAATAACCCGGATAGCATTTTTGTTCCAAGTAGAGGGCTTAACATTAACAAGTCCCAAAGAACAACTGGGGTTTGTATATATCATCCTTCATTCAGGAGTTTGCAAAACAAATCCGAAGAAAGTATTGTTTTAGATAACTTTTTAGATATCTTTCTGACTGAATTTCTAATTGACCGTAATGATGTTAATGCAGAATTCATTTGGCTGTCAAACAGTAACGCCAAACATCAAGCATTAAGAGCCGAAGCTTTACGACATTGCGGAATGGATATTTCCCCAACAGCAATGTTATTAGTCATTTATGACAACATGGAGTATGGACTAAATCTAAGTTCAAAATTGTTTGAACAAGATAACTTTCATAAAATTATAGATTTGTTCTATAATGCTCTAAAAAATTCATCCTTTCCCGAGAAACAGAATGAATTTATATGTATAAAAGAAATATACGACCTTCTGAATGCTAAAGGAATTGAAATTAGAAATTATCTCAAAGATGCAATAATTCAAACAATTGCTATAAATTCTCGTTGTTACCGAATCAGACCCAACAAACCAGATTTGGAAATTATTATAAGTGATTCAAAAGTAAACTACAATGGAGATATCGAGTACCGGTTTATTAATACAGAAGGGGATACAATTGTCTTAAAAGCTAATGAAGTTAGTCCGATTGAAGGAGTTACTGAATATGCACAATATGATTTAACAACCCAAACTTTTCTATCTTAGTCTATATGTTTACCGCAAGTTAAACAAAAAGCCCTTCGGAACGAATCCCAAGGGCTATTTCAAGAATTATCTTATATCAAATTCATTTATTCTTTGCACAATTTCCATCTCGACAACTGCTTGAAAATCAATAGTCTTTCAAGATTGAATTTAGGCGAATAAATAATGAATTTGGTATTATGATGTAAATTACTCAACGATGAGTTTCATAGTCTTCAGTTGTTCACCCGTTTGTAAACGTAAGAGATAAATTCCAGCCGTTGCATTCGGGATCAAAATCTCGTTTTCGTTTGCGTTGATGTTTTTTTCCAACACGATTCTACCGGTTAAATCCGTGATAGTCAGTTGGGAAATGGCAGCATCAATCATATGAAGAGTGAAAAGTCCAATCATGTAGAGCGGTTTAATGGTACACACTTGTGTTCCCGTTTAGTTCGACACAACTACGCTTACTCTCAAAGATTAGAAAATCTAATTGCCCACCTCAATATGATTATCGAAGATTACAACAAAAACGTGAGGTTCGGCTGATTTCGGTTAGTTTTCTCAGGCGTGTTTATATTTAGGTTTTTCATCCAAGAATTAATAAACAATAAGACATGTGATAATACTAGTAAAAGAATTAATTGGGCTTCTGTGTCGTGTATGTTCGACATTACAGACGGATTTGAGCAGATCAATAACTGATTCGACGACGGCTCGCCCCTGAATACGGGCTG
>Ga0209573_1001020_pt1 | contig 48263 bp, 62 predicted proteins | sample TNRBio252014_DNA_FD_185870 | JGI IMG/M metagenome (GOLD analysis project Ga0209573, IMG submission 185870) | Wastewater treatment Type I Accumulibacter community from EBPR Bioreactor in Madison, WI, USA - TNR Reactor_6/25/2014_ DNA (SPAdes)... | ecosystem: Engineered > Bioreactor > EBPR >... | reverse complement strand
GCAAACCGCAGCGCCGCCTCGAACGCCTGATAGTCCATGTTCTCGGCCATATACTGCAACCTGGCCACGAACCGCCGCAGCGCCTCGAACAGTTGATCCGTCCCGTCCGCCATCATCGGCAGGCGGAACTGCCATGCCGCCAGCATCCCCTCGATAGCCGACCCAATGTTCCCGCCAATCGTCCCCGCCGCCTCAGCCAGCGCCACCGCCGCGTCCACCCCCTCCATCTCGAAATCCGCCACCGTCGCTACAAACCGCTCCACCACATACGCCATCTGCTCGGCGATCTCGTCCACCGCCGCCGTCAGTCCGGCCGGCACCTCGAAGGCCACCATCGCCCCCGCTGCATCGATCAGCGCCAGCATCGTGTCGATCATAGTCGAGACCGCGTCCGCAATCGCCGCCGCCTGCTCCGCCGCCTCCACCGTCACCTCGCCCAGCGCCCCCTGCATCGCCGCCACCAGCGCCCCCGCCATCTCCTCGATGCCGATCACCATGCCCCGCATCGTGTCCGTGCCAATCTCTCGAAACACCCGGCTCGGCGAGCCGATCCCCAACAGGTTCTTCGCCGCCTGGATCGCCGAGTTGACCACCCCCTGCGCCGCCGCCACCAGCGCCCCCGCCATCGACTGGACGCCGCCGATTAGGCCCTGGATCAGGGCCACGCCCACGTCGTGCAGCGAGAAACTGCGGATCGTCTCAGCGATCTGCGTCAGGAACGTCGTCACCGCCTGGATGATCTCCACCGCTTTCGTGATGATGCCAACAATCACAGTCTGGATCGCCGTCATCGTCTGGCTCTTGAAATCCGCCGCCGCGATCCGACGGCCGATATTGAGCAGGAACGTGGCAACCTCCTGCAGCGCCTGTGCCGCCTTCGTCAGCAGCCCAGGGATCACCGTCCCGAACATCGTCATCGCTGCGCCCTTCAGGTCGAAGCCCTTGATCTTGTTCCCCGTGTCGCGCAGCCAGTCCCCCACCTCCCGCAGCGCATCCCTCGCCTTCGCCACAATCCCCGAGATCGCCGTCTCGAACATGCTCTCGGCCGCCCCCTGCAGGTCCTTCTCCCGGATCCGGTCGAACGTGTCCCTCAGCCAATCCCCGACACTCCGCAGCGCCTCCGCCGCCTTCGTCGCAATCCCCGGCAGCGTCGTCCCAAAGAACGTCTGCGCCGCCGCCTTCAGGTCGAAGCTCTCGATAGCCACAAACGCATCGTCCAGGAACCTCGCCACCGTCGCCAGCGCCTCGCCGACCTTGCTCGCGATCCCCGCCACGACCTTCTGAAACAGCGCCCGCGCCGCCGCGCCCAGGTCGAAATTCTGGATCGTGCTCAGCATGTTCTGCAGCCACGTCTGGATAGCCGTCTTGATCTCGTCGATCTTGGTCTGGATGTTGGCCTTGATCTCGTTCCACTTGGTCACAAACCAGCCCCGGATCTGCTCCAGCTTCTCGGCGATCCACGTCACAATCGGCCCGAACACTGTCTCGATCACCGTCACAATCGCATTCCACACCGTCTCAGCGATGGACTGGATCTCCGCCCACGCCGTGTCCCAGTCCCCGCGGATCACCGCCAGCACCGTGCGGATGATCCCCTCGATCACCGCCAGCACCGTCTCGATAACCGTCCTTATCACCACCCATGCGGCGCTCAGCACGGCCTCGATTTCTGCGCTGTGTGTCGCGATGAATGTCGCAATTCCCTGCAGCACCGGAATGATGGTTGACTGCAAAATCTCCAGCACGCCGGTCACAATGGCGCCGATGGTCTGCCAGGCGCCGATCAGAAAAGCCGTGATTTCCGCGCTATGGTTCTGCAGGAACGCCTGCACCGGGGTCAGAATGCCCTGGATGATCGCGCCGACGGCCGTCACCGCGTCCGACACAAACGTCTGAATTTGTGACCAGGCCGTGGTCAGCCACTGCGTCGCCTGCGCGCTGTGCGTCTGGATGTACGTCGCCAGCGCGGTCAGAATACCGGTCACGGTCGTGATGATGCCCTCCACAAATGTTCGGATCCCGCCGAAATCGGTCTCCCACGCCGTCCGCACCAGCGCCACCGCCGCCACCAGCGCCGCAAACACCGCGATCACCGGCGCCGCCGCCGCCACAATGCTCGCCAGGCCGCCGAGGAGCACCGAAGCGATCACACCGCCCAGCACCATCAGCACGTCCTGCCAGCTCACGAACTGCCCCACCAGCTCCAGCACCGGCCCCACCGTGTTCCCCAGCCACGTCAGTAACTGCTCCCCATAGCCCAGCAGCGTTTGAAAGCCCGTGCTCACCTGGTCCGTCGTCGGGATCATCGTCTGCAGGTTGCCGATCCACTCCGCCAGCAGGCTGATCCCCGGCGTCAGGAAGTTCTGTATCAAGGGCGTTCCCACCGCAATCAGGAACGTCTCGATCACCCCGCCCAGGTTCTCCATCGCCGCGTTGAAGCCCTGCGTCCTGGCCGCGGCCACCTCCTGCGCCGTTGCCGCGTTGGCCACCGCCGTCGCCATGGCATCCCAGCCCGGCGTCCCCTCGGCGATCAACGTGTTCATCGCCCGCAGGCCATACGTCCCCGCCAGCGTCTGCATATATTGGTTCTGCTGCTCCTGCGTCATCCCGGCCATTGCCGTCTGCAGTTGCCCGATGATATTCGGCAGCGGCAGCATGTTGCCCTGCTGGTCGTACAGCGCCACGTTCAGCGCATCCAGCGCCGAGGTCACCCCGGGCGTCCCGCTTTGCAGGTTCAGTAACATCGAGCGCAGCGCCGTCCCCGCCTCGCTCCCCTCGATCCCGCGCGTGCTCAGCAGCGCCAGCGCAATGCTCGTCTCGTCCAGGCTCATTCCCATCGCCGCTGCCACTGGCCCCACGTTCTGCAACGCCTCACCCAGCCCGCCCACGCTGGCCACGCTCGCATCTGCTGCGCCCACCAGCGTGTTGGCGATTCCCGCCGCGTCCCCTGCGCTCAGCCCGAACGTGTTCATGGCCACCGTCACGAGCTGGCTCGACGCCGCCAAATCCAGCTCGCTGGCCGCAGCCAGGTCAATCGCCGCCCGCAGCGCCCCCGTCAGTGGCGTCGTCCCTGCCAGATAGCCCTGCAGGTCTCCCATGATGTCCGTCGTGGTCATACCGGCCTTGTAGAAGCCCGTCATCGCGTCGGCCGCCTCCGCCGAGCTGATCCCCACCAGCGACACGTCGCTGCCCACCGCCATGGCCGCCGCGCGCAGATCATCCATCGATGTCCCGCTCTGCCGCGCCGCCACCGACAGAATGTTGATCTGCGCCTCGAAATCCCCGGCCTTGTTCGCAGCCACCACCAGCCCGGCGCCCAGCGCACCCACCGCCACCGCGCCCGCCGTCGCCGCCGCCGCCAGCCCCGCGCGCACCGCGCCCTGCAAGCCACTGATCCCACGCGACGCAAAACCCGCATGGTTATCCAGGTCGCGCAGCTCCCCGTTCAGCTCCCGCAACGCGCCGCCCGCCATATTCCGAGCCACAATCACAATCTGAAGGTTAGCCATAATAGACCTTATCGCGCCCATCTACCGCGCTCGGGCCGGTCTGTGCGCAGCCTCCCGGAGGGACCGCCCGTCTGACCAGCTCGGGCCGGTCTCCGACCGTGCCCGTCCGAGTGCCCGTCCGACCAATCTACCAATCTACCAATTTCCCAATCTACTTCTTCGCCTTCGCCTTCGCCTCATCCAACCGCGCCCGCTCCCGCTCCCAGTGCATCCGCGCGCCCCGTCGCACCAGGATCTCCTCGACCAGGTCGGCTGGAGCCGCCAGCAACGCCGGCCAGCTCCAGCCCGTCTCCTCGATCACCGCCAACTCCACCGCATAGCGCCCGGGCATCGGCAGCGACTGATTGCGCATGATCGCCGCTTCCAACGCCTGGTTGATCAGTTTTTTTCCTGCTCGCTCAGCCCCTGGTTCAACTGATCCGCCGCAGCCGAGATCTTGTCCACGATCTCAGGCGGCAGGGCGAACAGGTTCTCCCTCGTCGCCGGCCGCCCCTCGAAGCCAGGTCCCTCCCAGCTCACCAGGCACGCCGCCACCTGCTCAGCCGCCATCAGCGCCCCGTCGATCACCACATCCGCCGTCTGATCCTCGACGACCTTCGCAGCAGCGCCCCCCTTGCCCTTGCGGCCCTTCTGCAACTGCGTCTCCGTCGTCACCTTCATCGCCAGGCTGATGCACCGCTGCCGCTCCTCGTAGGTCAGCCGCCGGATCGTCACCTTGTCCGCCGCCGTCGCCACATCATCCGTGTCAATCGGCACCACTGTCACCTGCTGCGTAAAATAACCCATCGTTCAGCTCCTCTGCTGCTATCCCCGACCTCCGGGGTCTTCCATCCCGACCTCCGGGGTTTTCCGCAACCCCGGAGGTCTTCACTCTGCTGTCACTGTCATGCTGAGGCTGCCGAAGCATCCCCTTTACGGCACCGTCGCCAACGCGTTCTTAACGATGAAGCTCGCAAACAGCGCATCCACGCTGCTGTACTTCGCCTCGCCGCTGATCTCGATCACCGTGTTCCCGTCCGAGTTGTTGTACTCGCCAAAGCTCAGATGCTTGCCGGCGATGTTGATCTTCATCTCGCTCGTGGTCGCCCCGACGATCTTGAGCTGGATCAGCCGCAGCGTCTTCGCCACCCAGGCCGCCCGCTCCGCTGCCGCCACGCCCGAGGTGCTCTCCAGCTCCAGCGTCAGCGAATAGGCCACAGTCGGCCGTGTGAACTTGTGGCTGTAGAAATACAGCGCACCGTCCGCCGTCCACACAGGCACGATCCCCGTCGTCACCTCCACGCTCGCCGCCGTCAACACGCCAGCCTTCGCGGTCGTGCCCACGGTCCCCGCGCTCGCATCGATGTACAGCGTCGTCTTGTTGAACAGCATCTCCTCCTGCGCCGTCAGGCTCAGCGCCCCCGTCAACGTCGTCGTGCTCTTCTGCCGGCCCGCCCAGTTCGCCGCCAGCTTCCACGCCTCGCCCGCCGCGCCGCTCAGCGAGAAGTCCGTCACGAACGCATACTGCATCTCGTTCGCGTCGCCGCCCACCACGTTGCCCGTCTCCAACGTGTAGGTCTTGATCGTGTTCAGCGTCGCCGTCAGCGGGAAGGCATACGTGTACGTGTACGGCGCCTGCGTCCCTGCCGGCGTCGCCGTCTGGATCCCCGCCTCCAGCACGTGCAGGATCTGTTCAAACGTTGCCTCCGTCTCCGGCATCGCCAACGTCGCGTACAGTTTGGAGATGTACTCCCGGTCCGTCGGCACCAGAATGCCCACATCCTCCTCCGCAAACTGGTGCGTGCTCTCGTCCACAATGTCCGTCGCCGGACCCCGCCAGATGCTCGTCGCCGCTACAGCCGTACCGGCCGTCTCCTCGCGCCCGAGCTGGATCTTGTTCAGTGGGAAAGTCCCATAGCCAGCCATCACTCACTCTCCTCGTCGTTGTGTTCAGCCGCAGCCTGCGGCTTGCTCTTCCGTCCGCGCGCGGCGCGCGGCGCTGGCGTTTCGTCCAACTCGTCCGCCATGTCCGAGGTCTCTACCCCGTCCAACTCGTCCGCACTGTCCGAAGCCTCTGCCACCCACAGCGGCCGCTCGCTCGCCAAATTGCTGGCCAGCTCCACGCCATACAGCGCCGCATCCGACTCTCGTAGATCGCGCGCAGGAACGCCGGGTATCCACGCCCCGCCGCCCACGTAGCGATAAGCAATCCGTTCCATCTCACTCACCTCCACAGCCAGCTCCGGCAGCCGGCCGAACTCTACCCAGGTCCGCTCAGCGCCAGACGCCAGCGCATACCAGGCCGATTTGCGGCGCTCCCGCTCGTGGTCCCCTGGCCGGCCCACGTGCACGATCTCCACCGCATCCAACAGCGCCGCCTGGTCCACCAGGTGGCCCTGCCGGTACAGGCCATAATGCGCATACTGATAGCGCAGCGTCCCGTCCTCGCGCACCACCCGGATCCGCCGCACAGCAGGCTCCCCCGCCGTGCAGATCCTCACCAGGTAAGCGCCCTCCGGCGCATCCTCCAGCGTCCCTGGCAAAACGCCGGCCATGCGCTCGTCCGCATCCAGGATCACATACCAGTCGCCTGGCTCGCCCACCAGGTACGCGTTCCTGGCCGTCACCTGATCCACCCAGCCCCGCGCCGGCGCCTCGATCACCTCCGCGCCCTGCAGCCTGGCCATCTCCTGCGTGCCGTCCGTCGAGCCTGGGCCATCCCCATAGCGCTCGAAATGCCGCCACGCCCCATCCACCACCACCAACCGCTCACACCCAGCCGCGCGCAAACTGGCCAGCGCCTCGCCGACCACCGCCGCCTCCTCATAAGCACACATCACACCAATAATCATCCAATCACCCAGTCACCCAATCACCCAGTCACCACCACCATATCCTTCACCGTCACCCGCAGCCGCACCCCGTAATGCGTCTCCTGGTTATACGGCAGCGGCAGCGCCTCATACGTCACCGGGTACACCACCTGGTGCGAGCTCCCGTACAGCGCCGCCAGCACCCGGTCCGGCCAAACCTTCGCCTCGTCAATCGCCTCCTGAATAATCTGTCGGCTGTGGTGGATCTCCACAATCACCGTGTGCAAATTCTTCCCCAGGCCCGCCGACACAACCTCCAGCGTCCCAGACCCGGCGAACGCAATCAAACACGGGAACTCATTCAGCGACTCCGGAGGATCAGCATACGCCCGCTCGATCCCCGTCATCGCCCCCAGCGTCGTCACCAGCCCATCCACCACACTCGCCAACGTCATCGTCCTACCTCGTCCGTCATCCTGTCATGCTGACGTAGTCCCGCAGCGCCAGCGTAGTGGAGGGCCGCCGAAGCACACTTGCACCGCACTGCAAGTGCAGGTGTCCCCAGCGCCGCCTACAAAACCGCGGGCATAATAGCTCTTATCTACCACTCGCGCTCGGGCCGGTCTGTGCGCAGCCACCGTGCCCGTCCGACCAATCACCCAATCACCCTGTCACCTTGTCACCCTGTCATCCCACAGTCAACCGCCGCAATCCAGCCTCCATCAGCATAAACTCCACCTCTGGATCTAGTTTGCGCGCGAACGTCAGCGTCCCCGTCTCCAGCGCCGCCGCCACATCCTGGAACGCACTCTGCGCCCGCTTCAGCCAGCGCGTCGCCTGGATCAGCGTACACTGCCGCACCAGCTCGTCAGCCCGCCACACATCCACCCGGGTCCCCGTCGCATGGCTCGCCGCCGTCGTCCCGTTGCACCCGCGCACCACCGTCAGCACATTCGTCCCCGTGTTGACGGCCGTCACCGCCAGGTACTCGCTGTCGATCCGCAGCAACTGGCCCACCTCGAAGCGCGGCGTCAGCCCCAACTGGCTCGCCCCGTCCGCGTTGCCCACCGTCACCGACGTGGCCGCCGCCGATAGCTCCGCCTGCGTCGTGTCCTGGCTGTCCTCCCACGCCGCCGCATACTGCCGGTGCCACCCGACCACCCCCGTCAGCCGCACCGCCCGCCGTCCGCCGTAGAAGATCGCATACGACCCGGCCGGCGCCATCGCCAGCAACTGCGTCGGCGACCGGCCATACTGCGCCCCGTCCGAGCACCAGAAATCCGTATCCTCCACCGGCGTCTCCGAGTAGCTGTCCCCGCCGTCGTAGCTCAGCGCCAGCGACGTGATCGCCAGCCACGTCTCCGGCAGCCACAGCTCAGCCTCGCCGCTCCCGTCGTAATAGCGCGTCGCCAGCTCCGGCCAGAACTGCCGCCCAGCCGCTGCGTCGATTAACCGGCTCGCGTGGCTGGCCATCCGCAGCAGCACCGCATCATACGTCGTCCCCGTCACGTCCGCCGCCGCCTTGATCTCGCTCAGCCCCACGTACACATTCACCAGCCGCGCCAACGACGCCGGCGTCGTCGCAGGCGTGCTCGCAGGCGTACCGGTACCGCTACCCGTCGCCATACCCACCTCCAACCCGTCCTACTCGTCCAACCCGTCCGACCATCACGCCACCACCTCCGTATCGGGGTTGTCAAAATTCCAGCCCGACTTCTGCCGCCACACATACACCGTCCCAGCGTCCAGGTAGAACGTCACCGCCCCGTTCTGATCCGTCCGGCCGCTGGCCAACACATTGTTGCCATCCACATCGCTCGTCACCCACACATCCGCGTCGGCGATCGCAGCGCCCCCGACCGAACTCGTCAGCGTGTACACAAACGTGATCGCCCCGCTGCCGGCAGCGCCGCTCAGCAGGTCAATCTGATCTGACAGCGACTCCAGCGTGTCACCATCCCCCCCCACCAGCGCCAGCAGCCCCGCATCCAACTCCGCCTTTGTCGGCGGATCGTAGGCTGTCAGCGCCGCAGCCGCAGCCGCCTGAGTGGCCGTCGCGTCCAGCGGTTCGGATGGCAGATCAGTCACCTCGGCCAGCCGGCCACTCAGCGCCACACCCGCGGAATAAGTCACATTAACAGCAGGGGGATCAGCGTCGATAGCCGCCACGATCTCCACCGCAGTCGGCAGCGCCGCAATGTCCGTCTCTGTGTCGGTGCTGGCTTTGATCGTTGTGCCGCTCAGGCCAACCGTCGTCGTAGGACTGCCCACATTGGCCCAATCAATGCCCGCCTCGCCAGTTGCCGAAACGTCCAGCGTGCGGCCCGCCGTGGTCGGTTGCAACGCCGCCACCTCGAAAAAGCGCACCACCGTATCAGGCGTGGCCGTGTCACCAGCCAGGCCGTCAACATACACCGTCAGCACGTCGCCGCTGCGAACCGAGATCATACCCGACTGCATGGCAATCGCCGTCTCGCCGCTGGCCGCCGTGCAGGTCGTTTTGGGTAGCATCACGTAGGCCGATCCCGCGCCGTTAATCTGCCGCGTGACATAGATCACGTAATCGCCGTTGCCAGCGACCTGATCCAGGCTCACGTCAACCACGACCATGCGGTCAGCATCAGCCGTGTATGCGCCGATTGCTGCCGCACTGGCGATGTTTTGGTTGCTCAGGCTGTCAGTTTCTAGCCAACGTGCTACCGACATAATTCACCGTCCTATGCCGCTGCTACAGTCGTCGCGTCCACCAAGTCCCTGAGCGCCTGCCGCACCTCTGCCGCCGTTTGCATCCAGGCCGCCTCGCCGTTCCACCACGCGATGATGCCGGCCCAGCGGTCGCTAAGCGCCTGCGCCTGCGCCGCGTCCAGCGTGCCGAAGTTGCTTTGCATGGTAGCAGCGCTGATGGCGATGCTGTTAGCCCGCAGGCCGTCGAGCCTGTCCAGCGTCGCCAGCCCGCTGCTGATCTGCCGGATAGCGCCAAGCGCCTCCTGGCCGGTGGTGTTGTTTTGGTAGATGTATACGATGTCTGCCATGAGTCTTGTCTCCTTATGTGTACAAAATTGTTAATTGTGGTCGGTTTTCCGCCGTCGCTTCGCGTGCATACATAGCAGTCGTCAATCCACCGCCGATGCAGTTGAGCATTAAATTTAGCGTTGTCCCAAATGCGCCGCCCACGGCTGTGATGCCGCTGGCATTTAATGTTAGCACAACCCTGGTCGGAACCGGTGTGTTGGCGAGATACGTCAACGTCCCAAATGACGTATTGATGTAGTCCGTTCCTGCGGTTTGGCATCCGGCTGATCCAGCCCACGCCACGGAATTGCCAAAATCCTTATGCGACCACGTAGGGTCACCAACGCCAGCAGTAGCGTTGTTCTGCACCCCTTCCAGCCAGTCAGAATTTGCTGCCGCCAGTTTGTACAATACCGCCGTGCGATTGGTTGTGCGCAGTACAGTCGCAACCAGTGAGAACGTAACCGAAACGCACGAGCCACTCAGAGACGACAGGTCGAAGCGATACAAATAAACGTCAGACTCGCCGTATATCTGTGTCAATCCGTAATTACGCGCCGGCTGTATTTGCCTCAACCAAGTATCAGCAACCGGCGTTAGCGTGATGCTGTTTTGAGCCGCAGCCGCACGCCGGTCGAACGTGGCGCTGAATGGGCGTTGGAAGATGGGGGAGAATGCCATGATGTCAAGCCTTCTGCTAACGTCTCAATTCTGACGGGACCTCTCGGTCATCCGTGTAATCCGGTAATCCGCGTAATCCGTGATTCAGACCCGCCAGTCCCATAACACCCATTATCCCCAACCTTCGCAGCGGGCCGCTGGCCAGCCACGCCAGCCAACAGCCCGCCGCTCCACACTCACGCCGCAGCCTCCACGGCCGCCAGCGTCGTCCCAGCCAGGCTGATCGCCTGCCAGGTCGTCGCGCTCGTGCAGATCGCGATCACCATCGTGTTGGCCGCGATCGCGCTCTCCGCGTTCGCGCCCGCCCCGCCGTTGATCGAGATCGTCGCCGGCGCGCTCGTCCGCAGCTCGTAGCCGCTGGCCCCGTTGCGCAGGATCACAATCGTCCCTGGCGTCGGCGTCGGCAAAATCACGATCTTGTCCGCGTTGTCGCTGGTCACGGTCACGAACTGCAACAGGCCGGCGTCAGCGATCGCTGCGCCAGTCGTTGCCACAGCAGTCACCGCCACGTCCGCCGGGTAGGTGAAGTTGTCCGTGTCCAGCGTCGTCGCCGTCAGCGTCGCCGCCGTCAGCGTCGCCGCCGTCAACGTGCCCCCCACCACCCAGGACGCGCCGCCCTGCTCCTTGTAGTTATCCGGTTGGTAGCTCATCTAACACCTCGTCTCACAATGGCCTGCCCAGTCAACCAATCAACCAATCACCCAATCAACCAGTCAACCAGTCACCAGGCAGGCCATGCTCAGCCCGTCACGCTCAGCCAGCCCACTCGTACACATGCGCGCTCGGCAGCGCAGCCGCCTGCGTCACCGGCATCTCACGCGCGCCAGCCAGCAGGAAAATCACGTCGATGTAGCTGCCGTTCGTCAGCGTCCCGCCCGTCGCCAACGACAGGAAGTGGTGATCCACCGGCAGCGTATCCACCGGGATCGTCCACAGCACGACCTGGCCGTCGTCGTTTGTCACGTCGCACGTGTGGATCAGCGTCGAGCTGATCTGATCGAGCGTCCCGTTCGCCGCGTCCGAGCACTTCGGCTCCAGTGTCGGCGTGTCGCTCGCGTGCAGCGTCCCCAGGTGCGCCAGGATGTGGACATACTCGAAGCCCGACACATCCACAAACGAGCCGCTCGCCGGGTAAGCCGCCACCCCCGACATCGCCGTCTCAGGCTTTGCCGATCCCAGCATCACCTTCATGTTCTTCGCCAAGATGTTGTTCATCTCACTCGCTCCTCATCACCTAATCACCTAATCACCCAATCACCCTGTCATGCTGACGCAGTCCCGAGGGCCGCCGAAGCATCCCTGCTCCGGCGCCCTCAGCCCCAGGATCATCAGGCGCTCACATACTGCGCCCGGAAAGCCGCCGGCAGCACAACCTGGCCGCCCACCCGCTTCCGAGCCACAAAGCCGACCATGTTCTGCTCGGCGTACATCTCCGCCAGCCGCTGCAACGTCATGCCCACGCGGTCGGCGATCCAGTAGAACCTGGGATCGCCGTACCACACCGGGTACGCGCTCGCCGCCACGTCCGCCATGAAGGCGCTGTAGGCCACCGGCTTGCCCAGCAGCATATCCGGCTGGCCGGCCGCCAGGCCGCGCTGCCACAGATAGTCGCCGTTGCCGTCCTTCATCTTGCGGATCGCCCGCCCCGCCGACGTAGCGTTCATGCAGAACACAGCGTTCGGCCAGTACTGCGGAGGCAGCGCATACTGCAGGTCGATCAGACCGTCGGCCGTCAGATAGTTCGCGTCGCCCGTGTTCACCGCCGTGATCACAGCCGCGGCCGCCGCCTGTGTGATCCCCTGCGGCTTGCCGTTGCCGTCGCCCGTCAAGAACTCATCGTCCTCGCCCAGGGCAAACGCCTCGGTGTACAGCTCGCGCAGCAGGCCCGCCACGTCGATAGCCGCATCCTCCATCAGGTCCAGGCTGAGCTGCGTGCTCGCCATCGCCGTGTGCACCGGGATCGCCACCTGCCCGAACGTCGGGTCGGTCTCGTGACTCGTCGAGGCCGGCGTCTCCGGCCCCCAGGTCAGGCGCACGGCCGAGCTGTAGCTGTTGCCGTTCCCCGTCACCTTCGGCGCCTTCACCACGTCGCGGCTCGTCTGAACCACGCGCGCCCGCGGCCGCATCACCACCGCATCCGGCAGCCCACGGATGATCTCCGCCCGGAAATCTTCCGGCACCAGGAAACCGCCCGCCGTGTCGCTGCCCTCCACCAGGTCCTTCAACTGCGCCGGGCCGAAGCCGCCGCGCAGCGCCGTGGCGATCTGCTTGCCCGTCAGGATGATCCGGCCGCCGAACGCGATCTTGCGCTCCGTGCTGTCCAGCGCGCTCGAGCCGCCCCGCACCCACTTGCCGAACGCCTGCCAGTGCTTCCAGCGCAGCTCCTCGAAGGTGCTCACGCCGTAGCTCTTCGCCGGGTAGAGCTGCTCCGCCACCGCCTTCACCTGCGCCACGTTCTCCACGCGGCCCAGCGTGTTCTCCGGGCTGGCCAGCCGCACCGCCGCCTTGCGCAGCGGCTCCGGCAGCGTCTCCTCGTACTCCTCGAAGCCCTCGAAGCTCGCCGTTCCGCCCGCAGCGGCCACCGTCTTCAGCTCCGCGTCCCGCGCCACCACCGCCTTCAGGCGATCCGCCCGCGTCTTGGATGCGTCGCTCTCCTCCATCAGCCGGTCGAACTGCTCAGCCACGTCCCCCGGCATCTCCTTGTCCTTGTACTCCTCGAGCAGCCCCCGCGCCTGTTCCACCAGCCGCCGGCTCTCTTCGTACATCGCCTTGTAGTCCATCGTTGTCACCTCGTCAGTGTCATGCTGAGGTCCGCCGAAGCATCCCTCTTCGCGCCGCGCCTCCCAGCGCCGCGCCTCCCGTTGTCACATCGTCCGGCCCGTCCAACCTCGTCCGCTCCGTCCGATCCCGTCCAATCCGTCCAACCTCCCAGCACAAGGCCCCATAACGCTCCTTATGCCCAACCCTCCGAGCGCCACGGCCCGCCGCCCCTGGTGCCCTCGACCAACACCGCCAGGTAGTGGGAGAGAGCGGCCAGGCGCCGCGCGTGCGGCGACTCGCAGTTATCCGACAGCGCCCAGCGCCCGGGTCATCAACTCCACCCGGCGCCGGCGCATTGCCATCTCCATCTCAGCCGTCATCGCCGCAGGAGGCGCCGGCATCTCCGCCGGCTCCTCCCAGCGTCCCCGCCGGCGCACATCCTGGAGCACATCGCTCGCCGTCATGCCCGCGTTGAACGCCTCCAGCGCATCGCCGATCAGGCCCGACAGCGCAATCCGTTCCTCGCGCGTCACCAGGCCATTGCCGAACAGCTCGTCGGCGATCTCCGTGAAGTTCAAGTGGATCCGGCTCTCGATCCACTCCGCCAGCGCCTTCTTATCCATGCTCTTCAAATTCGCCGTCGCCGCGTTCATGCCCCACAACACGTCCGAGCACTCCCACAGCCGGATCTCCTTCAGCCGCCGCCGCACCGTCCGCCCGGCCACCGCCAACCCCTGCGGATACTCCGCCTGGATCGCGTCATAGCCGATGCTCATCTCGCCAATCGCCCCGGCCCGCAGCCCCGCCAGCACCTCATTGCCCCGCGGCGTGTCCAGGTACTCCCGCTTCACCAGCAGGCCGCCCGAGGCCTCCGGAAACTGCGCCAGCACCTCCGCCGGCAGCTCGTCCCGTTCCGCCTCCCGGATCTCCACGATCTTGGCGATAGGCGGCTGGCCAGCGTCATGCTGCCACAGCCAGCGCAGCCGGCCGCCCCGCTCCGCCAGCGTCTTCCGGTACGCCCCCGGCTCGATCACGTCGCCCCCGTCGTCCACGTTGCCGAAGATCGACGAGAACCCCGTCACCACCCGGTCAGCGATCTCTTTCCACTCGTGCCCAGCCTTCCGCTCCATAATACCCTCCAGCGCCATCCGGCCCCGTCCGATCCGTCCCACTCGTCCGAACCGTCCGAGTTCCTGCTCTGGCCGGTCTCCGACCGAGCCAGTCCGCCTAGCTATACTTCTCCAGCGTCACACTCACCGTCGCATCCGAGCCGCCCTGCCTGATCAACTGCACCGCCTGCACGTTCTTGTTGCCGCTGACCACCACCGTGGCCCCGGCAGCCAGGTACATCCCCACCGTAGCCGTCGGCGTCGTCCCGTCCCACGTCATCACCGCCGGCTGCGTGTGCGCCGTAATCACCGCCCGGTCCGCCGCCGCCAGATCACCCGCCGTCCACGACCACCCCGCCGCGCTGATCGCCACCGCCGTGCTGCTGATCGTCGCACTCTTCGTCCGGTAAGCCACCGGCGCCTGTAAACTCGGCATCATCACACCTCACTCACCAACGTTCGCGCGCAAACCATCCTGCGCGCCTTTGTACGGGCATGAATGCGGCACGATTGCCGCAATCGATGCCCCCTACGGCATCGCCGCCTGTATCCGCGCCTCGAACAACGCCTGGATATTCGGCTCCATCAGCCGCGCCACCTGCTCATCCGTCCGCCAGCGGCCCCGATGCACCGCCGCCTGCTCGTCCACCGACTGCACAAACGGCCCGTACACCGTCACATTGCCCACCGTGCCCACCAGGTCATCGCCCTGCCGGCTGACCTCCGTCGTCCAGCGCCGTCCCAGCGTCCCCGTTCGTCGATACGGCACGCTGATCCGGCCCTCGCGCAGCGCCGCAAAAAACCAGCGCCGCTGCTTCTCGCTCTTCCACACCATCCGATAGCCCGACGGCTGAGGCGGGTACACAGCGATCTGCGTCCGCACCCGCTCCACTGCCGTCTCCATCGTGTCGCGCAACACCTGCAACGACTCCAGCCGGCCGACCGCCGCAATCAACTCGTCCAATCCCTCAATCCGCACATACGCGTCACTCATAATACCCAATCACCCAATCACCCAATCACCCAGTCACCTACACCACCGCCGTCACCCAACACCTGCACCTCGGATGCGCCGGCGGCGCCTCATACGTTCGACCCTCGAACCGCCCGGCCCGGCCGCCGCCGCCCGGATGCACAAACGGGCTGCCCAGCTCCGTCACAACGCCATCAGCCAACTGCTGATCAATACTGCCAGGCACCGTTTCACCCTCGCTCCACTCCAGACCGCCCAGCGGCCCGCAAACCGGGCACACCCGCTCGTCATTCGCCGTATTCCAGCGCATCGAGCGCACCACGCCCGTCTGCTGCCACGCCCTGATCTGCCCCTGCGCATACGCCCGGGTGATCTCCGTCGAAGCGATCAACTCAGCCCGCTCCCGACTCCAGATCCCCAGCGTCACCAGCTCGTCAATCAGGTCCGCCAACGGCAGCCCATTCTGCGCCCACCGCTGGATCGCGCCTCGCAGCGTGTCCCGCGTCGTCTGATCCAGATCCCGGATCAGCTCAAACGAGTAGCTATCCAACCACTCCAACACATACGTCGCCACCAGCGTCCAATCGATCCCAATCCCGCCAGGCTTCCCCTCGCCTCCGCTGGTCGAGTAGGCTGCCGCAGCGCCTCCGCTGGTCGAGTAGGCTGCCGCAGCCGTATCGAGACCATCCAGCCCCACCGCCCGCCGCGCCGCCGTCACCCCCAGCAGCGCCGCCGGCCGCAGCGCCTGATACACCGCATCCCGCAGACCCTTCGAAGCATCCGCCAGCCTGGTCTCCATCAGCGCCACATCCTCGTCGCTCTCCGGCCGGATCGCCGCCCACTGCTCGCCCAGGGCCGCCCCGATTCGCCGGGCCGCCCTGCGCTCCAGCTCAACCCGCTCAGCGTTGTCGCCATCCTCGTCGCTCGGACTGTCAGTCCTTCCGAGGACTGACAGTCCTGGCCCAACTGCCAGTCCTGAACCCGTCGAATAATCCCCATTATGGATAGCCCCTCCACCCCAACCAAAAGGGCTTCCGGCCTTCCCACCACCCTCCTCCTCGTCCTCTCCCTCCCCTTGCTCTTGCTGTGACCGGTCTGTGCGCAGCCCCCCGGAGGGGCCTGACCGAGCCACGCTCGCCGGCGTCTGCGTAATCGCGGGGACTCCGATCTGCTGCTCCTCCGCCGCCCGAAACCCATCCTGCGCCGCATCCGTCGGCGGCAGCCCCGCCAGCCGGCGCGCCTCATTCCTCGTGGCCACCCCACCCAGGAACGCCCGTACCGCCGTCTCCCACGTCGCCGTCTGATCTTTTCGCAGCGCAGGCACATTGCTGAAATCATAACGCAGCCACGCGTCCTGGAAATCAGGCTCAGCCAGTTGCAGGTTCAACTGGTTTTCAAAGCGCAAATACAACGGGCCTATTGTGTCTTCCCAAAACGATGTCCGCGCCTCGCCATAGTTCGCAAACGTCGAGCGATCCAGCCCCACCTTCGCCCCCACCAAAATGGGCGGCACCTTCAGCACCGAGCAGATCCTGGCCTCGTTGCGCGCGTCCAGATGCTCGAAGCCCAACTCCTGCATCGACAGCCCCAGCCGCTGGTACTCCGCGTCCGCGTCCAGGATCATCACGTCGCCCCAGTGGCTCATCCCCGCATACTGCGCCCTGATCCTCGCCCTGATCCTCGCCACCTCGCTGTCCACCAGCTTCTGCTTGCTCTTCAGCAGGCCGAACGGCACCACCGCGTTGTCGAAAAACTGCTTCAGGAACTTCGTCGTCGCGTTGTCCACGTCGCCGACGTAGGCCGCAGCCATCAGCGGCGACCGCCCGCGCCCCAATCCTTCCAACACATCCAGCGGGTTAGGGTACTTCACGTCGATCATCTCTTCGGGCAAATAGGGCGTCTTCCCGCCGTCCGTCTCGTACACATAGCCCAGCAGCTCCCCCCCCCTCGCCACCGGCCGCACACAGTCCGGCCGCAGTGGGAACAGCGCCTCCACCGGCCCCCTGGGCGTTCGCCGCACCTTCACCAGGTACGCGTTGCCGTCCAGCTCCAGGTAGGTCAGCAGCAGCTCCTGCAACTCGTACCAGCTCATATAGCGGTTCGGCCTGCGCACCAGCCTGGCCAGCGGATGCGCGTCCGGCAGCATCTTCGGCTCGTCGTGCTGGCCCGTGTAGGCCCGCAGCGGCGCCACCGCTGCCGTCTCCGCCTTGCGGGCGATGCACGAGTAGATGATCGCATTGCCGTGGTAGCCCTCGGCCGCATAGCCCGCCAGCGTCGCCTCCGTCCACTGCGGGTCCCCCTCCGCCCACATCGGCCACGTGTACGGCGACTCCACCTCGCGCGCCTTGGCGGCCGCTGGGACCCGCTCCAGACCTACCACGCCCGCCAGCACATCCAGCACGCTCATTCGCCCCTCCGCCACAACCGATACAGCAGCGTCCCTGTTGCCGCCGTCAGCGCCCCGGCCACCGCCAGCGCGCCCAACGTCACCAGCAATCCGGTCGACGCGCCAAACCCGCCCTGGCTGGCCAGCCATAGCCCGACGATGCTCAACAGTGCCCACAGGCCAATGGCCGCGCCGATCTGAGCCGACCAAAAATCCGTCGCCAGGCCCAGCCGTCGCCAGCGCGCCCAGAGCAGCACTGTCCAGAGCGCTGCCGTCACCGTGATCAGCGGGTACAGCGCCAGGTAGCGCACAGTCTGCAACGTCTCGCTCACAGTACTCTCCAGGTCAGCCCGATCAGCGCCACCAGCGTCACCATCGCCATCAAAACCACCAGACCGATGTACAGGCGCGGCACCGCAAACGTGCCCTTGCGCAGGTCGCCGATGGCCGTGCGCAGCTCCTGCACATCCTGCACCAGCCGCCGCACATCGGCCTCCAGCACCGCCTGCTTGGTTTTGATGTCGCTGACCTGCTCGCCTACTCGGTCCATCTTGTCACTCATCGACCGCAGGAGTTGGTTGTCTATCCCGTCAAGATTTTGTTGATATGCCATGCTATCCGCCACAAACAACTGCGGTTTTCGGGCGTCGCCCTCCAGCGCCGCAGCCTCCAGCCCCGTCTCGTGTGCCTGTCGTAAACTTGCCCCCGCCTCCAACGCCTGCACCAAGGCCACGTTGTACTCCACCGCAGCCGTGTCCGCCACATCCTCTGACATCGCCACCACGCTCACCCCGCGTTTTGGCAGCACATCCTGAAAGCCCAACGACAACGCCGCCTGCTCTGGCCGCGTCGCCGACTCGCACGTGGCCAGCACCGCCAACCGCGTGCCGTGTCGGGAGAGCTGGCTGGCCAGCCAGTTCGGCGACACCGCCCGGCCATCGCTCAACAGCAGCCTGGCTGGCGCGCCGTGCCCGCTCCAGATCATCACGTCGTAGCGTTGCCGTTCCAGCCGCTCCAGCACCCACGACGCGTTCACCTCCGGTCCCACCAGCGCCGTCAGCTCTACGCCCCGTAGATGGCCGATCCGCAGCAATTCGGTCGTGACCTTCAGCGCAGGATACCCCTGCACCTCCGGCCCGACCAGCAAAACGCTTACACTCGTCGCCATGCACCATCATCCAATCGCACCTGCGCTCACTTCACCCTACCGCGCTCGGGCCGGTCTCTGACCGTGCCCGCCCGTCCAACCCAACAAAAAAGCCCGCGTCCACATCCTCATGTGGACCACGGGCATCGAGTGCTCTGTGTGGTCTCCGACCCGGCGTCCCGCCCTTCGCCGCCTCTCAGCAGCCTGGGCCCTGCGCTCTCAAAAGTCGTTCGTTCGCTTTCATACTATCACAGTGAAAGCGCCTTGTCAAGCCTGAAATGCCTGAGCATAATGCGGGTTATTGCCCATCCTCCCCCCCTCCCCCCCTCTCTCCCTCCCCCCCTCTCTCCCCCTTCCCCCACCCCACACTCACCGCCCCAAAGAAAATCCCGCCGCTGCGCATCTCCTGCGCCTGGGCCAGGAACACATCCAAATCCACCAGCGCCTGCTGATCCCCGCGCGCAATCTCCAGCAGCCGCCGCTCCGCATCGATCCGACACAACAGCTTGCCACTCGCCGACCGTACATCCTGCCATTGTCCCATCATCGCAACCTCCGATCCGGCAATCACCCAATCAACCAGTCAACCCTGTCATGCTGAGGTCCGCCGAAGCACACTTGCACCGCACTGCAAGTGCAGGTGTCCCCCATCACTTCGCCTTCCGCTTCCACGTCGCCGTGCTCGCCGCCGCAAACGTGCCGATCACCGCCCAGATCGCCGCCAGCCCCAGCAGCTCCCACGGCCCGATCTCCGGCCAGCGCAGCAACAACACCACCCACGGCGCCAGCGCCACACTCACAAAGCACACCAACGCCACCACATTCCCAACCGACCAATACCTGACTTCCATGACCTGATCTCCTTGTCTACCAGTTTACCAATTTCCCAATCTACCAATCTACCAACCTACACAAAAATCCCACTCCCCCCCGCATACCGCCGCCCCACCTGGGCCAGCGCGTACGCGTCCGCCCGGTCGTCGTGCTCACCCTCCGGCGCGCGCAACGTCGAGCCGTTGATGCTCGCCAACTGCGTCCACGTGTCGAACGAGTGCAGGATCGTCGCCTGATCCCGGAATGCATCTGCCGTCTCGTTGTACAGCAGCGCCTTGCCCTGGCTGGTCGAGTGCCAGCCCTCCCGGCCGTCGAAGCCGCTGACCCGCTGCAGGCCGCTGTGATCCCGCAGCCACAGCAGCACCGCATGGCCGTGATTGTTGCGTTCCACCATCAGCGCCGCATGGTTGTACCAGCGCCCGATCCGATCCGCATACCCGGCCAGCACGCTCGGCTCAAACTTGCCCGCCAGGCTGGCCACCTCCTCCCCCGTCGCCGCCTCCAGCACACACAGCGCGCTGTCGTCGCTCGTCGGGTTGCCCTCGGCCGGGTCCGCCCCGATCACGTAGCGCAGCCCCTCCGCCGGCAGCCGGTACACCACCAGCCCCGGGATCGCTGGCGCGCCCGCCGGCAGGTCGGCCAGTGGCTCCAGCTCCTCGTAGCACTGCTCCAGCCAGGCCGCAGCAATCCGCTTGTCCAGCGACCTGGGCGCCAGCGCCTGGCCATCCGTCGCCGGGTATTGCTCGTGCAGGTCGTCCTCGCTGCCCGTGCGGCTCACAATGTCCACCCGCTGCGCCTCATACCAGGCCGCGTCGCGCGCCGGCCGCACATTCCACGGCAGAAACACCGGCGCCCAGCCGTTCAGCCCCTTCCTCGCCGCGCGGTAGATCGCCTTGAACTCGCTGTTCGGCCGGCTCTTATCCGACCGGCTCAGCAGCACCATCCGCCCCCCGCCATCGATGGTCGGCTTCACCGCCCGCATCAGGCTGTTCAGGTTCGGCGCCAGGTCCGCCTCGTCCACAATCGCCAGCGTCGCCGTGTAGCTATCGCCGGCCGTCGTCGGAAACGCCCGCGCGATGGAGCCGTTGCTGAACATCAGCTCGTGCTTGTTGTCACTCACCACCCCGTGCCCGCTCTGCACGTGCTCCGGCAGCCGCCGCCACATCCCCCCCAGCCGCTCGTCGCCGAGGAGGTACATCGCCTCGTCGTCCCGCTTGCTGAAGAGCAGCACCGTCGCCGCCGGCCTGAACAGCATCAGCCACAGCGCATAGCTCAGCACCAGCCAGGTCAGCCCGAGCTGGCGCGCCTTCAAAATCACCGTCAGCCGGTGCTCGTGCATCACCCGCAGCGTATCCCGCTGCGCCGGCCACAGCGCGAACGGCAGCCAAACCCGCTCCGTCGCGTCGTAGATCTGGCAATGCCGCTCCACAAACAGCCCCGGCGAGAAGAAACACTCATCCACGTCCCGCAGCTCCGCGTCAGTCACGCCCCACTCCCCCGTCCGCATCGTCCAACTCGTCAGACCGGTCCAACCCGTCCGCCCACTCCCAGCCGCTAACATCCATGCCCCGCTCGACCAGCCTCACCCAGTAACAGCCAGGGAGCACGTTATAAGTAAAGCGCCTGCGGAAATCCTCGACGTGCAGCTTGCCGACCTTGCCGTCGTGCGGAACCGTGCATGGCGGGTTAAGCTCCATGAACACAACGTCGTCACCATCGCGCCTGACCACGACGACATAGAACGCATACATCTCCGTGAACCTATCCCCTGGCTGAGGATCAGCCATCGCCGCCGCAGTCGCGTCTTTGTCGTTGTCGGGAAAGTAGATACTCATTGCTCCTCTGCCTCCAGCGCCCTCTGCATCGCCGCAATCCGCTCCGCCGCCGTCACCGTCGCCACCTGCACCTCGCCCCCCAGGATCACCCCGGCCTTCGGCGAGTACTGCCCCGTCAGCTCCAGGAACAGCCGCCGATCCTGGAACGTCTTCGGGTCCGGCGTGCTGGCCAGCGTCGCCAGCGCCTGGTACACACTCGCCACGTGCTCCATCAGCAGCAGCCGCGGCAACTCACTGATCCGCCGCTCGATCTCCGGGTCCCGATAGCGCCACTCCCGCATCGTCGAGGTGGCCACCCCCAGCCGCCTGGCCAGTCCCCCCAGCGTCTTCGGGTCTCGCGCCTCCTTCGGCGTGCAGCACCAGGCGATGTACAGCGCCCGCCGCCAATCCCAGCGTCGCTTCCCCTCCTCGTCCCGCTCATCCAGCAGCGCGTCGTACAGCTCCATCCACGTGGGCGGCGCCACATCCTGGGCCTGCAACCCCGCCAGGTGCTTATCCAGTTCCCGCTTCTTTAGCCGGCTCACATCCTGGCCAGGCGCTGCCGGCGGCGCCGTAAACCCCCGCGGGCCCTCAAGCGGCTCGGGCCGGTCTCCTGACCGTGCCCGCTCCTCCAATCGGTCGATCAGGCCAATCACCCGCACCAGCTCACGCCGCGCAGAAGCATCCCCCGCCTCGGCGTCCCGATGCAGTCCCAGTAGTTGCCCCTTCAGCAGTTGCAGGTTCAGATTTTCAGCCATGAAAGGTTAGCCATAATGACACTTATTGACCACCCACCAGCACCGGCGTCTTGCCCGTCATCGTCGCCCACCGCTCCAGCGCCACCGCCACATACCCCGGCTCGATCTCCACGCACCGCGCCCGCCGCCCCAGCCGCTCGCAGGCAATCAGCGTCGTGCCGGAGCCAAGGAAGGGATCGACCACGATCTCACCCGGCTTTGTCATAGACAGCGACCACTCACCGACTTCCACCGGCTTCTGCGTTAAGTGCTGTTTGTCCTTCAGCACAACAGGCAATCGGCACACACCCGGATAAGATGGCGTCCCATCGTTCAGCGGCAAGCTGCCAGCACTGCCCCAGACCACATATTCGCACTGAGGCTTGAAGCGACCATACAACGGCCGCGCAGCTTCCGTCTTGTCCCAAACTGCAACGCCACGCCATAGCCATCCCGCAGACTGAACAGCGTCAGTCAGCGCAGGTAATTGCCTCCAGTCGATGAATAGTGCGAACACTGCCCCCGGCCTCGCATGTTGCAAAAACAATGATAACCACAAGTGGCACCACGTGATCCAGGAGCGTTGATCCTTGTTGTCACCGGCAAAGTCGAGATACTGAACCTGAACTTCGTCATTTCTGAACTGGTACTTGTCCCTGGTCGATGCTTGGCGATCACCGCGCGTAAAACCGCCGCTGCTGTAAGGGGGGTCAGTAACCACACCGCCAAGCTTCTCCCCGCCCATCACCCGCGCCACTACCTCACGATCCGTGCAATCGCCGCAGATCAGCCGATGCTCGCCAAGCTGCCACAGTTGCCCCGTGGCCGTCCCCCACTTGGCTTGCAACTCCGCAGCCTTGTCCACCTGCGCCCCTGGATCGTCGCCGGCCGGCTGCTCCAGCGTCGCCAGCAACTCCCGCAGCCGCTCCTCCGACCCCGCCGCCAACGCCGCCAGCTCCCGATCCACATCCGCCAGGCTCGCCGCCAACGCAGCCAGCGCCGCCTCGTCCGGGTCTCCCAGCCGCGCCAGCTCGTTGTCAGCCGCCACGAACGCCAGCGCTTGCGCCTCCGTCCACTCCTCGCTCATATCGCTGGCCAGCAGCGTCTCCCAGCCTAGCCGCTTCGCCGCCTCAGCCAGCCCGTGGCCCGCAATAATCAACCCGCGCCAGATCACAATCGCCTTCGGCTGCCCGAACGTCTCCAGGCTCTGCGCCAGCCGCCCGACCTGCGCCTCGCTGTGTCGATTGTAGTTCTGCGGATGCGGCCGCAACTCCGCCAGCCGCGCGTCGATCAGTCGTCCAGTCATCTAGTCACCGCCTTGCGCTGGGCCAGCCACACCGGCCGCACCCGCTCACCCCGCCGCAGCTTCGGCAGCCGGCCCCCGTGCCCCCGTCGCCGCTCCCGCTCCCCGTCATGATAGTCCATCCCGTTGGCCAACGTCAGAAATCGCCAACCTGACCAGCTCATCTTTTCCATCGCCGCCACCGCGCCGGCGATAGCCTCGCTCAACGTCTTGAAACTTTCGCTGAACTGGGTCACCGCGACCGCCGATCTCGCAAAACTTTCCAGCGTGTCTGCCTGCATGGCGATGACAGCCTCCCGAAAAACCGCCAACTGCTCATCGCTCAGCCGCAGCGGCTCCATACTTATCGCCGGCGCCGCCACCTCGCGCGGCCCCGGTATACGATACTTCGTAGACAGAGCCAGCCGTTCAAGCAACATGCTTCACCTCCATCGGACAAAACTGATTTTGCCATCAACCTTCTGGTACTCCGCCGTCACCACCGGGCACGGATCGCCGGCCTTCGCATCCGGTACCTCCGCCCCCTCGATGACCAGCCGGATCGTCCGCGGCAGCGGTGCCCACGTCGCCTGCACCACGTCCGTATCACCTGGCAGCATGAGCACATCCGCCAGAAGCTCACAACTCACGTCAAGCATCGCTTTGCCCACGCTTCACCTCCAAAAATCGCCAAAATCGCCAAAATCGCACCTAACCTTTCCGCGCCACTCCGCCGCAGCCGCTTGCGCGCTGTGGCTATGCGCAAAGCCAGCGAGAGGACTTGAACCTCCAACCTGCCGCTTACGAAGCGGCCGCTCTACCCGTTGAGCTACGCCGGCGCCATTCGTCCGACCCGTCCTACCTCGTCCAACACGTCCAACTCCTAACCCTCCACCAGCTCCAAATACTCCACATACACCCACCCCTTCACCACCCCCGGCTGCCGCCCGTACACATCCGCCGCCCCTTGCGCCTCAAACCTCCCCGCCGGCAGCAACACCGCATCCACCCCACTCTCCGCCACCCCCAGGCTGTCCGAGTACACCGTCCGCCCATCCGTCCCCAGCCAGCCAAACACATACCCCTCCCCATACCCCGCCTGGTTCGTCGCCCCCGTCACATGCACAATCGTCCGCGGCCGCAGACTCGCCCCAATCGCCGCTGAGCCGTCGCCCGCCACCCGCAAGTTCAGCGACCGCTCCGTAATCACCCGGTACTGTCGTGTCAATTCAGCCAATACCGTACCCTCCTCGTCGGAGCCGTGGCCACCATCTCGCCCTCCGGCCCCGCCAGCACCATCACCGGCGTATTCCGCTCCATCTCCACCCGCGCCTCCACCGCATCCGCCGCCATGCGCAGCGCCGCCTGCGCGTGCCGCAGCGTCTCCACACGTTCGCGCGCAAACCACAACGCCAGCGCATTCGCCACCACCGCCCAAACCGCCAACACCACAGCCATCCACAACGGCACCATGATCACCTCCGAACCGTCCAACAGTGTCCACAACCCGTCCGACCACAACCTACTCGCCGCGCGCCCGCCAGCTCTCCACAAACGTCCCAGGGCACACCCAGCGCCCCGTCCGCTCGCCCAAGTGCGCGGCCAGCCTCTCAGCATCGCCCGGGCCCAGCAGGAACAGCGCGCCGTCAGTCGGGTCTGGCCATCTCGACCACCACAGCGCCGCCGCCAGGTCAGCAGGCCCCGGCTCAGCGTCGCCATACCACACATCGTTCCGCTGCGCCACGTGCGCCACCGCCAGCTTCGCCTCGAAGTCGCATCCCGGCGTCTCCCCGGCGATCACCCTGGCCAGCGCCAGCGCCTCCAGCAGCGCAAACAGCGCCATAACAGTTCTTATGCTCATCCTTTTGCTCACGCCCCGCCAGGGCTAGAGCCATCCACGGCGCCCGCTCCTACCGTCCAACTCGTCCAATCCCGTCCGATCCGTCCGACAACCCTACGCCGCAAACAGCCACCTGGGAGATCCCAGACTTCACCCTGGCGGAGCGATATCGCCAACCTCCTGCAACCGCTCGATCAGCCACAGCCGCGCTGCCGGCAGCACCTCGATCCATGCCTGATGATGGCCCCGGCCAGGCTGGTGGATCAGCACCCGGCCATCCGGCGTGCGCCACACCTCCAGCCCGGCCGCGCCGTCTAGTGCTCCGACAAAACCGCCAACTGATCGCACGCCGATGTCGCCAGCTCCATCCATGACCACAGCCACTCCAGGTCCAGCGGCAGCCGCGTCTCAACCCGTTTGCCGCCGAACGCCCGCTCGATCACCAGCGCATCGCCCGACCGGTACGCCCGGCCCTCTTCATCCTGCGCCAGCAGCAGCGCGCCCAGCGGCAAGCGCTCCCGCTTGCTCGCACTCACAGCGTAAACCTCCGGCGCACCACCTGGTTGACGATTGACACGCTGCGGTCAGCCGCCAGGCCGATCAACACCGCCTCCCACCAGGTCGAGATCGCAACCCCGGCCGCGCGTGCACCAACCAGCACCACAGCGCCGATCACCAGCGCAGCCAGCACCATCCGCACCCCCGGCCAGATCCGCACGAAAAGCTCCTGCGTCGTCATCCGTCCCGCCGCGCGCACCGCAGCCTCAGCCGGCCACAGCGCCGTCACCGCGAACGGCAGCACACTCGACAACAGCACACCCACAGCCACCCACACAAACGCCGCCCAGTCCGCCATACCACACCTCCGATTCGTCCAACCCGTCCGAGATGTCCAACGACACCCGGCCCAGGAAAAACAAAAGGCCCCTGTTTTTGCCATAGCAAACACAGGAGCCCCTCGCCGCGTTGTGGGTCTCACGACCCGTTTTCACAGCCCCATTGTAAAACCGTTTTCCCTCCCTGTCAAGTTGGTTTTCCCCCTCACCTGATCCGCCACCCATCCACCGGCGAGGCCGACTTCGCCGCCCGCTCGATGTCCACCTCAGCCAGCCGCACATAGATCAGCACCGTCTCCAATTTCTCATGGCCTAGCATCCGTTGCAACTCCAGCGGGTTCCCCCCGTTCCTCAGGAACCAGATCGCGAACGTATGCCTGAAGCGATGCGGATGCACCCCCTCCACCCCGGCCCGATCCCCGATTCGTTGCACCAGGTGCAGCAGCCCTGCCCGTTCCAGCGCCGTCCCTTGCCGCGTCGCAAACAGCGGCGAGGTCTTCACCGTTTCCCGCGTCGCCAGATAGCGCCACACCGCCAGCCGGCTCGTGTCCCCCAGAAACACCGTCCGCTCCTTGTCTCCCTTGCCGTGCAGCACCCGCATCCGGCCCCGCCTCTCGTCATAGTCCGCCAGCCGCAGCGCCGTCAGCTCGCTGGCCCGCAGCCCCGTATCCAGCAACGCCAGCAAGATCGCCCGATCCCGCAGCGCCGTCGGCCGCTTCGCCGCCACATTCCGCTTCCACGTCCGGTCGTAAGGCTCCATCTGGTCGCACGCCCGCAGCAGCCGCCCGACCTCCTCCTGGGTGAACGGCTCGATCACCGGCCGGCGCCAGCGAGGCCGCTTCACCCCTCGCACCACGTGCGTCGATCCCAGCGCCCCCTCCGCCCACGTCCACAGCGCCGACAGCCCCGTATGCGCATTCAGCAATGACTTCGGCCCCAGCCCCTGCTCAGCCAGGCCATTCAGCAGCCGCTGCACATCCTCCGCCGTGATCCTGTCGAAAGCGCACTCCGGCCCCAGCAGATCCACCAGCCGCCGGAACGTAATCCCATAATCCGCCTGCGTTGCCCGCGACAACTCCCGTCGCCGCGCCAGCCAAAAGCCATCGATAGCCCGATCCAGCCGCATAGCGCACCTCCGATCCATCCATGCGCGCCCACATCCCGCCGCCACGGCGTGACATAAGCCCCAAAGGCTGGCGATAATACTACCAGCCCCGTAAAACCAGCGTTCCCCTACCGGATGTGGTAGAGGAACGTTGAGCATAATATTTTCCAGTCGGGGCGAGAGGATTTGAACCTCCGACCTCATGGTCCCAAACCATGCGCGCCCAGGTTCCGCTCTCCGGTCGCATGGCCGGCCACACCGCCATCCATGCTACCTCACACCGCGACCACCATCCTGCAACCATCCCTCAGCCACCTGAACAAAACCTGCGCGATAACCCCGAATGCCTGGGGATAATATCGCGCCCAGCGCCCTCGCGCCCAGTCGCCCATGCAACCCGACACACCAGCGCATTCACTGCCTCACATGAAACCGAAAGCATAATATACATTATGCCCGCGCTTTTCAGCATCCAACGCTGTCCACCAGCACGCCCGCCGGCGTGTACAAGTCCGCCTGGTCGCCCTGGTTATTCCAAATGTTCTGCGTCGTCCACAGCAGCCGGTTCCCCGAGCTGGGCGGCGCATTACCAGCCGACTGCACATACACCACCGCGCCCGGCGCCAGCGCATACGATGGGAACGTATACCACTGGTCGCCCACCACGCTGTGGATCCGCCAGCCTGCCATCTGGATCGTCACCGCGCCCGTGTTGTCGACTCGCACATACTCCGGGTTCGACTGGCAACTCAGCACGCCGATCACCGCGTCGCCGCCCGGCCTGGGTGTTGCCGTTGGCGTTCTCGTCGCCGTCGCCGTCGCCGTTGGCGTAGCGCTGGGCGTCCTCGTAGCCGTGGCCGTCCACGTCGAGGTGGGTGTCCTGGTCGCCGTCGCCGTCCACGTCGAGGTGGCCGTCGCCGTTGCGCTGGGTGTCTGGGTAGCCGTAGCCGTTGGCGTGGCGCTGGGTGTCCACGTCGAGGTGGGCGTTGCCGTCGGCGTCACCGGCTCGCCATGCACCCACACCAGCGGCAGCCACACGGACGCCTGCAACAACACCACCGCCAGCGCCAGCAGCTTCATAGCACTTTGACCTCATCGCCGATCACCAGGTACACCCGCCGGCCGGCCCGCAGCCGCCGTGCCGCCCGTAGCCAATCACTCCACCACCCGTGCATGGTTTGCTCTCCTCAGTTGATCCGCCAGTTGCAGCAGGATCCGTTGATTTTCCGCCGACAGCTCCGTAAACAACTCCAGCATCTCCTGCACCAGCCGATACTCCGCCGGCGAGCCGACCTGGTAGACTACCCGGCCTTCGCTGATCGACGCCGGCCGGCTTTCGCCTAGGGGATCGTCAGACCAGCCCATCAGGTACTCCGGCCGCACGCCCAGCGCAGTCGCCAGGGCGATGATCACATCAGCGGTCGGGTTCTCTACCTTGCTACGCTCAAGATCGGAAATGTAGGCTCTACTGACGCCGGCCCTGCGCGCTAAGTCGTCCTGGTTCAGCTTCAGGTCACGACGTGACAGTAACAGACGAGTAGATAGAGCGTCGCTCATGGCTATATTTTCCTCCTAACCGCATCAGTCCGTCGTTGTCAACATTAAATTTTCGCCAACAGCCGCAAAACTGCCTTTTCGTTCTTGACTATGTGGCCCAACGTGGTACAATGCGGACAGTAACGATAATTATCGCCAATGACCGCAAGGAAACGCGTATGCTAACCCAAACCATCAAGGCCCGCGTCACCCCCGACCTGATAGAGCGGCTCGACCGCATCGTGGCTGCCGGCATCCTAGACCGCTCCGACCACATCCGCAAGGCCCTGGTCGATTACGTCGAAAGCCACGAAGCAGCCGCCCAGGCCAAACCCGGCCCCACCGAAACCAAGTAACCACGATGCGACCCGTTTTCACACCACCCCCCTCGCATCCCTACCCACCGGGCGCCAACCGGACACAAACCGGGCGTTGATCGGCTGCTGGGCCTGGCTCAGCGGCTGATTGGTGCCTGCCCCTCCCACCAATCGACCGCTGAGCCAGGCCCAGCGCCATCCGCTGTTATTCATCCGCTGTGATCTCCCCATCCATGTACCAGCTAACTCCCTCCCACCGCCCCACCGACACCGACGCCGGACCCAACACCCAGCGCGCCGGCTTCGGCGCCGCCTTCGAGCAGGCCCTGGCCACCACCACCCTCGACAGCATGTTGCGCGACTGGGACAACGCCCGCGTCGCCTGGCTCAAGAAACGCAAAAGCCAGAACACGCGCGACAGCTACGAGACCGCCCTCTCCCAGTGGTACATGTTCATCGGCGCCGACCCCTGGCTCGTGGACCAGCGCTACCGCGCCCCCTACGCCCGCGCCCTCGAGGCCGGCGTCCTCATCCACCCCGACGACCTGCCCCCCGGCCTCGACCCCACCCCCCGCCAGTTCCGCGCCCAGCCCTGGATGATCAGCAGCTTCCACGTCAACGAGTGGATCCACTGGATGGCCAACCTCGGCAAGGCCCAGGCCACCATCGGCCAGCGCCTGGCCGCCGTCTCCAGCTTCTACGAGCACATCATCCACGACTCGCGCATCGACGGCGAGGGCATCGAGCGCACCATCTTCTACGACCGCACCGGCCGCACCCGCGCCAACCCCTTCAAGAACAACAACGTCGAGCGCCCCGAGATCACCCCCTTCGGCAAGGCCGCCCCCGTCCCGCTGGAGATGATCACCGCCATGATGACCAGCATCAACACCGACACCCCCACCGGCGCCCGCGCCTTCGCCTTCCTGGAGACCTGCATCCAGACCGGCTGGCGCTCCGCCGAAATCCGTCGCCTGCGCTGGTCCGACATCCAGGAGAACCCCCTCTACCGCAACGAGTGGATCGTCCGCTGGGCCGGCAAGGGCGGCAAAGAGCAGCTCGAGGCCTTTCCCCGCAAAGCCTACGACGCCATCGTCCACTACCTCAAGACCGCCGGCCGCTGGCCCGTCCTCGACCCCGACCAGCACATCTGGACCCGGATGCAGAACGGCCACGCCATCGGCCTCGGCCTCGAGCCCGACAAGCCCTACATCTCTGGCTCCCAGGGCAACGCCATCCTGCGCGCCGCCCTGCGCCGCGGCCTCATCAAGGCCCTCAGCTACACCAAAGAAGCCGCCGCCGAGGAGGCCCGCAAGCACCACCTCCATAGCCTGCGCCACTCCCACGCCCAGCGCTACATGGACCTCTACAACGATGTCTACGGCTTGCAGAAACGGATGCACCACAGCAACTTCAACACCACCCGCATCTACGCCGAGAGCGACGCCCTCAAGCGCATCGCCCCGGCCCAGCAACTGGACTTCGGCTATTGATCGCATCGCGCCTGTCATGCTGAGGTCCTCCGAAGCATCCCCCTCAGCATCGCGCCGCCCCGCAGCACGGACAAGCAGCGGCGCAGGACGGGCCATAAACAGGGTTATGATCGGACACTTTACAGAGACAACAATCACTGACCCGGCCCTGGGAGGCGGTGACTACCCTTCCTCCGGTCATCGAAAACGACGGACCCTCGACATCAGCGCAGCTCCAGGCGGCCAGCCTGACCGAAACCCACGGGCAACCTGCACGACGCAGCAGGCGCCCCGACCCGACGAAAGGAGTGCACATCGTGAGACCACCCAATATGTTCAAACGACGGCAACTGACCCCGCGTCCTGGCCGCCTGGCCTCCACCCTGGCAGCCCTCGCCTGCACCGTCTGGAGAGCCCCATGACCGAGCACGCCGCCGTCCTCGCCGCCCTGGTTCTCTTCGGCCTGGCCTACAACTGGCTCATCGGCCGCATCGAGAGCGCCGTCCCCGACCACGGCTACACCGCCATTTGGGTCATCGGCGGCGTCCTCGTCACCGTCCTGGCCACCGTCCCCATCATCGGCTGGACCGCCGTCCTGACCGTCCTGGGCGCCTTCGCCGCCAGCGGCCTGATCATGACCCTCGGCTCCATCCAGCGCCACCTGGCCCGCCGCCAAGCCGACCTGGACCGCCAGCGAACAGAGCTCAGCAATGGCCACTAAGCCCGTCGTCCACGGCTACACCGACGCCGCCCACCTCGCCCAGGCCCGCGCCCGCAACCAGATCGCCCGGCGCTACCTGCGCCAGATCGCCGACGAGCGCCCCGGCCTCGACCGGCTCTACCACCTCCTCCTCCAGGTCGCCAACGAGCTCAGCATCCAGGACGACCACCTGGAGGCCATGGAGGCCATCCGCCGGGAGCAAAAAGGCGAGCCATAATCCCGATTATCGCAACCCTGTCATGCTGAGGTCCGCCGAAGCATCCCCCATTGTCATGCTGAGGTCCGCCGAAGCATCCCGATCCGTTTTCACGAGGTAATACCATGGACAGCCAACACATCCCCCAATCCCTTTTCTATGCCCAGCACGGCAAGGGCGGCACGTGGGTCGACGCCCAGTGGTCCGCCGCCCTCACCGACGACGCCACCGGCGAGATCCTCGCCACCGCCATCAACCCCAACGACGGCCAGCCCACCGACTGGGCCATGATCGCCATCCGTCTCAACCGCGCCTTCCTCGCCACCCTCCGCCAGCTCGCCGGCATCGACGCCCCCCTGCCCGCCGACCAGGCCCGCGCCGAAGCCGCCTACTGGCAGGAGTGCGTCCAGACCGCCGCCAACATGCTCGCCGAAACGCGCGACGTTGCCTTTTCCCCCGGCCCCGTCGAGCAATACCTCCGCCAAACCCTCATCGCCGCCCCCCCGTCCATCCCGTCCACCCCGTCCGACGCCGACTTTGCTTTCACGCGCGAGCAGTTAGAGCGTGTTCTTCTCGACGCCATCGCCATGTTCATCGAGTACCGCGACGTGCACGGAAAGTCTGAGCAGGACGCTCCCCACTACGCCGCGCGAGAAATCGAGCAGGGCCTTGACGCTGATATAGAGTTGGCCAGCCGCGGCGAGTACCAGTCTCCCAAACGTTCCACTAGCGTCCCGTCCATCTCGTCCACCGACTGCTACGATTGCCGCACCCTCACCCAGCGCGTCGCCGGCCTGGAGATCTCGCTCCAGGAGGACGCCGCCACTCTCGGCCAGCACGCGCGGCGTATAGACGAGGTTAGGGAGCGCCTTGATGATTGGGTTCTGGCCCAGATGCCCCACCGCGATGCACGCTTGGCCACCATCGAGCAGCGGCTGAGCGCCCTGGAGAGCACCAAGCCCCAACCCCTCTCCGCAGTAGACGCCCTCCGCCAGCAGATCGCCAACATCCAGGCCCGCGACCCCGACGGCCTCAAAATGACCTGGTCAGAGATAGCCCTCGCCTGCGCCCTCATCGCCGACGAGGCGCTGGAGGTGCATGATGGCACGCCAACCCAAGCCTGAATGGCAACCAGCAGATACAGCGCCGCACAATCAGACGGGTCTTGTCTGTTACACATCGCGGTATGGCAGACAACGGATTGCACGCGGGGTCTACGTACCACCGCTGACAGTTGTCTATGATGGAGATGAGGAGTGGGGCAACTACGACGGCGCCACCGATGAGTATTATCTTCCTGACGGATGGTATGAACGCCTAGACAACGGCGAGTACGATTATTTCGTCATTGATGGCACGGTCACGCACTACATGCCGCTACCATCAATCCCGGAGGTGCATGATGGCACGCCAACCCACCCCTGACATCCTGGCCGATCTGCTGCGCAACCAGCCGGCGGCGGCCATTGTCCAGGTGAGCCTGGACGAGATCGACGATAACCCGTACCAGCCGCGGCAGTCGTATGACCAGGCGGCGCTGGAGGAGCTGGCGGCCTCCATCGAGGCGAACGGCCTGCAGCAGCCGCCGGCCGGGCGGCGGATGGCTGACGGTCGGGTGCAGTTGGTGTTTGGCCATCGCCGGCGGCGGGCGTTTGACGTTTTGCGCGCGAAAGACCCGGCCTGGTCGACGATGCCGGTGATGATCGTGGAGGCGAGCGACGAGGACATGGCCGCGCGGGCGTGGACTGAGAACGTCGAGCGCGAGGATCTGACGGCCGTGGAGCAGGCGCAGGCGATCCAGCGCATGGTGGACAGCTTTGGGTGGACACAGGCGGACGTGGCGCGGCGGCTGGGCCTGGCGCCGGCGACGGTGGCGAACAAGCTGCGGCTACTGCGCGCGCCGGTGGAGGTGCAGGAGGCGGTGGCGACGGGGCTGCTGAGCGAGCGGCAGGCGGGGGCGATGGCGCCGGTGTGGGATCTGCCGGCGCCGGCGCTGGAGGCTGCGCGCAACCGGCAGGGGTATGGGGGTGTGGCGAGCATGATCGACGCCGCGCGCCAGGGGATCAGCTCGGACGGCCTGCGGGAGCGGGCCAAGCAGGTGGTGGAGACGCAGACGGAGGGATTGAAGAACAAACCGTGGGTTGACGTGGACCTGGGGCACGTGGCGCGGGTGGTGGCGAGTCGCTGTACGCTGTGCCAGTATCGCATTCTGAGCGCGGGTGAGCCGCGCTGCGCTGGCCAGCGGTCGTGCTACCAGGCCAAGGCGAATGCGTGGGAGGATATGCAGCGGGCGGCGCTGGCGGAGCGGGTGGGGGTGCGTGCGCTGCCAGCGGCGGAAGGGCAGTATGATGCGTTCTACGGAGAGAACGAGACGCTGGCGGAGCAGCATGGTCTGCACCGGGCGCCGTTCTGCGAGCGGCTGCGGGTGAAGCCCAGCCCCTATGGCGGCGGACTGCTGGCCGAGGGGGTGGAGGGTGCGGAGCTGGTGTGTCTGCGCAGCGGAGGGGGGTGCGAGTGCCTGGAGCGGATCAAGAAACAGGTGAGCAAGGACGGCAAGGCGCAGTGGAAGCTGATGCGGCAGCAGACGGTGGAGGCGTTGACGGCGGCGCTGATGAACCCCACACAGGACACGATGCGGCTGTGGGCGTCGCTGTATGCGCCGTATGACAAGGTGGATCAGGTGGTGAGCTGGCGCATGGAGGATGTGGTCAGCGTGATCGTCAAAACGCTCATCGACCGCTTCAAGCCTTACGAAGCGGAGAAGAAGCCTGACGAAGCCCGCACGGCTATGCAGGCCATGCTGGCCAGGGGCAACATCGCCGCCCCCTGGAGCCTGGCGGCTGTGCTGGCGCCGGAGCGGTCCCCGCTGGACGAGATGCGCGGCCGGGCCCAGATGCTGCTGATGTGGATCACCTCGTCGACGAGCGAGACGCCGTTAACGGCGGATGTGGAACGCTGGGCCGATGACAGCCGGCAGGCGCTGGCTGAACTGAATGATCTGCCGGCAGGCCCGGAGCGCGACGAACTGCTGGCGCAACTAGACGCAGCCAACCACAGCGCGCTGGACATGCTCGACCTGCTGGCGGGTCGCTATCAAATCAGCAAGGATGTGTCCTGGATCTGCCACACGCCGGTGAGCGACGTAAACGCGCGGACAAGCCTGGAGCGCGCCACAGTTGACGACCTGCGCTGGTGCCTGGCGGTGGCGCGGTGTATGCCGGAGAGCAAGACCAGGCTGGAAGCCATCCAGGGCCGGCTGCGTAAGGGGCAAGCTCCCGCCAAGCCCTTCCCTTCGACGACCAGCGTTCAGGACGCCAAGCGCCGCCGCCTGCACGATCTGGCCAGCGGCGAGCCTGAGCCGCCGAGCGGCTACATCCCGCCCACAGTAGACCCGAACGCGCCCGACATGATCGACGCCAAGCTCCAGAAGATCGCCGGCTGGATCGCCGACTTCCAAGACCCCGGCGACGGCCTACCCACCCCTGAGAGCGTCGCCGGCAACTTCGACAACCTGGACAAGCTGGCCCAACGCATCGCTGGCCAGCCCAGCGATGCCGACCGTCTCAAACTGCAAACCATCCATGCCCAGATCTACGCCGACCTGGCCGCCCTGAGCGACCGCGTCCAGACCAGTTACGCCGCCGACTGACCCTCCAACAAACCCAACCCAGGAGACCAACCATGCCCAGAGGAATTCCCAACCCCAACGCCCCCGCCCCCATGATCCTCATCGAGCCCGCCGGCGACGCCATCCGCCTCAACGCCTACGGCCTCGACCCCGGCCAGATCGTCGATCTGCTCCGCCGCACCCTGCTGCACGTCGTCGCCACCCACAGCGGCGTCCAGGTCATCAGCCTGGACGTGCCCCCCGCCGCTGCCGTGGTGGCCAGCAAACCGCCCGCCCGGGCCTCCAAGACCAGCAAGCCCAAGGCCGCCCGGCCCTCCGCCAACGGTCGCCCGTCCGTCCCCACGTACAGCTTGGCCGAGCTCGATCTCGACGACGACGAAGGCGAGGACGCCGACTGAAAACCGCGGCCATAATGCCAATTACCCGCCGGTCTGACAGGCCCTCGCCGGCCTGTCAGACCCCCACAGAAAGGCAGCCATGAGCACCCAACCCATCGCCATCCTGATCACCCTTGGCTTCGGCCTGATCTTTCTCTTCATCGTCTGGTCGGCCCTGGCCGTCAGCAGCCGCGAGGAAGAGGACCAACAGCGCTGGCTCGACACCATGGCCGCCATCGGCCGCCAGGAATGGCCAGCCCCAAGCACTTATCCCGACGATCCAACGGAGCACGACGATGCCTGACACCAACAAGCCCGCGACGATGCGGGAAGCATTCGCACTGGCGGTGGATAACCTCAAGCCGGGTTATCCCGCCGCCTGGGACTTCTACCTGCGCCGGCTGACGCCGGTGCAATATCGGGATGGCACGCTCACGGTGGCGGCGCCTGACGAGCGGACGCGCGACATGTGTGCGCTGCGCCTGCGGCGCCTCATCGCTGCCGAGATGCACCTGGTCACCGGCCGGCCGGTGGCGGTCGAGTACGTGCTGGCTGAGACGGGCGGTGCGCCATGCTGACGGAGTACATGCAACGCCGGGCGGTCTGGGAGCTGGTCTACGGAAAGCCAGAGAGGACGCCGGCCGTCGAGCAGTTCGAGGAGCCGTGGCGCACGCTGTACCTGGTGGCCGAGCGCCATCTGGAGCAGGGTAAAAGCGCGAGCGACGCGCTGGGCCAGGCGGCGCAGGCGGCGGCCAGCGGCGAACGCGACTACTGGGCCGAGGTGAGCCGGCTGCTGGAGGCTGTGAGCAGCGCCAGCGATGCGCCGCGCTACGACAGCTACGAGGACATCGCCGCCACCCTGCCCCCCATTGCCTGGCTCTGGGACAACTGGCTGCCGCGCGGCATGCTCTCCCTGCTGGGCGGCTTCCAGGGCACTGGCAAATCATATTTGGCTCTCGACCTGGCCCGGATCGTCACCCAGGCCGAGACCTGGCCCGACGGCACGCCCGTGCAGGCGCCCGGCCGGCCAGCGGTCTACGTCGAAGCCGAGGCCGTGCCGCAGATCACCGCCCAGCGCCTGCGCGACATGGGGATGCGAGCCGACCGGCTCTATCCGCTGCTGCCCGACCGCTACGGCATCATCAACCTGACCGAGCGCAGTTGGCAGGATCGCCTGGCCGACATGGTCGGCGTGCTCAAGCCCGAGCTGGTGATCATCGACAGCCTGAGCACCATCAGCGACCGGTCGCAGAACGATGTGGAGGCGTTGAATGACCTGCTTATGTTCCTGGTGCGGCTGGCCGCGTTTGGCAACTGCGGGATGCTCGTGCTCCATCACCTGCGCAAGCCCTCCGCCATGCAGCTCAGCCTCCCAGGCGTCAGCATTCACGACTTTCGAGGATCCGGACACATCACAGCCATGGCCAGAACAGTCCTGGGTTACAGCGTGGTCCAGACCGGCAAGCAATTCAGCCTGAACGGCCCTCGCCGATTGGACCTGGCCAAGACAAACGTCGGCGACTACCCGACCCCTATTGGAATCAAGCTCGTGAAGGATCCGGCCGGCCGCACGCTTTTCGAGTACGGCCAGGCTGCCGAGGTGGAATCGGGCACGCAGCGCGACGCGGCCGCCGAGTGGCTGCTGGATGCCCTGGAACTGGCCGGCGAGCCGCTGAGCCAGGCGGAGATCGTCAAGCAGGGTCTGGAAGAAGAGTACAGCCGGCCCACCGTGCTGCGGGCGTTGGATGCGCTGGAGCAGGCCGGCCAAATCGTGCCCACCAAGGGCCGCAAGGTCACGGGCAACAAATGGGCCCTGGCCACATGGGATCTGAAAGGAGACACGTGATGGAACATTTGGACACCGAGTTCCGCGAGGCAGAAGCCATCCATCTGCACGACCAGCTCGTGGTGATCACAGCCGATGCCTATACCTACGGGACCGACAGCGGTTACACGATGAGCGATGAGCCAGAATACCCGCTCAATCTTCCAAGTGACACGGCACTGGAAATTCTGGCTCGTATCACTGAGGGTTACAAATCACGCTATCAGCCCAAGTTCGCTGGATTTGTGGGTTTCGCCCGGCACTACCAGGATTATCCAGTCCATCCAGTAACACTTGCGAGTTTGAAGGTGCGCATCGTGTCGGATCGACTGGTTGAGATCAAGATGATCCTCGAAGGGACTGACACAGACACCTGGCTGGAAGCCTGGACTTACAGCGGTGCCTACACGGTTGCCTGGAGCGTTGAAGATGTCCCAGCGTAAGGCAAAAATGCGAGGGCACTATATCCACGCCCCCGGTGATGGCGCGTCGGCATTGTGTGGCATGAATGACGTAATGGGTCATCCTAGTCGCGCAAACTGCCCTCGCTGTTTGATGCTGCTCAAAAAGGCTGAAATCAACCCGGAGTCTCAACCAGGTGAGACTCCGCCGCCTCCCACCGAGGCCCCAAAAACACCCCCAAAATAGGGCCAGCGTCCCATTTGGGGCGGAGTCTCAAGCGGAGTCTCAACTTTTCGGCGGAGTCTCAGGAGTCTCACGAGTCTCACGCCTATACGCCTAAAGGGTTGAGACTCGTGAGACTCTGAGACTCCGAGACTCCGATGGAGCAGAAACTATGGATTACGAACTATCAATCGCCAAACGCATCGCCGACGAGCTCGTCGACCGCCTCCGCAGCGCCTGCGTCCAGATCGAGATCGCCGGCTCCATCCGCCGCCGCTCCCCCTGGGTCCACGACATCGAGATCGTGGCCGAGCCGTGGCTGGAGGTTGTCACCAATCTATTCGGCGATGGTGTCCACTACCACAGCCGCCTCGACGATGCGCTGGCCAACCTGCAGGACGAGCAGATCCTGCGTTTCTTCCCCGACGCCAAGAACGGCGAGCGCATGAAGCAATTCGCCGTCGCTCCGCTGGGCATCAAGCTCGATCTCTTCATTGTCCGCCCACCTGCCCAATGGGGCTCAGTGCTGGCCATCCGCACGGGGCCGGCGCACTACAGCCACTGGCTCGTCACGCCGCGCCGCCAGGGCGGCGCCATGCCCAGCTATCTGGCCCAGCGCGACGGCGCCCTCTGGGACGGCGACGAGCTGATCCCCACCCCCACCGAGGCAGCATTCTTCGCCGCCCTCGAGTTCGACAAGGTCCCGCCGCCCACCGAGCGCGCCCCCCAGTGGCGCCGGGAGGCCAAATGATCCGCTGGCAATCCCTGCTCAACCAGGTGCCCCTGGAGGCATGGACCTTCGTCCACGCCAACAACACCCCCTACGCCCTCTTCCTCAGCCTGCGGCCCGACGGCCGTCACTGGCGCGGCTTCGTCCTCGCCAACGCCCGCAACCACGCCGACCTGCTCCAGGTCCGCTGGTCCGCCGACGTGCTGGCAGAGCACTTCGCCCAGTTCAGCGAGTGCGAGCTGCCCCAGGCCCAGACCCGCCTCGTCGAGATCCTCGCCCAGCGCCTGGCCATCGACGTGCAGTCCATCCAGCCCGCCCGCAACGGCCGCCCCGTCCAGCGCCGTCTCACCACGGCCCAGATCCAACAGGTGGCCGCCACCCAGCTCAGGAGACGCTCATGACCCGCTACGTCTGCCGCACCCTCGCCATCGCCCAGGAGCAGCTCACCCAGGCCAGCGACGGCGACACCATCGTCCTCACCTGGCCCGGCGCCAACCGCTACCACTGCGCCGCCGTCGAAAGCCGCGCCCTCGCCCTCGGCCTCGACCTCATCGTCCACGTCAGCCTGGACGAGCCAACCCCCGCCAACGACAGTTGGCGCCAGGAGCAATAAGCTCCATTATCGCCAACCCTCGCGCCACCGTCCGACCCGTCCTACACCGTCCACCCTGTCCAAAGGAGACAAATCACATGACCACCCAACCCAAAACCAACTACCTTCGCCTGGCCCTGCTCGCCATCGTCCTGGCCGCCTACCTCCTCCTCGTCGCCATCGCCGTGGCCGACGCCGACGGCCCCACCATCTGGAAAGCCCACTGCCCACGCCACCACACCGTCACCAGCGTCCCCGACGTCGACGGTGATGGCGTCCACATCCTCTGCACGCGCGCCGCCCTGGAGGCCAACGCCCGGTAGAGGCATGACATGCCCTTTCCCCCCCCACCACCACCCACCCACAAATAGACAGCCCGCCAGGATGGTCGCAACATCCTGGCGGGCCTGACCAACGCCGAGGGCACGGCGTGGCTGCGGTAGATTGTACGATCTGGCGCAGCACAATGCAAGCCCTCGGCAAACAAGCTGAGGGCTTGCACGTTTTTTAAGGTAATAGGTGAAATCGATGGTGAATACAGATGCTATTCGCGAGCGGATGAAGGAATTCGCGTGTACTCATCCTGACAGTGCGGTGAGGAAGAATGTCAAGAGCAACGGCGCGGTCAACTACTACCGGCAGTGTTTGAGTTGCGGCGAGAATTTGGAACATCTTCGTCAGAATGATTTGAGTGCCGACGTTAAGGCATCTGCTCAACCGCTCGATCGTGAGTTGAGGCGCGAATGGTGGATACGGCAGACCACGATTTGGAAGATGTTTTACGACGCCGCCAGAAAGGAAGAACATGATCAGTTCACCAAACTGCGTGAGGAGTACATGAGAACGCCTCAGTGGCGGTCGATCAGGGTCAAGGTATTCTCTCGCTGTGACAATTGGTGTGAAGGATGCGGCGATGCACCAGCAACAGAAGTGCATCATTTGACCTATGATCGTCTTGGCGCTGAGATGCTGTTTGACTTGGTGGGCGTTTGCAGGTCATGCCACGAACGCATTCACGGAATAGGAGGTTAGGATGCCTACATGGAGTTTGATGCGGTGCGCTCGTTGTGGCGCTGAGATGGAGCAGGCGGCGACGGGCCGGCCGCGGCGGTTTTGTTCGGCGGCGTGCCGGACGGCGGATTATCGGGCTCGCGTGACGAAAGTCACCAGGACGCCCCAGGACAATACCAGCCATCCTGCCACACACGACGCCGGCCCAGCGCCCCAGCACGCCACGCCTCGCCAGCCACGAAGGACGGTAGATGATGGCGACCACTCAAATTAGCCTGCTGGACCTGGCGCCGTTGCCCAACGATCTGCTGGCCGCCCACGGCTGGCAGACATTCACCGACGACCACGACATAGACGATGCCAAAGCCCGCTACCTGCGGCGCTACGGCCAGCAGCCCCAGCACATCGGCTTCGACGAGCGCTGGCTGCCACGAACACTGAAGCTAGGCCCTGTGCCCGGCGAAAAGATGAAACCATGAAGATCATGCAAACTATCCAGCGCGAGATCAGTGGGCAGGCTGGCCGCGGTAACAGCGTTGGTCTGGCTGAGTGCGGCGAGCTGACGGAGCTGCTGGCCAAGCCCCAGCAGACCCGCTGCCCCCACTGCAACAAGCTGCAACCGCCCCCCGTACTGCGCACCCGCAAGCGCCGGCTCTACGCCCTGCACTCAGCCAGCGGCGCCGTACTACACCTGGAGATCGACCCATGAACGCCGAATGGACCCTGGCCGCCGACCCCATCGACCTGACAACCGACGACACGGCGCCCCACATGCCGGCAGACCCGCGCCCAGCGCAGCGCCCGCGCGCCAACTGGCTCACGGGCCTGGGCCTCACCATCGCCGCCTGCGCCATCGAGGGCGGGATCTTCCTGCTCTACGCCGCCTTGCTCGGATGGCATTGGCTCTATGCTGTGCTGCCGACCCTGCTCTTCAGCGCCATCACGGTCGCCGTCTACCTGATGATCGCCGCCATCGCCTGGCGCAGCGGGAGGCTGGCCCGATGAACCTCTACGGCAGCGGCCGCGATCCGGCCATCATGCGCGACATCATCAACCTGGAGCTGGCGGCTCACAAAGTCAAAGCGCGCGCTCTCTCCTACGTCGATGCGCCCCAGTGCTGGACCTACATCGTCCGCACCGGCTTCGGCGCGCGCATCGAGCAGGTCGAGCGCCTGCAGGCCAGCCTGGCCGAGAAGACCGCCACCAGCTCCTGCCGCATCGACCGCGCTGCCGATGGACTGATCATCCAGCTGGCCAAGCCCAACGCCCTGCGCCGCTACGTCAGCAGCCGCAGCATGGCCCAGGTTCTGGCCGCTGCCTCCCTCCGCCGGCGCGCCAGCCTGATCCCCCTGGGCGTCACCCCCATGGGCAAGCTGGCCACGCTCGACCTGCGCGATCCCAGCAGCGCCCACGTGGCCGTCTTCGGCCTCACCGGCTCCGGCAAGTCCAGCCTCATGCGCTGGCTGGCCTGGTGGCTCGCCCTGGATAACCAGCCGCGCCTCATCCTGGCCAGCCCCAAGGTCGACGACTGGTCCGAGTTCGCCGCGGCCGCCGCCCTGCTCCATCCCCCCATCTCCGACGAGGCCGGCTTCAGTCGCCTCCTGGAGTGGCTCTGGAGCGAGCTGCCGCGCCGGGCCGCCCAGCCCGATGACCGCCAGCCCGTCGTCGTCATGGTTGACGAGATGCCCCACTGGCTGGCCCGGGTCCCTCGCACCGACGAGGTGCTCGAGCAGGTCGCCGCGCAGGGCCGCGGCTACTCGCTCCACCTGATCATGGGCAGCCAGCGCGCCGACGAGGCATCCGTCGGCCGCGCTGCCTACAACGCCGCCTGCCGCATCGTCGGCAAGCTCGGCTCCGGCGTCTACTCCTACGCCACCACCGGCCGCGCCGGCGCCGATCCCACCCTGCTGCTGGGCAAAGGCGACATGCTCATGGTCACGCCCGAGCTCAGCCGCTTCCAGGCGCCCCTGCTGGAGAGCGCCGACTTCGACCGCCTGGCGCCCGGCGCCAACGAGCTGGACATGCCCGAACCCATCGTCACGGACCGCCAGAACGCCCGCGCCAGCGTCATCGACGAGGACGCCGTGATGCTGGCCATCGCCAACGGCGCCAGCCAGCGCGACCTCATGAGCAAATTCCACATCGGCCACGCCCGCGCCCGCGCCCTATGGAACTCCTACCAAGAGGTACCCGCATGAAGAACTTTGGCATCGCCCTGGCCCTGGGCTTCATCGCCCTGTTGGGCCTGATCATCTACACAACGCCGCGCGGCCCGGAGCGCATCGTCAACGGCATACTCGACGGCGGTGCGATCATCCTCATCCTGACCGGCGCGTCCGGCCTGATCGTCAGCATCGGGTTTGCCGTCGGCTACGCTGGCCGCAACCTGCTCCAGCATCGCACCCCCACCGTCGAGAAAGAGCGCCATATCATCGAGCGCCACACCCACACCCTCGATGGCCGCATGCCCGGCACGCCGCAGATCATGACCATCCCCGGCGCCTTCGACCAGTACCCGGCCGACTACACCCGCTACATCGACGGCGCCCACGCCGACGCTGCGCACCAGCTCCCCAGCCCCGCGCAGCCCACCCAACAACAGCCCATCCAGGTCGATCTGGATGCCGTCTACCAGCCGGCAAGCTGGTAACAACGCGTTGCTGCTACTGATCCACCCTCCCCAAACCGTGAGAACAGGGGGGGGAGATCAGTAGCAGCAACACCTTAAATGGAGCACACCATGCAAAAAGAAGGTTGGATCATCATCGCAGCAGCGTTCCTCCTCTTCGTCTGCGTCGTGGCCTCGGTGGCCATGGCCGCAACCAGCGGCGACGCCGTCAAAGCCGCCCTGGCCGACGACCAGGCCAGCGCCACCAGCAGCCTGCGCAGCACCAACGTCTGCGTTGGTTTCTTCAACATCGGCGCCTGCACATCCGAGCAGACCAGCACCACGACCACCGTCAAGGCCAGCCGGGAGCAATCCCCGCCGTCGCCGTGGAGCATCATCATCGTGCTGAGTATGGCCACCCTGGCTGCGGTCGCTATCGCCCTCTGGCTGTTCAACGCCGACAACTGACCGTGTCCGGACTGACAGTCCTTCGGCGGACTGTCAGTCCTACCCCCCGTTCGCGCGCAAACATTCGCCCGCAAAACACCAGCCATAATACAAATTATCCCCCTCCCCCGCTCGCGCCCCAGTCCACCGCTGGGGTCAAATCTTTTAAGGTTGAAATCAAAATTGGGGGCTTGACAATATTGATCACACGTGGTAATATCATGGTAGCACTGTGGTATTACCACAGCGAAACACACAGACGAAAGGACACTACCATGACAACCGCAACCATCAGCCGAGGACAGTACGACGAGATCAACATGCGCAGCCTGGACGCCGAGACGGCCAGCGCAGTGCGCAGCCTGGTCAACGCCGCCGGCAGCGCCGCCAAAGTCGACGAGCACGGCTCCTGGGATTTCGGCACCGCCTTTGACCGCAAGGGCCGCGGCCAGGCGCTGAACTGGGACCTGTACGGCATCGGAACTGACGTACACGCCGGCACGCTGCTGATCGTGATCCAGATCCGGCAGTATGAGAAGCGTACTCGCAACGGCTGGGGCAACGTGCGCAAGAATTATTTCCTGGTGGGCACGAACGAGGACGGCAGCGCGTTCGCTCACCCGGTCAGCGCGAACGTGGTGCGCACGGCGATTCGCCTGGAGCGTGACGTGGTAAAGGCGTGCCAGGACTGGATCTTCGGCGGCGACTACGCACGCATGATCCGCCACGGCGATCTGGCCCTGATCCCGTTGAGCAAGCGGCCGGCAGCTGAAATCGTGGCCACCGAGCACATGGTGCTGGAGGACAGCCACGAGGTCACGGCCAGCCAGTTTCGCCAGAACGGCCACCTGTACGTACAGAACCCGACCCTGACGCATCTGCCGGGCACGCACCCGACCGTCAGCGGCACGGGCTGGTACCGGGTGGTCGTCGGAGCCCGGGCCGACTTCTGGCGCTTCGCTGCACCGACGAAGGACTGAACAACGCAAAGGCCCGCTCGGTGGTGGAGCACCGAGCGGGCCTTGTCGTCGGACACTACCAATGCCGACAGCGGCAATCATACCACGAGGAGCACTATCATGCCAGTCACCAAACTATCAATGTCTTTCCGCCCGAACATCATGGCCGAAATTGAAAAGCGGTCCGAGGTCGAGCAGGGGAACGTTTCCGGCGTCGTCAATAAGGCTTTGGATCGCTATTTTGCACTGCTGGCCAGGGCGCGGGCCGAACTGCGCGGCCAGCTCAGCGACGCCGAGTGTGCGTTGATCCTGGACGCGACTAACGGGACGATGTTCGCTGACACGTTCAGCCTCGGCCACCTGTGGGCTGAGATCGCCGACGCGTGCAGCCTGGATCAACTCGACGCCAAATGGCAGGTCGACGGCCAGGACCTGGTGGCCAAAATCCAGGCCAGCGGCATGATCGGCCAGGCCGCGCTGGTAGACGCCTCGGAGCGCTGGTGGCGCCGGGTCGGCCAGGGCGAGCAGCCCGGCTATGGTGAACTGCTGGACCAGTACCAGGCCCAGCGCTACCCACACAGTGAGGAGTGAGGCTATGAAAATCGAGATGGAGGTGCGCCGCATCTATTGGGTCTGGTTCACCCACCGCTGGGCTGTTCACGGCGAGGGCGGCGGACACGGCGTTACAGGCGCCAAACTATGCCGCCACGAGGAGACCATCCTCAACGATGACATCCTGTGGCAGGACGTGATTGGCCGCCACGCGCTGACACGCACCTGGCCATGGGACGCGATGCAGGACGACAAAGCCAACTACGACCACGCCGCCGGAAATTTCTGGGGGATGATCTACCCGCTACTCACAACAGGCAGGCAATATCGATAGCTCGCATTGTTGTCCCCCACACAAAAAAGAGACCTCCCCACCCAGGGAGGTCTCTTCGCGTCCACACCCAGTCACCCAGTCACCCAGTCACCCAATCCCCCACTCCTATCCTCACAACCGCTTCCACACCCACCGCAACGCACTGCTCAGCGTCGGCGCCGGCGTCTTCAAATTGCTCACCGCCAGCTCATACCGTACCGCTCCGCCACCCTCCGGCTTGATCCGCACCTGGTGCACCAGATAATCATCGTCCACATCAAGCACCCCGTGCACGATCCCAATCGTCATCCCTGGATGCACCCCGCCATAGCGCAGCTCGATCCTGCCCGTCACCCGGTCTGCGTCCAGCTCATCCAGCACATTCGCCCCGATCAGCTTGTGCTCCGCCGCCGTCGACTCCAGCGTCCCCTCCAGCCTCAGCAGGCCCAACTCCCAATTGCTATACGTCCTGTCATACACATCATCCACCAGCACAAAGACCGTATTCACCCGGTCCGACCCGCTCACCGACCACTGCAGCACCCGCAGCGGCAGCGTCGTGCTCATGTCCGGACTCGTGCTCAGACCAAACGGCGCCGGCCTCGTCGCGTCGCTGAAATAGAGATACACATCCCCCTCTTCATCCTCTCGCAAAAACCAGTAAAACCCCGACCGCTCCGCCAACTGCTTCACCAGGTCCGCCACGTACCCGTAGTTCACATCCACATCCAGCCCCGTCGTGCCCGTGCCTGTATACAGCGTCGCGTCGATCTCAGGCACCCACCCATTCTCCGTGATATCCTTCAGGATCGTCAGCGCGTTCTCATTTGTGTACGAGGAGCTCTCCGCCACCACCCGCTTGTCCAGCAGCACCGTCCAGTCCACGCAGTGGCACACCACATCCAGATGGATCCCCTTCACCAGCTTGTCCAGCGCCACCACGTACCCGCCGAACAGCAGCGCTCCCCCGTGCCAGATCTGCACGTGGCTCCACGTCGCCGGCGCCACACTCGCCGCCACGTCCTCCAGCCGAAACACCGCCGTGTCCCGATTGGCCCCGATCTCCTCCAGGATCGAAATGCTATCCAGCGCCGTCACACTCGTCCGATCCTGTCCGCTGATCAACACCGTCCACTCGTCGCCGAACCGCAGATACGCATCACCCCACAGATCGCCGCGCTCCGGCGCGTCCCAGACCCACGTCGCGCCGCTGATCGTCCCGTCATAGGCCGCCGTCGTCTCCCGGTTGTTCAGCGTCGTGCCCACACCCTCGATGAAATCCCACTGCGCCAGCGTGTGCGCATCCGGCCACGGCGGCGACTTCGGCGGCGTGAACGCAGCGCTGTAGCGCACGCTGTCACTGATCCGCACCCACGCCAGCCGTATCTCCCCGTAGCTCCTCAGCACCCGGCCCATTTCTACGTTGCAGGTCGTCGTCCTCACCAGGTCCCCCGCCGTATCGTTCCCCAAGGTCGCGCCGTTCACCCACAGTGCAGTCTCCGTCATATTGTACGTCCCTGCCACGTGATACCACGTTCCAACCTCTACCACGTCGCTTTGCGCACTAAACGTGTTGTCTCTCGCGTCCACCACCGTCCACACAAATTTTTCACCGCTCAGCGCCAACTGCCACGCCGTCCCATTGGTCGCGTGCCACTGGCTCAGGATCCCGCCGTCCCCCGTATCCACCACTTGCACCCAGCACTCCACCGTCAGCGCAGCCAGATTGCTCGTCGCCACCGCGCCGCAGTCCACATAGTCGTTTGTCCCATCAAAACTAAGCGCCCACTGCGCCATCCTACACCTCGCCAATCTACTCGCCAATAAGACCCATTATCGCCAGTCACCCAATCACCCAATCACCATCACACCCTAAACGCCCCCTTCAACCTCAGCCGCCGGTCGATCTCATCCATCAGATAATCGATATCATCCCGGCTCCCAAACGTATTGCCACTGATAGTGATCTGGATCGGCGGCCGGATCGACCCGCCAGCCGTCGTCAGCATCGGCCGCGCGCCGTTCAGCGCCGGCGCCGGCTCGAACGGCCGGATCGGCCCAACCCCACCCGCCAGCGCCAGCTCCCTGCGCAACTTATCCATCGCCGACGCCACCGGCCGTTGCTGTCGGCTCAGGCTCACAGCCAGATCCTGCCCGAACCCACGCCCCACCACCGACCCGTCCGGCAGCGTCCGCCACGCCCCATATTTCGCCGGCGAGCTGGGGAACAGACCTCGAATGTACGCCAGCAGAGCCACCAAATCCGGCAGCCGCGCCTCCAGGCCGTTGATCAGCATCAACACCCAGTCACGACCGAACCCCCACGCCGCGTTCTTCATCGCCGTAAACTGCGCCGCCATCACCGCCATCGCCGCGCTCATCTCTCCGGCCAGCGCTGCCAGCGCCGCTGGCACCCCCGCCGGCGTGCTCGTCGCCGCCATGATCCCCGCCCCAATCGCAGCGCCAATCGCCTGGCCATCCAGCTCGATCTGCTCCGCCGCCAACAGCGCCGCGCTCAGCTCCACCCGCGCCTCATTCAGCCGCAACACGATCTCCGCCACATCGGCCAAGAACTCCGCCATCAGCGCCGCCGTCTGCCCGCTCTCATAGCCCAGGATCGTCCGCATACTCTGCATTGCAGCCGACACGCTCGCCGTGATATCCCGGATCTGGTTAGCAAACCCGATAGCGCTGGCCATACCCGCCGCCCCCACCAGCGCCGCCGCCGCCGTCAGCGCGTTGACCACTAGCACCATGTCCGCCACAAACGCATCCAGCGCCGCCTGCGCCAGCCCGCCCTGATAGTCCAGCAGCGCCCCCAGCCCCTCCAGCGCATCGCCCACGTTGCTGCCAATGCTCCCCGCCGCCTCCGCCAACGCCGCCGCCGCCGCCAGGCCATCCTCAGTGAACAGCAGCCCCGCCGTCTCCATCGCTCGCACCAGCATCTGCATGTCCGCCACAAACGCATCCAGCGCCGCCTCTGCCAGCCCTCCCTGGTAGCCCAACGCCGCGCCCAGCCCGTCCAACGCATCGCTGATGTTGCTGCCAATCGTACCCGCCGCCTCAGCAAACCGTATCGCCGCGTCGAACGCCTGATAGTCCATCAACTGCGCCATCGTCTCCAGCCTGGCCACAAATTGCCGCAGCGTCTCGAACAGCAGATCTGTACCATCCGCCATTCGCGGCAGGCGAAATTCCCACGCCGCCAGCATCGCCCCTATCGCGTCGCTGATCCCCTGGCCAATCCGCCCCGCCGCGTCCGCAAACCGCAGCGCCGCCTCGAACGCCTGATAGTCCATGTTCTCGGCCATATACTGCAACCTGGCCACGAACCGCCGCAGCGCCTCGAACAGTTGATCCGTCCCGTCCTCCATCGCCGGCAGGCGGAACTGCCACGCCGCCAGCATCGCGCCTATCGCGTCGCTGATCCCCTGGCCAATCCGCCCCGCCGCGTCCGCAAACCGCAGCGCCGCCTCGAACGCCTGATAGTCCATGTTCTCGGCCATATACTGCAACCTGGCCACGAACCGCCGCAGCG
>Ga0209573_1001019_pt1 | contig 48282 bp, 39 predicted proteins | sample TNRBio252014_DNA_FD_185870 | JGI IMG/M metagenome (GOLD analysis project Ga0209573, IMG submission 185870) | Wastewater treatment Type I Accumulibacter community from EBPR Bioreactor in Madison, WI, USA - TNR Reactor_6/25/2014_ DNA (SPAdes)... | ecosystem: Engineered > Bioreactor > EBPR >... | reverse complement strand
ACGTCAGGAGCTTGGTCAGGGTCAGTCATCGCCTCTCTCTGATGAACAATGGCCTGGAATTCAACCATTCTATGCTTAACCTGACGCCCATGCCTACCGGGGTGCGGCCTTGAGAACCGTGGCGCGTGACTGCGTTTCCAGGGTAGCCTCGCCAAGGCTCGGCAACCCTTCGCTATGGTGCGGAATGCCCTTGGCCTTCTCTCGCTCATCACACCCATTGCTTATCTGCATTACGGTTGGCAGCACACTCACACCAGCCGGTCCTTCAGCGCTCGTGCCACAGCCGCCGCTCGGCTGTGGACGCCGAGTTTGGTGAAGAGGTTGCGCGTGTGCGTGCTGGTGGTGTGGATGCTGACCTGAAGGCGGTCAGCGATTTCTTTGGCGGTGAGGCCTTCGACGAGTAGGGCGAGGAGATCATGCTCGCGTGGCGAGAGCGAAACGGGCTGCGCGGCGGGCTTGGTGAGTTTGGCGAGCATTTTCACCACGCTGGCGGCGACTTTGGGCGACATGGGCGAGCCACCCTGTGAGGCTTCGAGAATGGCTTCGACCACGGTTTCAGCGCGGGAGGTTTTCACGAGGTAGCCGCTGGCACCGGCACTGATTGCACGACTGATTTTTTCCTCGTCCTCGAAGACCGTGAGAATGACGATGCGGCAGTCGGGGGCGAGTTTGTGGACATCGCTGATGATTTCGAGGCCGCTGCGGCCGGGCAGGCCGACATCGAGGAGCAACACGTCGGGTTTTTGATCGGCAGGGGCACTTTTCAACGCGGCGAGCATGGTTTCGGCGTTGGCAAAGGCGGGCGCGGCGGCGAGGCCGCGCTCAGGCGCGCAGAGACGCTGCAAGGAGCGGCGGAAGGTGTCGTGGTCCTCGACGATCCAGGTTTGGATGAGAGTTTCGGGCTTCATAGAGTGGTCCGCACAGTCCCTGTGCGGCGCGCGGCTGTTCGTTGAGGTGAGTAAATGGTATAGAGTGCCCGTGGCTGGGGGTTCTGGTTATGCGGGGCTGAGGGTGTTGTCGGAGCGCCGCACAGGGGACTGTGCGGACCACTTTGCTGTCGCACGGCTCCAACGATGACCACGCGGCACGTCGAGGGTGATAGAGGTGCCGGCACCGGGCTTTGAGAGAATTTGCAGATTCGCTTTCATCACAGCGGCGCGTTCGCGCAGGTTGCCGAGGCCGTGACCGCTGGAGGATAGGGTGGTGTCGAAGCCGAGACCGTTGTCGCTGATCTCGACGCGGAGGCCGTCGGCGGTTGGTGCGAGATGGAAGCGCACGTTCGTGGCCTGCGCGTGCTTGGCGATGTTGTGGAGGACTTCTTTGCAGAACAGGTACAACTCGCGGCGGGTCTCGATGTCGGGTTCGAGCGTCAATGGTGCGGCAGGCAGGGCGCAATCGAGCGTGTGCTGGCGCAGGAGGCGCTCGGTGAGGCGGTGGAGAACGTCGAGCCAGTTGTTTTCGGCCTCGGAGCGGCGGGTGCTGATGAGATCGACCATGTCACGCATGGAATCGGCGGTTTCAGCGGCGACGCGCTCAATCTCGGCGATGTCGGCGCGCATCGAATCGGGTGTGGCGTCGGATTGCGCGGCGAAGGAGCATATCAGCGTGATGCTGCCGAGGTTGGAGCCGATCTCGTCATGCAGATCACGCGCGAGCTTGTCATGCAGGCGCTGAGCGTCACGGCGGCGGTGCAGGTGCTGCCGCCAGAAGAGGAGGCCAAAGAGCAAGGTGAGCCCGCCCACACTGCCGACGCTGCCATAAACGAGCTGGTGCTGCGAGCGCTCGACGAGGGCGTCGCGTTTCGACCTCAGCTCATCACGCTCGCGCTCGAGTTTTTGCCGTGTTTCGAGCTGCGCGAACCATTCAGGCAGCGAGATGAGGCGTCCGCCTTCGGTGAGGCCGTCGCTGAGGGCGGCGAGGCTCCAGCTTGCGGCATCGTCGCCGGTGAGCACATCGCTGGCGGTGAACTGGCCGCGGTGGGCGACATTTTTGCCGTCGCTGAAGGCCTGAAACTCGGCGAGGGCGAAGACATGGTCACCTTTGCGATACCAGAGCTGTTTGGTCGTGATGCGGATGAATTTCGCGGGTGTGCGACGCGCTGGAATGCAGACGAGGTTCATGCCGGGCGCTGGCTGGAACTTGTCTGTGACCTCATGCAGCAGCACGGGGTCGCTGAAGTCTTCTTTTGTGGCGGCCTCGATCTTGTAGGTGACGGGGAAGCCGTAATCGAACCACAGCGGCACGTCTTTGCGACGCACGGGCACGAGGCGGATCTCATCGAGAGGCATGGCTTCCGGCAGCGTGAGTGTAAGCGTTTTTTCGGCATCGGCCTTGTCGGAGACAGCGCTGTGAAAGCCGAGTGTGCCGCCGCTTTGCGGAGCCACGGGCAGGCCGAGCGGCGTGGTCATGTCGATGAGATTTAGCCGCGTCCAGGCTCGCGGCGCGTTGCGGGAGCTGGAACTGGTAACGGTGGCGTCGAGCGCGAGATTGCGATCCCCAGAAAGCACGAGCATCTCGGCCATGGCGAGAATTTCCGGGCCATCGACGGACCATGGATCAGTGGCGGTGAAGCGCGCGCGTTTGACGCGGCGCGGCTCAAACCGCGCGACGACGGGAAAGCAGCCGGGATTGCGAAAATCTGCCGCCGTCTGATCCAGGATGACGTGCGGCTGATTTTGTTCATCGAAGACCTCCAGCTTGAAGCGCACAGGGAAACCGTAGCCGGCCACGACGGCGTTCGCGCCCTTCGCGAGCGGCGGCACAAGCACGATACTGTCAACAGACGCGGCCTCTTTGAGCGTGAGCTCGAACCAGCGCACGTCCTCCTCGGTGGTGTAGCCGGTCTTGAGACCGACGCGGAGGCAACTGTTGATGAGCATGAGTTCGGGCAGCCTGGCAAGCTGCTGCTCACGCTCGTGAATGCCGGTGCTGAGTGTTTCCAGCTCCGACCATGACCAGAAGGCGATCCGGTCCACCCAGCGCGAGTCCGCGCCTTGGACGGAAGAGAATGACGAAATCAGAGCCGAGCAAAGCGAGACAGACAGCCAACGGCTGCCCCGAAGGGGAGAGCAAAGCGAATCAATGACGAATGACGAAACAAGCCGCGCGAGGGCGCGTGGCGGGTTGTGGGTGCTGGACCGCAGTCTCGTCATTCGGGCTTCGATATTCATTCGTCATTCGGAATTCGCCATTCGTCATTTCCGCTCCCCACCTCACCTATTTTGGTGAGATGACGGAAACGCCCCATGGCGCACGATCTGCGCAGTCCACATCCGGCACCCACACTCATGAAGACCCTGCTCAAACACCTGCTCTTTTTCACCATCATCGGCGTCTGCGCACCGGCCTTGGCTCAGGACGAGGAGAAGCCAAAGACGACGAAATTTGTCGTGCCGCCCGATGTGAACGGCAACAAGACGGTCATCGCGTTGCCGGAGACCCGGCGGCCGATCAAGGTGGGCGTTTACAGCGGACCTGGAGCGCCGCAGAGCAGCGTGGATGCGGTGGTGAAAGTGATGAAGCCTTTCACCGAGGCCACGACGGTCATCCTTAGCGGCGAGGAGATCGGCACGCTGAACCTCAGCGCGTATGACGTGCTCGTTTTTCCTGGTGGCAGTGGCTCCGGCCAGTCGAAGGGCATTGGCGAGGCCGGATTGAAAAACGTGCGTGAGTTTGTGGGCAACGGCGGCGGCTATGTGGGCATCTGCGCGGGGGCTTACCTGGCGTGCTCGAATTTTTCGTGGGGACTCGGCATTCTGAACGCGGGCACGGTTTCCAGCAAATGGCGGCGCGGGCAGGCGATCCTCGACCTGGAGATGACGGAGGCAGGCAAGCCGCTGCTGGGCGATGTGCCGGGCGTTTTCAAAGTGCGCTACAACAACGGGCCGATCCTCAAGCCGTGGACCCGCACGGATCTGCCTGCCTACACGCCGCTGACGCTATTCCGCACCGAGGTGGCGAAAAATGACACGCCTGTGGGCGTGCAGGTCAATTCAGCGGCACAGGCCATCGGCACGTTTGGCAAAGGCCGCGTGTTTGTCTCCAGCCCGCATCCTGAAGGCACGCCCGGCCTGGAGAATCTCATCCCTCGCGGTGTTTTCTGGGCCGCAGGTGACAAAAAAGAAGCCGTGCTGCCATGATCCTGCGCATCTTCGTTTTCATCTTCGCGCTGCTCGGCGCCGTGCAGGCGCAGAACGCCTACAAGTCGCCCTACAGCGTGAAATTTTCCTTCCCGGAGGAGGAACTCATCGGTGATCTGCTCAAAGGGCCGCGTTCGGATTGGAAAGATCATGCCGCCGTGCCTTTTCGTGATTGGTACAACCCGTCGAATCAAACGCGCTGGGGTTACTGGGGGCCGGCGATGCGGCATTTCAATCCACCGGCCGGTCTGGCGAAAAAATCGCCGCAGTGGTCGCGCGAGCGTGTGATCGCCACAGGCATGCGTTTCATCGGCTACAGCTACCAGCACCATCATGTGCCGGACTGGGAACCGCCGGCAGACTGGCCGCGTGATCCCGAGCAAAAGACGCCGGTGGGCAAGGGCGTGGATTGCAGCAACTTCACCGGGTTCGTGTACAATCTCGCGCTTGGCATCCTGCCCTCCACCGGGATCAAAACGCAGGCGGAAATGACCGAGGCAGCCGGTCCTGGGGCAGGCCGCAGCGTGCCGGTGAGGCGCGTCGAGCTGCCCAAAAGCCATGACGACTTTTCCAAGGAGCTGCTCACCGGTGATTTGCTCTTTGTGAAGAGCAACAAGGGCAACGTCTCGCATGTCGTGCTCTGGGTCGGCAAGATCGGCAACTCTCCCGAAGGGTTGTCGCTCATCCTCGACAGCACCGGCAGCGGAGCGACGGACTCGAACGGCGAAACCATCCCGGATGGCGTCCAGCTTCGTCCGTTCAAGCGGACGACGTGGTATTTCACCCAGGCCAGCCATGTGCTGCGCATCATCCCGGAGGATTCCTAGCGTTCATGAAGCGCCTGTCCGCCATTGCTGTCTTTTGCATGACCTTCAGCGGACATGCGGAAGACTTGGTGCCGGGAAACAGCGTCTTTGGGCGGCACAACTTCATTGAATACGTCCCTGGCGAGCTGCCGCTCGTCCTTGCCGCGCCGCATGGCGGCCGGTTGACACCGGAGGAGATTCCGAACCGCACGAACGGCGTGACGGACATCGACGCGAACACTCAGGAGCTTGCACGAACGATTGCGGCGGTGGTTCATGCGGAAACGGGCCGCCACATTCATCTCGTGGTGTGCCGGCTGCACCGCAGCAAGCTGGATGCGAACCGCGACCTCGCCGAGGCCGCGCAGGGCAACGCGTCGGCGGAGCAGGCGTGGAAAGAGCATCACGCGTTCATCGAAACGGCCTGTGAAGCGGCGGTGAGGCAGTTTGGCGTGGCGTTTTTGATCGACCTGCACGGCCACGGGCATGCTGATCCGCGCGTGGAGCTGGGTTATCTGCACAACGCGCTCGATCTGGCGGATTGCGACGAGGCGTTGAATGAATCGACCTATGTAAACGCCAGCAGCCTGCGTTGGATCGTTGAACGCAGCAATTTAAACCACGTTGACCTCCTGCGCGGCCCGCTCAGCCTCGGTGCGATGCTTGAGGCGCGTGGTTTCCCCGCCACGCCAAGTCCGCGCATGCGGGTGCCGACTGAGCCGTTCTTTCGCGGCGGTTACACCATCGCGCGGCACTGCAAGGCTGACAAAAACGTCACTGGCTTGCAGATCGAGGCCAATCGCCCGCGGCTGCGCGACACGGCCGAGAACCGGCTGCGCTTTGCAAACGCACTGGTGAGCACTCTGCGAGAATACCTCCCCGCGCATCTTGGCATCAACCTGTCCGGCGAGCCGGAGTCAAAGGAATGCCAGCGGGTGCAAGCGAGCCTGACTCCCGCGCAGTAGATCGCGCCAGCAACGTCCTCACCCATTTTGGTGAGGTGCCGCCTCAAGCCATGGCACCGCGACTGCTAAATCAATGCACACCCCTCAATGTGCATGGACCCCTCACTCAAAACGAACGCGCTTGCTTTGCTGGCGCCACAGCGCGGTCATTGGCGCGAATTCGCCGTCGCCCTCGTCATCACACTGGCCTTTTGCCAGGCTGCTTGGGCACAAACCACGACTTACTGGGATGGCAACACCAACGGTTCCGGTTCCTCATGGGCAACGCAGGAGAACTGGGCAGGCGATGTCATACCGCCGAACGCCAGCAACTCGCATGTGGTTATCGACAATCGCAACGGCACGGGCACCATCTCAACGCTGTCCATCAGCGCCGCACGGACGCTGGGCACCATCACCTTCGACAACATCAACGCGAAGCTCTCCGCGATACTCAATGTGGACACCAATTTCTCCGGAACGACCGACCGCATTCTCACCCTGCACGGCGGCATCACGCTGCAAAACACGGACACCAGCGTTGTGTTTCGTGGCAACAACGGTGTGCTGACCATCAGTCTGGCGGCGGACAATGTCTTTGCCACCTCCTCAAACTCGCTGCTCAGGATCAATGACGAGGCGGTCGTGACAGGAGCCGGAAAAATCACCAAGACTGGCACGGGCACGCTTTACCTTGAAGGCACCAACTCGTACCTGGGCGGCACAGACATCCACAGCGGCACGGTGCAGGTCGGGCGTTCCGAATCTCTGGGCGCTGGAAACGTCAAGCTCGGCAGCGTCGGGGGCGGTGATGCCTCGCTCGTCGGCATTTACGCCGGATACACCCAGTCAAACAACATCGAGGTGATCGCAGGCAGCGGCGGCACTCTGACGCTGGGTTACACGAGCACCTCGACCGAATTCTCCACCAGTTTCACCGGCGCGATCACCTTGAATGACAATCTCGTGATCTTTGGGAACTCAGGAGCCGGGCTTGGTCTGCGTGTTCGCGGGGAGATCACTGGCACGCATGGCATTCACAAAACAGGAAACGGGCGCGTGCGGATCGAAGGCGGCAACGCAGGCTACAGCGGCACCACCACGATTTCGGCGGGGATTCTGCAGGTCGGCAATGGCAGCACAACCGGCACGCTCGGCAGCGGAAACATCGTCAACGACGCGTCCCTCATATTGAACCGCAGCGATTCCTTCACGTTCAACAACACCATGAGCGGCTCGGGATCGCTGACCAAGGCCGGGGCTGGCACGGTCACCATCAGCAATGGTTCCAACAACTACTCTGGTGGAACCAACGTTGCCGCCGGGACACTGCGCATTGGCAATGCCAGTTCGCTGGGCGCGTCTTCAGGTGTGGTGACGATTGGCAGCAGCGGCGGCGGAAATGCCTCGCTCGTCAGCTACCTCGCCGGATGGACTTATGCGCAGGGAATCGTCGTTGCCGCTGGATCGGGCGGCACGCTGACACTGGGGCACTCCAGCACGGCGAATTTAAGCTCGCGCTTCACCGGAAACATCTCTTTGAACGACAACGTGGTCGTGAGCAGTGTCGCGCCAGACGGGTTCGCCATGCGGCTCGAAGGTGTGATTTCCGGAGCGGGTGGCATCACCAAAACGGGTGCTGGAGCCACACGTCTTGAAAACGCCAACACCTACTCTGGCGGCACCACTGTCAGCGCGGGCACCTTGCTCGTGACCAACTCGAGCGGCTCCGCGACGGGCAGCGGCGCGGTGACCACGGCCTCCAGCACCATCCTCGGCGGCACAGGCATGATCTCTCCGACTGGAACGAATAACGTCACCCTTGGTGGCAGCGTGGCTCCTGGCGTGAGCGGCTCGGCCGGAACGCTCACATTCACACCCGTGGATGGCAATGTGACCTTCCAAAGCGGAAGCAGCGCGGCCTTTGAGCTCTTCGGCAATGGCAGCAACGACAAGATCGTGCTCAACGCCTCAGGCTCAGGCGTGATCGACTTCTCAGCCCTCACCGCTGGCAGCCTCGGTGTGACATTCGCGGCTGGATACACCCCCGTCTTGGGCGATTCCTTTGACCTGCTCGACTGGACGGCTGTCTCGGGCAGTGGCATCAGCGGATTAAGCGCCAGCCTGCTCAATGCGAGCACGGCGGGCTTTGACCCCTCCTGGATGTGGGACACCTCGGCCTTCGTGAGCGATGGCGTGATCACGATTGTGCTCGTGCCGGAGCCGACGCGGACTTTTCTCGCCGCGATTGGCGTGATGGCGCTCGCTCTGCGCCGCCGCAGGTAAGTCCGGCGGCAGTTTCGCCAATATACGCGAGGCTTCTGCGGTGGACATTTGGCACGGAATCCGCGTCTATGAGACGCGCCAACCGCGCGTTCCGACAATGACCAAACTTTCCTCCTCGAAACCCCTCAGCAAAAACATTCACCTTCAGCGTTGGGTTACCAAAATGGCCACGCTATGCAAACCGGACAAAATTCACTGGGTGGACGGCTCCAAGGCTGAATACGACCGCCTTTGCGATGAAATGGTCGATGCAGGCACCTTCACCCGCCTGAACCAGAAGCAATGGCCCGGCTGCTTCTACGCCAAGTCTGATCCGAGCGATGTGGCGCGCGTGGAAGAGCGGACCTTCATTTGCAGCAACTCCAAGGAAGGCGCGGGGCCGACGAACAACTGGATGAACCCCTTTGAGATGAAGGAGAAGCTTCGCAAGCTCTTCAACGGCTGCATGAAGGGCCGCACGATGTATGTGCTGGCCTTCAGCATGGGGCCGGTGGATTCGCCGATGTCACAGATCGGCGTGCAACTCACCGACTCTCCCTACGTCGTGGTGAACATGCGCATCATGGCGCGCATCGGGAAGAAGGTCTTCGAGAAGATCGACAAGTCGAAGAAGCGCGTGGTGCCCTGCATGCACACGGTCGGTGCGCCGCTCAAGAAAGGGCAGAAGGACGTGGCCTGGCCCTGCAACAAGGAGAAGTACATCGTTCATTTCCCCGAATCACGCGAGATCTGGAGCTACGGCAGCGGTTACGGCGGCAACGCGCTGCTCGGCAAGAAATGCTTCGCCCTGCGCATCGCCTCCGCCATGGCTCGCGACGAGGGCTGGATGGCCGAGCACATGCTCATCCTCGGTGTCGAGGATCCGAAGGGAAAAAAGACGTATGTGGCAGCCGCTTTCCCCAGCGCCTGCGGCAAAACGAACTTCGCCATGCTCATCCCGCCGAAGTACTTTGCGGACAAAGGCTGGAAGATCTGGACCGTGGGCGACGACATCGCGTGGATCAAACCCGGCGCGGATGGACGGCTCCATGCGATCAATCCCGAGGCTGGATTCTTCGGCGTGGCCCCTGGAACGAGCGACCAGACGAATCCCAATGCCATGGCCTCGCTGCGGAAGAACACCATCTTCACCAACGTGGCGCTCACACCCGACGGTGGTGTGTGGTGGGAAGGCATGACCGACACACCACCCGCGAAATGCACCGACTGGCAGGGCAACCAGTGGACGCCTGAAATCGCCAAGGAGAAAGGCGTCAAGGCAGCCCACGCGAACTCACGTTTCACCGCACCTGCCTCGCAGTGCCCCACGATTGACCCCGATTGGGAAAAACCCGAAGGCGTGCCGATCAGTGCGATCATTTTCGGCGGCCGTCGTGCCACGACGATGCCTCTCGTCTATCAGGCCTTCAACTGGAGCGGCGGTGTGTACACCGGCGCGACGATGGGCAGCGAGATGACCGCCGCCGCCGCAGGCACGATTGGCAAGGTGCGCCGCGACCCGATGGCCATGCTGCCGTTCTGCGGCTACAACATGGGCGACTATTTCCGCCACTGGATCAGCATGCAGCGCAACCTGAGCGAAACGCCGCGTGTCTTTAATGTGAACTGGTTCCGCAAGGACGCCGACGGCAAGTTCCTCTGGCCCGGCTTCAGCGAAAACATGCGCGTGCTCAAATGGATCGTCGATCGTGCTAACGGCCACGGCAAATCCAAGGAAACGCCCATCGGCTGGGTGCCACACTACTCGGACATCGACTGGAAGGGCCTCGACTTCTCGAAGGAGAAATTTGAGGAGCTTCAGCACTTTGACCGCGCCGCCTGGCGTCAGGAAATCCTTTCGCATGAGGAGTTGTTCCTCGATCTGAAGACGCATCTGCCCAAGGAGCTGATCTACGAGCGCGAGCTGCTCATCTGCCGGATGTAAACTGTGGCTTCGAGTGGTACTCGAAGCCGACCGTCCCCAAATCATTCGATTGCCAATCGAATCTACTTCCAGCCTGACCGCCATTCCGTCGTGTCGAATGCCAGTTTTCGGCCATTGAGCCGCCGCGTTTCCGGCGTATGAGGACAGTCATACCCCCAACACCCCGACCATGCTTATTCCGACCTCGTTTCCCACCTCCAACGGCCCTGCTGAATCCAAACCGCTGCTCGCGCAGGAGGGCTGGATGGTGCAGCACCTGTTTTACACGATTGACCACGGCTACTGGGCAGCGCTGACGCCGGAGGAGCGGCAGGAGCGCCGTGAGAATTTCACACGCACGATTGAGGCGATCCGCAAGCATCCGGGCACGCAGTTGCTGGCTTTCGCGATGGTTTCGCCGAAGTCTGAGCTGGGTTTCATGCTCATCACGCCGGATCTGCACGATTCGCAGCGGTTTGAGAAGCAGATCAGTCTGGCGCTCGGCCCGGACACGCTCACGCCGAGCTACAGCTACCTGTCGATGACCGAGTGGACGGAGTACTCGCAAACGGAGGACGAGTTCAAGGCGCAGATCGAGAAGGCGGAGGGCCTGGCGCCCGGTTCGGAGGCTTTTGAGAAGCGTCTGGCGGAGTGGAAGAGCCACATGACAAAGTATTTCAATGACCGCCTCTACCCGAATCTGCCGGACTGGCAGGTGTTCTGCTTTTACCCGATGAGCAAGCGCCGCAGCGTGGGCGCGAACTGGTATGCGAACGAGTTTGCCAAGCGCCGCGAGCTGATGGGCGGCCATGCGAAGACGGGCCGCAAATACGCTGGCAAGGTACGCCAGCTCATCTCCGGCTCCACAGGCCTGGACAGCCACGAGTGGGGTGTGACGTTGTTTGCGCACGATATTTTCCAGATCAAGAGCATCGTCTATGAGATGCGCTTTGATGAAGTCACCACGCAGTATGGCGAGTTCGGCGACTTCTACATCGGCATCCAAACGCCCACGGGCGAGCTGCTGCAGCGGGTGATGCTGAGTTGATTTACCTGCCCAAGCGCCTAGCATTCGCGCATGACTGCAACACTCACGCCCGCCTTGCAGGACTTGTTCTCCCGCTTCGCGAAGCTCTCCGCCGCCGAGCAGGAGAGCTTCCGTGAAACGATTGCCGCCGCGAAAGCCGGAGTGGAGGCTGACATCCCTGAATCACACTGGGAAATCCTGATGGAGCGGGAAAACCTGGCGGTGCAAGGGCTGGATCAGGCGATTCCGGCCGAGGAGGCATTCCGGCAGATTCGTGAAAGCCTCCGCATGGATCGGGCAGCGGTGTCATGACAGTGCATGTTCGCCCGACAGCCCAGGAGGACGTTCTCAATGCGGCGAGATTTTATGATGAGCAGGAAGGCGGCCTGGGCGACCGGGTGACTGATTTTTTGGAAGGCAAGATCATGGAACTGGGATCGACCGGCGGCCTGCATCCGTTTCGCCGAGGTTTTTATCGAGCGGTTGTTGACGGCGTGTTTCCGTATTACGTCATCTACTATTCGCTGGAACTGGACGGCGTTCATGTTCGGGCGGTGATTGACCATCGCCGTGATCCGAGGACCATCCGCCGCCGCTTGCGCGAAGTTTGACCTACCACCCCATGCTTAATCAGCCCCTCACCATCGCCAACCGTCAGTTCAACTCCCGTCTCATGCTTGGGACGGGCAAATTCGCGAGTGGCGAGCTGATGCGTGAGGCGATCATCGCCTCTGAGACGGAAATCGTGACCGTGGCGCTGCGGCGGGCGGATTTGACGGGAAAAGGAGACCCGTTTGCGAACATCCTCGATTTCATCCCGAAGAACGTGCTGCTGCTGCCGAACACCAGCGGCGCGATGAACGCGGAGGAGGCGGTGCGCCTTGCCAGACTGGCGGTGGCGGCCGGACTACCGAACTGGGTAAAGCTCGAAATCCATCCCGACCCTCGTTACCTGCTGCCGGACCCGATTGAGACGCTCAAGGCGGCCGAAATCCTCGTGAAGGAGGGTTTCATCGTGCTGCCCTACATCAATGCCGACCCGGTGCTGGCCCGTCGCTTGCAAGACGTTGGCACGGCCACGGTGATGCCACTTGGCTCCCCGATTGGGTCGCACCAGGGTATTACGACGCGGCGGCAGATTGAGATCATCATCACCCAGGCCACGGTACCGGTGGTGGTGGACGCGGGCATTGGCGCTCCCAGTCATGCGGCGGAGGCCTTTGAGATGGGCGCGGACGCGGTGCTGGTGAACACGGCCATCGCCGTGGCAGCTGATCCGGTGCGCATGGCACAGGCCTTCAAAATGGCCGTGGAGGCCGGGCGCAGTGCCTATGAGATCGGCCTGGGCGAGAGCGCGGAGGAAGCCGCCGCCACGAGTCCGTTGACGACGTTCCTTTACCAGTGAGGCCCGGCTGTCGAGCTGATTCAGCCCTTCACCAAGTAGGTGAAGGCGAGAACACCGCAGAACAAAAGGGCGGCCGCGAGGCACATTCCATAAAAGATGATCATAGAGGCCGGGCATTTACCGCGAATTGACCCTTTCGCCAGCGGAAATTTCGCTTGCCAAACCGGGGTCTCGGGGCAAACTCCGCGCCCCTATGGCAAAAACATGCTGGCTCGAGCGCGACAAGCGCAAACGTAAAACCGTCGAAAAGTACGCGAAACTCCGTGCTGAACTGAAGGAGAAGGGCGACTACGTCGGCCTCTCGCTGCTTCCCCGTGATGCAAGCCCGACACGTCTCATCAACCGCTGCCGTGTTTCCGGTCGTCGTCGCGCGTTCATCCGCCGCTTCCAGATGTCCCGTATGACTTTCCGCGAACTCGCCTCCCAGGGCATGATTCCTGGCGTGACGAAGTCTAGCTGGTAGCCTTCCCGTCCGAACTGGCGGTCCGGCCTCTGTTGCCGGCCGCCCGGAGAGGAGGTGTTTCGCTTTCCTGCATGCCCACCTACTCTTACATCGCGGAAGATCCTGAAAAAGGATGCCCTGCCTGCCGCAGGGGCTTTGATCTGCGGCGTCCGATCAGCAGGCCCGCGCTTGAGGCATGCCCGCTGTGCAAGCAGCCGGTCAAAAAGCTCATCTCCGGTTTCAACACACCGAAGTACACCAAGCCGCTTTCTGTGTCCGACGCCAAGGCCGCCGGGTTCACCATTTTGGAAAAACGCTGCGATGGGAACTACGAGAAGCTCTGAGCCACCTATTTGTTTGTTGTGACCGCCACCTTTTTCGCATCTGCACTGCTAGCCATGGGCTCGGCGTCGCATGAGGTGCAGCATGAGTGGACGCTCACCGGTTCTGAAGTGGCCTGGTCCGCCGCCCTGGTGCTGTTTTTTGTCCTGCTAAACGCCTTTTTCGTGGCCGCGGAGTTTGCCATCGTCAAGGTCCGCAGCACGCAGCTCGACGCCTTGGTGGAAGAAGGCAATGCCACGGCCATCGTGGCTCGCAAGGCGCTCCGAAACCTGGACGGCTATCTTTCCGCCACGCAGCTCGGCATCACGCTGGCGAGCATTGCGCTGGGCATGGTGGGTGAGCCGTACGTCGCGCGGGTGATCCAGCCGCTTATGTGGAAGCTCGGAATCACCAGTGACACGGTCATCTCGTCGGTTTCCATGGGGGTGGGTTTCGGGGTGGTGACCTTTCTGCACGTCGTGCTGGGCGAACTGCTGCCAAAATCCCTGGCCATCCGCAAGGCGCTGGCCACGACCATGGTCGTCAGCGCGCCGCTGCATTTTTTCTACGTGGTGTTCAGACCGGCCATCTGGGTGCTCAACGGCGCGGCCAACTGGCTGCTCAAAATCCTTTTCCGCCTGGAGCCTGCGTCTGAAAGCGAGCTGGCCCACTCTGAAGAGGAGCTGCGCCACATTGTGGCCGAAAGCCAGAAATCGAAGGAGGTGACGGAGACCGAGAAGGACATCCTGCTCAACGCGCTGGCCCTCAATGACCGCTGTGTGCGAGATGTGATGACGCCGCGCAACACCGTCATCTCACTTGATGCCGACGACAGCTTTGAGACCAGCCTCAAGACCGCGATCGACTCAAAGCACACACGCTACCCGCTTGTCGAGGGCCATCTGGACCACTCCATCGGCATCATTCACATCAAGGATCTGCTGGCGCTCATCGGCAAGCCGCAGCCCGACCTCCGCAAGATCAAGCGCGAGCTGCACATGGTGCCGGAGATGATGCCCATCGACAAGCTGCTCCGTTTCTTCCTCGACAAGCATGTCCACGTCGCCCTGGCCGTGGACGAGTTCGGCGGCGCGGTCGGCATTGTCACGCTCGACAACGTGCTGGAGGAGATCGTGGGCGATATTCAGGACGAGTTCGACCACGATGTCAGCGAGTTCAAACGCATCAGCGAGAACGAGTTCACCGTCGAGGGCACCTACAACCTCTATGAGCTGGCCGAGCAGACCGGCATCGAGCTCGAAAGCGACGAGGTCACCACCATCGGCGGTTACGTCACACATTTGCTCGGCCATCTGCCCAAGGTGGGCGAAAAGGTGTCCATCGAGGACTACGAGGTCACCACCACCAAGGCCGATCTGCGCCGCGTGCAGCAGTTGCAGTTCAAGCGTCTTTCCAGCATCGCGGATGAAGCCGCCGCAGCCGACGGCACGCCCGAAGGAGTGTGACTCACTTCGGACGCACCTCGTTCCACACCGGCCACCACGCCTCGAACTCCGACGGGCGCACCTGCACGCGGACGATGCTGCCCTCGGTGAGCGACAGCAGCCGTTCCTCGACCACCTCGATGAACCTGGCTCTTTCACTCGCGGTGATATTTTGCCCGGCCCAGCGGCGCAGCAGCGCGGCGGCGTCCAGCTTGCCCAGACGCTTCACCACCACATCGCGAATGAAGTCCGCGATCTCGCTGCGGTAGCGCAGCAAGATCGGCTCGGGCTCGCCCAATTCATCGCGGATGGCCGCGTAGCGGGACGCGGACTGCTCATACGCATGCACAAAGACCTCCCGCAGCAGCTCAATGCGGTTCAACTCGTACACGCCGAGGATGCCGGTCGTGTAGTCCCGCACCGGGACTCCCACAAACGACAGCGGGGACATGTTCGCGCGGATCAGCGGGATGTTCGCCGCCAGTCGCGAGGTGCGCTTGTTGCCGTCCTCAAAAGGTTGCAGATACGGCATCTGCACCATGAGGAAGAAGCAGCATTCCAGCGGGTCGCGAATGGCGGCGGCCTTTTGCAGGATCAGGTCAAAGCATTCTTCGATCACGGCGGGATTGCTCGTCGGATGAAACACACTTCCGCCGATGCCCACCGGGCAGGTGCGCAGCGCCCCTTCCGCCTTCCAGTTCTTGAGCAGGCTCTCGGTGAGAACGGAGTGCAAGTTCAGAAAGGTGTAGCGGTTGAAGCCCAGAGCGTCTGGCGAATCCACCAGGAACTCGATGGCTGCCTTATGGTTGAGGATCATCCGCGCCTCCTTGTGGCGCATGGGATCGTCGCTGCGCCCTTGCTGGAGCAGGAAGTCTGTTTCCAGCAGGGAGTAGGTGCTGCCTTCGAGGCGGCTGGAGTTCCAGGTCAGGTCGATGATGAGCCGGTCGAGCACCTGCCGTGCGTAAGTGCCCGGCGGCAGCTCCGCCATCTGCGCAGACTGCCCTTTTGAGCGCAAGTGTTCGCAAAGGTTGGCTGGCAAATAGGCCGTCTGGTTCGGGACATACGCGTCGAGAAACTCACGGCGATAGCCCACGGGCTTGCGCAGCGAGTAGTGCTCACGGAACACATCCCGCAATTCGCGCAGCGTGGCATCCCCGCCTGTCGGTTCGGAACCCGGCGTGTCCTCGCGCACGATCATCGTTTCGCGCTCCGGCATTTCATACCGTGTCTCGCGACGCGGCAGATGGGTCGGCGTCTTCGCGATGACACGGTACTTCGTCGCCCGCGCTTTGCCGATGCGTTCGACCTCGCCGCAGTTCACCATTTCTTCGAGCCGACGCAGCAAAGTGCGGCGGGAGATTTCCTCGCCGAACTGTTGCAGCAGAGCGTCAATGCCAATGCCGTTGGGGGCATCGGCGATGGCACGATTCAGTTTCTCTTTCATGGCTGGCGCGATATTGGCGCGATATTGGCGCGATTCAATGACTTTTTGGCGTGATTGTTGATTATCGTGCCAAACTAGAGCGTGATTCAGGCTGCAACTGGGAATCACATGCGCCCGGACGGAACTGCGGCGCTACGCGTGTGGTCCTATCCCGCCAAAGGATCCAAGATGCTGCGGCTGCTGTGACTAGCAGGTTGTTGTTTATCACGATGAAGAGAGCCTGGAGATCAACGACGTGAACAGCTCGCTCGAGAACTGGCGGGAAATTCTGCTGCCCTTGCTGGAGCGCAAGCCGTCGCAGAAGCGAAAATGAGGTCCGCCGGTCGCGGAGCCGCTCTGATTGATAGTGCCTCCGCCTCGTCGGCGCACCGGCGCAGCTTTTTCTACTTCGCGGGAATAATCCACCCGCCCGCCGCTCCCACATCGCAATGGCCCGCATGCCCTCATGGAACTCACCCTCAATTTCGGCATTGAACTGCCCGCGTACCGCCCGATAGCACGCCGCGTGACCGACTCCCCGCCCAGCTTCGAGCAGATCGTGGACGCCCACTACCAGGGGCTCCACCGCTTCGCCCTGAGCATGTGCCGGAGCGATGCGACGGCGCAGGATCTCGTGCAGCAGACTTTTCTGCAATGGGCGCGGAAGGGACACACGCTGCGCGACGCCGCGAAAGTGAAGACCTGGCTTTTCACCACGATCTACCGGGAGTGGCTCAGCATCGCCCGCCGCGAGAAAAAACACGAGCAGGTCGAGTTTGAGCCGGATCTGCATGGCGCGACCCAGCCTCACGACGAAGGCGAAAATCCGCGCGTGGACAGCGCCACGCTGCAAACTGCCCTGGAGCAGCTCGATCCCAATTATCGCGCACCGCTGGTGCTGTTTTACCTCAAGGAGCTGTCCTATCGCGACATCGCCGAGACTTTGGGCCTGCCGATCGGCACGGTGATGTCACGTCTCTCACGCGCCAAAGACCGTTTGCGCTCCATTTTGCTCCGTCTCGAAGAATCAGCCGCCGCCAACATCATCCCTGCCCCATTCACCTCGTGAACCGCGAAGAAGCCAGACTCGAACTCGACGCCACGACGCTCCGCCCCCAGGACGCGTCGCCAGAGGCGCGTGCGCAGGCGGAAAGCGATCCCGAGCTGGCCGCGTGGCTGGAACAGCGCACCGCTTTCGATGAGAGCGTGGCCGCTGCGTTCCAAAACCTGCCCGTGGCACCAGGATTGCGCGAAAGCATCCTCAGCGCCGCTTATGCCCGCCCCAAAAAGAGCACACGCTGGCTGACGCCCACACTCATCGCCGCCGCTGCTTGCCTGGCCTTTGGCTGGACACTGTTCTGGCCTGGAAACTCCGCCATGGCCGCCTGGGAGTCCGAATCTCTCGCCGCCGTCGCCAGGGTCGAATACGGCGTGATGAAGCTCGATGAGCGGGAGGCGAGCCTGGAGGCGGTAAAGAAGCATCTGACAACGGCCGAATGCCCGTGCCCGAGTGCGCTGCCTGCCGCGCTGGCCGGTCTGCGGACCTATGGGTGCAAACGCGTCCAGATCGACGGCCATGCCGCCACGATCATCTGTTTTGAACTTCAGCCCGGCAAGGAGGCCCATCTCGTCGTCCTCGACAACACCAACCTCTGCGACTGCCCCGCCGCCGACGCTCCCTGCTTCAAATCCGCCAAGCACTGGCGCTACGCCTCCTGGAGCCATGGCTCCCACGCTTTCATGCTCGCCACCACGGCGGACGAGGCGGCTTTGAAGAAGCTGTTCGGACTGGTTTGAGTGGAAATCGCCGCATGACAGAATTTGTCATGAGCCAAGCGTCATTTGCGGCGCGTTCCGATCCGTGTTTGAAAGCCCGGACAGGCTCGGTATGTATCCGCCCCTCAAAACCAACCGACCCTTTTTATGAACCTGACACGGACAGCCTACGGAACCTGGAGCGGCGGACGCTTCATGCATTATGGAGAGCAGCTCACGGAAGAGCATTACATGCAGTTGATGCGCGATGCTTTTAACAAGGGCGTGCGCACCTTCGTGACGGCGGATGTGTATGGCGTGGGTCGTGCCGATTCACTCCTGGGCGAGGCTTTGAAGGGCATCCCGCGTGAGGAGTACTGCCTCGTTGGCATCATCGGGCACGATATTTACGAGGGCATCCGCCAGGGTTCGCGCGGCTACCCGCGTTTCACCGATCCCACGCTGCGCGGGCCAGAGAAGTATTACGATTACCTCAAAATGGCGGCGGAGAAGAGCCTGGAGCGCTGCCAGACCTCGAAGTTTGACCTGCTCATGCTGCACAACCCGGACAGCATCGCCTACACCAGCGAAAAAGTGTGGGACGCCTTCACCGCGTTGAAGACGGACGGCCTGACCGACCGCCTCGGCATCGCTCCTGGGCCGGCGAACGGTTTCACGCTCGACATGATCGAGTGCTTCGAGCGTTTCGGCGACCGCATGGACTGGGCAATGATCATCTTGAATCCTTTCGAACCCTGGCCCGGCCAGCATGTGCTTGGTGCGGCGGAAAAGAACGGCGTCGATATTCTGGCCCGCGTGGTCGATTACGGCGGTTTGTTCCACGATGACGTGAAGCCCGGCCACAAATTCCGCGATGGTGACCACCGCACGCATCGTCCGGGCGACTGGATCGAGCACGGCATCGAGAAACTCGAAAAAGTGAGGCCCTATGCCGAAAAACACGGCCTGACCATGCTGCAACTGGCCTGCCAGTGGACGCTGGGGAACAAAGGTGTGAAAAGCGTCGTCCCCACGCTGATTCAGGAACACGGCGAAGGTGTGCGCACCATCGAAAGCAAGCTTGATGATCTCGCCGCTCTCCCAGAGCAGCGCCTGACCGCTGAAGATGTTGAGGCGATCCGCCAGATCGGCGACAACACCGGCTGCATGGCTCTCAAGGGTGCCAGCCAGCGCCATGAAGGTCAGGAGCCGCGTGCTGACGAATGGCCGATGCGCCCCGACCTGCTCGACCTCGCGACGCGTTGGAGTTTGGGCACGACGTGGTGAGACTGGAATCACGGATTGACGATTGAAGCTGAAAGGTGACAATCCTGATGAACCACAGACTCAGCTTTTGAACCATGCCGAAGATCACACCACCTTCCCAGCAGCTCTTGCAGATCAGGCGGGCCGTTTCTTCTCTGCCGCGAAAGACCTTCACCGGCGAGCAGGCTGCAGCGCAGGTGCGGGAGCATCTGGCGGAGTCGAAACAGCATCTCTTGCAGATTGGGCAGCCTCACACGGTTTCCTGATCGCTCCTGACGTGTTTGAGACGGCGGATTTGGTTTCAAACTCGACCAGTGAGCACGAGGTACGTTACCGAAAAGACCAAAATCGTGCCTGGAAGCGCACTTGGGCCGGTTTCTACGGCCAAATCCCCTGCCCTGAGAATGGCAGGCTGGAACGCCGCAATGCGACTCCAGAGGAGTATCTTTTTCGCATGGGACTCCAGATTCAGGTCTTTTACAGCGACATCCGGCTGGAAGGCGTCTCGATCTCTGACAAGCCAAGCATGATCATCGGACAGCCAGCGGGAGAGCCGTCATTTGTCATTTCGCAGGAATGGCTGGTCAAAAGCCAGAACACCACTCCGAGTGAAATCGCCCTGTTTCTGAGGAGAGAGGGCTTTGAGCCGGTGCCGAACACTTATTTCGGCTGGTATCGCCGCAGCGATGGCATGACCATCGTGGATGCCAAGCCGGACAATTTCATCATCACGGCAGGCGGATTAATGGCGCTTGATCTCCAAATGGCCGTATTTACTCCAGAACAGGCGGTGTCGGCTGGACTGGCAACTCCTGGCACAGACTCACTCACTTTATCATGATCGAGGCAGACTTTATTATCGTCGGAACAGGCGCCGGCGGCTTGGTGGCCGCTTTGCATGCCTCGGAGTATGGCAGCGTGGTGATGGTCACGAAGCGCGGCGCTTTGGACTCGAACTCGAACTGGGCGCAGGGCGGCATCGCCTGTGTCACGGCTGAGACAGATTCAATTGAGAAGCATGTGAGCGACACGCTCATCGCCGGCGCAGGTTTGTGCAAAGAGGCGGCCGTGCGCACGATTGTGGGTGAAGGACCGGCCCGGATCGCCGATCTGGTGAAGTGGGGCGTGGACTTCGACCAGCGCGAGTCAGAAAGCGGCCATCTGGAGTTCGACCTGACCAAGGAAGGCGGCCACACGGCGCGGCGAGTGCTGCATGCGGCGGATGCCACGGGCCGCGAGATCACGGAGAAGCTGCTCGCTGCGGTGCGTTCAAAGCCGAACATCACGATCCACGAGAATCATTACGCCATCGACATCATCACCACGGCCAAGCTCGGCCTCGTGTCCGAGGACCGTGTGCTCGGGCTGTATGTGCTCGATGAGACGAGCGGCGACGTTCACACCTTCCGCTCGGACCGCGTGATCCTCGCCACCGGCGGTTGCGGACGCGTGTATTTGTACACGACGAATCCCATGGTCGCGACGGGGGACGGTGTGGCGATGGCCTGGCGTGCTGGCGCGACGATCTCGAACATGGAGTTCATCCAGTTCCATCCGACCTGCCTTTACCATCCGCAAAAACGCTCCTTCCTCATCACCGAGGCGATGCGTGGCGAAGGCGCGCGCTTGATCGGCAAGGACGGCCAGGAATTCATGCAGCGCTATGACAAGCGCGGCTCCCTCGCGCCGCGTGACATCGTCTCACGCGCCATCGACCACGAGATCAAGCGCACCGGCGGCCCCTGCGTCTATCTCGACATCAGCCACAAGCCGGCGGACTTCATCGCGAGTCATTTCCCCAACATTCAGAAAGCCTGCCTTGAGGTCGGGATCGACATTACCAAGGAGCCGATCCCCGTGGTCCCAGCCGCGCATTACCAGTGCGGCGGCGTGCTCACGGACGTGAACGGTGCCACCAACATTCGCGGCCTCTGCGCCGTCGGGGAGGTCGGTTGCACCGGCCTGCACGGCGCGAACCGGCTGGCGAGCAACTCACTGCTCGAATGCTGCGTCACCGCGCAGCGAGCAGTGGCGTACTTGCTCAAAAAGATTCCACAGGGCAAGCAAGCCGAGCAGCGCTACGAACTGCGACCCTGGCAGACCAGCGGCGACGTGGAGAATGACGAACTCGTCGTCATCTACCACAACTGGGATGAAATCCGCCGCCTGATGTGGGACTATGTCTCCATCGTGCGCACGAACAAGCGCCTCCAGCGTGCCGCCGCCCGCCTGCGCAATCTCAAGCGCGAGGTGCAGGAGTTTTACTGGAGCAACCACGTCACCAGCGAGATCCTGGAACTGCGCAACCTCGTCGAAACCGCCTCCCTCATCGTCGAATGCGCCATCCGCCGCCATGAAAGCCGGGGGCTGCATTACACGCTGGACTACCCGCAAACCGACGACACGCGCCCTCCGCTGGACAGCACGCTACGGCGCTATTGAGGTTATTACCCCTGCGGAAGGCTGTGAGTTTGAATCCCAGATCAGGACGTTTTTGAACAGCCGCCCTTGGAGCCTGTCCAGATTTCTGTGGGATTGTTTCATGAATAGGAACCGTTCACACAGGCCATACCGACGAATTACAGATTGCAGTTCACCCCGAGAATCTGCTAGTTTTCACCTAAATCGCCTTAACCCCCATGCCTGCCGGACGTTCTCTGCCAATGATCGTCGCCGCGTTCTTCGCGTCGGCGGCTTTTGCTTTGGGCCAAAGCGCCACCTCCGTTTCCGCAACCGGAGCCGTGGCGGCGCTCAAAAAGCGTGAAACCCCCGCGCCAGTCCTGCCCACGAATCTTGCCAACACAACCGTGCCGCGCCTCGGCTACGCACGTTACCCCTGGAAGCTCGACATCGTGGCGACCGTGTTCTGGGTGGGCGAGCAGCCGACGCAAAACAACCCCACGCCCAACGACAAAAGCTCCTGGGACACCAAGTGGATGGAAAACTTCGGCGGGTACGACGATCCTGATCCCACCAAGCGCACCGAAGCCTTCACACCAGTGGGTTTCATGCCGAAGCAGAACCCCTTTTACATCGCGCTGCCATACAATGACGTGATCAGCTACAGCGCCCACAAGCCGGAGGCGTCGAAAATGATCCCGTGGTTCAAGCAGCGTTTCACCCGATCCGGGCGCACCGTGCTGAAAGGCCAATGGGTGGCCATCCGCCACGGCAACCGCGTCTGCTACGCCCAGTGGGAGGACTGCGGCCCCTTCGTCACCGACGACCATGACTATGTGTTTGGGAACGCCCGCCCGAAGAACACCAGCAACAACGGCGCTGGCATCGACATCTCCCCCGCCATCCGCGACTACCTCGGCCTCAAGAGCATGTCCCGCTGTGACTGGCGCTTCGTGGATGTGAGCGAGGTTCCCGCCGGCCCGTGGCGGAACATCGGCGAAAACAACCATTTCGTCCGCGTGCAAAAGGTGGAGAAGGAGCGCGAGCACACCGCCATCTCCTCCCGCCTCGAAGAACTCCGCCGCATGCGCGACGAATACTTCAAGCAGAACGGCGCTGGCGCGGCCCGCTGATCTTGACGGAGGCGGTCAACCTCACTCAAAGTCCAGCGCCTTGCCGCTAAGACGATGTTTGAGTGAAGCTCCCATGTTTGCCGGAGCCTGAGTCGCTGGAAGGACTTCAATCGTGCGCTGCGGGCCGGTGGCGGGCTGGTTCACGCTGTCCTGGAGATAGAGCGTCGTTTTGAAGGCTGTTTGCACGGGGATTTCTCCAGGCTCGCCAAAGGTGCATTTTTCAAACACGCAGTTCTTGGTGGCGAGCGCGAAACTCTCCGGCACGCGGCAGTTGATGAAACGGCAGTTCTGGATGCTGAGCCAGTCTTTGGCCACCTCAGCGCCCGCGTCTGTCTTGAAGCCGATGGGAATGAAATCCACCTCGTGAAAAGTGCAGCCGTCCAGCTTCATGCCCACGTCGCCGAGCCGCCAGTTCTGCATGAAGGAACCGGTGAAGACACAATTCGTGAAGTTCCATCGGCTGCTGAAAAACGCGATATACCACGGCCCCTCCTTGGCGAACATGCAGTCCTGAAACAGGCAGTTCTTCGCCTCAAAACTGCCGCCGAGGTCGGCGGTGATCTTTACTTCGCGAAACAGGCCGCCATCTGCTTTCCAGGAGCCCTCCTTCAGGTGGAAGCGCACATTTTCCATGCGCATGCCGGGCAGGCTGGTCACATCACAGCGCTGCTCGTCGTTCTGTGCCTTGGGATCACGCTTGCCGGGTGCGCCGATGTCGATGCGGCGCAGAGGGCGGTAAGAACCGGCGGGAATCGTGAGGCTGCCGACCCACTCGGCCTGTTTCAGCAGGCTTTCCTTCATCTCCGGCACGCTGGAGACCTGCTCTTCGAGTGATTTGGGATCGATCACGCGAACTTTGGCCGACTTCACCGTGACAGGCGTGTTCAACGGGAAAATCTCCAGCGGCTTCTCCACCTTCGAGTAGTCGCCAAAGTGCAGATAACGCCGTGCGCCATCGACGCTGATGCTCTGCATGTGCGGCATCACCCGCCAGCGGATCGTGACAAAGGTGTCCTCCGGGATGCGGCCCTGCCCTGGGGCGTGACGCCCGCCAGCGGGATCGGCGTCCAGCCGCAGCTCATCTGGACGCACCTCCCAGTTGAAGATTAACTGCTTCGCGGTGTAGGCCAGGCGCAGGTCGTTTTTCTCCACCTTGGCCACGATGGTGAACTCCACCGGCGGCTTGAACGATTCGGGCGAGGTGAAGCGCTCGGCCCGGTTCAGCACGAGTTCTTTGCCATCCGGCAGCAGCTCTTTGTCCGCAAGAACACCGCCTGTGCGCTCACGAGCGATGTCGGCGAGCCGTTCTTCCGCCAGCCTGGCATCATCGAGCAGGCCGGACTTCGTCCACTCTGACAACGTGCTCTTCAACACCTCCTCGTATTTCAAAAACAGCGTGATGCGGCCGTTGTGGTGCGCGATGTCGATGGGTTTCAGGCTCGTGCGATAAGTCGAGCGCAGGGTTTTCAGTGTCGCGGGCAGATCCGGCGCGTCATCCGTGGGCAGCGGGCCATTCGTTTCGATCCGTTGCTTCTCATCCCGCAAGGCCAGCGCCTCCGGCAGATTCGAGGCCGCCGTGGCCGCCGCCTGCGCCCGTTCCAAGGCCGCGAGGTATTTGCTGTTCAAGTCCGCCAGCGCGGAGCGATGCACGGCCAGCACATCCCGCTCCAGCGCGGCACGGAAGCTCGCTTCCAGTTCACGCAGCCGTTTCGCCGCCTCGGATTCAGCCACAGGCGGCGGTGGCGGCATAGGGGCGGGTTTCAGAATAGGAGCAGCATCCCATTCGATGATGAAGGAACGGCCTGCGGTTTCATAGCCGCTCCCCCAGCCGAGCACGGGTTCGCTGCCCAAGGTCATCTTCAGCACAAACGTTTTCTCCGGTTCCTGATCCTTGGGCCCCGACGCCCAGCGGGTGTATTCAAACGGTTCGCCAGTGATCCAGCGCCACACACCTTTTTCCCGGATCGCACCGAGGGTGACCATGCGGGCCGACACCTGTTGGATGAAAGGAGGCATCACGCGTTCGAGCCATTCCTGCTCCTCCTGGCTGGTGATGGTGGCGAGGTGAGCTCCCACGCTTTCCGCGTGTTTGAGGGCATTGCTGAAACTCATGCCCTGCTCCACCACCTGATAGTGATGCCCGTTGTGGCTGAGCACGGGAAATTTCGACAGCGGGCTGCCTTTCGGCGCGTTCGGATCGGACTGCACGACAACTGGCATGGCTGGCGGCGCTGTTTTCACCTCCTTCGTTTCATCCGGCACGGCAACGGCTGGCGCTTTGTCGGTCTCTGCCTTGATTTCGGCGGCTTTCGGCGGCGGTGCTGTCGAATCGCCCCGCTTCATAAAAAAAACGGCCCCGCCTCCAAGCACCACCACGGCTGCGGCGATCAAGCCCCAGGGCGCGCCTTTCTGCGGCGGTGGCGGAACGTACGTGCGCGCCCGCTGCTGTGGTGGCATACCCGCCGCTCGCTGAGGCTGCGTTTTGGCCTTCGCCACCGGCACCGTGAGGATTTGATCAAGGTCACGCCGGATCTCACGGGCGCTCTGATAGCGCTTCTCCACCTCCTGCTCCATGGCCTTGCGCACAATCGCGTCAAAGCGTGGATCGCAGCCGGTTTTCTCGCTCGGCAGCTTGAAAAAGCCGCGTGGGATCTCGCCGGTCAGCATGTTGTAGAGCATCACGCCCACGGCGTAGAGATCAGCACGGCCATCCACCATCACGCCTTGGATCAGCGCCTCTGGCGCCACATAGTCCGGTGTGCCCATCGTCATGCCACCCTGCGTGAGGCCGCTGGTCTGCGCCGGATCATGCATGCGTGCCAGACCGAAGTCCGCCACTTTCACCGCTCCTTCCATGTTGATCAGCACGTTCGCGGGCTTGATGTCACGGTGGACGACCCCGTGCTCATGCGCGTAGGCCAACGCGTCACACACATGCGCGGTGACCGCCAGCGCATGGTCAGCCGTCAACTTGCCCTGCGCCTGGATCATCTTCGCCACATCCGTGCCGTCGATGAACTCCATGACGATGTACAGCAGCTCGTCGCTCGTCTCGCCGAAATCATACACCGCCACGATCGCCGGGTGGTTCACTTTGGCCATCGTGCGCGCCTCGTTTTGAAAACGAGCGATGAACTCCGCCTCATCTTCCGCAGCTTGCGGTGGCAGCACCTTGATGGCCACGAGCCGGTCCAGCGACACCTGCCGCGCCTGATATACCGCGCCCATCCCCCCGCAGCCCAGCATCTGCCATTGGTCATACTGCGGCAGCATCGCCTCCAGATGCTCCGGGGACGGCGGCGTCCAGCGCACCACGCCGCCAGTGGAGGAAGAAGTCTCTGCGCGCTGAGGATTCTCATTCATGGCCTGTCAAAACGGGATTGAACTGCCCATCGTACCTTTTCCGCCTAGAAAGGGAATGGAAAACTTAGGCGCAGTCCGTGCCGTCTGGAGCAACTTTGCCCGTGCGCTCTCTCGCGGCCTTGCCATCATCGCCACCTTTCCCCATGGCCGTCGAAACCAAGCCCCTGTTCAATCCCGAGCTCGTCCGTCAGCAGGTGCATGCCTTCACGCCGCCGGAGGCCGTCGAGACAGCACGGCCCCGTCTCCAGCATTGGGCGGACCTCATCGCCTCCGGCAAGGCGGACACCTTCAAGGAAACCGCGCTGCTGCCCGAATTCCTCACGGACATCTTCGGCTCGTTGCTCGGTTACACCGGGCCCGCTGGGCCAGGCGACAGCTTCACGCTGCTGCGCGAGACGCATGTCGAGGTGGACGGCCAGTTTGCCGATGCCGCGCTCGGGCGCTTCACCTCAGAGTCGAAGAAGTTCATCGTCGCCGTCGAGGGCAAAGGCACGCGCGATCCGCTGGAGCGGCCCTTTGCCGGACGCCGCATGTCCGCCGTCGATCAGGCCTACCGCTACGCCATCAATCTTCAGTGCGACTGGATCATCGTCACCTCCATGCGGGAGACGCGGCTGTATCACAAAGGCTCGAATCAGCAGACCTACGAGCGTTTTGAAACGACACGCCTCGCCAGCGATGCCGCGTTGTTGAAGCGCTTTGTCTTCCTGCTCGCCGCGGAGCGCGTGGCGCCGGTGCAGGGCGGGAGCCATCTCAATGCCCTGCTGAAGGAATCCGAGTCCGCCGGGCGCGAGCTGACCAACAAGTTCTACCAACTCTACGCCGACATCCGCCAGCAGGTCTTCGGTCATCTCCGCGTCGCCAATGACCAGATTGAGCCGCAGGAAATCCTGCGCTGCACGCAGAAGCTGCTGGACCGCATTTTGTTCTGCTCCTTCTGCGAGGATCGCGTTCTGCTGCCGCCAAACACCGTGCGCTGCGCCTTCGAGCACAACGACCCCTACAATCCCCGGCCCATCTGGGAAAACTTTCGCGGCCTGTTCCGCTCCGTCGATGTCGGCAATGCCGGGCTGAAGATTCCCGCCTACAACGGCGGCCTCTTTGCCCATGACGCGGGCCTCGACACGCTGGCCGTGCCGGATGAGGCATGCGCCTTGTTCCGCGACCTCGCGGACTATGACTTCCGCCCTGCACGTGAGATGGCGGAGGCCGACGACTCGCAGGAAATCCGTCCCGTCATCGACGTGGACATCCTCGGCCACATCTTCGAGCAATCCATCACCGACCTGGAGCGCCTGCGGCAGGATTTGGAGAAGGACGAGAGCGCCATCGTCGATGACAAGCAGGCGAAGACCCGCCGCAAGAAGGAGGGTGCGTTCTACACGCCCGCCTTCATCACCCGCTACATCGTCGAGCAGACGCTTGGCGCGGTGATTCACGACCGCTTCGAGGCGCTGCGCCTCACCGAGGAAGCCGCCGCTTCCGGCACGGCGAAGAAGACGCTCACCGATCCAAACGCCTACGACCTCCCCGCGCTCAATGAGCCGCAGCGCAAGGCCCTCATCCGCTTCTGGGAGCAGTGGCAGGATGCGCTCAAGACGCTGCGCATCCTCGATCCCGCCTGCGGCAGCGGTGCCTTCCTCATCGAAGCCTTCGACCAGCTCCACGCTCACTACGAGGTGTCCAATGCGCGGCTGGAAGAACTGCGCGGTCACCGCACGCTGTTCGATCTCGACCGCCAGATTCTCCAGCACAACCTCTACGGCGTCGATCTCAACGCCGAGGCCATTCAGATCTGCCAGCTCAGCCTGTGGATCAAAACCGCCGCGCATGGCAAGCGCCTCACCAGCCTCGACCACAGCATCCGCGAGGGGAACAGCGTCGTCAGCGACACCGTCGTGCATCCCAAGGCCTTCGACTGGCAGAGCGCCTTCCCCGAAGTCTTCGCGCAGGGCGGCTTCGATGTCGTGGTGGGCAATCCGCCGTATGTGCGGCAGGAACTCCTCACGCCCTTCAAGCCCTGGCTCGAAGCGCACTACGCCAGCTACCACGGCATGGCCGACCTCTACGTTTACTTTTATGAGCTGGGCCAGCGCGTGTTGAAGCCCGGCGGCCTCATGTCCTACATCGTAACCAACAAATGGATGAAAGCCGGCTATGGGGAGCCGCTGCGCCGCTTCTTCCGCGATCAGGCCTGGATTCGCAGCGTCGTGGACTTCGGCCACGCCAAGCAAATCTTCGAGGAGGCCGATGTCTTCCCCTGCATCATCGTCGCCGAGAAACCCACCAGCGAAGACAAGCCCAAGACCGCCCGCCTCTGCACCATCCCGCGCGAGCAATTGCGCATCGACGATCTCAGCGTGCAGATCGAGAAGGAAGGCGCGGAGATGGATGTCGAGCAGCTTGGCGTTGAGAGCTGGCAGTTGGAACCCGCTGAAGTTCTAGTGCTGCTCAACAAGTTGAGGCAGACCGGCAAGCAACTCGGCCAAATCGAAGGCGTGAAGGCTTATCGCGGCATCTTGACCGGCTTCAACGAAGCCTTCCTCATCGACGATGCCACCAAACGACAGTTAACCAAAGATCACGAAGGATGCCGCGAAGTCATCAAGCCTTACTTGCGCGGCAGCGACCTCGACCGCTGGCATTCCAACTGGGATCAGCTCTGGATGATCGTGCTGCCCTCCAGCAATGATCACGCATGGCCTTGGGCCGATCTCGGCGATGCTGCGGAAGACAAGTTTTGTGAGCTTTACCCGAGCCTTCATGCGCACATGAAGCCGAATGAAGAAGCGCTGCGCAAACGCCAAGACAAAGGCCGCCATTGGTGGGAGCTGCGAGCCTGCGCCTATTGGGATGCGTTCGAGAAGCCCAAGATCTTCTACCAGGAGATTCAGTTCCATCCCTCCTACTCGCTGGATGTCGCGGGACGCTTCGGAAACAACAAGACCTTCTTCCTCAGCACTGATGATCTGTTCCTGCTCGCCGTGCTGAACTCACCGCTGATGTGGTGGCACAACTGGCGTTACCTTCCGCACATGAAGGACGAGGCTTTGTCACCCGTGGCCTTCAAGATGGCCGAGCTGCCCATCGCCGAACCCACCGCCGCCATCCGTGCCGCTGTCGAGACCGCCGTGCGCCGCCTTATCGACATCACCGCGAGCCAGCAGCAGACGCAGCGCACCGTGCTGGACTGGTTGCGCGTGGAATACGCCATCGAGAAGCCCAGCCAGAAACTCCAAGCCCTCACCGATCTCGATTCCGACGCCTTCATCACCGAAGTGAAGAAACTGCGCGGCAAGAAGCAGCCCCTCACCGCCGCCAGCCTCGCCGCCCTGCGTGCCGAATACACGAACAGCATCGAACTCGCCCGCACCCTCGCCGCCGAAACGCTGACGCTCGAACGCACCCTCAGCGACCTCATCAACCAGGCCTACAGCCTCACGCCTGAGGAAGTGCAGCTCATGTGGGATACAGCGCCACCGAGGATGCCGTTCACCGGGCCGTGATCGAGAGGAGCGCGGACACTCTTGTCCGCTTCTTCATTCATCGCGGCTTCGCCGCCTCACTTTTTCGATGGCGGGCAGGAGTGCCCGCGCTCCCTTCAACGAACATGAAACCCCTCACCGACTCACACCATGGGCATGAACGTTGATTTCATCTGCCCTGCCTGCGGGCTGAAGGGGCATGTCTCCGGTGGCGATGACTACGGCATGATCGCGGCCACGACGACGATCTACTGCGTCCCCTGCGACAACTTGCAGGACGCAGAGGTGGAGGAAAACGTCCTCGCCGAGCCGCCGGTCAGAACCGAGCCCCACTGTGCGAAGCACAAACATCACCGCATCAAGCTCTGGAACCGGGACGAGCCCTGCCCCCGCTGCGGCAAGGCCCTGCTCCAAGTGGACGAGCAAGGCGAGGTGACGATGTGGGACTAACTGAGCGGGAGGTCTGTGGTTTGCGCCGGAGCCGGAACCGCCCTCCGACCTGCGGGTTGAGGGCTCAACCTTGGGATCGGAGCCTCAACCCCGGGGTTGGGCGGCCGCTCCGGGGATTCGTCCGGTGAATCCAGGGATTCGTGGCGGCCTGCGCGATCTTTTCCAGCCCGCTCCCGGGGTTGAGGCCGCCGCTCCGTGGAACGGTGTGGTGGTTCCGTGGAGCGGGCACTTGGTTCCGTGGAACGGCCTGCCCGCTCCCAGGATTCATGCCGTGGTGCCGTGGAACCACGGCGTCATCCCACGGAACGAGGCGGACATCCCGTGGAACCGTGGCGTGGCTCCAGGGAAGGGCGGCGTCATCCCGTGGAACCATCCGACCAACCCTGGGGTTGGCGCGGAGAATCCCGCGCAGGCTGGGGCCGATCCCGGGAACCACGGCACCGCTCCCCGGAACCGTGGCGTCATTCCGGGGAACCACCCGGCCAACCCCGGGGTTGGCGGCGTGAACCACGCGCAGGATGGGGCCGATGTGAGGAATCCCGCCGTCGGCGGGCGGGTGCAGGCGGTGATTCCACGGAACCGCCGGGATTTTGGGCGGGGCCGTGAGCGGGCGGAACGACGAGGCGGGTTTCCGGGCGCAAGACGTTGGGAATGAGGCAGATCCACGAGCCAAGAGGCCAGTCCTCGATGGCTGAGCGCCTGGATGTGTTCGTGAAGAGCAGGCTGTCCGCCTCACACCAACCCGCGGCGCACCAGGGATTCCTCCATCGCCCGGTCAATGAGCAACACGGCGAGGGTTTGTGTGGCGTCGTCGAGGTGCTGAGTGGCCGTTTTGAGGGCTTTGGCGTCGTGGGTGGCGGATTCGAGCAGGCGGCGCACCTCGGCGGCGTGTTGAAGCACGGCGGCGCTCTCTTCGGCGCTGATCGCATCGCCGAGTTGGCCCAGCGCGGCATCGACGGCAGGGAGCAATTCTTCGGCCTTGAGCTTCGCCTCGGTCCAGATGCGCTCGTTCATGTCCTCAAAGGCGAAATCGACGCTCTCGGCGATCATCTGCTCGACGCGTTCGTCTTCGACGTCGATGGCGGTGCCGCGAATTTCGAGCGTGCTGTCCTGGTTTGTGGCCGTGTCACGGGCAAGCACCTTCAAGATGCCATCCGCGTCCAAGCTGAACTGCACGCCGACGCGGGCGCAGCCCTTCGGCCCCGCTGGAAACGGCACCTCAATGCGGCCAAGCTCCCAGTTGTCCTTGGCCAGTTCACGCTCGCCCTGAAGAATGCGAATGAGCATGCTGTCCTGGTTGGCAACGGCGTTGGTGAACATCTCGCCAGCCTTCGCGGGAATCGTCGTGTTGCGCGGGATGATGATGTTCATCAAACCACCGAAGGTTTCGATGCCGAGCGAGAGCGGTGTGACATCAAGCAGCAGCACCTGCCGCAGACTGCCGCTCAAAATGCCCGCTTGGATCGTGGCGCCGAGCGCGATGGCTTCGTCCGGGTTTTGCGAGGTGTTCGGCTCACGACCGAAGAGTTCGCGCACATAATCACGCACCAGTGGCATGCGCGTGCTACCACCAACGAGGATGACTTCATCGAGCTGATCGGGTTTAATCTTCGCATCGCTCAACGCACGCAGGCAGTGCATGCGCGTGCGCTCGATCCATGGGCGGGCGATTTTTTCGAGGTCGGCGCGGGTGATGTCCAGGCCGTTGAAGGAGGCCGTTTCGTCGCTGGAGAGGCGTTTTTTGACCGCTTCGGCTCCTTCGAGCACACGGATGTCATTGGCAGGCAAGTTGAGCCGCTCGGCGATGAATGCGGCGAGCAACCGGTCGATGTCGTCGCCGCCAAGCTGTGTGTCTCCGGCGGTGGCGAGCACCTGGAAGGTGCCGTCGCGCATTTCGAGCACGGAAATGTCAAAGGTGCCGCCACCGAGGTCATAGACGGCCACTTTTTGATGCTCGCCGAGCTTGTCGAGGCCGTAGGCAAGCGCTGCGGCAGTAGGTTCGCTCAAAATGCGCACGACTTCGAGTCCGGCGAGTTCTCCGGCGCGCTTCGTGGCGTTGCGTTGCGCGTCGTTGAAGTAGGCGGGCACGGTGATGACGGCCTGGGACACGCTTTGCTCCAGCGCCCGCTCCGCCACGGCCTTCAAGTGCTTCAAAATCTCCGCCGAGACCTCGACGGGAGAAGTTTTCAAATCGCCCAGAGCATAAGGCGGCACCCATCCACCTTCACCCGGCCTGCGGCCGATGAGGCGCTTCACCGAGGTGATGGTGCGGGTGGGCCGAAGCGCCCGCTGACGCAAAGCGGCGGCTCCGACGGTGATCGCGCCATCCTCCGCGATGCAAACAGCGCTGGGCGTGCTGCGGCTGCCATGCTCATCGGCAAGCAGAATGGGGAAACCGCTATCGACGACGCCGACGAGGGAATTCGTCGTGCCGAGGTCGATGCCGAGGATGGGAGTGTGCTGCATGGGGGCGTGGTTTTTAAACCACTAATGGGCACTAATCCCGGAGAATGGAAGCATCTCTGAGCCATTGTTCCGAATTAGTGGCGATTAGTGGTTTTACGGTCTGGCATTTGGTGATTGAATCAGCGCATGAAATCACTGACCCAACTTTTGCAAACCGGAACCCATCTCACCGACGCCCAGATCGCGGAAGCGGCGGCACAGTTGGTGGACCCGATGACCACCGCGGCGGCGAAGGCGGATTTTTTGCGGGCGCTCGCAAAGAAGGGTGAGACTCCGGCGGAGATCGCGGCCTTTGTGAACGAATTCCTCAAGCTGGCGGTCGATCCGGGCCTGGACCGCACCAAACTGCCGGGACCGATGCTGGATGTGGTCGGCACAGGTGGCGATCAGTTGCATCTCTTCAATGTGTCGAGCACGGCGATGTTCATCCTGGCCGCTGGTGGCGTGTGCGTGACGAAGCACGGCAACCGTGGCATCACCTCGAAAGCGGGAGGCGCGGATGTGCTGGAGGCGCTGGGCATCAAGATCGACCTGCCGAAGGAAAAAGTCGTCGCGGGCATCGAAAGCATCGGTGTGGGCTTCTTTTTCGCGCCGCTGTATCATCCGGCGTTCAAGGCGGTGGCGGAAGCGCGGAAGATGCTCGCCGCCGAGGGCCAGCGCTCGATTTTCAACGTGCTAGGGCCGCTTTTAAACCCAAGCCGGCCGGATTATCAGCTCATCGGCGTGTTTGATCCCAATCTGACGCGCGCCTTTGGCGAAATCCTCGTCCAGCTCGGCCGCAAAGGCGCGTGGGTGGTGCATGGCAGCACCGGAGCGGGCCAGGGCATGGATGAACTCTCGACGCTGGGCGTGAACGAGGTCTGCCAGCTCGCCGATGGCAGGCTCAGCGAGACGCAGATCGATCCCAAGACGCTCGGTTTTGAACAGGCTGAACTGGCAGAACTCGTCGGGGGCGACGCGGCGGAGAACGCTGCGATTCTCGAAGGCGTGCTGGCCGGGACGATCAAGGGCGCGAAACGTGACATCGCCGTGCTGAACGCGGCGGCGGGCTTTGTCATCACGGGCATGGCCGCTGACCTGGAGGCTGGCAAGGCGCAGGCGGAGGAGCTGCTGAGCCGTGGCGCGGCGCATGCGAAGCTCCGGGCGATGCAGGACCTCTGCTGAGGCCATTTTCTCGCGAGACAGGGCGGCGGGAGATGTTACGATGAGCCGCCCCACACCCCGAGTCCATGCCCACGACCACCGAAGTGCTCCAGAACGTCCAGAAGGTGCCCTCCAGCATGTGGGCCACCATCGGCATCGTGGGATTCATCGCTTTTGCTGCCGGGCTGGCGTTCTCCCGCGGGGTGGTGCGGCAGCTTCTCGGCATGGTGACTCTGGCGGTGTCCGTGGGCGCGGCCTGGTATGTGTTCCGGCATCGCGTGCAGATTTTCGGCGCGGCGGGCATGAGCATCACCACGGACCGGCTGCTGATGCTGTCCGCCGCCGCCGGGCTGCTGACCTATTTTTTGTGCAAGATGGGCACCTATTTCCTGGCTGCCTTCGGCCTGCTGAAAATGCTCGGCGGCCTGGATGGCTGGAAGGGGCTGATCATCAGCTTTCTGCCCTCCGGCGCGTTCTTGTGGATCGGCAGCATGGTGCTGCGGCTGGTGGGCAGCCTCTACGGCATGGAAAACGCCGCCGAGATCGTGAAAAAAGGCGGCGAAATCGAGAGCCAGACAAAATCCATCTGGTACAGCCTCAGCCAGCGCATCGACAACAGCTTCCTGGGCAGCGTGTCGAAAAAGCTCGACCCCTACGACATCAAGCCCACCGCGAACCTTGCCCGCCTGCTGATCCTGTGGCCGGAAGGCAGCATGTGGCAGCAGCTCGCCGCCCAAAGCCCCGCCACAGCGCAGGCGCTGAACCACCCGCGCATCGTCGAGCTCGGCTACGACGACAAGGTGCGCGATGCGATCAAGGACCGCGACTTCGCCGGGCTGATGCAGATGAAGAAGGTCGAGGAAGCCGCCAACCACCCCGATTTGCAACCGGTGCTGGGCGGACTGGCGCTAGAACAAGCGATGGATGCCATCGTTTACCAGCGCCCTCAGCCGGTGACGCTGAGGTGAAAGGACTCAGTTGAAAAGACGGTCAAACTCCTTGTGCGGACCGATCCAGAACCACGTCACCGTGTCTCCCTCGCGTTTGGCGACCGCCCGCAGGTTCAAGCTTACCCGCACTGACCAAACATCCGGCTCTCCCTCCAGCTTTTTGAACCGCAACGAAGGATGCCCGCAATCATCCATGAAGAGACGGTAAGCCCGCCGTGCGGCCTCCTGTTCCTGTTTTGGCAAGGCGTTCAGGAGACGCCAGAAAGAAGGCGTGCCCCGCGAGATCACAGCTTGTCGAGGTCCAGAGGTTTGCTTTCTCCCTCAGCCATGGCGGCTTCCATGTAGGCGATGAGTTTGGGGCGAGGCCGGGGATCATTGATGATTCGCTCCCATGCCGCGTCCCCGTCCTCCTCGGCGGCCTGCTGCTTGATGAACAGCACATAGTCGAGCACGGAGGACTGCTTGTCCGCCGGAAGTGCAGCGGCTTCCTCGGCGATGAGGCTGGCGAGATCACGGGTAACGACGGCGGGCATGGTGAGAAAATACCCCCTTGGGGCCTGGTGTCCAAGCGCTTTCCTCGTGACGCTCCCAGCTTCGCCCTTGCAACCGTCCACGATTTCGGCTTTGGCTTGCCGCATTCCGTCATGCCCAAGTACATCGTCACCATCGGCCTCGAAGTTCACGCGCAGCTCACCACGCAGAGCAAGATGTTCTGCGCCTGTCCGGTGGAGTATGGCGCGGAGCCGAACACGCACACCTGCCCCACCTGCCTCGGGCTGCCGGGCGCTTTGCCCGTGCTGAACGCCGCCGCCATCGAGAAGACCATCCTCACCGGCATGATGCTGGGCTGCGAGACGCCGCCGATGGTGAAGTGGGACCGCAAAAACTACTTCTACCCGGACATGCCGAAGAACTACCAGATCACGCAGTTCGACCTGCCGCTGTGCATCGGCGGCGGTGTGCCGCTGTATGACCTGGCGTATCCGAAGGACGCGCAGAAGAGCATCGCGAAACCCGGCAAGGTGGTAAAGCTCACGCGCATCCATCTGGAGGAGGACGTGGGCAAGTCCACGCACTACGACAAGTTCACCACCCTCGACTTCAACCGCGCGGGCACGCCGCTGATGGAAATCGTCAGCGATCCCGATATCGACAGCGCGGAGGAGGCATTCGCCTACCTGACCAGTCTGCGGCAAATTTTGATCTACGGCGGCGTGAGCGATGCCGACATGGAAAAGGGCAACCTGCGCTGCGACGTGAACATTTCCCTGCGGCCCGAGGGTCAGAACGAGCTGGGAGCAAAGATCGAGCTGAAAAACCTCAACTCGATGTCCGCCGTGCGCCGCGCAATCAAGTTTGAAACCGAACGTCAGGCCGAGGCCCTGGATCGCGGCGAAAAACTCATCCAAAGCACCCGCCGCTGGGATGATGACCGCGGTGAGACCACACTCATGCGCACGAAGGAAGACGCGCACGACTACCGCTACTTCCCTGATCCCGATCTGCTCCCGGTCCGCACCGCCGAACTCGTCGCCAAGATGAAACCGCAGGTTCCCGAGCTGCCGCATGAAAAACGCGCCCGCTTTGAGCAGGACTACGGCTGTAGCGCCTACGACGCCGGGGTGCTCGCCAGCGAGAAGGAACTCGCGGCTTGGTATGAGGCCGCCGTGGCCGCCGACAAAGGCGTTCCCGCCAAAAAGATTGCCAACTGGGTCATCAACGACCTGCTCGGCGCTCTGAACGACCGCTCGCTCACCCTGGCCGAATGCCCGGTGAAGCCGGAAGCGCTCAGCGCGCTCGTTGCCACGGTCGAAGCCGGGAAAATCTCCAACAACCAGGCCAAGGAAGTCTTCGTCGAGATGTTTGAGACCGGCAAACCCGCCGCCGAAATCATCAAGGCCAAAGGCTTTGAGCAAGTCAGCGACACTGGCGCTCTGGAGGCCATCGTGGAGCAAATCCTGGCCGCCAACCCCGACAAAGTCGCCGAAGTCCAGGCTGGCAACGAGAAGGCCATGAACTGGTTCACCGGCCAGGCCATGAAGGCCAGCCAGGGCAAGGCGAACCCGAAGATGGTCACGGAGATCGTGCGCAAGAAGGTGCTGGGGTGATTTTACGGCGAGGGCAAGAGATTGCTGGCTGGCTTCCCGTGTAGCCGTGAAACGGGATTATTCCCGGAAAGCTGAACTTTTCGCGGGCGGCGGCGGAAAGACCGGTTTAAATCCCGGCCCACTTTTCATTCATGGCCTCCAGCACCAAGCACATTCATTTCATCGGCATCTGCGGCACAGCGATGGGCTCGACGGCGGTCGCCCTGCGGGCGCTGGGGCATCAAATCAGCGGCTCGGACGAAAAAGTGTATCCTCCGATGAGCGATGTGCTGCGGGACGCGGGCATCAGCGTCACTGAAGGCTACCTGCCGGAAAATCTGCCGCTGAACGCCGATGTCTATGTCGTGGGCAATGCCATCTCACGCGGCAATCCCGAACTCGAAGCGCTGCTGGAAAAGAAGCTGCCATATGTGTCGATGGCGGAGATGCTGAAGCGCGAGGTGATCCAGGGAAAGCGCAGCTTTGTGGTGAGCGGCACGCATGGCAAAACGACGACCACGACGATGCTGGCGTGGATTTACGAGCACGCGGGCAAGAATCCCGGCTTCATGATCGGCGGTGTGCCGGAGAACTTCGAATCGGGCGCACGCTTCACGCATTCAGACCTGTTTGTGATCGAGGGAGACGAGTACGACACGGCCTACTTCGACAAGCGCAGCAAATTCCTGCACTACCTGCCGGAGTGCGCGATCGTGAACAACATCGAGTTCGATCACGCGGACATCTTTGAGAACTTGGACGCCATCCTTCTCTCGTTTCAGCGTTTTCTGAACACCGTGCCGCGCAACGGGCTGGTGCTCATCAATGGCGATGATGCGAACTGCCTCACGCTGCGCGCGAAGTGCCCCGCGCCGCTCAAAACAGTCGGTCTGGGGCCGACCTGCGACTTCCGCATCAAGATCACGGCGGTGACACCGGAGAGCACGGCCTTTGAGATCAATGGCGACGCGTTTGAAGTGCCGATGGTGGGCGAGTTCAACGCGCGCAACGCGGCGATGTGCGTGTGCGCGGCCCGCTTCGCCGGGTTGAGCGATGATGAGATCCGCGCTGGCCTGATGAGCTTCCGTGGCATCCGCCGTCGCCAGCAGGAGCGCGGCACCGCGCATGGCATCACGGTCATTGACGATTTTGGTCATCACCCGACCGCGATCCGCGAAACGCTGCGCGGTCTGCGTCAGCGCTACAGCGGCCGCCGCTTGTGGGCGCTGTTTGAGCCGCGCTCGAACACCAGCCGCCGCAATGTGCTGCAGAACGAATTGATCGAGGCGCTGGCCGAGGCGGATGCCTCCGTCATCGCCGCTGTGGCGAATCCTGAAAAAGTCGCTGCCGATCAGCGCCTGGACACTGTGAAAGTGGCCGCCGCTGTGACGGCGCGTGGCAGGCCGTGCTGGTTTGAGGTGAACACCGACGCCATTGTGAACCGCTTGAAGAATGAAAGCCGGGATGGCGATGTGATCGTCGTTTTCAGCAACGGCGGCTTCGACGGCATCCACGACAAGCTGCTGGGGACGCTTTGAGGGCGGAGTTTGCGGTTGTTGACGATGGTTGACCGTTGTTGACGGTGGTTTCGCGCATCATCGGTCTTGGGCGACGACCGTAAACAATCGTCAACCACTGCAAACCACCGCCAACTCTCTCATCAGTGAACGATCTCCACCTCGTCGCCGACGGCGACCTGGCTGAAGAATTCTTTCGCCTTCTCGTAGGGAAGTCGGATGCAGCCGTGGGAGGCGGGGCGTCCGGTGACGTAGCCGCTGTGCAGGCCGATGGCACCGCAGTTCAGCCGCATGAACCACGGCATGGCGACGTGGTAGAGCGTGGAGGTGTGTGACTTGTGCTTGTCTGTGATGACGTAACGTCCGGCGGGCGTGCTGTACCCTGCGCGTCCGGTGGAAACGCTGGTGCTGTTGATGACGCGGCCCTGTTTCATCACCCAGGCGCGCTGCTTGGAGAGATTCACGGTGACCAGCGTGTCCGGCTCAGACTCGGGATCACGCCCCAGCAGCACGCGCATGAGGAAGAGGTAGCCCTGCGTGGCGGCGAAGTTGATCGGGTAACGATGGTAGCGCGTGGTGGAGACGCCAGCCTTCGCGCCCGCATTGAGCAGGGCGACGGCACCTTCCACATCGCCACGGGCGGCACAGCAGATGAGCGGGGTGATGCCGCGGTCGCTTTCCAGCGCGTTGCGCAGATCCTTGATCATGCAGCGGTCGATGACGGCCTTCAGCACCGGGGTTTTGAAGCGTGTGTTGGGATCGACGCCCGATTCAAGCAACGCCTCCAGCACCGGCGCGTTGCGGCGCAGGGCGGCGATGGCGATGGGCGGCTGCTGCTCATGCGCGGGCTCGTTCAGATCCAAGCCGGAGAGCGCCAGCACGCGCACGCATTCGGCGCGGCCCATGCGCACGGCGGCGCAGAGCGGTGTGTCGCCGCCCAGGGTCTTTTCATGCGGCGAAAAGCCCAGCGCGATGATGTGGGCGAGGTGCGCGGGATCATCATTAATCACCGCCTGATAAGCTTGCGGCAGGGCGTCGGTGCGCGGCATCAAGGAGGTCCAGAATTCGGTGATGGGGTCCAGAACCGGACGCCATGGCTGCGGCTTGACGGGTTTCTCTGTGGTTTTTACCACCGCGACGAGAGCAGGTTCGGACTTGGCGGATGGCGCGGGAGCTGGCTTTGCCTTTGGTGCCGCGGCGGCACGTTGCAGCGCGGCCTTTTCCTCGCTGGCGGGCATGCGGGGCGTCACGATGTCGAATGTGCCGTCCACCGGCAGAGCGGCGCGGATCTCAGCGGAGTTTTCAGGCAACCGTGCCTTTCGTGGCTGGTTCACCGACACGGTGGGCATGCTGGCCGCATCCACCCGAAACAAATCATGGTTTTTGAGCAGATGAATCAGGCCACCGCAAACTCCGACGCCAACAATGGGCGGGAGAACGCAGGCACTGATCATGTTAAGCCATCTATTTTTCATTTGTGAGTCACAAGGACGCCACCGATAACAAAAATGACCGATGTGTCGAGTGGGGATTTCCCCATGCAGACACCATGCCATGCTGACATCTCGCTTTTCTTTAATAGGCCGGAAATAATTTATGGAAATTCAGATTCATGGTGGGACCGTATTTCCATGCTTTCGCGTCACGCCTGTTCACTGCTCACCCTGCCGCGCTCCATGGCTGCGGCGCTGGTGCTGTGGTGCCTGGGAGCTGTGCCGGGCCAGGCCATTGTGTTTTACGACACGGGTGACTCAGGTCACAACACCGCCGCGCCCACTGGCATCTACGAGGAATCCGGCTGGCAGTATGAGGGCAAATACGGTTCCTTTCTGGGCACCATCATCGCGCCGCAGTACTTCATCACCGCGCAGCATTTTGGCACACAGGGCGGCACCTTTGTCCACAGCGGCATTTTCAACGGGGGGGCGGATGTGGCCTATAACATCGACTTTGCCGCCAACGGCGGCGCGGGCTACTGGGACATCGCGGGCACGGACCTGCGCATCTTCAAGGTGGAGGAATACTTCCCCTACTACGCCCCGCTGTACACCGGCACTCTCGAAGTCGGCATGACCCTGGTGACGCACGGCATGGGCGGACCGCGCGGGGATGAAGTCCTCGTGGGCGGTGACCTGCATGGCTGGGAGCACGCAGGGGGCGACGGCATCGCCCGCTGGGGCACCAACACCATCGCCAGCATCCAGCCCACCGCGCTCGGAGATCTCATCTCGGCCACTTTCAGCGCCAGCGGCACGCTGCATGAGGCCACGCTCTCCGGCGGAGACTCCGGTGGTGGCGTGTTTGTGAATGACGGCGGTGAGTGGAAGCTCGCGGGTGTGAATTACAGCGTGGATGGACGCTTCGACACGAACAACGTCGTGGGCGACGGCTCGGACTTTGACGCCGCCTTGTTTGATCGTGGCGGCTTGTACCAGGGCTCCGACGCGTTCGGGTGGTCCTACAACCTCGACCTGCCGCTGGACAATCCCTCCAGCATGTACGCCTCGCGCATTTCGACCAATTCAGGGGCCATCATGTCCATCGCGGTGGTTCCAGAGCCGCAGTCGGCGCTGCTGGTGATGCTGGCCGCGCTCTGCGGCGTCTGCCAGCGTCGTCGTGTCTCGCCGCTGCCTTGATCTCGGCAAAAAGACCGAACGTTCACCCGATCTCGGCAATGCTCGTGACCAATGCGCGGCTGCTGATCTTGACTGGTTTGGCGTCCGCGCTTGTGATCGAAAACACGCCCCGTCCGTTGGAGTAGTGGATGGTGCCGTCGTGTCCGGCACAAAAGGCCATGACATTGCCGGAAACCGTCTGGGTGCTCCCATCGGTTCGCTGGCAGATCAGCTCCCAGTTTTTTGGCACCAGATCCTTCATTTCATCCACCGCCGCGTCCCGCATCTGTTTTTCCATGCTGATCCATCGGCCATGCAGGAACACGGCCTTCGGATCAGGCCCGTCACGTCGTGGCGGTGCCCCGGCGGTTTGCAGCGGCTTGCCGGAAAACATCATTGAGAACACATTTAAAAACGCCAGCAGCGCCCGCATGAGACGGAAAGGAAACAGCACGATGTCGAGCAGGAAACGCCAGAAGGACGGACGATGAAAGGGTTCATAAGGCCGCTTCAGATAATAGAGCGATCCATCCTGCGCGTAGGCGGGGCATAAAAAGTCGAACCGGTCGTCCTCGGCCACCGGCTCCATTTCACCTGTCTCCATGTCCACCTTTTGAATGGAGGCGGGCCCCAGGCCCTGCCACTCATTCGTGCGTTGGTGCCGGGCGATGCCGCAGGTTTGGTAAACAAATGTTTTTCCCTCCCCGGGCTGCCAGGCTGGATATGAATCCAGGGAATCACCTTCCGTGAGCTCACGGATGCCGCCGCCGGATTGAGGCTTGAAAAAACCGATGCGGCTCACGCCATGATCTTGTGCCGCCGCCACCAGCCACTGCTCCTCGTCCCCGGTCTGCCGGGCTGAGATCGCGGAGAAACGATGCTGCGGCCCGTGCAGCACCCGGCGTTCATGTTTTTCCCCCACCTCGTAAACAAACAGCCCGCGCACCTCGCCAGCATCAATGCCATAGCAGATCTCTCCCGGCTTGGTTCCCGTTGAAACGCAGGAAAAATCCGCCCGGAAGGTGTCTTCCACCGAAGGCATGGACGGGCCGGGCAAGCCGCCTCTCATGAAAGCGGCTCCGCTGCCTCCTGCGCGAACCGCCGCCCGGCTTTCGACGGATTGCAGCCTTCTTTTGAGGTCGCTTGCGAAGTTTGAAGACACCGCCTCTTCTGCCTCGGAGGACAGCAGCAGGAGTTTGCCTTGGGAGATCACAACCAGTTTTGAGTTCATGATGCAACCAGAACGATCCACACGCCCATGAAGTTTGGCAAGCTGGGACCACGGTGCGGAAGTGCTTTTTGCGGAGATCGTCTGTTGCGGCAGTTAAAGCCCGGTTGAAATCCCACCGGGAACCTCACAGATCACGCCGCAGCCTTGATCTCGGCAAAGATCAGCCTGCCTGCGCTCGTCGGCAGCGTGCCGGAGACCACGACATCCACGGTCTGGCCGATCTGCGGCGCGGCGTTGTTCACCACGATCATCGTGCCGTCTGGCAGATAACCCACGGCCTGATGCTTGTCCTTGCCCGGCTTTGTGAGCGGCAGGCGCAGCTCGTCACCGACGCTCAGTTCAGGATGCAGCGCCTCCGCAAGCTCATGAAAGCTCAGCACTGTGATACCGCGCAGGCGGGCCACTTTGACGAGGTTTTCATCGTTGGTGATCAGCCGGGCGTTCAGCTCCCGTGCGAGTGTGACCAGCCGTGTGTCCACCGCGGCGTCGGGGCTACTTGTGGCGTCCTCGTGGATCGAAACGCTCATTCCCGGCATCAGGCGCAGCTTTTCCATCAACTCCAGGCCGCGTTTGCCGCGCATCATCTTCGTCGGCTCGGCGGAGTCGGACAGCCGTTGCAGCTCATCCAGCACGAAACGCGGCACCACCACCGTCCCGCTGAGAAATCCCGTGGCAAACACGCCCGGCAGCCGGCCGTCGATGATCACGTTCGTGTCCAGCAGCATCGGCTCGCCCTCCGAGCCATCACGACGAAAGCGCACATACGGAATCAGGAAGGCGAACTGGTCGCGGTCGCTGCGCAGCGCGAAGGTCACGCCGAAAAACGCCAGCGTGCCGTAGATGCATATCTCCACGATGTTTTGCAGCGTTCCCCCGTCGGCCTGATTTTGGAAGTAAGTCAGTTGAAACACACCGACGCGGGTGATCAGCCAGGCAGAGAACAGACCCACCGCCAGACCCAGCGTGGCATGGGAAAAATCACGCAGGGTGAATCGGGCGAGAGTGATGTCGAGTGCGACCAGCACCCCCATGAAGGCAGCGCCACTCACCGCGCCCACCCACGCCTCCTCCTGCAGACCCACGGCGATCGCCATGCCGATGAACACAGAGAACGCGAAAAACAGCGCGCGCACGAGGCGGATGGGCCAGGAAGTCTTCATCAGGTGAGGCAGGGATTAAAAGCGAAACACCCGCCGGGCAAAAGGAATCTCCCCCGATTTCATCACGGCTTGAAGATGGCCCCGCCACGCCGTGTGAACTGCAGCCCGATGCCGATGTCCAGGTACGCCTGGCTGATTTCCCGCTCCAGCTCCTCGATTCCGCGTCCTGCGAGAATGAAATCCCGCACCGCCTGTTCCTGCGGCATGCCTGCTTCGACCGCGCGCAGCAGGGCGATGACGTTCTTCGCGTCGCCCCTGTCTTCGAGATGATACAGGTAGAAAGTCAGCAGCAGCGCCGAGGCGTAGTTTTCACTCGCGGCCGGTGTCGCCATGCTCGCGGTCCACGTTTTGGAGTCCATCGCCAGCAGCTCGGCCACATTCAGCATGCCGAAGCGCACGGATGTCCCCATCTGCCGCGCGCCGCGCTCTCGCAGGTGCTTTTTCAGGCGGTCCTGCATCTGGCCGAGGAAAAAGCGTCCATGCACAAAATCCGCCGCGCCCGCATACTCCGCGGAGCCTTCCACCAGCCAGACCGGCAGCAGCGGCAGCCAGCGGTTCATCATCTGATGGGTGATCTCATGGATCAGAGTTTCATGACTTTCGACGGACTGGTCCAGCATCACGCGCCCGCCCACCATCTTCACACCAAGGCTGGAAGCGGGCACATAGATGCGCTTTTCACCACGGCTGTAAAACCCTGCGCTGCCCGGCACCGCCCCGGCGGCGGAAAACGCCTCATCGCTGCTCAAAATGCGCGCCAGGAACAGCTTCCGCAACGGTTCAGGCGCGGGCTTCAAATCCAGCGGCAGCAGGCAGTTCAACCGGTAGGTCGCCTCAAAGGCGCGCGCGAAATGGCGCACCACGTCAGGCCCGAGCGGCGCGTCACATGAGAACTCGAAATGCTCTGTGCGGTAGATGAACTCTCCTGTCTTTGTGTCCTGGGAGACCGTCTCCACCTCGGGTGTGCCGGTCAGCGCGACCTCGCGCGGCCAACTCTTCAGCGCCTGCACATCGCCTATGCGTTGTGGCACCGCCGCTGGTGGTGGGGGATCTTTTTTGGCTGTGTAAGCCGTCAGTCCGGCAGGCTCCGCGATCTGTGGCGGCGGTTTGAGGCTCCGCGCTTCGGCCAGCGGTGATTGCCGTTCGGCGTAGGCTGGCGCAGGGTTCGGCGTCTCGATTTTCAGCCACCACACTCCGGCCGTCACGCTCAGAACCGCCGCCGTGATCACGCCGGTTCGCATCATGGCGCTGAGACGCGGCCTCCAGCGCCGATTCTGAGCGCGGACGGCTTCGGCTTGATCCACAAGCGCGCCGCTCTGGCGCATGGGGGCGTGCGGTTGCATGACACACGGTACTGACCGGGTAAAAGCGCAAGTCGTCAAGTTCTCTTAACCAAGGCATGCCGCAAGGCCCGCGCCTCACTGCATCATTGCCTGCGCCTTCTCGGCCACCACCGGCTCATCGCGGAACGCCGCCAAAGCCGGACGTTGCAGATGCGGATCTTCATCCAGCGTCTTCTCGGCAAGCTGCCGCGCCAATCGAACGAGCCGCGTGTCCGCCAGCAGCTCGCCAAATAGCAGCGGGGCCTGTCCGCTCTGCGCATGGCCCAACACATCGCCCGGACCACGACGCCGCAGGTCTTCCTCGGCGATCTGGAAGCCGTCGCTCGTCTCCTCCATGATCGCGAGGCGCTGGCGGTTCTCCTCGTCCTTTTCCTCCACAAACAGCACGCAATAGCTCGTGTGCGCCCCGCGCCCAATGCGCCCGCGGAGCTGATGAAGCTGCGCCAGGCCAAACCGGCCCGCGTCGTGAATGAACATCACCGTCGCGTTCGGCACGTCGATGCCCACCTCGATCACCGTGGTCGAAACCAGCGCGTCCAGCTTGCCCGCGCGGAAGCGTTTCATCACATCCTCCTTCTCCTCCGCGCTCATTCGGCCATGCAGCAGCCCGACTTCGCAGGGCGAGAGCAGTTTGGACCACTCCTCGTGCCCTTTCGTCGCCGCACCGGCCTCCAGCTTCTCCGATTCATCGATCAGCGCGTACACGATGTAGCCCTGGCGGCCTTCCTCGATCTGCTCGCGCAAAAACTTCGCCGCATCCTTCAGTTTCGTCTTCGGTCGCACCTTGGTGATAATCTTCACGCCATCGCGTGGCTTTTGGTCGATCGTCGAGACCTCCAGGTCACCGTAAATCGTCAGCGTCAGGGTGCGCGGGATCGGCGTGGCCGTCATCACCAGCACATCCGGCGTGTCGCCCTTGCGGATCAGCTTCGCCCGCTGCGCCACGCCAAACTTGTGCTGCTCGTCGATGACCACGATCCCCGTGTTGTGCATCAGCTCCGCGTCATGCAGCAGCGCGTGCGTGCCGATGACGATGTCCGGTTTATCCGAGCTGCTCTTTCCGCGCATCAATTCCAAACCATCCCCGTCCTCACGCTTCGTTCCCGTCCGCAGTGCCACGCGCAGGCCCAGCGGTTCCAGCCACTTGCGCGCATTCCGCGCATGCTGCTCGGCCAAAATCTGCGTCGGGGCCATCAGGACCGCCTGCCGACCGGATTCGACCGCGCGCAGCATCGCTGCGAACGCCACCACCGTTTTGCCGCTGCCCACATCGCCATGCAGCAGACGGTTCATCGGCGCACCGGAGGCCATGTCGCGATGAATCTCGTCCAGGCAGCGCCGCTGCGCCGTCGTGAGCTGGAAGGGCAGCTCGTTGAAAAAATCCCGCAGCAGCTCGCCCGTGCCGATTTGTTTGCGACCGCCCGATTCAATCACCCGCCGCTTCCGGCGCGCCACGCGGAGCTGGTAGCCATAAAACTCCTCCAGCGCCAGGTAGCGCCGCGCCTGCTCCAGTTTCTCCATGGTGGAAGGAAAATGCACCTCCCGCAGCGACAGCGACCGCGTTTGACCTGCAAACTCACCCTCCGCGCTCGGCGTCGGCAGCAGATCCTCGCAAAACGCCCCTGACAACGCCTGACACACATGCCACGCCGCCACCCGCAGCGCCTTCTGCGTCATCGCGCCGCGCAGTCGGTAGATCGGCGTGATACGCCCGGTGTGAATCTGCTCCGCATCGTCATCCGCACCGCCTTTGACGATCTCATACTCGGGGTGCGACATGCTCAGGCGGCCTTTCGAGTCCTTGATCATCCCATAGACGATCAATTCCTGCCCTTCGGCCAGCACCCGGCTCATGAACGGCATGTTCCACCACTTCAGCGTGAGTTGCTGCCCAAGCAGCCCGCCCGCATGCCGCACCACCGCCTCAAACACCCCGGAACGACCGCCAAAGAACTTATTCCCCGTCTTCGTCACCAAAACATGATGGCACGACGGCAGCGGGCCCGCCTGAAACGCCAGCGCCTGCATCTGCCGCCGATCCTCATGCCGAAACGGCAAATGCCACACCACATCCGCCACCGTCTTGATTCCCTCCTTCGCTAACAACCGCGCCGCATGCGCAGGCAGGCTGGGAACATCGGCAAGGGACAAATCGAGTGGAATCACCGCGTGAGATGGAATGCGTGCCCGGGAGTGTCAAAGGCGATCTCAAAATGCTGCTACTATTCCAAGCTCAGATCCTGTACAAGCCTGACACCTATTTTAAGACTACCGCAACGCTGTCGCCTATGACGATGGACTGCATCAACAATGCACCATGCCGAACATCAGGAAGCTCAGGTTAAAACTCGGATTTCGCATTCAATCTCGGGCCTCTTCTGAAACATTGGCTTTGCACCATGTGTTAACCAACTAGTGAGGCCGTGACTTAATGAGGTTTGGACCGATCAATTGCTGAGGATTGCGACGGAATTCCATTTCCCATGTCCCAATAACGCTGTTCCAAAAAATGAAACGTAAAACGAAAGCCACACGCAGTGTCCGATATGAGTACGATGCCTTCATTAGCTACAGCTCAATGGACAGAGAATGGGTTAGGGAACTTGTCCGAAGGCTGCGAAAAGAAAAAGTCCGCATCTGGTTTGACGAAGACCTGAGGCTGGGCGCTCCCATCGGCCACGAGATTCAAACGGCTATCGATAAATCTAAGCGATTTGTGTTCATTGTATCAGAAAACAGCATTTCAACTGATTTCCCAATGGCAGAACTTCAGTCGGTGCTCTTCGGCGATCCGTTAAATAAGAAAGGTCGGCTCATACCGTTACGCATTGATTCGGTCGAATTGCCTGCATTTGTGGCCCACTTTTCATGTCTCGATGTGGTCAGAAATCACAATTGGTTTGATGTGCTAGTGCAAGCCTGCAGAGACAATCTGGATCGTGAAAGGTCCAAATCAAAGATCTATATCATCGACGATCACCCAATTGTCATTGATGGCCTATCCCGCGCAATCAATGAGCAAGAAGACATGCTAGTAATTGGGGGCGCTGAAGACGCTAACATTGCCTTGCAACAGATTGTAAGGCTTAAACCTGACGTGGTTGTTCTCGATATTGTACTGAAGGACCGAAGCGGTGTGGATCTGATCAGAAAATTGCGCGCCAGTCACCCGGAGACCGACATCATTGTGTACTCAATGCACGACGAAAATGTGTACGCTGAGCGATGTCTGCGCGCTGGTGCCATGGGCTATTTAATGAAGGGAGAGTCATCAACCCGTGTCCTACAGGGAATTCGTCAGGTGGCTGGTGGCTCTTTCTTTTTCAGCGCAAGCCTACTCGGTAGCATCGTTTCCGGCGGTGGCCCACGCGGCAGTTCTCGCGGTGAACCCGGCCGCATGCTCAGCGATCGTCAGTTGAAGATATTTGAGATGGTCGGGCGTGGTTTCGATTCGCAAGGCATGGCAGACAAACTCGGCCTTAATGCCAAGACTGTAGATGCTCACAAGGCTAACATACGTCAAAAACTTGGCTTGACCTCCGCACGCGAACTTCTCATGGAAGCGGTACGCTGGGTGGAGAAGTAGAGCTGCTGGCCTAGTTGATTTCACGCATCAAGGGCAGGATTGGTACCCGCGCGGCTTCATTTCGGATTCATCCGGGAAGTTGGTGCGGAATGGCTGAGGTGATGGCACAAGGCCTGGATGAGCCAGAGTTTGCTGTATCACGCGTTTGGTGTGCGCGAGGGCTACGAGTATCGCAGCACGAAGTATGTTGA
>Ga0209573_1001018_pt1 | contig 48285 bp, 32 predicted proteins | sample TNRBio252014_DNA_FD_185870 | JGI IMG/M metagenome (GOLD analysis project Ga0209573, IMG submission 185870) | Wastewater treatment Type I Accumulibacter community from EBPR Bioreactor in Madison, WI, USA - TNR Reactor_6/25/2014_ DNA (SPAdes)... | ecosystem: Engineered > Bioreactor > EBPR >... | reverse complement strand
TTTACGGAAAGTTCAATAAAAATTAGCTGAATCTGATTACGCAAAATTAAAGCCTTTGAAAAATGACTTATCAAAGATCTAAAATGCTTCTAATCCCGACCTTTTTTTAGTGGACTCATTAAGTATTAGGTATTTGGTATTAGGTATTAAATGTTTGTTTTTAGTGCCGGAATAATAAAATTCAAGCCCGTTAAGATTACTTGGCGGGCTTTTTTTTGATCCTGATTATCCTCGGATTTGAAAAAATTAATACTTAATACTTAATACGTAATACCTATTTATGTATCTTTCCTGATTGAATAACTATTATTTTCAGATGCAAAAAAGCCTTTCAACTTTTATAATTTTTTTCCTTTTTCAAAGTGTTGGAATTTCACAAAATGCACTCGAGAAGGGGAAAGACCTGTTCCGTCGGGCAGAAACCAGTGACACTGTTCAGATGGAACTTTATCGTGAGGCGGCTGCGCAAATTGAGGAATACCTTCTTGTTGACTCCCTTAATGCGGAAGCCCACTATTTCCTTGGTTATGCTTACGACAGAATTTCACTTCCCTCAATGAATTATCTTGTTACTCTTGATATGGAGTATCTAAGAAAATCAATTTTCCATTTTCTAAAATCAATTCAAATCAGCCCCGAATACAAAGGGGAGTCGTGGCATCTAAGTTCCTACTCAAAAGTAATTTCAATTTGGGGAACTGCTGCAATATCTTATATCTTAAAGGGGAATCTGGATTCTGCGCGGATTTGTTTTCGGCAGATATTAAAAAATGGTGTGATCTCTTCAACTTATTTTGATTATGGCGAAAACCTCCTCAGATCAATTCCTTTGAATGCCATCGTTTTTTCTGAAGATGAACTTGAAACATTTATGATCTATTATTTGCAGCTGATGGATGGAATGAGGAAAGATGTTACGCTGATTCACACCGGTTTTTTAAGTGCACCTGCCTACATTAACTTTGTTAAAAACAATTACAAAATGGGGATATACAACGCTGCAATGGATATCTCTGATGATGAAATCTCAAAAATTCAGCCAATATACAAAGAACCTCAAAAACGATCAATCGAAATTCCACTCTCGATAGTTGACAAATACAAAATTGAAAGCAGTGAAAGATTTCCGAAGCTGGAATTTGTTTTTCCACCTCTTCAGTCCGAAATGGTTGACACAACGGCTTATTGGTTGAGTGCATCAGAGCAGGTTATCCTTGACATCATCCAAAAAACAAAGTGGCTGCGCGATGTTTGTTTAACACTCACTTATCAGGGAAGAATAAGATCACTTTTTTCGGGTTATTTGAGGTCAGAGGGTTTGTCCTACAGACTTCTGCCATTTGTCACTTCTTTACGGAATGAGACGATAAATACTGAACTTTTGGAAGTGTTTTTGAGTCCACCCCCCGACTATTTTGATGAAACTGCAAATTTTGGGATGCCGTTCGATTTTGGGTCGATAAACACTGAAGAGATTGTTCTTGACCGTTCACTTTATCCATTAATCGATAACTATTCGAACCTCTATTTTGATCTTGCAGATTCCTATTTGATGATGGATAACAAAGCTCAGGCGCGAAGGGTGATGATCTATTTTGATATGCACCTTAAACCCGGCGAACTGATTAGAAGTTATTCAACCATTTACCGCGCAGCACTGCTTTATGACAGAGTTGGCGAAATTGCCGATTTTAACCGTCTTGGAAAAGTTGCGGAATTACTCGCAATCAAGGAAATATCACGCGAACCATTCTCATATAATGATCCCGCCAACCCCTACGACATGCTTTTGGATTATTACATCAAATCAGGTCAAAAAGATAAAATGATCCAACTCCTGAAAGATTTAAACCAGCGGTATCCCGATGATCAGGATGTTGTTGAAAAACTGAAGGCTCTTTCAGGGGGGTAGGAGATGATTAACCAATATTTTATTGTTAAACATCCAAAATAGAATTAGTTTTGTAATTCACTTTTACCGGAGAGTTAGTTGGTCGTAGTTTTTGAGCAAAAAGCAGATGAAGAAGAGATAAACCGTATTGTTGAGAAGATCAAAAATATGGGCTATTCAGTTTTAAAATCTGAGGGTGAGGGGCAGAGGATTATTGGTATCGGGGGAGTGAAACCGGAAAGTGATATAAAAGAAATCAGTATGATTGAGGGGGTTGCAAGGGTTTTAAGCATCTCCGAACCTTATGTTTTTGCAGGAAGGGATTTTAAACCTGAAAATACTGTTATCAATGTGGGAAATGCTTCAATCGGGAGCAAAGAGGTTACGATTATCGCCGGTCCGTGTGCCGTTGAAAATGAATTGCAGATACACACGGTTGCACAATATGTGGCTAAAGCAGGCGCAAAGATTTTAAGAGGTGGCGCTTACAAACCGCGGACATCTCCCTACTCATTCCAGGGGCTCGGCGAAGATGGTCTTAAGTTCATAAGAGATGCTGCTGATTCCAACGGATTAAAAGTGGTAACTGAAATAATCGACCTTACACTCATCGACATGGTAGGTAAATATACCGATATTTTTCAGGTGGGTGCCCGAAACATGTATAACTACCCGCTGTTAAAAGAACTTGGAAAACTTAACATCCCAGTACTCCTTAAAAGAGGATTATCTGCAACTATAGATGAACTTTTGATGTCGTCCGAATATATCCTCGCCGGAGGCAATAATAAAGTGATTTTATGTGAAAGAGGTATCAGAACTTTTGAACCTTCCACAAGAAACACTTTTGACATTTCTGCAATTCCTGTGATCCAACAAAAGAGTCATCTACCGGTTATTGCCGATCCATCACACGCAACGGGATTTAGAGATATGGTTACACCTGTTGCCAGGGCTGCAGTTGCTGCGGGCGCCGACGGTTTAATAATTGAAGTGCACAACGATCCCAACAAAGCTTTATCCGATGGGCCACAGGCATTGCTGCCCGATCAATTCAAAAAACTGATCTCCGAAGTCAGGTTAATTTCTTCAGCGATTGGAAGACACATTTAGGATTGCCGAGGCAACATTTTCACCATCAATAGCTGCTGAAACAATTCCTCCTGCATAACCTGCACCTTCACCACAAGGGTATAATCCTTTAATCTGTAGATGCATCAGGGTCGTCCGGTCTCTTGGAATTCTAACGGGAGATGAAGTCCTCGATTCAACCGCCAGCATTTGTGCATCAGAACTTATATACCCCTTCAATTTTGAGTCAAACACCTTAAGAGATTCTTTCAGTCGCCTGCTTATCTCTACCGGGAGGACTTCATGGAGATCGGTTGAAACAGTTCCCGGGATATAACTCGATTTTGGCAGGGAACCTGAGATTTTACCTTTCAAAAAGTCATTAACTCTTTGTGCGGGGGCAGTTTGGGTTTTACCTCCTGCTTCCCATGCGGATAATTCGACCATCTTTTGATATTCAAGTGCTGCAAGTGCACCACTTTTGGTGAATTGGTTCCAATCCTGCGGGGTAACTTCAACAACAAAACCTGAGTTTGCAAATGGTGAATCTCTTCGTGAGACCGACATTCCATTGAGTACCAATTCACCCGGAGCACTTGAAGCAGGAACTATGATACCCCCCGGGCACATACAAAAAGAATATACCCCTCTGCCGGCAACCTGACAGGTAAGTGAATAACTTGCTGCCGGGAGGAATTCACTTCTTATTTTTGAATGATATCTTGATTCATCGATTAATGACTGGGGATGTTCGATTCTAACCCCCAATGCAAACGGTTTTGCCTCTATCAGAATCTTTTCGTCGTGTAAGAGGTAATAAATATCTCTTGCCGAGTGACCGGTTGCCAGAATAACCGCATCTCCGAAGTGTTCCTCAACTCCATTCACTTTTACACCTTTAATGATGTCACCATCTCTGATAATTCCGGTAACTCTTGAGTCGAAGTGGATTTCACCGCCATAGTTTAGAATTGTTTCACGCATGGCGGTTACAATGCCCGGCAGTTTATTTGAGCCTATATGAGGGTGGGCATCCACAATTATATCGGGGTCGGCGCCATGCATCACCAAAATATTCAGGATTTTTAACACATTCCCTCTTTTATCAGATCTTGTATATAGTTTTCCATCACTATAGGTACCTGCTCCTCCCTCCCCAAAACAATAGTTGGAATCCGGATTTACCTGATGAAACTGCATAATTGCCCTGAGGTCTCTTCTGCGAGTGCGCACATCTTTTCCCCTCTCAAAAATTATCGGTTTTATTCCTGATTCAAGAAGGCGTAAAGCTGCAAAAATTCCTGCGGGACCGGCTCCAATAATGATAACCCTTTTTTTCTGCAAAGCCTCTTTATATTCGGGAGGGGAGACAGGGGTGACCACATCTTCATCGATAAAAACAAGAGCTTTAAATCGATAGATTGGAAACTTGCTTCTGGCATCTATTGATCTTTTGGAGATGTAGTATCCGGTGATTTTTGTCCGGTCTTCTCTTACCTCCTTCAGAATCAAAGCTTTGATCTTCTCGTTGTTTCGGGAATCTTCAGGTTTTACAACTATTTCAATTTCTTTTACCATTAGTCACACTGTTTGTTACAATTGTTCCGGAGTTTTTTATTTTATGACATTAAATAAAATCAATTTGGAGCAAAGATGATTAAAACGATGAAAAGTTTTATTCCATTGTTATTTCCATTTCTGCTTATTTTCATTGGTTGTGAAAATGAGATTGAGAACAACTATCATGCTCTAAAGGCAGAGAAGAAAAGCCGGAATATTTCCGAATTAGTCAATAAGTACAATGGTAGCAGACTGAGTGAAGTTACCAATGAAGATCAACTTTTTGGATTAGCGGGGAGTGTGGTTGTTTTTGATACCATCACTGAAGGAATTGTGAAGATTGGTGAAAAGCAATATCTGAAGTCAAAACTTGCCTCAACACCCGATTTTATGAAAGACTCGGAGGTATATTTGCTTATCGCGTGTAGTGACGCCACTCGTCAGAAGATATATTCATTTGACAATAGCGAACTTCAGGTGGCAGTGGAATTGGAAAAGATTACAAACGGGATAGATCGTCTTGCCACTTCGTTGGGTTCGGTGGTGAGATATGCCGGTGAGGTTCACTACACATTAATTGAGGGGGAAACTCTTGATGTGCTCGAAACAGAGTCAGACTATTATTTTAAACATCTTCACAATCAGAGAGAATTTCTTTAGTTTATCGCTGCGGGGAGAGTGAATGAAACCGTTGTACCGCGGTTTTGTTCACTTTCAACGCTAATTTTTCCTCCCATCTTTTCGGTCAATTCCTTGCAGATCAGTAAACCAAGCCCTGATCCTTTTTCCCTGTTGGTTCCAGGAGTGGATTTTGCAGATGTAATATCAAACATCTTGTCCAATCTTTCCTGTCTTATCCCAAGTCCGTTATCAACAACTGAAGTGACAACCATTCCATCAAAGAGGGATGTTGAGATAACCACTTTACTTCCGGTCTGGCTGAATTTGATCGCATTTGTTAACAAGTTTCGCAGAATGGTGAGTGTCATCTCTCTATCTGCAATTACATCAACAGTTTGATCACACCGGTTTTCGATGATTATCCCTTTTTGGTCAGATATCGAAGTCACTTGTTGAATTGACCCGGCAGCGATCTGATGAATTTTCAGGAGTTCAGATTTTGGAGTAAAGTTATTTTGTGAAGCTCTCGACCAGCTAAGAATTGATTCGAGCAGATGATATTGATTGTTGGCAGTTTCAAAACTGTTTTTAATGAAGTTCTTTTTTTCGTCATCTGAAAGTGAATCATATTCGGAATCCAGTAATTCAAGTGAATTCAGGAGAGGATGGAAAGGTCCTCTGAGGTCATGAGCCAAAATGGAGATAAATTTGTCTTTTTGATTGTTGGTCTCACGCAATTCCCCGGTTAATGATTCCATCATTGCAAGTTTCTCTTTCCTTTCAGAGATGTCGGTGATCCTGACCAGGACATATTTTTCTTCGTGAAAATTAAATTCAGTAATGACGATCTCACCCCAAAACTCTCTACCTTTCATGGAAACATATTCGATTTCACTCGACCATTTCCCGGTTGTTTTGAGAGATTCCGCAATTGCTGCGATTTCTTCAGCAGAGAAGGAATTTTTATGGTAAACAAAACCTTTGGTTGTGCTGAGATCCGTTCCGTCAGGAATTTCAAACAGTTCTCGAGCTCTTAAATTTGCAATAATGATAAAATTGGTTTCCGGCTGAACAAGGAAGATGGCGTCTGAAGAGGAATCAAAAACCATGCTAAAAAGCGAACTGGAATATTCAGCTTTTCTTTCGATATTTTTTTTGTCTGTTATGTCATACCCAAAAATGGCGAATCTGAAAACTTCACCGTTTGTATCGAAGACGGGGTAGATTGAGTTTAACAGAGTTCTTCCAAAACGCTGGTCTTCAAAAACCACAGGCAGTTTGGTTCGTCTCACTTGGTTCATCATCGTGCGTCTGTGATCTGCCACTTCTTTATCCAGCAATTCCAGCGCACTTTTACCGATGAGTTCGGGAATGGTTTTGTTCATTCGCTGAGCTGAAATCTCATTTGCGATAACGATTTCACCGTTGAGTTCAATCAGAAGAGAGGATTCAGTAATTGCATTTAATAATGTTTTAAGCAGGTGTTCACTTTTGGCAATCTCTAATTCCGACTGTTTTTGTTTAGTAATGTCGGTGATGAATCCTTCAAGGAAAAGGAGTTCCCCGTCATCGTTGAATATTCCGGAGCCTTTTTCCCAAACCCATCTGGTATCACCTGAACGGGTTAAAATCTTATATTCAAGGGTGAAAGGTTTTCTTGTCTTTAGATGGTTCTGGATTTCGTTCCAAACATATTCTCTGTATTCCGGAAGAATTAGCGAATCGTAAAAGACTTCCTGATTTGTAAATTCAGACGGGAAATAACCGGTAAGTTCAACCGAACCTTCAGACACAAACATCATGGTCCACTCGGCATCGTTTTTACAACGATAAGCCAGACCCGGTAAATAATTAAACCAGTTCTCAAATAATGATGGCTGCGTAGAAAACAATTCGGTATCAGCTGGCATTTTATTTTCGATCAGTTACAATGGAAATTTAAAATATTTGGATATTAAATTATATTTAATTAAAAGTAAAAACAAGCGGAATATTTTGTAAGAGATTCAGAACTTCAGAGCTTCAGAGCTTCAGAGCTTCAGAGCTTCAGAGCTTCAGAGTTTCAGAGTTTCAGAGTCTAAGACTTTAGAGTTACCGAAGTTCTGAGTACGGAGGTTCTGAGGTTCCGAAGTACTGAAGTTCTCTTTCTGACAAAGTTTTAGTAAATTTGTAAGTTTGAAAATAATATTTTCTTCCCCCCGTTACTGACTAAGAATACGAACATCGAAAAACTAAAGGCCTTTAATATGACAGAAGACAAAAATTTGCGTGAAATCCAGGAGTTGGAAAACCAGGAATGGTTATACTCACTGGATTATGTGCTACAAAATGGCGGAAAAGAGAGAGTTGTTGAGTTATTACAACTTCTTCAAATCAGAGCACACAAAGCTGGTGTACAGATTCCATTTACAGCCAATACACCATATATAAACACAATTCCGAGGGAAAAACAGGTTACTTTCCCCGGCGATAGAGAAATTGAAAGAAGAATAAAAAGCATAATCCGTTGGAATGCAATGGCAATGGTTGTCAGAGCCAATAAAATTGAAAACGGAATCGGCGGACATATTTCAACATATGCTTCTGTTGCAACACTTCTTGAAATCGGATTTAATCATTTCTTTAGGGCAAGAAGTGAAAACCACCCCGGTGACATGATCTATTTCCAGGGGCACGCATCCCCGGGTATTTATGCCAGAGCATTTCTTGAAGGCAGACTCTCGGTTGAACAGCTTGAAAATTTCAGAAGAGAATTAAAACCCAACAGAGGTCTTTCCTCGTATCCTCATCCATGGTTAATGCCTGATTTTTGGCAGTTCCCCACTGTCTCGATGGGTCTGGGACCCCTTCAGGCAATCTATCAGGCACGCTTTAACAGATACCTCGAAGACCGGGGATTGATCCCCAAGAGTGACGCAAAAGTAATTGCATACCTTGGAGACGGTGAAACTGATGAACCTGAGTCACTTGGAGCAATAACACTGGCTTCCCGCGAAAAACTTGACAACCTTATTTTTGTTATCAACTGTAACCTCCAGAGACTTGATGGTCCTGTAAGAGGAAATGGAAAGATTATACAAGAGCTGGAAGCTGCATTCAGAGGTGCGGGTTGGAATGTAATTAAAGTTGTTTGGGGTTCCGATTGGGATCCACTTCTTGAAAAAGATGACAAGGGGATCCTTGTTCAGACACTTGGTGACCTTGTTGATGGTGAATATCAAAAATTCTCTGTCGAGTCAGGTGCCTATGTAAGAGAAAAACTTTTTGGCAAACACCCTGAACTTGCAAAGATGGTTGAGGAGATGAGTGATGAACAACTCAGGAAAATGAGAAGGGGTGGACATGATCCTGAAAAAGTTTTCACTGCTTATAAAACAGCATTTGAACATAAAGGACAGCCAACTGTAATACTTGCAAAAACAATTAAAGGTTATGGACTTGGCGAAAGTGGTGAAGGGAAAAACATCACCCACCAGCAGAAAAAATTGAACGAAGATGAATTAAGAGAATTCAGAACCCGTTTTGGAATTCCAATTTCAGACGATGAAGTGGCAAAAGCTCCATTTTATAAACCTGCTGAAGACAGTCCTGAATTGACATATCTAAAAGCAAAAAGAGAAGCACTTGGTGGTTCTGTTCCAAAGAGGATAGTAGATATCAGACCGATCAAAACTCCTCCCGAGGATATAATCTCCGAGTTTTATGATGGGACAGAGGGCAGGGAAGTCTCCACCACTATGGTGTTTGTGAAGATTCTTGCCAATCTGTTAAAAGACAGAGAACTTGGTAAACTGATTGTGCCGATTGTTCCGGATGAAGCCAGAACATTTGGTATGGAAGCACTTTTCCGTCAGGTGGGTATCTATTCACATGTTGGTCAGCTTTATGAACCGGTTGACAGACAAAGCCTTCTATATTACAAAGAAGCAATTGATGGTCAGATTCTCGAAGAGGGAATTACCGAAGCCGGCTCGATGGCATCATTTCTTGCCGCCGGAACATCGTATGCAAATCACGGACTTAACATGATTCCGTTTTTCATTTATTATTCGATGTTTGGCTTCCAGAGGATTGGTGATCTTGTTTGGGCTGGCGCAGATATGCGTACTAAAGGATTTTTGATCGGTGGAACTGCCGGAAGGACTACACTGAATGGCGAAGGACTTCAACATCAGGATGGTCATTCACATCACCTTGCGTATCCGGTACCAACACTTCTTACTTATGACCCTGCATTTGCGTTTGAGCTTGCAGTAATCATAAGGGAGGGTATTCGCAGAATGTATGAGGAGCAGGAATCAATTTTCTATTACATCACTGTAATGAATGAAAATTACGCAATGCCCCCGATGCCAGAAGGCGTGAAAGAGGGAATTGTTAAAGGATTGTACAAATTCCGTTCTTCAGAAAAGAAAAAGTTGAAACTTAAGGTAAATCTACTCGGCAACGGTACAATAATGAACGAAGTGCTGAAAGCTCAGGAAATTCTCGAAGAGAGATATGGTGTTGCGGCTGACATCTACAGTGCAACAAGTTACAAGGAACTAAGAAGAGAAGCGCTTGAGGTTGAGAGATGGAACATGTTGAACCCGGGTGAACCAAAGCAGACCTATATTTCAAAAGTATTTGAAGGTGCATCAGGTGTTTTTGTTGCCTCAAGCGATTATATCAAAGCTATTCCCGATTCTATCTCAAAATGGGTACCGGGCAGACTAATAACTCTCGGAACCGATGGCTTTGGTAGAAGTGAGGGGAGAAAAGAGTTGAGAGACTTTTTTGAGGTTGACGCAAGATTTGTAACAGTTGCTGCACTGTATGGATTGATGCTCGAGGGCAAAGTTAAACAAAGTGTTGTTGATAAAGCGATTGAAGAGCTTGATATCGACAAGAACAAACTTAACCCGATGATATCGTAGGAAAGGCAGGATTTAATAAAATGGATAAAGAATTTAAACTGCCCGATCTGGGCGAAAGTATCGTCTCTGCAACAGTAGTTAAAGTATTGATTGCACCGGGAGATATGGTTAAAGAAGATCAGACTGTTCTCGAAATTGAGACTGATAAGGCTACAATTGAGGTACCTTCAGAGATTTCCGGTAAAGTTACTGGAGTTTACATCAAAGAAGGACAAAAAGTTGAAGTTGGTGCCGTGGTTTTCTCCGTAAGTTCCGAGGGTGATGCATCGAAGACTGCTGAAGTAGCGAAGTCACAGAGTCACGAAGTCACGGGGAAACCGAGTCACAAAGTCACAGAGTCACAGAGTCACGAAGTCACAGAGAAATCGGCAAATAGTAATCAAACTGTTTTAGAGTCAACATCAACTCAACCTGTTGCTTCAGTTCAGCAAACATCTTCAGTTCAGGAGATTATACTTCCTGATCTTGGGGATACAATTGAATCTGCTTTGGTTGTAAAAGTGACCGTAAAAGTTGGTGACGAAATTAAGGAAGATGACACAATCCTCGAGATTGAGACTGATAAAGCAACTGTTGAAGTGCCTTCACCAATGGCAGGAGTTATCTCCGAAGTGTTGGTAAAAGAAGGTGAAAAGGCAAAAGTTGGCTCAGTGATTTTCAAAATTGAGTCACGAGTTGACGGTGTATCTGCTGAAGTTAAACCATTGACAGAAGTTTCTCCCGCTGGTGATTCAGCTACTGCGAAAGCTCCGGCATTGTCAGCTAAAGAGATTGAAGAACTGAAGGAAGAATTCAGTAAACCTGAAGTGGCAGTGGCTCCACCACAAGTGTTGCTCGATTTGCAGCCACCAATTCTCCAAAATTCTGCTCCGGCAGCACCTTCTGTAAGAAGACTTGCCCGCGAAATTGGGGTTGATATTAACCAGGTTAAAGGTTCCGGTCCAAGAGGCAGAATCAACCTTGATGATGTAAAAGCGTTCTCAAAAGCTTTGCATGAAGGTCGGACCTCACCCCCGACCCCTCTCCTAAGAGGAGAGGGGGGCTTTAGCTTCATGGGACAAAAGCCACTTCCTGATTTCAGTAAATTTGGAGATATTGAGCGGAAGGAAATGAACAATATCCGTACAAAAACTGCGGAACATTTGAGTTATGCCTGGGCAACAATCCCACATGTAACTCAATTTGATAAAGCAGATATCACGGATCTTGAACAGTTGAGGAAAAAATTTGCTCCCGAAGTTGCAAAATCAGGTGGCAAACTGACTATGACTTCAATTCTTGTGAAAGTTGTCACCGCTGCCTTAAAACAGTTTCCACAGTTCAACTCCTCGATTGACATGGAGAAAAAAGAGATAGTTTACAAAAATTATTTCAACATCGGAATTGCTGTTGATACTGAATTTGGATTGATTGTTCCGAACATAAAAGGAACTGACAAGTTAAATCTTACACAAATATCCACTGAGATGAATGTTATCTCAGAAAAAGCCCGCAATAAAAAAATCGGACTTGATGACCTTCAGGGTGGATGTTTCACAATCTCAAATCTTGGTGGTATCGGTGGTACTTATTTCACCCCAATTGTAAATTCACCCGAAGTTGCAATTCTTGGTGTTTCGAGAGGTACCTTTGAACCTGTTTACAAGGATGGAGAGTTTGTGCCGAGATTGATGGTTCCACTTTCACTTTCGTATGATCACAGAGTGATTGATGGCGCTGATGCAATCCGCTTTTTAAGATGGGTGATTGAGACCCTTGAAAATCCTTTCAAACTTTTGATTGAAGGGTAGGTTAGAGTTATGATTAAAACACAATTATTAGTGATTGGTGCCGGTCCCGGTGGGTATGCAGCAGCTTTTGCAGCAGCGGATATGGGCATGGGAGTAACTCTGGTTGATTTGGATAAAAATCCGGGTGGAGTATGTCTTTTTAGAGGATGTATTCCCTCAAAAGCTCTGCTTCATGTTGCCAAACTGATCAATGAAACCAAAGAGGCAAAACACTGGGGTGTTGATTTTGGTGAACCAAAGATAAATCTTGATCAATTAAGAGATTTTAAAAACCGTGTTGTCGCCAAGATGACCGGTGGACTTGGTCAATTAGCCAAACAGCGCAAAATCAATTTTGTGCAAGGAAGAGCAACCTTTACATCCTCCCGTTCGGTTAAAGTTGATTTGAATGATGGTGGCAAGGATGAGATTCATTTCGAGAAGGCAATCATTGCAATAGGCTCTGAAATTATAACAATTCCTGCTTTTAATATCAAAAGTGACCGACTTCTGAACTCAACTTCCGCTCTTGATCTGCCTGCAATCCCTGAAAGATTGCTCGTGATTGGTGGAGGATATATCGGCCTTGAGCTTGGTTCAGTTTATTCCGCACTTGGAACAAAAGTTTCCGTTGTTGAAATGACAAACGGACTGCTTCCCGGTGCTGATCGTGACATGGTTAACTACCTCTCACAGATGTTAAAAAAGAGATTCGAAGCGATTATGCTCGAATCGAGAGTGATGAAACTTGAACCTGTTGAAAACGGAATTAATGTAACTATTCAGGACAAAACAGGAGCTGACAGGGTAGAGTTCTACGATTATGTACTCGCCTCCATTGGCAGACGACCAAACACTGCAGGCCTCGGACTTGAAAACACCAAAGTTGAGTTGACACCAAAAGGTCATATAAAAGTTGACAAAACTCTTCAAACATCCGATCAATATATTTATGCAATTGGTGACATTGCGGGTGATCCGATGCTCGCACACAAAGCTTCACATGAAGCAAGAGTTGCTGTTGAAGCAATTGCTGGTCACAGAGTGGCATTTGAACCGGCTGCAATTCCGGCAGTTGTGTTTACCGATCCCGAAATTGCCTGGGCAGGAATCACAGAAACTGAAGCTCGTGAAAAAGGAATTAAACATGAAGTTGCAAAATTCCCATGGGCGGCTTCCGGCAGAGCAACCACTTTGGACAGATTTGACGGCGTAACCAAATTGATCATTGATCCCGACACTGAGAGAATTCTTGGAGTTGGCATATGCGGTCCCGGTGCCGGAGAACTCATCGCTGAAGGCACCCTTGCCATCGAAATGGGAGCGGTTGCATCTGATCTTAAACTGACAATTCATCCCCACCCTACACTTTCCGAAACTGTGATGGAAGCTGCCGAAGTTTTCTTTGGCGAAAGCGTCCACCTCTACAGACCAAAGAAGAAGTAGGACTTTTTGAGAGACTTGAGTACTCGAGTATTTTAGTACCTGAGTACTCGAGTGACTTTTAGCCGTAAGTGACAGGAGTGACAATCGTCCCCGATTGTCGTCAGTAGAATCTCAAGCTCCTGATGAAAATCGAATTAAGGTCTAAATCGTAAGTGACAGGAGTGACAATCGTCCCCGATTGTCGTCAGTAGAATCTCAAGCTCCTGATGAAAATCGAATTAAGGTCTAAATCGTAAGTGACAGGAGTGACAATCGTCCTCGATTGTCCTGTCAACAAACAAAATGGAAATACAGAAATTTATTAAACCTAAAACACATTCATAGCAAACATGAAATCGAATTTAGAACCTGTTAAAGACTTGAATGTTACACGAAGGAAACTCCCTCACTATCAATCCACCCGCACTTGTTATTTTGTGACCTCACATTGTACCCTTGGGGTAATCCTTTCTCACGAGGAAAGAGACATTGTACTTTCAGCGATAAAATTCCTCGATCATAAAAAATACGATCTTCTAACAGCAGTTGTGATGCCTGATCATATACACCTTCTTATTATACCTCTTGCAAAAGATGAGAAATGTGAATTCTCTCTGTCTGAAATTATGCACAGCATAAAGAGTTACACTTCCCACCAATGTAAAAGAAAGCTTTGGCAACATGAGTCGTTTGACAGAACTGTCAGGGGAGACGATGATTTTGTGACTTTTGCGAGTTATATTCAAAACAACCCTGTCAAGAAAGGGTTGATCAATGAAGATGAAGTATACAAGTGGTATTATGTTTTTTTAGGAGATTGATTATTTGATTTAGTCACTGAAGTTCGAGATTCTGCAGACGGCAATCGGGACGATTACCCCTCCTCACACTATCGTAGAAGTTCCCCAAAAGTCGTAACATAATTACTTGATTTCGTATTGCAGACGGCAATCGGGACGATTACCCCTCCTCACCCATTTTTTTTCATTTCCAATAACTGAAGTTCTGAGGTTCTGAAGTTCTCAAGTCACTGAAGTTCCGGGGTTCTGAAGTTCCGAAGTTACGTCTCTCCTTTGTTTTAATTATATTTACCCATTGATTTATTTTAATTTTTTAATGAGGAATTCGATGACAGCCAACCTTGATATGATCAAGAAAGTTTATGAAGGATTTGCCGGAAAAGTGGAACATGCGCGCACTCTTTTGGGCAGGCCTTTAACTTATGCCGAGAAAATTCTATATACTCACTTGTGGGAACTTCCAACTTCTGCTCCCGTAAGAGGAAAAGACTATTGTGATCTCGCTCCCGATCGGGTAGCGATGCAGGATGCTACCGCACAGATGGCGCTTTTGCAATTTATGTCAGCCGGCAAAAAAGAAGCTGCGGTGCCTTCAACCGTTCATTGTGATCATTTGATTCAGGCACAAACAGGTGCCGTTGAAGATCTGAACAGAGCCAACAATGATAACAAAGAAGTTTATGATTTCCTCGAGAGTGTAAGTTCCAAATATGGTATCGGATTCTGGAAACCCGGTGCAGGAATTATTCATCAAGTGGTGCTCGAAAATTACGCTTTCCCGGGTGGAATGATGATCGGAACAGATTCACATACTCCCAATGCGGGTGGTCTCGGAATGATCGCAATCGGTGTTGGTGGAGCGGATGCTGTGGATGTAATGGCAGGGATGGCATGGGAATTAAAATGGCCAAAACTTATCGGTGTAAAACTTACCGGTAAACTCAACGGCTGGACCTCACCAAAAGATGTTATCCTCAAACTTGCAGGGATTCTCACTGTTAAAGGAGGAACAGGCGCCATAGTTGAATATTTTGGAGAAGGAACCGAAGCGATATCATGTACCGGTAAAGGTACCATTTGTAACATGGGTGCCGAAATTGGTGCAACAACTTCTCTTTTCCCTTATGATGCCAAGATGGCAGCATATTTGAAATCAACAGATAGAGCCGACCTCGCAGAGCTTGCGAATAAACATGCAAACGAACTTAAAGCTGATGCAGATGTTGCATCAAATCCTGAAAAATATTTTGATGAAATTATTGAAATAAATCTTGATGAGCTTGAGCCACATATAAATGGACCATTCACCCCCGATCTTGCATGGCCAATCTCAAAAATGAAAGAAGCAGCCAAGGCTAACAATTATCCTGAAAAACTTAGTGTTGCTCTGATTGGAAGTTGCACCAACTCAAGTTATGAAGATATTGACAGATCAACAAACATCGCCCGTCAGGCACTTGCTGTTGGATTAAAAGCCAAATCACAATTTACAATCACACCCGGGTCCGAACAAGTAAGAGCAACGATTGAAAGAGACGGACAGTTGGAAACACTCACGGAACTGGGTGGAGTAATCCTCGCAAACGCTTGCGGTCCATGTATCGGAATGTGGAAAAGAATGGATGTTAAAACTGGTGAAAGAAACACAATAATAACATCGTTCAACAGGAATTTTGCAAAAAGGAATGACGGAAATCCCGACACTCTTGCCTTTGTAGCTTCTCCCGAAATAGTTACCGCTCTTGCAATTGCAGGATCAATTACATTTAATCCTTTGACCGATGAATTGGTTAATGAAAAAGGTGAAAAAGTAAAACTTCAAGCACCTGTTGGTGATGAATTGCCTTCAAGAGGCTTTGATCAGGGTGAAAATGGATTTGTTTCTCCTGCAGAAGATGGCGGGTCGGTTGAAGTAAAAGTTGCTCCAACAAGTGACCGTTTGCAGTTATTGGAGCCATTTACTCCATGGGATGGAAATGATCCCGAGGGACTTCCTGTCTTGCTAAAAGCCAAAGGAAAATGCACCACAGATCATATTTCGATGGCAGGTCCATGGTTAAAATATCGCGGACACCTTGATAACATTTCAAATAACATGTTCATTGGTGCAATCAATGCCTATACCGGCGAACCCGGTAAAGTTAAAAATGTATTTAGTGGTGTTACTTCTTCTGTTCCTGATGTGGCACGGGAGTATAAAGCTGCCGGAATTAACTGGGTTGTTGTAGGTGATGAAAACTATGGTGAAGGATCCAGCCGCGAACATGCAGCACTTGAGCCAAGACATCTTGGAGGTCGTGCAATAATCGTAAAAAGTTTTGCAAGAATTCATGAAACAAACCTGAAAAAACAGGGAATGTTACCTCTTACTTTTGCAAATCCAGCCGATTATGACAAAGTTCGTGAAGATGACCGTGTTTCGATCATTGGATTAAAAGAATTTGCACCGGGTAAACAATTGACTCTTTTGCTTAAACATTCGGATGGTACAACAGATGAATGTAAGTTGAACCACACATTCAACGAAAGACAGTTTGAATGGTTCAAAGCCGGAAGTGCATTAAATCTGATTGCGGCCGGAGCTTAGTTAATGATATTTGGCGAACGGGGGATGGAGAATGTTCTTTTTGTTATTGAGGATAGTGTAGTTATCACCATCCCTCATATTTCAGTATTGTTTTTTCTCCAATCCCCGGACGCAAATTCCCTTAATATTTTCCCACCGGTGGTTTCCGGATTATGAATTTTCTTTCACCGGGTCTGTTGTTTGGGCTGTTAGCGGCTTCAATTCCGATATTGATTCATCTTCTAAATTTGCGAAAACTCAAAAAAATCGATTTTTCCACCCTCCATTTCCTTAAACTGATTGAAAAACAGAAGGTAAGACGAGTTAAACTCATTCAGTGGTTATTGATGGCGTTACGCGTATTAATAATTGCGATGCTTGTGCTCGGTTTTTCCCGCCCCGTAATTCAGGATGTCCGTATCCCGGGATTTACTTCCGCGTCAAAAACATCGGCAGTAATTATTATAGATGACAGTTTTAGTATGGAAGTGGTCGATGGTCGGGGTTCATATTTTAATCAGTTGAAAAACGGGGTAAATATGATCCTTACCGGACTCAAAGAAGGGGACGATGTTTCAATTCTTTTCACTTCTGAAAGTTACCCTGAGCTCGCCACCCCATCGGGGGATTTTTTGAATCTCAAAAAAATTATCTCTCAAGTTGAACCCGGATTTAAAACAGGCATGCTTAACAGTGCAATCATAAAAGCTGCTTCAATTATCGGTGAATCAGAGAATCTGAACAAAGAGCTTTATATTTTTTCAGATTTTCAAAAAAGTACTCTTGGGAATGAAAAGGAATTCACTGATGTGTCAGCTCTTTTAGATTCGAGAGTAAAAACCCGTCTTTTTAATTTTAATTCAAAGGAAGTTGTTAACTCCGCTGTCACGGGAGTAAAAGTAAACAATCAGGTTTTTGAACCGGGAAAAGACATCTCTGTTACTGCCACCATCAGAAATTTTTCCGAGGATGATGTAAACAACGGGTTGGTATCCCTTTTTGTAAACGGAGAGAGGGGAGCACAAAAAAGTTACAACCTCGCTGCGGGGAAAATTACGGATGTAACACTTTCTGCAAGAGTTGAGAAACCTGGATTTTCGGAGATCAGAGTTGAGATCGATGAAGATGATCTCAAAGCTGACAATTCAAGATTCGCTTCCATTTACCTTCCTTATGAATTTAAGGTGGTTTTATTGGGCAAGGCATCAGATTTAAAGTTTATTAATGCAGCTATTGAAGCCGGTTCTTTCGCAGGAAATATGCAGATAATCAGGAAAGAAATTTCGCAGACAGGATCACTTGATTTTAATGAAGTAAATCTGGTTATTGTTTCGGGTGCCGGTGGTGGCGATTTAAGTAAATTAAAAAATTATGTGAAACAGGGCGGTGGGATTATGCTTTTCCCGGGTGAGAATACAACTCTTGCAGAGTATTCCACTCTCCTCTCATCTTTTGGTGTGGTGGCTCCCTCAGAGATGAAAAAGGATGCCAAAGCATTACCGGGGAAATTTACATCGATCAGATTTGAACACCCCCTTTTGAGGGAGATATTCCAAACACAATACGGCAACTCGGTTGAATCTCCGGAACTTTTTACATATTTCAGGATCCCTTCTGGTAGTGGAACAGACATAATCTCTCTCTCAGATGGCGGTTCATTTTTAAAAGAGACCCGTTTTGGGAAAGGGAGGGTGATTACTTCTGCTGCGGCTGCTGTGATTCCTTCCGGAAATTTCCCTGTTATCCCGATTTTTGCACCCCTCATATACCGGTCGCTCTTTTATCTTGCATCACAGGAACCGGCGGGAGAAGAATCACTCATCGGGGAGCAAATTTTGATTCCCGGTAAGAAAACAGGTGGTGGAAGTATTGAGCTTGCTGCTCCGGGCGAGACCGGATATGTGCTTCAGACCTCAGCGAACAATGGAGGTGTGGTCTTCGACAAAACTGTGAGACCGGGTGTTTACAAATTTATGCGAGACGGAAAAGAGATCGATTTTATACCCGTTAACCTTGATACGGTTGAGTCAAATTCAAAACAATTGTCTGTAAGTGAAATTGAAAACTATTTTCAAACAATCAAAATAAAAAACGAACCTGAGTTTTTTGATCCTGCGGAAAACTTTGTCCAGAAGCTCAGTGAGTCACGAGTAGGGTCAGAATTATGGAAATTGTTTATTATTATTGCATTGACTCTAATTGCAGCAGAAATGTACATAACATGGATAAAGAAGCGAGACCGGGCAAAATGACATTTGATCGGTCGTGTTTACTTTTTGTCTAAATAATGTATAACATATAATTGGACAACCATTAAAATAAGATGTAAACCAATGAAAATATGTTTTGATTTTTTGCTAAAAATGGAATATTTTTATGATGCGAAATTTTAGGTAATGATTTATTAACAAACGAAGAGAGATAATCGGAGGCCTTAATGAGGATAAAACTGTTACTGTGTGCCTTATTTGTTTCCTTTATGCTTCTGTCCCCACAGGTTTTAGGCCAGGCCGGTAAGATTTCCGGACGGGTTTTAGACTCACAGACGAAGGAGCCACTTCCATTTGCTAATGTGGTTATAATGGGTACCAATCTTGGTGCCGCCACAAATTTGGATGGCGAATATATTATTATAAATGTTCCCCCCGGAACATACAAGATCCGTGCTTCAATGACCGGATACAACAATTATACTGTAGAGAATATCTCAGTGGCTACGGGTCTGACGACCTCTCTCGATTTTGCGATTGTGCCTGCTTCGTTTCAGACGGAAGAGGTTGTCGTAATTGCTGAGAAGCCTCTTATTAATAAAGATATTACTGCATCCACCTCCGTTATCGGCGATGAACTGATTTCTGAACTTCCGGTCACCGACATTTCTGATGTACTTCAGTTACAGGCAGGTATTGTGGTTGGTGGTGGTGGTGAACTTCACATGCGTGGAGGCAGGGGTGGTCAGGTTGTTTACCAGGTGGATGGTGTGCCTGTTACCGATGCTTACGACAACAGTAATGTTGTTGATGTTGGTACCAATTCAGTTAAAGAGCTCCAGGTTATCTCCGGTGCTTTTAATGCTGAGTATGGTCAGGCAATGTCGGGTATCGTTAACATCGTAACAAAAGATGGTAACAACGACTACACAGGATCAATCTCTTTTTATGGTGGTGATTACCTTTCTACCAATAAAGATGTATTCTGGAATATCGACAAAATTAACCCGATAGCAGTTCGTAATATTGATGGTAGCATTAGTGGAGCGATCCTCAGAGACAAACTCTTCTTTTTTGCAAACGGAAGGTACTACTATAATGAAGGATACTTTTACGGGAAAAGGACTTTCTTAACTTCCGATATTTCAAGAGAGAACAGTGCAAATGCCAACTACAATCTTGTTGATGGCACAGATTCTCTGTTAACTCCGCTTGCAGGACCAAGAGGTGACGGTGCAATGGTTCCGACCAATGAAAACACCCGTTATTTTGCACAAGGCAAGTTGACTTACAGAATGTTTAGCGGGTTTACCGTCAGGTTCAGTTATCTGTTTGACAAACAGGATTATTTTGACGGTGCACCCAGGTTGACACCAGACAATAAACTGCAACGGTTCAGACAAGGTATCAGCAATACTTTCAGTATTAACCATGCACTTTCAAACTCCTCGTTTTATACATTAAACCTCTCCTATTTCTTCAAAGATTACAGACACTACTTATACGAAGACATCTACACAGGAAACGCTGCCAGACCAACACTTTATGTTGATAACAGACTGAAACAGAATCCTCCTTACAGCTTCGATATTGGTGGTACTGACAACAACAGATTTGTAAGAAACACAGGAACCTATTCTGTAAAATTGGACTGGGAGACTCAGTTTAATCAGCAGATCAGCATCAAGTTTGGTGCGGATGTAAAACAACACAACATCTATTTTGAGAACATTAATCTTGTTCCGATGACCGTAAACGGTGTTGATGTGAAACCGTACAATGTTATTACTCCTCCCGAGTCTTCAACCGATCACGATACATACACAAGAAAACCTCAAGAATTTTCCGGTTATGTTCAGTCGAAGTTTGAAGCTTTTAACCTGATCTTCAATGCAGGATTCAGAGTTGATGTTTTTAATCCTGATGGCAGAATTCTTTCAGACCCGACAGATCCTGACATAAGGAAACCTGTTAAGCCTGCAAACAGAGCAAAGACATACGAAGAAAGATTAACTTACTGGTATAAAGATGCTTCATGGAAAACTCAGATCAGCCCAAGACTTGGAATTGCATTCCCGATTACGGCAAGAGGAGTTATCCACTTCTCATACGGTCATTTCTTCCAGCTCCCAAGTTATGAATTGCTTTACAGTAATCCTGATTTTGAAGTTCTTGATGGTTCAGGTAATGTGGCTCTCTTTGGAAATGCCGACTTGCAACCACAGAAAACTGTTAAGGGAGAGATTGGTCTCCAGCAGCAGTTGTCTGATGACATGGCGATCGACATTACAATGTTTTTTGAAGATTTTAGAGACCTTACCGGTACACAAACCGATCAGATTTCAATTTTCGGAACACAGTCAACCTACAGTCAGTATGCCAACTCTGATTTTGGATTCTCAAAAGGATTCATCATTAAATTTGAAAAAAGATTTGGCGGCGGACTTTCCGTTAACATGGATTATACATACTCTGTAACCAAAGGTAATTCATCAAATCCGGCGGATGCAAGAAATGCAATCCTCGGCGGTGCAGCACCTGAAACTTACATTGCTCCACTCGACTGGGATCAATCACATACCTTCAACCTGGCTGTAAGTTATGCAGTTCCAAGTGATTTTGGTATTTCATTGATTGCCAACTATTTCACCGGTCAGCCTTACACTCCTGCTGTTAATAAAAACACCAGAGTTACACAAAACGCTTTCCCAAGAAACAGCGATTACAAGAACGATATCTTTAATGTCGATCTGAGAGCATACAAAGAATTCGAAATTTTCGATCAGAAGATTACCGCATTCTTGAGAGTATTTAACCTGTTGGATCTTGATAATCCCCGCGGATTATATTCCGATACAGGCGATCCTTACTTTACATTCGGGCTGCTTGAAGCCAGAAAAGTTAACCCCAGATTGTATTACAATACACTGGAAGAACTGTACTTAAATCCGGGCTTCTTCTCCGAACCAAGAAGAGTTGAACTCGGTTTATCGTATAACTTTTAATGCAGGTTGAGTCTATGAATAAATTTATGATATATATCTCGTTATTGCTTCTTATCGTTTTTGCCAACGAAGCATTAGCTCAACGCGGCGACCCGAACCTGAGAAGGATCGGATATCATACGGGAAACCGTATCGGTATCTCTTACTACAATGATGGACAAATATCCGGTTTTAACCAGGGTGTTGATATCAGAGGTGAGTGGCCGCTTGGATCCGGCGAAAACTATATTGGAGATTGTATCCCCCTCATTGGTGTTGAATTCACCAATTTTCTGGGGGAGATTAAACATTCGGTTTGTATCTCAAGAGGTCCTCGTGCAGGGCAATTTGATGAAAGACACCCTTTGTTTAACTACTTTTGGGGTTGGAACCCGTTACCGGGATTTTTGAACCCTGCTTCAGAATCAGTTGCAATGTCACATTTGCCTGATTCATGGCCCATCGGTGGATGGAAAGATCAGCCAACATGGGTTGATCCAATCACCGGAAAAACCCAGTGGAATGGCTACTTTGGTCGTGGAATTATCCAGGCTGATCAGGAGAGTTATTATTGGGCAGATGACAACCAGGACGACGAATTTAATGGTAACTTTAATCCCGATTCGCGAGACACTTCCAGAAAAGGAATGGGTCTTACGATGGGTGTTAGAGGTTTCCAGTGGTCAAGTTTCCTCGCTGCCAACAGTATCTTCTGGCTTTATGACATAAAGAACGAAGGAACAACCATCTTTAGAAAAGCCGATTTTGGTACCGTGGTTGGTACTCTCGCCGGTGGAGATGGTGACAGCCAGGATGATCTTGGATCATTTGATGTTAACAACTCAATCACTTATTCATGGGATAGTGATGGTTCGGGTAATAAAGGACAAAAAGTTGGTTATGTAGGATATGCATTCCTCGAGTCACCGGGTAACCCTTATGACGGTATCGATAATGATGACGACAGTGGCGATCCAAATGCTCCAAAATTCATTCAGACCTCGTTTGATTCCGTGACTTATCTTCCCGGCTCAGTGATGGTTTTGATTGATGCAAACACCTATGCAAGAACTCAATATACAGTTACCGCAGGTGACAACACTATAACAAGTCTTGGTAAAACCACTACTTTCACACCAGGAGTTACTTATTTCCGTGAAGGACATATCAAAGAGATCATCAATGGTGTGGCAATCCCTGATTCATCATCAAATGATGGTATGGATAACGATTTTGACGGAATTATTGATGAAAACCAGGCGATTCATTTTGAAACCAGAAAACTTAAAAACCTCCCCGGTCTTAAATACAAAGACTACAAAACAGGACTCGCAATTAATGCACCATTGATCGACGAAAGAAGAGATAATGATGCCGGTGTGATGACTTCTTCTTTTATAAAGATGGGCGATGGAAGTGTAGTTTTAATGAGTCACTGGTCCGGTGATGAAAATGCCAACTGGGTGGCAACCGACATTGCAACCGGTGATATCAGAGATGATGTTGGTGCTGATGGTATAGGCCCCCTTGACGAAGGTTATCTTGGACCTGACGCAGATGGAACAGAAGGTAATGGAAGACCTGATCAAGGAGAACCAAACTTCGGAAGAGTTGATCCTGATGAATCAGATCAGATTGGTCTCACAGCATTTAACTTTTTTGAGCAGGCTTCTTCTCCTAACATGAGTCAGGATGAGATTCTTTGGAACAGAATGTACCCCGGTAGATTTGATGTAATTCCACCAAATCCACAAGATGGTGACTTTATTTACGCTTCGGGTTATTTCCCGTTGGCTCCAAATATTACAGAGAGATTTTCAGTTTCTCTACTTTTTGGACAGGATTATGCAGATGTGGTTCGTCAGAAAAATGTAGTTCAGCAGATATACAATGCCGGCTACAAATTTCCACAGCCACCAAGAAAACCAAAGATCAGCATTACTCAGGACGACGGTAAGGTTATTCTTTACTGGGATCCAAGACCTGTTGAAAACTCGATCGATTTTATTTCAAAATCAAAAGATTTTGAAGGTTATAAAATCTATCGTGCAAGTGATGCAGGATTTATAGATGCAAGAACCATCACCAATGCCTATGGTGTTTTATTCTTCAACAAACCATTGAGACAATTCGACATAAAAGGAAACGGTGTTAAAGGCTTCTTTTATCCAAAGCCTGAACTGCTTGAGCAGCTTGGTGGTATCACTTATTATCTTGGTGATGATACAACAGGATTGACAAACAGATTTATCGATTCCTCTGCCGTTAAAGGGCAGACCTATTATTATGCTGTTGCAGCTTATGATAAAGGCGATGCGGCGAGCAACATCTTCCCGAGTGAAAACTCGACCTTTATTTTCCGTTCTAACACTGGCGAAGTTATAACCGATGACAACACCGGTTACATAACTCCCGGTGCAAGACCAATCGGTTATGTTGATGCAAGTCTTGAATCACTGACTGCTGAAACCACCCCGAGAGGAACCGGAAAAGTAATGGTTGAAGTTGTTGATCAATCGGCAATAAATCCTAAATATACTTATCGTGTGATTTTTGCTGATACTTCACTGCAGAGATACACTGAATCATGGTCACTTGTAAATGTTACAACAGGTGATACTGTTATTAAACAGGCAACAACATTTGGTGGATCAACGCCTATTGTTAATGGATTCAGACTTCAGATCGCAAACGATGAAGCGATAAAACTCGATACCAACAAATCAGGCTGGTACTTCAACGCTCAGGATACAATCCCTGCAGCAGGTGGTGCCGGTTCAGCTCAGTTCCCCGGTTTCACTTTCACTACATTTCTTGTAGGAACAAACACCGGAACTGTTTGGGCTGATGATTATTATGTTGAGTTTAGTCCTGACACAACATTTGGATTATCTATTGCAGATACTCTGAGACCGCCGACATCTTCGAATAGATTCCCGGCAAAAAATACCAATTTTAAAATTAAACGAACCGTGGACGGCGCAGAAGTGCCATTCGTTTATTATAAAACCGGTCAACAGAGTACCGTTCACAATATCTATTTCAAAGAAAATATCAACGGTACAGTTTATCGTACATGGAGATTAAATATCTTCATGGATGCAGTGAATGCTCCTCTGCCCACCTCAGGTGTGCTGAAAACATTTACGAAAAAGCCATTCTCAAGCTCTGATTCTTACCGGTTTAATATGAAATCGAGTTCGATCAACAGCGCCGCTGCTGCTAATGAATTGGAAAAAATTAAAGTAGTCCCTAATCCTTATGTGGTTACACATCAGAATGAAGCAAGATTACTCAGTACCCAAACCAGTGGTAGAGGTGAAAGAGAAATCAGATTCACTCACATTCCACCCGGATCAAAAATAAATATCTTCACCGTTAAGGGAGAGCTGATTAAGACCCTTCTTTCAGCCGATCAATATGTTGGAGATGTTTACTGGAACCTGAGAACTGAAGAAAATCTTGATGCAGCATTTGGTATGTATGTTTACACTGTTGAAATACCAAATGTCGGGACTAAAATCGGCAAGTTTGCCTTAATTAAATAGCGGAGATTAAGAGAATGAAAAGACTTTATTTTTTGTTTATTCTACTGTCTGCTGCTACTTTAATGTACGGTCAGACTAAGGTCGGCTCAACTGCTGCTCCATTCTTGTCAATAGGGATTGGGCCACGAGCTGTCGGAATGGGTGGTGCGTTCACTGCTACAGCAAACGACATCACAGCATTATATTGGAACCCTGCAGGTGTTTCGAGAGTTGGCGGAAGTGCTGCCTACTTCTCACACACCAAATGGTTCGCAGATATCAACTTTAATTATGCTGCTGCAATGCTGAGCCTGGGTGACTGGGGAACAGTTGGTGGCAGTGTTACTATCCTTGATTACGGCGAAACAGAAGTTACCACAATTAAAGAACCTGATGGTACCGGTGAAACTTATGGTGCAAAAGATCTCGCAATGGGATTACACTATGCGATGAACCTTACCGACCGGTTTTCAATTGGTGGTACTGTAAAATATGTTCAGCAATCGATCTGGAACACAAGTGCCTCAACTGTGGCATTTGATCTTGGTGTGCTTTTCCTTTCAGAGATCTACGGATTAAGAATAGGTGCAACCATCTCCAACTTCGGTGGTGACATGACAATGGATGGTAAAGATCTCCTGGTGCTCTACGATGTTGATCCCGGAATCTTTGGCAACAACGATCAGGTTCTCGCAAAATTGAAAACCGATCCATTTCCGCTTCCACTCACTTTTAAGGTGGGTATAGCTATGGATGTCGTAAATACGCAGGATCTAAAATTCACTGTTGGACTGGATGCACTTCATCCAAATGACAACTCGGAAAGCCTTAATGTGGGTGGTGAGGTTACTTACAAGAACCTTATCTCACTCAGAGGTGGCTACAAATCCCTGTTCCTCGACAACGCGGAAGAGGGACTTACTCTCGGTGTAGGATTGAATTACGATATAGCTCCAAATCTTGGCTTATCAGTGGATTATGCATATCAGGATTTTGGTTTGCTTAAGAACACACAATTCTTTTCACTTGGGATTAAATTTTAGCTTATTTTACAACCATAAAAAAGAATAATTTGAACACACAAATTCATTTAATGAGGAGAAACGCGATGAAGAAAATCTTTACGGCTGTGGTCTTAATTACGGCTATGGCATCAATGGCTTTCGCCCAGAATGCAGTGACATTTCAAGTAAACATGGGAAAACAGGTTACATTGGGTAACTTTGATCCTAATGCAGATACTTTATATGTCAGTGGTGCATTTAACGGGTGGGGGACCGGAAATCCGATCCCAAAGCCAGCAGGAAATGACTCAGTATGGGTCGTAACCGTACCGGCAGTTGGTGCATCAGGCACAACATCAGAATACAAATTCAGATTCAGAGATGTATCCGGTGCTGCTGATGTTTGGGAAAGTGTTGCAAACAGAGTGGTAACAATTGGCGGTGATCCAACAGTTGTTGATGTTGTTTATTTCGATAACAACGGATATTCAGCAACAACTTTGATCAACCTTACATTTTCAGTTAACATGGAACTTGAAAGACTTTCCGGCAGATTTACACCATCAGAAGATACTGTTTCTGTAAACGGTAACTTTAATGGCTGGACATCTTTGGTTAATATCATGCTTCCAAGTGCAAACCCTGATATCTATGAAGTTTCTTTTGATAAAGAAGTTGCATTGGCAGAAGAGTTGAACTATAAATACTGGTACACTCCTAATGCATGGGAAAGCCGTGCTAACAGACAGTACATCATCACACAGGAAGACATTACTGCAGGATTTTTGGTTCAGGAAGGCACATACAATGATGGTAGTCTTGCAACCGTTATCAATCAGCCATGTACAATCAAATTGACTGTTAACACAAATGGCGCAAGTGGTCCTATCGGTCCATTTACTGAAGTTACCAATGCAATCGTTGCAGGTTCATCAGCTCCTTTGGGCTGGCCCGGTGGCGGATGGCCAACAAGTGACTCAGCAATCGTTATCAGATTATTTGATGATGGAACAAATGGTGATTTGACAGCCGGTGACAAGATATTCTCAAAAGATATCCTTTTCCCTGCTTACACTTCACTTGGTGCTGAATACAAATATGGTCTTAACTTTGGATTGGCAACAAACCAGGGTTCAAACGATAACGAAGCCGGTGTTGGTTCAAACCACACATTCGGATGGCAGATCAATTATGTAAGTGCAACCGCTGTTGATACTTTTGGTAGAATCACTGTTGCTAACTTGATCAATGTTGTTACAGGCGTTAAAGAAATTGACAACAATATTCCTAACAACTACAACATGAGCCAGAACTATCCTAACCCATTCAACCCTTCAACCTCAATCCAGTTCAGCATCCCTGAAGCAGGTATGGTTAGAATGGTTGTTTACAATGCAATCGGTCAGGAAGTTGCAGTTCTTTTAGATGGCGAAAAAGCAGCCGGAAACTATGAAGTTAGTTTTGACGCAGCTAAATTACCTTCAGGTATCTATCTTTACACAATCCAGTCAGGTAGCTTTACCCAGACTCGTAAAATGATGCTCTTAAAGTAATTTCTTCGTTTGAAGAGTTAAAATCCGGATTGCCGAAATGCAATCCGGATTTTTTATTTTACATGGTTGATTAATTATTTTTTTGGAAAAACAGCTTAAAATGAAACAATATACCTCACACCCGGGCTTTTCAACATCGATGGCGGATGACAAACAACTTGAAGAACTGATCAGGAAGATTATAATCGAAGAAAAGGTTACTCATGTATTTGAATCGGGTACTTACCTCGGCACAGGCTCCACAAGGATGATAGCAGATGCATTTGCAGATGTGGGTGCTCCAAAAAAATTCATTACAGTTGAAGCAAACTATTTTAACTGGGTTAAGGCTGTTAAAAACCTTGAAAAATATCCATTTGTTACTCCGGTTTGGGGTTTAACTCTCAACAGAGAAGAAGCTATCGAATTTGTAGTAAATGATGAGATGTTAAAAAATGCTGACAAATATCCCGACATCTATTGTGATGGTGGTGATGATCCTCATGGATTTTATACCAAAGAGATCAAGGGCGAGTTTGGGAATTCACGATTTGGACTATTAAACTATCTGTATAACCGGAAGATCAAAAAGGAAGAGAAAAATCACTATCAGGGTGAGAATATGATTAAAAAATATCTTACCGAGATGAAAAACAACAATCCACTTATCCTGTTGGACTCTTCCGGAGGGGTGGGTTACCTGGAATTTAGGACCACACTCGAAACTTTAAATGGTAAACCATTTATCATCATTCTTGACGACATCCATCATGTAAAACACCACAGAAGTTACCTCGATATAAAAAATTCTCCTGATTTCACTGTTGTGGGAGAAAATTACGACGGAGGCTGGCTTTTTGCCATGCGGAAATAGACTATTTGATATTTTTTAGCTGATTGTTCAACTCCCTTGCACCGGGAAATTTTGGATCCACTTCAAGACATTTCCCGAGATAAATTTTCGCTGAATTGAAATCTTTAAGATTTATAAAAGCACCTGCCAGATTATATAAAGCCTGAGGATCGAGAGAATCATAGTTAAGACTCACCAAAAGCCATTTTTTGCCCTCTTCAGCTTTGTTTTCGCTCAAAGCAAGAATTCCAAGCCATTTGGTTGAATAAGCTCCCGGAGTTATTGCATAACTTTTGAGCAAAACTTCTTTTGCTTTGTCATACAACTTCAACTGCATCAACGCATCGGCATACATGTTATAAAACTTTGTGGTGTAGCGGAACTGATTTATTAATACCTTAAATTCCTTTGATGCTCTAATTTCATCATTTTGCGAAACAAACCAGTTTGCTGCTTTTATGTGGGCTTCATCCCATTTTAATTCTCCCTTTGCAGATTGCAGTGCCATGGAATCAACAAAGTTGACAGGTGGTCGCATTTTCTCAAGGGGTATTTTGTTGTTGGACCTGTTAAAGGGCCACTGCGATTTGATTCCAAGCAGACGGTAATCGGAGATGAGGGAATCAAGTTTTGAAAAGGGAAGATTTACAAAGGTAAGACTGTCTAAAACTTTTGAATCGAGCGCAACTTCAGGTTTTTCCTTGAGTACTCCGGATTTTACTATTCCATCCAGGAATAAAATGGACATCATGTTATAGCCTGAAAGGTTGGGATGAAGATGGTCGGTCATTAAGTCGTTTCCAACAATTCCGTTCCTCGACATAGAGTTAAATGCAGAATCAATCGAAATTAATGATGCACCATGTTTTGATGCAAGTTCTTTAATAATGGAGTTAAATGATTCCGGGGCGCGGAAACGAAGTTCATCCATATCCTTTGCTTTTATGAATTCAACTTTTGCCTCGTTATATTTGCCATCCTTGTAAAGTTTTTCTGCATTTTCAAATAATTTCCCGGCGCCACTGTTTTCAGCAATAAATGGGGGTTGGTTCATAAGATTTGATACAAGAGTTCCAATTACAACAGGAATGTTGTTCTTTTTCAACTCTTCCAGAATGAAATTCAGATTGTGTTCAAATTGGTCAACTCCTGCCCGGTAAAGGTCGGAATCAAGTGGGATAAGTTTATCTTTGGCGAGGGACTCCATTAATCCCGGAGAAGTTTGTCGTTCAGGTTCACCGGAAAATATAGATGAAAGCAATCGAATAAATCGTAATTTTCCCATGGTTTGAAGGAATCGGCTCATCGCCGGTGAAGAAGCGATGCTTGTCACCGATGCAGCACCGAGAGCACCATAATATTCGTTATGACCCGTATAAATGAGAACCAGATCGGGTTTTTGATCAATCACATCCTCAAGTATATCCATAATTGCATAAGTATTTATGGCTGCAATTCCTAAATTCACAATCTCAAATTTTTTCTTTGGATAGAGAATCGAGAGTCGTTGATCAAGAAAACGAGAGAATCCACCATTTGGTTCAAACGGAAAACCGGCAGCACTGCTTTCGCCGAGGATCATGATTCTTGGAGTGTTGGGGTCTTTGGTTTTTAAGAACACATCGTTTATCGAGTGGGGGACAAATGCAGCTCCCTTAAAATACCTCTTTGTGAGATCGGGGTTGAGAACCAGCAATTTCTCTTCACTTCCCGGAACGGGTATGAATACAGGATCATCTTCAGCGTATCCAAATGCTCTTAAACCAAGTTCCAACAGTCCAAGAATCAAAAACGGGAACAGAAGTGAGACTATGTAAAACGATATCGGGTATTTCTTTTTATTTGCCATTCGGTCAGTGTCAGTTTCTTAAATAAAGCGTATAAAATCGTAAAATATTGATTATTCTAAAACATAAATATAAGAATGAAACTAATTAATTTTCTGCTTCTTCCGGTAATATTATTGATATTAAATGGAAGTATTGTCGCTCAACCGCAAAAGGAAGTGGTGGCGAAGATCGGGAACCGTGAAATAACGACTGAAGAATTTATTCTGCGTTATGAAATGTCACCGAAGTTTACTGCGCATGTTAAAGGAGCGGTAAAAGCTCTTAAAGAAGAGCTCATTTATACTGTTACTGCGGAAAAACTGTTTGCCCTTGAAGCTGAGTTGCTACGACTCGACACTTTAAAGGATGTGAAAAGAAGGATCGAACAATTCGAAAAAATGTTTGCCCGGGATGCTCTATTTAAAGCTGAGATAGTTGATAAAATTGACCAGACGCAGCAAACTCTCGCCAATGAGATGGCAAAAGCCATCACAAAAATCAAAATTAAGGCGATAAGAAACACAGATCAGGCACAGATAAATAATGTTTACAATTTTCTGAATAATGGTGTCCCTTTTGACTCATTGTTTTTTGATATCTACAAAAATGGATATGAAGAAAATATGCTTGAACTTTCCTACGGTATGTTTGACTATGATATCGAGGAAAAACTGTATCAAAAGAAACCCGGGCAATATACCGAGCCACTCTTTTACAACAATTTATGGTACATTTTTTATGTTGAATCAAAAAGAGATTCTTCTTTCACTGATTCAAAACAGATTGAGAACGAGTTTACAAGGGTAAAAAAACTTTACATCGAACGGTTGACTCAAAAAAATTATCATGCCTTTAAAAAGGAGTTTTTTAAAGGATTAAAAATATCAACGGATGGGAACCTTCTTACTGTTTTTGCCGGCAGGTTTTACGAACATTTGAAAACGAAGCTTGCTGCTGAACCAAATACAGCCAGGTCTCTTTCTGAAACAGGGAAGTGGAGTCTTAAAAGTGAGGAGTTCTATTTTACAAAGGCTAAAATTCCTTTGGATTCGTTGCAGTTAACTTACTTTTCCCACAATTCAAAAAACTATTCTCTTGAAGATTTTATCTATTTTCTTGCCGGTGATGTGAGAGAAATTGAGTCAGTTGACTACAGTAAACTGATGATAAAATTAAAAAACTGGACTCGCGATTATATCGAATCGGAAGTTTTAGCAGAAGAAGCCATGAAGCGGACCCTTCATAAAAAGCCCGATGTTCGGAGAGAAATAAACATCTGGCGCGACTACACACTCTCCAATGCCTATCAGGCTCTTTATCTCGATTCTTCCGATATCAGTGACGCAGAAGTGATGGATTATTTTGTAAAACGGAACAATGGGCAGACAGGCGGAGTGACTATCAAACTTGCAAGAGCTGTCAGCTCCGATCTTGATGCACTCGCTTCCTTGCTTACAGGAATGGATGATGGTACTGATTTTTTGACTCTGGCAAAATCAGTAAACGGTGAACGGGATAAAGAAGTAAACGGCAATGTGGATGAGTATGTTCCGGCTTCTGATTATGGTGAGGCTGGTACCATAGCGCTGAAATTAACTCCCGGAAGAGTATTTGGACCGGTGAAGATCGGTGATGAATATGTAGTGATGAAACTTATCGATAAAAAGCTGGAAGACATTCTATTGGTTGAGGAGTATGATGCTGTCAAGGATAAGTTAAAAAGAGACCTTGGTTTCCAGAAATATTATAAATCGATGGTAAAGAACACGGCGTCACTTGCTTCAAAATTTGATGTAAGTATCGATCTCAATAAAATTGACGAATTAAAAGTGACAGAAACGAACGCTGTTTACTTCAGATATATGGGCTTTGGAAGCAGAATTACAGCTTTCCCACTGATGAGACCATTCATTGAATGGGTGGATGAATGGAAAAAATTGAAAGAGTTGAACCCCTGATTATGTTTCAGGGGTAAATCCCAGTTTCTTATTAAATACCTCGATTGATCTCCATATCGCAAATGAGAAAAATGGCGCTACAAAGATATCAATCGTATAGTGTACATGTTGTAGCAAAATAAAAATTGACATAAACACTGCCAGAGCCCAGAGGATATATCTCATCTTTTTGTTTTCAACAATATAAGCCAAAAGCACCGCTACTGAGATATGTCCCGAAAAAAAGAGGTCATGTTTAAGGACAATACCTGAACTTAAAGATGAAATGAAAGGGTCGAAAAGGGGTATGAGAGTTTCAGGAGCTTTTAGAGGAAGCAAGGTCATCGCTATCAGTCTCGAACTCAACAGGAAAAAATATGCCTGAAATCCCATCATAAACCTGACAGGTTTGTCGGATATATAATAAAAAGTTAAAAATACTCCACTATACAGCATCAGAAAAATCCACCAGGTAAGATCCACCGGACTGAAGAGATTCAGTACAGGATCAACAAAACTGAATCCCTCGCGTACCTCGTTTAATTCAAGAATCCTCGGAGCAATGTATGCAAGCAAAAGACTGAATATTACTGTTGCGATAAAATAATTCCGGAACTTGTTTACTTTATATTTCGATTTCCAGTTTGTGGCTACTCGGTTGGGATATGTTGAAATAATGATCCTCTCGGAAATGTTAAAAAATATTAAGCAAATATAAAGAATGAGTCAGGATAACTCACTTTTGATTTATCAAAAAAAGGAAAATCTTTACTGATTATGACAATGTAAATTGTTAAAAATTTCAATATTCGATTTAAAACGAAGATTCTTAGTGGTACAATTTTTGATGTATAAAATTGCCACAAATATAAGTTAGAGAATGTTCAAATCGCTTGTACACCCGGGATCATTTAAAGGTGGAGTACATCCAGCAGAAGCAAAAGAGCTTTCGATGGATTCTCCCTTTGAAAGAATGCCCAATCCGAAGATGATTTATCTCCCCCTCTCACAGCATGCAGGCAAAGAATCAAAGCTTTTGGTTGCCAAAGGCAGTCTTGTAAAAAAAGGTGAATTACTCGCTGAACCCGACGGGTTCATTTCAGCTCCCATCCACTCACCCGTGAATGGTGCTGTAACAAAAATATCAAAGACTGCAAATCTTTCAGGCGTCCCCAAAACTGTAATTGAGATCTCTGTCTCTGAAGAGAGCGAACCGTCATACCTTGAGGCAATTGACTACAAAACTGCAAATAAAACAGAATTACTCGATAGAATAAAAGAAGCCGGAATAGTCGGCATGGGCGGAGCAGCGTTTCCTGCCTTTGTTAAACTTTCACCCCCTCCCGGTAAAAAAATCGACAAACTAATCATAAATGCCGCTGAATGTGAGCCCTATCTTACGCGCGATTATCGTCTGATGCTCGAATATACCGATGAATTGATCTCCGGTATCGAAATTCTGATGAAAATTATCGGTGTCGATTGTGTGATTGGTATCGAGGATAACAAACCAAAAGCAGTTGAAATCTTAAAAAATAAACTCGGAAACCGCACAGATATTACAGTAAGGGTTTTACCCGTGAAATATCCGCAGGGTGCTGAAAAAATGCTGATTTACGCTGTCACAGGAAAGAAAGTACCCCCGGGGAAACTCCCAATGGATGTTGGAGTTGTGATGCAAAATGTTGGAACTGCAATATCAGTATTCAGAGCAGTCGCATTTGGTGAACCTCAGATAGAAGCTTATGTTTCTGTCACCGGAGGCGGTATCACAAAACCCCGAAACATCATTGTGCCCGTTGGAACTCCGGTCTCAGAGATACTCGACTTTTGTGGAGGATTAAAACCGGATGCAATAAAAGTTGTTGCAGGTGGACCGATGATGGGGAACAATCTTTATGATTATAACGCCCCCGTGATGAAGGCAACCTCCGGGCTGCTGATTCTCACTGAAGCCGAATCGCAACCCGGTGAATCAATTCCCTGCTTGCGATGTGGGAAGTGTATCGAGGTTTGCCCTGTTAACCTGATGCCAACCAGACTCTCGCAATACTCAAAACTTCAACGATTTGAAGATGCAGAGGCTTCCGGAATTCTTGTTTGTATGGAATGTGGTTGCTGCGCTTATGAATGCCCGGCAAATATTCCACTTGTACAATGGATTAAATTAGGTAAAAAAGAAGTGATGAAAATAAAACAACAGGAAAGGAAGAGTGCCTGACATGGATGCTGCTACCGCTGTTGAATTAAAAAATAAAACAATCCTCACCAGCACACCGCATGTCCACTCTAAGTTGAGTGCACAAAAAGCGATGTGGCTGGTTGTCATTTCTCTTCTGCCACCTTTGGTGATGGGGGTTATCTATTTTGGTCTTTATCAGCTCGTTGTTGTTTTGGCAGCCCTTGCCGGAGCTGTAATGACTGAATCGGCGATAAAGTATATAAGAAAACAAAAGATCACAATTCTTGATGGAAGTGCCATAATTACAGGTCTTCTTCTTGGATTGATTGTGCCACCGGGGTTAAATCCGGTGTTTGCATTTATCGGGTCGGTGGTTGCCATTGGGTTTGGAAAGGAAGTGTTTGGAGGATTGGGATATAACATCTTTAATCCCGCACTTGTTGGAAGAGCCTTTCTGCAAGCTGCCTATCCTGTTGCCATGACCACCTGGAGTGCCCCTGCCATGGCAGTCGATACCGTTACCAAAGCCACCCCGCTCAGTCTCTTCAAGTTTGAAGCGATAGCTTCAAAAGGTGGAGTTGATGCAATGTCCCTTTTCCTTGGGAATGTAGGCGGTTCCATTGGTGAAACATCTTCAATTGCAATCCTTGTCGGGATGGTCTTTTTGATAGCCATGAAAGTGTTGAACTGGAGAGTTCCCCTTGCGATGATCGTTGGATTACTCCTTTTCAGCGGAATTTTCTGGCTCATCGATCCGACCAAATTTGCATCACCCATTCATCACCTTTTTATGGGTGGTTTTATGTTTGGTGCTGTTTATATGGCAAGTGATTGGGTTACCTCACCCGTAACAAACAAAGGGATCTGGATATACGGCATGGCAATTTCACTTATTGTTGTTATGATCAGGTTATTTGGTGGACTTCCTGAAGGTGTCATGTATGCAATATTGATCATGAACGGATTTGTTCCCCTAATTAACAGATATACAAAACCTGTAATTTTTGGAGCAGAAAAATGAATAATGTAACAAAAATGCTGGTTACCCTTGTAGTAATTGGAGCCATCTCCGGCGGGCTGCTTGCCAAAATATTTGAATGGGCAGACCCTCAGATTAAAGCCAATGCACAAAGAGAAACTGAAAGAGCTATCTTTGTGGTACATCCCGAAGGTAAAAAACAGGAAAAATTGACCGGAATTCCGGATGAACTTTATAAAGTGATGGATGACAAAGGAAATCTTATTGGTTACGCCATGCCTGTAAAAGGGAACGGTTTTCAAGGAGTAATCAAAATGATGATGGGGGTATCACCCGATCTCAAAAAGATTACCGGATTGACGGTTCTCGATCAGGTTGAAACCCCGGGACTTGGTTCCGAGATCACTAAAGAGAGTTTTACCGATCAATTTAAAAAAGTTGATCCCACACCTGCCATTGTCGGTAAAAAAGGTGCAACTGAAACTGCAAACGACATCCTTACAATTACAGGTGCAACAATTTCCTCTAAAGCAGTTGTAAAAATTATGAATCTTGGACTTGACGAATTAAGAAAACTTAAAAAAGAGGGGAAGATATGAGCAAATCGAACAGCCCTCTAAATGATTTCATGAACGGGATCTGGAAACAGAATCCGATTTTTAAACAGGTGCTTGGAACCTGCCCCACTCTTGCCGTAACGGTTTCTATTGTCAACGGTGTAGCTATGGGACTTGCCACAACCTTTGTTTTACTTTTCAGCAGTCTGATTATTTCGATGATCAAAAAACTGATTCCCAATCAAGTGAGAATTGCTGCATATATCGTGGTGATTGCAACTTTTGTAACGATTGTTGATATTGTGATGAAAGCTCAGTTCCCCGATTTAAGCATGGCGTTGGGACCATTCATTCCGTTAATCGTTGTTAACTGCATCATTCTTGGAAGAGCAGAAGCTTTTGCTTCGAAGAATACAGTGGTTCGTTCCGGATTTGACGCCCTTGGCATGGGTGCCGGTTTTACACTCGCTCTGATAGTGATTGGAAGTATCCGGGAAATACTCGGATCAAACAAACTTTTTGGTTTTGTTGTACTTCCTGATACAGTTGAACCGATGTTAATTTTTATCCTTCCCGCAGGAGCATTCCTTACTCTTGGGATTCTTTTTGGGATAGCCAACAACTATGAGCAGAAGAAAAAGGATAAAGAAATTCAGAAGGCAATTACCGCAGAGAGGTCAACAAAACTTGTAACTGCTCCTGCTTCTGTTCAAACTGAAACTGAGGAGGCTTAAGATGGAACTGCTATTAATTTTTCTTTCTGCTGCAATCGTAAATAATTTTGTTCTTTCATACTTCCTGGGGATTTGTCCCTTTATTGGAGTGTCAAATAAACTTACTTCTGCGTTTTCAATGGGAGTTGCCACTACATTTGTGCTTGTGTTAACCGCCGTTGTAACCTGGATGATCAATAATCTGATCCTGCTTCCTGCCGGACTCGATTATTTGCAATATGTTTCCTTCATCCTGGTAATTGCCTCATTAGTACAGTTTGTTGAGATGTTCATTAAAAAAACATCTCAGCCACTTTACAGAGCGCTTGGGATATATCTTCCACTCATCACAACTAACTGTGCTATTTTGGGGCTTGCTCTGTTTATGGCACTTCGCGATTATTCGATGATGGAAAGTATATTTTTTGGACTCGGTGCAGGAACCGGCTTTACCCTCGCCCTGGTAATCATGGCAGGAATCAGAGAAGAACTTGAACTCGCTGATATTCCCAAACCGTTTAGAGGTGTCCCGATCACATTGATCACTGCGGGACTTCTTGCGATGGCTTTTATGGGATTTTCGGGACTGATATAGAAATTAAAACTGGAGTTTAAAATGATAAACAGAAGAGATTTTTTGAAATTATCGGGTGTTGCTCTTGTTGCCCTGGGAAGTGGTGCAGGGCTTAAAAGGCTGCTTTTCCGTCCCGAAAGAGATGTAACCCTGGCAGCCCTTCTACCCGATGACACTGTAATGCTTGCAAAAGTGATAAACAACCTTGCCGGTGAGGCAGGGATTTCCCTGAGACCATCAACCACCATGCTTATTGGTGAGAATTCGCTTGTCTCCAAACTTGTAAAACTTGGTTTCTCATCACAGAAGATTAATGATCCACGATTTGCCATTTCAATTTCACGGATAACTCCGCAAAATGAAGGTGATATCTTTCTGCACACAGATGATCTGGCGATTCTAAAACCTGAAACAGGTTTCTCAAATTCCCTTAGAGGTTTGCGTCAAGAGCTAAAATCAACCAAAGCTTCGCTTCTTCTTTCAGTAAGATCACTTGGTGAAAATGTTTCAAATGGCGAACGATTTGTCGTGATTGAATCCGAAGGGAAAAAGATTGAAAGACTTCCATTAACGGGCGATGTGAAAGAAATTTCCGTTTATGGCGGGAATGTCATCTCGGTTGGTAATGGCAGGGCTTTTGTAAAACAACACGGTTGTAAACATGGCATTTGTTCAAGTATGGGTCATGTTTCGATGCAAGGTGATGTTATCGCCTGTGCTCCTCATCAGACAATGATTTCTGTTGTGAAAGTTTAGAATGTTCAACCGAAAAGCCGTCTTTTTTATAATTGCGTTTATCCTCTTTTTTTTAGTGGGGCTCTTTTACTCAGACTGGGGCAGCACATCAGAGAGAAAGGTTAAACAGATAATGCCATTGATGGGAACTGTAGTTGAGATACAGATTCTTGAAGATGACGGACAAAATTACCCTATGGCATTTGAGAAGGCTTTTGACGAGATCAGACGAATTGATTCCCTCTTTTCCGATTATAAAGATTCGAGTAGTATCAGCCTGATCAACCGGTTGGATTCGGGTAAAGTGGTTTTGCCAAAAGAGGTGGTTGCTCTGATTAAAAAAGCCTTAAAAATTTCTGCTGAAACGAGTGGCGCTTTTGATGTCACCGTTGGTGGCCTGGTAAAACTTTGGGGCTTTAAGGATGAAACATACCATATTCCGGCAAAAGATTCAATCTTAATGGTGATGAAAAACAGCGGTTATTCAAATCTTGAGGTAGTTGATGATTCAACCATTATCAAAAAGAAGAATTCACAACTCGATCTTAGCGGAATCGCCAAAGGTTATGCTGTTGATATGGCTTACTCGGTACTTAAAGGATTGGGTATAAAAAGCTTTTTGATTAATGCCGGTGGTGAGATAAGAGGTATGGGTGAAGACTGGAAAACCGGTGTTCAAGACCCATTTACTGAGCAGGGAATTGTTGAAATAATTGTTCCCGGCGAGAAGGCAGTGGCAACTTCAGGCAATTATCAAAACTACTTTGAAGTGGATAAAATCCGTTATTGTCATCTGTTTGATCCCAAGACAGGTTTTCCCGCTGACAAGGTGGTAAGTGTAACTGTCATCAGTGATGATGTAACACTTGCAGATGCCCTGGCAACAGCATTTTTTGTGATTGGAATCGAAAAAAGTAAAGAATTGTTAAAAAGGTTTCCCGGAAGTGAATTTTTGATCATCGACAAAGATGGTAAAAAATTCTACTCCGACGGATTTAAAAATTATACAAGGAGTTGATATGGACACTCAATTTTTAATTGCCCTTGCAACTATGGGAGGACTCGGTTTTATTTTTGCCGGTGCTCTGGCTATTGCGGACAAAAAGTTAAGAGTTGAAGAAAATCCTCTTATTGGTGACATTAACGATGTGCTGCCGGGAGCAAACTGTGGTGGCTGCGGCTATGCGGGTTGTTATGACTTTGCCTGCCACGCGGCTGACAAATCCGCTCCATCAAATGGTTGTCCCGTTGGTGGTACTGAAACAGCGCTTTCAATCGCACGATTATTGGGAGAGGAAGCCGGTGAAGTTGTCCGATTTCTACCAAGAGTCCTCTGCAGAGGTGGAAATGTTGAAGCAGTGAAAAAATATTCAACCTACCATGGTCCGGTTACCTGCAGCGCTATGGATCTGCTTTCGGGTGGAGACAAACTTTGTTTTTATGGTTGTTTAAGTGGTGGCGATTGCGTCACTGCGTGTCCTTTTGGTGCCATGGTGATGGGTGAAAATGGATTACCCGAGGTGATTGAATCACTTTGCACGGGTTGTGGCAAATGTGTTAAAGCCTGTCCAAGAAATATCATCGAAATGCACCCTGCAAATCGAAAAGTTTTCGTATTTTGCAAGAGTCATGATGACCCAAAAACTTCGAAGTCCGTTTGTTCAGTTTCCTGCATGGGATGCAGTATCTGTGCCAGAAAATCGGATGGAGGGGTTGTTATGGATAACAATCTTGCAATAATCGATTATGATAAACTTGAATTGGAAAAAATCCCTTTTGAAAAATGCACAACAAAAGCAATCAGAGTTATTGAGATGGTAGAGAAATAGCCAATGGCTGAAGTATTCACCGAAGAAGGAATTGTCGTTGAAAAAAGAGGTGATCTCGCTGAGATTGCCATCATGGACAAAGGTAATTGCAAAACCTGTGCTGCAAAGCCGTTTTGTAAGACCAATGAAGACGGAGTTTATTCCAATCTTACGGTATATGACAGACTCGGTTCGAAGCCCGGAGATGAGGTTATCATCGAAGTGAAGGGCTCTGATCTTCTTAAAGCTGTGATGATGGTGTATGGTCTCCCTCTGTTTTTGTTTATTTTTACAATTGGAACCCTCATCTATTTTTATAGTGGTGACAGCAACAAAGAAATTATAGCGTTTTTCTCGGCAATTCTTGTGCTCGCAGTGTATTATACAATAATCAAAATTGCAGGTGTTAAAGGGAATGTCAAAAAGGAAAATCTCCCTAAAACAGTTAAAATCAAAAGATCCTTTCAGTCAATTAATCATTAAACAAGGATATTAATGTTTAAAATAGTCTCAGCAGAATTTTTGGCACCTGAAGTTAAAAGATTTGAAATTGAAGCACCAAAAATAGCTGCAAAAAGAAAAGCGGGACAATTTGTGATTGTCCGTATTTCTTCACAAGGGGAAAGAATCCCTTTGACTATAGCTGACTCTTCAGTTGAAAGGGGAACAATTACGATAATTGTTCAAGGAATTGGAAAAACCACCAGAGAAATCAATGAACATAAAGCCGGCGAATTCTTTATGGATGTGGTTGGTCCACTTGGACTTCCATCCCACATCGAAAATTTTGGAACCGCAATCAGTATCGGCGGCGGAGTTGGAACTGCAATCGCATTTCCCACCGCCAAAGCACTAAAAGAAGCCGGTAACCACACCATCTCCATAATTGGCGGAAAATCGAAAGAATATGTAATTCTTGAGAATGAACTCAGAGAAATTTGTGACGAAGTTTATCCAACTACCGATGATGGAAGTTATGGCTATCACGGATTTGTAACCGGGAAGCTTAAAGACATTATAGAATCAGGGACAAAGGTCGATTTTGTTTTGGCTATTGGTCCAATTCCTATGATGAAAGCCGTTGCGGAAGTCACCAGACCTTACGGGATAAAAACGGTTGTAAGCCTCAATCCTGTGATGGTTGACGGCACAGGAATGTGCGGCGGTTGCAGAGCAGTGGTTGGTGGACAAACAGTGTTTGTTTGTGTGGATGGACCGGAATTTGATGCACATGAGGTCGATTTCACTCTTTTGATGAAACGAAACAACACTTACAGGAGTGAAGAAAAATCGGCACTCGATAAACATGTCTGTAGCCTCGATAAACAATTCGCAGAAGCAATTAACAATTAGTTTAACCTTTTAACTTAAATAAAAGAGATTCAATGGCAGAGTTAACAAAAAAAGAGAGAATGCAAATTCCTCGCCAACCCATGCCCGAGCAGGCTCCAAACTCAAGAAACAAAAACTTCACAGAGGTTAATCTTGGATTTACAGAGGAACTTGCAAAACTTGAAGCAGAACGCTGTTTGCAGTGCCCAAAACCTAAATGTGTTGAGGGTTGTCCTGTTGGTGTGCAAATTAAAGATTTTATTAAGTTGGTCGCCGAGGGTGATTATCTTGCCGCTGCTTCAAAAATCAAAGAGAATAATGTTTTGCCCGCGGTTTGTGGAAGAGTTTGTCCCCAGGAAGAACAATGTGAAGCAAGATGTGTTACAGGTGTAAAAGGGGAATCGGTTGCGATCGGAAGGCTTGAAAGATTTGTCGCCGATTATGAAAGAACCACAACGGGCATCCGTCAAGCTGAAATTAAAACAAAAACCGGAAAAAAAGTTGCCATTATTGGGAGTGGACCTGCAGGACTTAGCTGTGCCGGTGAGCTTGTGCAACTCGGACACACTGTCACAGTTTTTGAGGCACTTCACGATATCGGGGGTGTTTTAATTTATGGTATCCCTGAATTCAGATTGCCAAAAGAGATTGTAAAAGCTGAAGTGGATGCACTCGAAGCTTTGGGAGTGGAATTTAAAACCAACAGTGTAATTGGTTTCACCGATACCATCGATGAATTGATGACAGTGGAAGGTTATGATGCCGTATTTATTGGTGTAGGAGCGGGATTGCCATATTTCATGAATCTTCCCGGTGAGAATTACAATGGTGTTTACTCGGCAAACGAGTTCCTCACAAGAGTGAACCTCATGAAGGCATATAAATTCCCGGAATTCGATACTCCCGTATTTGATGTAAAAGGGAAAAATGTTGCTGTTTTTGGTGGTGGAAACACAGCCATGGACGCAGTAAGAACTTCAAAACGGTTGGGTGCTGCTAATGCCCGCATAATCTACAGAAGAAGTGAAGTGGAAATGCCCGCAAGAATTGAAGAGGTTCATCATGCCAAAGAAGAGGGAATTGAATTTGTTATGCTCACCAATCCACTTGAGTTTCTGGGTGATGAAGCAGGCTGGCTATATGGAGTAAAACTTCAAAAAATGGAGCTTGGTGAACCCGATGCTTCCGGAAGAAGAAGACCAGTCGCTATACCCGGTTCAGAGTATGTTATGCCGATCGATATGGCAGTTATTGCAATTGGCAACGGCTCAAATCCCATTATACAAAAAACAACACCTGATATAAACTTCAATAAGTGGGGCAATATCACGGTGGAAGAAGCCACGATGAAAACCTCTAAAAAAGGTGTTTTTGCAGGTGGTGATATTGTAACCGGTGGTGCCACTGTTATTCTTGCGATGGGTGCCGGCAGAAAAGCTGCCACTGCAATTGATGAGTATTTAATGGAGAATGCAGTAATCCAATAATCCAATAATGCAGTAATAAGATGCGGATATAGCGGATAATCACGGATTTTAGCCGTAAGAGACAGGAGTGGTAATCGTCCCGATTGCCGTCTGCAAAACGAAATCCCGTAAGAGATAGTTCCACGGATATCACGGATTAAACACGGATTTTCACGGATGATATATAGGACTGCATGCCGAAGGCATCCCTTCGGGAGATACACGCAGATTTGACGTGCCGAAGGCATCCCTTCGGGAGAGTTTCGCGGAGAGACTTAAAATACTCAAGTCTCTCTAGTCACTCGAGTTTCTCAAGTACTCAAGTACTCAGGTCACTCAAGTACTCAAGTACTCAGGTCACTCAAGTACTCATGTTCTCTACTTCATAAGTACCATCTTAACCGTAAGTGATTTTGTTCTGCCGGAGATTGTATTTGTACATAGCACCTGACAAAAATACATTCCCGATGATTCGGTGCTCATCTCAAAATCCTGTTCAAAATATCCATGACTAAGAACCCCTCTATCAATCTCCTTCACCTGTTCTCCCATAACATTAAATACTTTTATCACAACTCTATTTTCTTCGGGAAGTGAAAATGTCACCTTTGTTGAAGGATTAAACGGGTTTGGGTAGTTCTGTTGAATTGCATAATTCTCGGGTATTTCACCCAATAACACTTCGACTTCATTCGAATACTCAAATTCACCGTTGTAGTCGATCTGTTTCAGACGGTAATAAATAAATCCTTGTTCTGAAAGTGTTAGATCATCAAATGTATAATATATTTTTTGTGTTACAGTTCCGTGACCTTTTGAAAAACCAATTTTCTTCCAATCGCCATTCTTAAATCTTCTTTCAATCTCAAAACCCATGTTGTTGGTTTCGGTCTCGGTCGTCCATTGAAGTGTGACTTTATTGCCTAATGGAATTGCGGAAAATGAGGACATCTCAACAGGTGTGTTGCCCCGGTTATAGGTTTTGGCAATGCCATGAAAATGAGTAACTGCGATGCCCTCAAAATGGTCATAAAAATGAAGCCACATCAAACTCTGTTGGAAGTTGGTGACTGAAAATTCGTTTATCTGCCAGGACCCACCACCATCATGACTTGAGTAGAGCCGTGATGTGTTAATGAAGATATTTAAAGAATCAAAGAAGTGAACTCTGGAGGAATAATTACCCGCCCCCGGAATAACTATTTGCTGAAATGTTGCTCCACCATCGCGTGTTCTCAGGATTAATCCATTTTGCCCGGTCACTATTCCATTCATTTTATCATAAAAATCTGCATCATTATAAACTACCGATGAGCTCAACGGTGTAGTCCAGGTGAGACCAAAATCTGTGGACTTATAAAATTTCGAACCACCTGTAAAATATATCGTTCCATCGGCAAAAATATCAGGTGGGTAACTTAGAACCACATCAGGAGAACGGGATTCCCAGGATAACCCATTATTGTTGCTATATAATATTCCTTGTGAAGTGCTTAACCAGATATCATTATTAGGCCAAATATCCATGGATAGGGGAAGTGTGTTAGGATAAAAGCCAATCGAATCAAAACTCACTCCCATATCATCTGATCTATAAAGTACTCTATTTGCAGTTGTATAAATTGATGAATCGGCAGCCATAGCAATAGAATAGGGGACTCCGGCAGCCAGCCTCCTTGTCACCCAGCTATTACCTTTATCTGACGAGATGAATATTTTTTGATTATTAGTAGCAATTAAAACAAACCCCGGGTCACGGAAGTGAACATTATGGAATTGAGCAACAGAGACATCCCCCAAAAGATTCCAGGGTTGTGTAAAATCAGGATCCGAGGAAAAAAACGAAACATCCTTGCCACCGGCATAAACTTTGCCATCCTTTACCTCGACAGAGGAAATCTCGAAATCTCTAATCCGTCCCTCCCCAAAACCCCAACTGGTTCCTCCATTAGTCGTATAAACAACCCCGATGCCCTCTGAACAGACCCCCACAACAGTTTCCGGATCGATAAATGTAATATCGTCTATCGAACCGTTAGTCCAAGCAGGGAGATCCTTATAGTTCCAGGTTTGACCACTGTTTGAAGAAAAAGCGACTTGAGGACTTTTATAAGAATAGTTTGGAGAATCGTAGTAAACCCTAAAACCACCGATCACCATTAATGTGTCATTAAGAATATCTGCGGATACGATTTGTTGCATACTTGCAGGTTTCTGCATGAGCGAAAATGAAACACCACCATCTGTCGTTTGATATAACTTGTCAAAATACACCCATCCTCGTAGTGGATTGACAAAATGCAGATAATACATCTGACCAAATGAAGTATCCATGATTGCCCAGTTCAATCCACCATCTGTGGTTTTTATCAGTCGTTTTGGGTCTCCTGCTGTCTGTCTGTCTTCAACAATTGCATATCCCAAATTTGAATCCAAAAACTGAACATCCGTCATATAATCGAATCTTGAGGGGATCACGACCGTACTCCAGGTCAGCCCGCCATCCACTGACCGGAAGGCTTCGAGTGGCGCGAGATAACCAAATAAAAGAATGTTGAGTTCGTCAAAGAAAATGGCTTTCGACATATAAGCCGGTAACTTGCTATTAACCATTTGCCAGTCTCTTCCACCGTTGGTAGATTTCACGACCTTCGATGTATCAGCTCTTATAATCGCAGTGATGTTTAATGAATCCTTCATATAAAAGTTTAATATATCACCTTTGAAGGGGTATATCTTTTGCTCAGTCCACTGTGAAAACAGCAGAGAGTTTACAACAAATAGAAATATTATCAGTCGTTTCATTTTAGTACTCTTGTTTTATATTGTAACTGTTTACACCCTTATTTCATCAAAACCATCTTAACCGAAAGCGATTTTGTTCTGCCTGAAATTGTATTGGTACACAAAACCTGACAGAAATACATTCCCGATGATTCGGTGCTCATCTCAAAATCCTGTTCAAAATATCCATGACTAAGAACCCCTCTATCAATCTCCTTCACCTGTTCTCCCATAACATTAAATACTTTTATCACAACTCTATTTTCTTCGGGAAGTGAAAATGTCACCTTTGTTGAAGGATTAAACGGGTTTGGGTAGTTCTGTTGAATTGCATAATTCTCGGGTATTTCGCCCAATAACACTTCGACTTCATTCGAGTATTCAAATTCACCGTTATAGTCAATCTGTTTCAACCGGTAATAGAGGATTGCGGGTGCTTTTGGTTCATAGTCATCATATCCGTAGAAAATCTTATGGGTCGAGGTACCTGATCCTTTTGAGAATGCAATTTTCTTCCACTCACCATATTTAGATTTTCTTTCGATCTCAAAACCCATGTTGTTGGTCTCGGTTTCGGTAGTCCATTGAAGAACCACTTTGTTTCCAAATGGAAGAGCCGAGAACAATGAGAGTTCAACAGGAGTGTTGCCGCGGTTGTGGGTGATCCACAAACCCAAAATGCCACCGGTGCTTACCGCTACACCATCGAAATGGTCGAACATATGAACTTTGTAAAACTCTATTCCCTGGGAAACAGCATTCTCATTCTCTTTCCATGAAAAACCACCATCGTAAGTTGAGAACAGCTTATTCCCGCAGAGATAGTAGTTGAGAGAATCAAAACAGTAAATGTAAAAAGCTTTCGTTAGACCCGGGAAGGTTATCTCTTCGAAAGTGCTACCGGCATTGCTCGTGCGGTAGATTTTTTCATTCGTTCCGATGATAAAACCATTTTGTCCGTCATAAAATCCGGCGTGTTTTAGAGTGAACCCTGAAATACCTAAACCTGCCCAACTATTGCCGTAATCGGTTGTTCTGTAGAGATCGTTGCTGATGACAAATCCTGTACCATCGGCAAACATGTTAATTGAGGTGAATGGCCTGGAGGAGTTGCTTAATTTTATGTTCCAGGTTTCTCCGTTGTCAGTGCTGAGTTGGAGGTTATTTGAGGTACCCACCACAATATTGCCATTCGGGACAGACTTGATTTGCCGGATCCCGGAACTGAACGCGGGACCAAGAGGTTGAAAAACCTTGCAAGAGATATCAGACTTGTAGATCTGGTCGTAAGATGAGATCAATACCAACGAGTCACTCACGATCTCAACCTCACTTCCAGCATAATCAGGGAAATACTCCGTCTTCCAATTCTCCCCTCTGTCGGTTGAAACATAAACTTTGGATCTATCGCTGCCGGGATTATAAGTACCAACCACAATCGTCCCGGGATTCCTGGCATCAAAACCACGGTGGTCGAGTATTATGTTTTCCAGTCGCAGATCCCAGGGATCAACGATGTTTGTTCCCGAGACGAGAAATACTGACCCCATCCCTGCCACATAGACCTTGTTCTCTAATATTTTCATATCATTGTATTTGTAAGAGCGTGCCAGCGGGTGGCCCCCACTCCAATTCAGCCCTTTGTCGGTGGTGTAGATTACACCACTGCCATAAGTTAGAATAGAAATGGCGGTATTCTCATCGAGGAAACATAAGTCAGAGGGGACTCCTCTTAAATAAGAATTGGAAAAATCTTGCACATTCCAGCTAACCCCTCTATCAGTTGAAAATGCCATATGTGGAGCATATTCAAAAAAATATGGTGGAATCGGTACGGTTTTAGAACCACCAACTACAATAATGCTGTCTGAAATTATGTCCATCGACCAGGCATTCTCGAGACCCGGTGGTAACCCGACTTGAGTGAAACTGTTCCCTCCATCGGTTGTATGGCGCAATTGGTTGCCAAACAGCCACCCTTCAAGTCGATCATTGAATTTAAAACTATTCACGGTGTTGTATGTTGAGTCAAGCACCCTCCAGTTCAAACCCCCATTAGTCGTTTTCATCAATACAGTAAAGGACCCGACCGAAACATTCAGTAAGGCGTACCCAAATTTTGAATCGAAAAAATGCATATCTCTGATATGAACATACCCCGGAGGCATTATCGCTTCAGTCCAAGTCAATCCGCCATCGAAAGTTTTGTAGGTGGCTACGGGATAACTTGCTCCTATAAAAAATGTGTCTTTAGTGACAAATGAGACTTGTGACGCATATCCCACTGGAGTAGGGGCAATCAAGGACCAACTCCTGCCACCATCACTACTCCTGATGACGGCAGATGAGTCACCATGATAAACTGCTGTTATGTTTAATGAGTCTGTGACATGAAATCCGGTAATTTGGCCACTAAACGGATATATCTTGGCTTCCTCCCACTGCGAGAACAAAACCGAATTAAACACTAAAAGTATGATAAATAATTTTTTCATAATGATTTCCATTTTTTACTCTCAAAAAGAGTTTTTTTCAACCTGGTACATTACATTCAGTTTTACCAGGAGACTATTTGGTCACTAATATTTTTATAAACTCTGAACCGGATTTGGTAGCCAATCGAAAAACATACATACCCGACGAGAGTCCTTCAGCATTAA
>Ga0209573_1001017_pt1 | contig 48317 bp, 42 predicted proteins | sample TNRBio252014_DNA_FD_185870 | JGI IMG/M metagenome (GOLD analysis project Ga0209573, IMG submission 185870) | Wastewater treatment Type I Accumulibacter community from EBPR Bioreactor in Madison, WI, USA - TNR Reactor_6/25/2014_ DNA (SPAdes)... | ecosystem: Engineered > Bioreactor > EBPR >... | reverse complement strand
GCTGTGCCGGCCCTAATCCAACTGGACTGCTGGAGACGTCATTCGCGATGAAACTGCCGGGCGGCGGCGGCCGGCCAGTTGACCGACTGGGAGGCGACGCCCGAGGGCGCGCTGGCGCTGGTGATCGCCCTGGATCAATTCCCGCTGAACCTGTTCCGGGGTCAGGCGGAAAGCTTCGCCACCGAAGCCGCTGCCCGGGCGGTCGCGGATCGCGCCATCGCCCGTGGCTTCGATCAGGCCATGTCGCCGGTCCAGCGGCAATTCCTGTATCTGCCGTTCATGCATAGCGAAACGCTGGACGACCAGGAACGCTCGGTGCGGCTGTACCAGCAACCCGGTTTGGAAGACAGCCTGCGCTTTGCCCGCCATCACCGCGACCTGATTGCGCGCTTTGACCGGTTCCCGCATCGCAACGCCATTCTGGGCCGGACCAGCACCGCCGAAGAGAGCACCTACCTGGCCTCGCCCGAGGCGTTTCACGGCTAACGGCAGGAGGCACCGTTCGCGCTCGGGCCGGTTCAGTGCCCGCCCGCTCCCATCATTCCGTACAGATGCCGTTCCAGCAGCACGCGGATGTATTCGCTCACGGCGCGGCTGTCGGCGCGGGCCTGCCGGGCCAGATCGTCATACAGGGCTTCGAGCAGGTGCAGCTTGACATCGCGGTCGCATTTGAGCCGGCGACGCTTTTCGATGGCAGCGCCTGACGCCAGGCGCAGAGTGGCATGGACGGTGGGATGTTCGGACATGGGCGGCGGTCTCCGTGCAACGCCGCACAGGTTGAGGGCGGCGTGGCCTCAACTACCGGTTCAAGTCGGTTGGGGTTATTCGCGCCGGGGCCTTATTTCCCCCTATCAACCACGCCATAGTAGGCGCACGTCTACGAACCTGAAACACAGGCGCGGGACGTGGAAAAACCGCATTGAACGGCGCGGTCACCGCTTGATGATAGTGATTCCAAGCTACGCCAGCGAGCGGGTGTCAACGTTAGACGGTTGCAAACGGTTTAGCGATAACACCGTCAGACCAAAAACCTCATATACAACAAAAAACCCGCCCAAACGGGCGGGTTCGGAGGGCCCCCTATTGAACCTTTTTGGGCAGGCCATCACCCTTGGAACAGTTGACCCGCATCGGCCACACTTTGAAGCCACACCTCCGGGCATCGAGGGCACGACCAATTCGGGTTCTCCGATACCGGCAGAAGATGACGCCATCACCACGGTGCTTGCTGCACATGGCGTGGATTCTCCGTTGCCGTGAGGCGAGCAGGCATACTCACACCGTCGCTGCTGCTGGAAAAAGCTGGAGCGGTTCTGCTTAAGATAGTTTTGCTAAAGCGTATCCCAGCCGGTGTAAGAGACAGCGTCCGCCTATTCTGCTGTCTCTTGCCCTTATGATCGGGCGTACTCGAACTCCCATTTGGGTACGCCTGTTCTATTTTAACCTCTCGATTTCGCTAACCGTGTTCTCAAAACTTGGGCTTGGCAAAAAGCTATAAAAAAACATGCGGTGCGCAATTCTTTGCCAAAGAAGCGAACATTTTGTCCACTTGGCAACCCTGAATCACGCGGCGGCTGCCTCATCCGACTGTATCCAAGTCAACCGAACCTTTAACTTATTGCCATATTTATAGGACCAGATATTATCATGCTGCAAGCGGCCTACCACGATTCCAGGGGCAATACCAATCTGTTCCGCAAACATGCAAACCGCAGCCATCGATTGATCGAACGTCGCTAAAAATTCTCGCCAGCGTGTCGGTGGGATCAACTCATCACACGCGAACTGATCGGCTTCCGCTTCTTTATCTCCGTCCAAGCCTTTTCCATTGATTTCCAGAAACACATCCTTGCCATGTTTCAGGATATGGCCGGCTTCATGGAAAAAAGTAAACCACAGATGATCATTGCTTTTATAGCGTAGACTCAGTTGAATCAATGCCTTTTCCTTATTCAACCAACGGGTGGCACCACTGATGCCGGTATGAGGTAGCTCTGGCACGAACACCACGGCTACTCCCGCCTTGGCGCATAATGCTATCAGTTGAGGCACAAACACATCAGGTGTTTCGAGCGTTAACTCACGGATGAGTTTGAGCGATTTGCGAAAATGGATTTCCCGATAAGGAGCACAGTCTAATTGTTGACCTTCTAGCTCTCCTTGTCGCAGCCAGGCCGATATGGCTTCCCGATGCGCGGTAACACGCTGCGATTGACGATAAGCCGTCTGATGGTTTTCCCATACCGTTTCCCACAAACCGACCGAGGCGATGCCGAAGAACGTCAGCAATTCTTGGAGTTGTTCAACCTTGTCCTGGCAACGGCGTAACCAGCCGAGTTTGATCATTTCCCCGACGGGAAACCGCCGAAGCCAATCCAGATCCGCCTTCAAGCGGTCTTGTTCGGCCAGCCGTGCCTTGGTTTCCTGATAGTTTTGCTCCAACATATTCCAGAAATGTGCCGGTAGCCCAAACACATGCTCTAGTTTCAGGGCTGTGTCTGGCGTGATCGGGGCCTTGCCCTTGATGATTTCGTTAATCGTCTTCTTCGCCATGCCGGTACGGTCGGCCAGCTCTGCTTGCGTCATTCCCCGGCAGGCCAGTTCTTCTTGCAGCGTCTCGCCCGGTGGTATCGCGTAATCGGGCTGAAACCGATACTTACTCATGGGTGTCCTCCACGCCGAGAATTGTGATACAGGTCACTTGCGACCAATCCAAGCCGCCTTCTGGTCGTTGTGGTAAGGGGTTATGGTCCGGCGCGAACAGTAATCGGTAGGGATGCTTCAGATCCACCGACAGTTGTCCGGCTCGATCACCCTTCAACTCGTGGCAACGCGCCGGTCCCTGATAGGGTGGCCCCAAATCCGCCAAGCTCCGCGCTGCTTGCAATTGAAGTAGGCGTTGCTGGATCTTTCGCGTCATCTCGGAACCATAGATTTTTTCCATGTTTTCCTTTTTAGTCAAAGCCTTATAAAGCTTTTTTGTCTTGAAATCAATGTCCATTATAGCGACTTGTTAACGTGTTAGGTTAATTTTCTGCCGAAAGATTCCAGCGCGCAACGGAACGCCAAGGCCGGCTTAACCTGCCGCGCCAGCCTTCACGATCCAAGGGTGAAATCGAGATACAGCCTTGCCCCGTTCGCGCACAGCCATTGCCTGGCGCGTTCCGTTTCCGGGCAGAGGCTGTGCACGGTCAGCCAGAACCGTTTCGAGTGATCGGGGATGGCGAGATGGACGACTTCATGGGTCACGAGGTAGCGCAACACGAACTCGGGGGCCATGATCAGCCGCCAGTTGAAGGAAAGATTTTGGCGGGAGGAACAACTGCCCCAACGGGTGCGCTGATCCATGATGTAGAGGGTACGGGGTGTGCGCTGGATCTGGCCCGCCACCACCGCGACGTGCTGCTCGATAGCAACGCGCGCCTGTTTGCGCAACCAGTTCTCCAGACTCTGCGCGGGCGAGGTGCGGGATTCGGGTCCGCGAATAATCAGCAAGCGTTCCTGCTCGAAAACGACCTTCGCGGGGCCTTGGCGGTGGGCGTGGTCGATGACCTGAACCGGTGTGGATGCGCCCCGATAGAGAATTTCGCCGCCCGCGTGGGTATGCGGACGCCGCACCGGATACAGGCGTTCGATCCGTTCCAGTTGGGCGATGATCCACTGATCGTTAGCGTGTAGAAACGCCTCGACCGCGCCGGCTCTTTGGGCAGCGGGCTGTACGACTTCAACGCCCGCTGGCCCCACGCGCACCCGCAGCCGCTTGGCTGCTTTCGAGCGGATCAGCCGGTATTCCACCTGCCGTCCGGCCAGGTGAATGCTGCTCAAGGTGGCCGGTTTCATGCGCGATCCGTCTTGGCGAGTTCCGCGACGGCGGGTTTCAAAAATGGGGGATCGGCGGTGTCGGGGTCGAAGCCCAAACCGGCATAGGCGGGATTCCACGATTCGGCCAGCAGCGATTGCTCCACCCGCATCCGCCCGCCCCTGGACGCGCTCCAGCCGGGCAGGAGCAGTTGGTGGTCGTGCAGGTGCCCGATCATGTTCCGGGCGCAGTCCGCCAGGAAGCGTTCGTCTTGAGTGGCGGCATATTCCTGCAACACGGTAAAGAGTTCGTACTCGCCGATCTGCGTGAGAACCAGGCGAGCCGGTTCCTCCTTCACCTTGGCGGCTTCATCAGCGATGTCTTGCAACGCCATCAGGCGGGCCTCGGCCGCCTGATCTGCAGCATCCTTGCGCTCCTTGATACGCTGCAAGCGTTCGCCGAGCTGTCGGTAGGTGAAGCCCGGCTCCTCCTCGGCCAGTTCGGCGGTGAGCAGGGCTTCCAGCGCGGCAGCCTTGTCGGCGGGCGTGGGCAATTCGTCGAGATGGGTGACGTAATCCGGGTCGATCTTGAACACTGGCAGGGCCTGGGCAATGTCGAGGAATGCCGTGTTCTCTTCGATCAGCGTCCGGGTCTTGGCCGACAGTTCGCCCAGCGTGCCCCTGCTGCCCCGCTGCCGGCGGCGGTGGGCTAGGTAGACGCCGCATAGCCAGGTGTAGGCGTGGCGGTGCGGGTAGAGACAGGGATCGGGCGACACCGCTTCCCACAGTCGTTCCAGGCTTTTGAAGTTGTGCTCGAAAATCCGGGCGGCGTCCGGGTCTTGCAGCGCCCGCAGCGCAGCGAGCAAGCAATCCCGCGTGTCGGCGATGGCGATGCCCTGGAACGAGTCCAGACAACGCTTCACTTCACCGGGCACGGTCGCCTTCAGCGCCTCCCAGTCGATCAACGCTTCTTCGCGGATGCTCTCGTCGAAGTTGAGAGCCTTTTCCAGATCGGCGAACACGCCGAAGAAATCCACCACCACCCCAGTGCGTTTGTTCATGGCGGGGAGCGGGCGGTTGGTGCGGGCGATGGCTTGCAGCAGGTTGTGGTCGCGCAGCGGTTTGTCGAGATACATGACCTGTTCGATGGGGGCGTCGAAGCCGGTCAACAGCCGGTCGCAGACGATCAGGATTTTCAGCGGCGGGCGCCAGTGGGCCCGGTCGTCGCCGTAGCGTTCCCGGTTCCAAACCTCCCATTGCGCCGGGGTGAGCTTGAAGTAGTCGATCAAGTCATCCTGTTTCTGCTTGCCGTAGTGGAAGCGTTCCAGATCCGGGTCGTCGTTCTGGCCTTCCGAGATGATCACGTCCGACCACCCCGGCGGCAGCCCGCGCGCCTTCAGCTTGGCGTCCAGCGCATCCTTGAAGCGGGCACAGGCCAGGCGATCCACGCCGACCAGTTGCGCCTTGAAGCCGCTGGGGTCGGGCCAGGCCAGGAAGTGAGCCAGCATCTTGTCAACGACGATTTCGACTCGGTCGGGATGGCGGGCCAGTTCTTTCCATTGCGAACGCTGGCGCTGGATCAGGTCTTTGGCTTCCTCGTCCTCCAGTTCCATGTCCGCGCACATCTGCTCGAAGCCGATGTTCAACGCCTGCTCGTTCACGGTCAACGGCACTTTATCGCGCAGGTAATGGACTTCCAGGGTCGCGCCGTCCTTGATCGCCCGCTTGATGCCGTAGTAGCTGAGGTAGCGCTCCTGCTGGCCGTCCACCACCGGGCCGAAATCGCGATGGGTGTTGATCATGGTCCGGTCGATGGGGGTGCCGGTAAGGCCGAAGCGGAAGGCGTTCGGCAACTTCACCCGCATCGTCATCGCGTAGCTGTCGGCGCTGTTACCCTTCTGCGAGCGGTGGCACTCGTCCACCAGGGTGATGAGGTTGTCGTCGGACAGGGGCGGCAGGTCAGCCATTTTCTGGAAGGATTGCACGGTGGTGACCAGGGTGCCGCGCCAGACGGTTTTGAGCTTGCGCTTCAGATCCTCGACACCCAGCGCCTTTTCCACGTTCGGGTAATCGCAGGCGTCGAAGTCGTCGGCGATTTGGGTTTTCAGATCGCGGCGATCCACCACGATCAGGATGGTGGGGTTTTTCAGCGCCGCCTGTCGCCGCAGCTTGTAGGCGGCGAAGATCATGGTGAGGGATTTGCCGGAGCCTTGGGTATGCCAGATCAGGCCGGTGCGATCCTGGGCGGTGACGGGTTGGCCGATCAACGCCAGAGTGCGATCCACGATGTCGTTAACCGCCTCGAATTGCTGGTAGCGGGCGATTTTCTTGGCCGTCTTGCCGCGCTTGGTCTCGAACACGATGAAGTGTTGCAGGAAATCCAGCACGTGACAGGGCTTCAGGCGCAGCAGGTTCTTGACCGGGATTTCCAGCGGGTCGTCGGGTCGGTCGGCTTCCGGCGCGTTCCACCAGCCTTTGCGGTCGGGGTAACGCGACAACCACGGCCCCCAGGCGTCGAGATGCTGGGCGATGTCGCTCTGGCCGGCGTCGTGGAACAGCACCGTGCCGTAGCGGAATTCCTGCTCGTCCGCCGCCACGCAAAACACGTTGGGGGCCAGCATCAGCGGTGCCTGGCGCTGGTAGCGGTGCAGTTGCCGCACGGCTTCGGTCCAGTCCTTGCCGCTGGCGAGGTAGCTTTTGTATTCGGCGATGACCAGCGGGATGCCGTTCACCAGCAACACGGTGTCGTCGCGGCATTGCCGCACGCCTTGCACCCGGTATTGGTTGGTGGCGGTGAAGTCGTTGCGGTGTTGCCGGGCGGGGTCGAATTCGATGAAGCGCACGGTTCTGGCCGGTTCGCCGGGCGTCAAAACGACGGTGGCGCCGTCGCGCAGCAGATCGAGGGTTTCGCGGTTGGCGGTCAGCTTGTCCGGTTGGGTCAGGGTTTTGCGCAGCGCGTTGACGGCGAGTCGGGCTTGCGCTTCGGTGTGTACGTCGTCATTGATTCGCAGAAGGGCCTCAATCAGCAGCGATTCGACCAGCGGATCGGTCAGTGGCCGGTTGAACGCGGCCATCGCCGCCTCGTCGCGGTAGGTCCAGCCCAGGCCCTGGTCGCCGGGGGTGTGACTGCCGTGACCGGAGAGCCAGGCGATGACGGGGAGTTCAACGTAACCGGCTTCGCTCATGGTGCGCTCGCTTTTCTAAAGGCATTCTCTTTTAGCTCCAGGACTTTCGCTTTCCGTCGTTCCCGCGCAAGCGGGAATCCAGCAAGTCGCTGAAAAAGCTGGATACCCGTTTTCACGGGTATGACGATCAACGTTTCCAGCGAAAGCCCTGATCTCGTGGCGCGTGGCCATGGCTTTGTTAGGTTCATTGTTAATCGCTTGTTTTCCGAAGCCAAGCTAACAATGCCAGTTCCTTGTTTTTGCAGAGTCTTCGCTATCGTACAAGGCTCAATTGATGGTTTTTTGCATTGTTCTTATTGTTTGTCAGGCTGGATGATGATCCATTGTGGGTCTCCTCGCGAACCGATGTTCTGAATTTTCGTCCCCGACAACGAAGACATAAGGTTGTGAATCTTCGTCAACTTCTGCTCTTCGCTCAGTACTTCCGGCAGTTTATCCAGTAGCAACTGGTTGACGTCCTCTCGGGTCACGGGCTGATGCTTTGTAATCAGTTCCAGAATCAAATCTCGATAATATCGGCCGTCAAAGCCCCGATCCCGGATGTGCTGCGCTTTTTCCCCCACGGCGGCGGCCACCTTGGCGGCAACCACCCCATTCGGATAGCGGCCTTCCACCAGTTTGCGGGCTTTGAGTACGCGATGCTCTTCCAGGGTGATCGTCCGCCGCTTCTGCACCTTGTCCAGCAGCATGATGGTGGGCAGGTCAAGGTCGGTGTTCGCCATCAACAGCCGGGTGTAGCGTTCGTCCAGAATCCGCCCCTGAAGCTCCACCTTCACCCGTTCCGGTTCGGAGAGGTCGTAATCCGGCAACGGGAAAAAGCGGTTCCGCTGCTTTTGGAACATGCGTTTGATGCCGCCACCCTGGGTGTCGATCATGTTCAGGTTGACCATCGCTTCCGCCAACCGCTGATTGCGGTAGATTTCCAGCGGTGCGTCCTGCTGGATCACCGTTTCCACGGCGCCCGGCAAAAAAGTCCCCACATTGCTCAGAATCAGGTTGTCGGGCGTCTCGACGATGTTGATGCGCCCCCGCAGCCCATAATCCTGATGGGCGATGGCGTTGTGCAAGGCTTCGCGGATCACCCACGGGTCGTATTGCGACATTTCCACCGGAAACAGGGTGCCATGGGGGAGTTCGCGCACGGTCAGGTTGCGGATGCGGGCCAGCACCTTGTCCACGTTGAGCAGGAACGGCGGGTCAAAATGCTCGTAATCCAGCTCCTCGTTGCGGTCGTTCTTGAGGATCCAGCTCATCCGCGCCACGGCGGGAGCCAGCAGAATGCTGGATTCTTCGCGTCCCAGCAGTAGCAAGGCGGCATGAGTGACCCCGCCCCGGTAGGTCAACTTGGTTTTGTTGAGGAAAACGGCATCGTCCCAGTCGTCCACGTCGGCGGATTTTTTCGGAAATTTGGCCTTGTACTCGGCCCGCGCTTTGGCGATGGCTGCCGGATCGAGGTCGTCCAAACTCGCCTGTTCGCACACTTGGGCGCTCCAATCCATCCGGCGGTTCCAGATTTGCCGCTCTTTCTCCGGGTATTTGCTCAGTTCGGTTTTGCTGGTCCCATCGCGGATGTAGGCGGTGCCGTCGAATTTGACGGGCCGGTCATAGGCCGGATGAATCTCGAACATCACCACCCGCTGGCCGTGATACTCGAAGGGGTGGATTTCATGGCCGATGTTGGGTTGCAGATGCTGCGACAACCACAGCGGTAACAACTGGTTGCCTTTCGCCGCGACCGCCGCCGGATCGAAGCGGGTGCCGACCACGGCATGGGTGCCGTCTTCGATGCCAAACACCAAATAGGCGCGCGGTCGGCCCAGCAGGCAAGCCGAATTCGCCAACGCGGAAACATACTCGCCCAAAGGATGCGGCTCGAAATGGTTGGCCTTGAATTCCAGCCATTCGCTTTCGCGCGGTTCGGCCCGCAGGCGGTCGAGCAAGGCGGTGAGTTCATGCGTATTCATGGCGGTGGCGAAAGGCAGCCATCGCTAACCCGCACCTTGCCAGTGAGCAGGTCGCGCATGAGGGATTTTTTGAGTTGCTGCAAAGCGACTTCTTTTTGCATCAAGCCTCGGAGTTTGGCTTTAGCAGCAGCGACGATAGCAACGATTTGCTCTTGTTCGGATAAAGGCGGTACGGGGAAACGAAAGGCCCGGACTTGGGTTTTATTCGTTGAGGCGAGGTTGGTTGTCCGTTTGGCGACCCGCATGAAATAGCGTTTGGCAATATCTGACTCGACCACATAGGAAAAGAAGCGGGGATCAAGCATCGTGCGGTTGGCCCGGACGCGAAAGATATGGTTTTGGTGTAGGCAATCGGGAATCTGCCCTTCCCACAATGTCCCGCGCCCCAGCTTGTCCAAATCGCCACCTTCGGTCATGAGCACGTCCCCGGCTTCCAGGCGGTAACGGTCCACTTCATCGCACCGAACCCTAACCGTTTTTACCGTGCTCAAGTCCAGATGACCGTCCTGCACGTTTGCCACGCGAAGATAGGGCAATTCCACGGACTTGAAGCCGGAGACATCCTTGCCCAAGGTGACGCCGGAGCCAACCTCCGCGACTTCACTCACCCGCTTGATTGGCCAGTGTGCGGGACGCTTACTGCTCCTTTGTCCACCCAAGCCGTGTTCGAGTAAATCATGCAACAGTGAGTGATCGAGGATTCGCGCCCGTTCCACCACCTCCCGCGTCCGCTCAATCGCCATGTCCACGGCATCGAGAATGCAGGCGATGGCGGCTTGTTCGTGGGGTGGGGGTAATGCGATTGGAATTGATGCAATCGCCCGTGAATTCAAGCCGAAACGGGTCAGGCCGGTTGCGGTTCGTAAGAAGTGCCGCTTTGCATTATCGCTTTGTAGGTGATAAGAAAGAAATCTTGAGTCAACTCCATTATTAGGACGAATCAGAGCAAGGTGATAACCACAAATCGTGTTAGCTAGATCATCTACAACCACAGCAGGAATGCCTATATCGTCCGGTGTTTCTGAATCCTTGGTTATAAGAATGTCTCCCTTATTGAGTTGAAATCGTTCAATCTCGCTGGGTTTAGCACTTCCAGTCGCAAACTGCATTGCTCGCGTAATGCGTCTGTTTCGATATACATCAAGGTAGTTACAAAGATTAACTTGTTGCTCTCCGGGAACAATGTGTTTATCTACACCGCTCGAAGAAATGGCCGCAATATCTCCAAGAGTAACCGGAGTCCACTGGTTACACATCGAAGCCAGCCTTACGTAATAAGCTTGAAAGTTCGGATTCAGCCAAAGTCATATCTGATTCGGCTTTTCGGAGCGCCCTCAGCGCCTCCTTCACCTCCACCCGTGGCTCCGGCTCAAACGTATCCACATAGCGCGGGATGTTGAGATTGAATTCGTTTTCCGCGATTTCATCCAGACCCACCACCCGCGCATGTTTCAGCAACTCATCGGGATCGCCGTACAGCGCCCCCAGCTCGCTGCCGACCTGATCCACATCGCGCCGGTCGTCTTCGGCGCGGCGGCGGGTCTCGGCGATGCGCTCGTCCCGCTCGGCGACCTTGGCGGCGGGCTTGGCGCGCTGGCTTTCCAGCTTGCGCAACGCCGTTTCGGCCTTGGCTTTCTCGGTCTGCGTCCGCAACCGCGCCAGCCCGGCCCGCGCTTCGGCAATCGTGGTGTCGAGTTGGGCCAGGCGTTCGGCGTAGCCGGCGTATTCCGCCTCCAGCCGTTCGATTTCCTCCTGTTCGCGCTGGTTGATCTGCTCGCGGATGCGCTGGCTGTGCCGGGCGACCAGTTCGGGCACTTTCGCGGCGTCGCCATAAGCGTGAACATGCACCAGCATCCGCATCACATCCTGCGGGCGCAGTTCGTTCTGATTGGACAGTTCGCGGTAATGGCGGGCGGCGTAAACCAGCAAGACCTGATTATGCCGCTCCGGTGGCCGCTGCTTGCGCAGGATCAGCAGGCAGGCCGGCACGCCCGCGCCGTAGAACACGTTCAGCGGCAGCGAGATGACGGCGTCGATCAACCGCGCTTCCAGCAACGCCTGACGGATCAAATGCTCGTCGTCGGCCTTACGGCGCTTGATGATCGGGTTGCCGTTGTCGTCGAACTCGCCGGTTTCCTCTTCCACCTCCGGCTGTCCGCGAAACAACACCCCTTGCGGGCAGACGATGCCGGCGCGGCCGTTGGCGGCGAGCGAAGCGATGATGTGGAGGATGAAGGCGTAATCGCCATAACCGGCGGGCGGCGCCCGGAACGCGGTCCCGCGCCCGAACCGCCCGAACGGGTCCTTGTAGCCCTCCTTACTGAAGACCTCCTTCTTGAGCTTGTCTTTTTTCTTCTTGTCGTCCGTCTGCTGTTCCGGCTTCAGCCACCAAAATTCATCCGAGAACGGGAAATTCGCCAGCACCAGCGAAAATGGGCGCACCTTGCCGGCTGGCGTCTTGAACGCTGGATCGGTGATCGTGCTGGCCCCCGCCGCGATGGTCGCCTCCAGTCCGTGCAACACTGAGTTGATCTTGCCGATAGCGGCGTTGCCCCAATTCATTTCCTGGGCGAAGTACTGGGCCGACGTGGCGTGATGGCCCTGCTCGCGTAGATAATCGGCGGAATGTACCAGCATCCCGCCGCTGCCGGCGGTTGGATCATAGATCGTGTCGCCGGGACGCGGTTCGAGGATGCGAACCAGGGTATCCACCACTTCGGGCGGGGTAAAGAACTCGCCTGCTTTCGCCCCGGCATCGTCGGCGAACTGCTTGATCAGGTATTCATAGGCGCGGCCCAGAATATCGGGCGGCACGCTGCGGTTGGACAGGTCATGCTCGTCGAAATGCTGGATCAGCGCGTGCACCACCTCGTTGGGGATGAGCTTCTTGCCGCTGGCGTCGGGCGCGGGCTGGTTCCAATCCACGGTGAACACGCCCCGGAGTTCCTCGTTGGCGTTGGCGACGGCCCGCATGGCTTCCGTCAGCTTCTGCCCGATATTCCCGGAAACCGCCAGCACGTCGCCCCAGCGACTGCCGTCGGGGATGTTGAAACGGTGTTCGCCGCGCGCCCGAAAGATGGCTTTCTGCGCCTCGGTGAACGCGCGGCCCTGCTGCTGTTCCAGCACGGCAATGGCCTCATCCGCCTCGTTCTCCCACTGATCGCACAGACGCTTGTAGAACATCAGCGACAGGATGTAGTTCTTGTAATCCTGGCCGGCGGTCTTGCCGCGCAGGATGTTGGCCGCGCCCCACAGGTGGGCCTCCAATTGTTGCTGGGTCAGTCGCATAGGGGGTTTATTTGTCCATCAGGCTGGGAGCTGTTTCAACTTTTTATCACCGTGGTCATTCTAGCGCGTTTCAACACGACCACTGCGCTGGAGATCCGCGAAACCGCTTGAGGATGGCGCGTCATGGGCTGGCCATGCGCTAAACTGAACGGCAAATCGTGCGGGAGAACGTCGATTTACAGGCCAGTTTGATCTATCTCGAAGCGCATCACACCAAGACCCGCCAGTGGCGAGCGGTGCCCCTGAATCAGGAAGCCCGAGCCGCGCTGCTCAATTGCGCCCGTTTTCGGGCGGAGTTCTGCCCCGGTACGTCATGGGTGTTTTGCGGCAAGAAGGGTCAACGGATTGGCAATGTGCGCCGCGCTTTTGAAACTGCCTGTCGGCACATCGGCCTGAAGGATTTTCGTATCCGCGACTTGCGCCATGCCTGCGCGGCGTGGCTCGTCAGCGCCGGTGTGGCGTTGGCGGAAGTCCGGGATCTGCTAGGCCATGCCAGCATCACCATGACCGAACGCTATGCCCACCTGGCGCCGGAGAATGTGCGGGCGGCTGTGGCGGGCCAGGAACGAAAAACCGCGTAACTGCTTGATTTGATGGTGGCTACGGGTGGACTTGAACCACCGACACCGGCATTATGAGTGCCGTGCTCTAACCAACTGAGCTACGTAGCCATTGCATGAGGAGGGGCATTAAAGAGACGCTTAAGAACCGCTGATTATTCAGATTTATCGATAGTCTGTCAATAGATCAGCGACGCGCCGGGATGAACGATTTCAAACACCTCAATGACCTGCAAGTTAATTTCGATGGGTAACGAGGCCAGTGACTCCGGTTTCAGCTCCAGCATATTCGCCAGCGATACCGTGCTTTCGGATAAACCCTTCGGATCAACGTTAGCGTTAGGTTGCAAGCTGTCAGCAACATAGCCTGCAGCATGGACGATCACCGCTTCCAGCCAATAACTGGGTGCGCTCGCCGGTTCCAGATGATGAGCAACCGCCATCCACAACCGTTCGGGAAACCGCCAAATCTTGAGCAATGCAGCGCTTACCTCAGCGTAGGTAAACCCAAAAACTTGGTGCTCGGCGGCCACGGTGTTTAACCCCTCCCGTTCAACGAGCTGCAAGACTTTACGATACTGATTCGCACACTGGGTGTAGAAGATCAGCTTGCCAATGCCGTGCAACAGGCCTGCAAGAAACAGCCGCTCACCCTCAGGTAAATGGCAACGCCGGGCCAGTTCCCGGGCGGCGATGCCGCAGGCAATGCTGTGAAACCAGAACTGCTCCATATTGATCTGTTCCGGCGGCAGACCCTTGAACAGGTTGACAGCGGAGGTCGCCATCACCAAATCGCGCAACTCCCGCTGACCAATCAGATGAATTGCTTGCGAGACGGTATCTACTGAATTAGGTAGCGCATAGTAGGCGCTGTTGACCAGCCGCAGCAGGCGCGCCGCCAGTGCCGGATCACACAGAATCACTTCGGCCAAATCGGCGGGCCGGGTGTCGGGGCGATCAATCAGTTCGTTGACCCGAAGGGCGACATCCGGCAGGGAGAACAGCGTGCGTGTATCTTGTACCAGAGATTCAGGAGTCATGATGGAACAATCCAGTAGCCAGCGTTGAGGGGTAGTTTAGCAAAACCCCCGATGGTGCGAGTCTCACTTGGCGACTTCCTGACGGGCGCCGGTTGCGGCATTCTCGATTGTTCCCGCCAAAGTCACCAGCACCTGATGAACCAGCCCATCCCGGAACAGCGGGATGTAGGCCGCGTTATACTCGATCCGACCAGGGCGCTCGTCAATTTCCACAGCCGCCACCCGTTTTGCCCGGCCCTCGGGATTGCGTACTGCAATCTCATAAACCGCTTCGTCGCCCGGCAGGCGATAACGCAGGCGGAAACCCGGCCAATCGTCTGGGATGCAGGGGCGCAAGCGCAGAGCGTGACCCTCGACCAGTTCCAGACCGAGAATCGACTCCAGCGTCACCCGCAACAACCAGCCAGCAGAGCCCGTGTATCCACTCCAGCCGCCGCGCCCGACATGTGGCGCAACGCCGTAAATGTCAGCGGCCACCGAGAACGGCTCCAGCCGATACGCCGCCACGGCTTCGGCAGTACGGGTCCGGCTAACCGGGCTCAGCATTTCCAACAGCCGGGCGGCCTGATCGCGCCGACCCAGCTCTGCTAAGGCCCGCACCACCCACAGCGCCGCATGAGTGTACTGACCTCCGTTTTCCCGCACGCCAGCGACATAGCCTTTGATATAACCGGGATCATGCGGGGTCTGCTCAAACGGCGGCGTCAGCAAGCGAATCAGCCCCTCCTCCTCGGAAATCAGTTGCCGTTCGACCGCATCCAGCGCTGATTCCGCCCTGGGCCAGGGTGCGGCTTTGGAGATGACCGCCCAGGCTTGCGCTAGCGCGTCGATCTGGCATTCATCACTGGTGGCGGAACCCAGCACGGCGCCGTCGTCATACCAGGCGCGACGATACCATTCACCGTCCCAGCCGTGGGCATTGAGCGCCGTCGCCAGGTGGCTGCGAAATGCCGCATAACGCCGCGCCCGGTTGTAGTCGCCATGCTGGCCGCAGACGGGAATAAAATCGCCGAGAATGGCATACAGAAAAAAGCCCAGCCAGACGCTCTCGCCACGTCCCTCCCGACCGACCCGGTTCATACCGTCATTCCAGTCGCCAGTTCCCATCAGCGGCAGTCCGTGCAGGCCCTGGGTCAGCGAGCGATCCAGCGCCCGACAGCAGTGTTCGTACAGACTGGCGGCTTCGCTGGAATCCTCCGGCGTCAGGAACGCTTCATCTTCGCCCGGCTCCAGTAATCGCGCTTGGAGAAAGCGCGCCGGTTCGTCGAATACACTCCAGTCGCCAGTCGAACGGCCATAAAATGTCGCCAGATACGGCAACCACAACAGATCATCGCTGAACCGGGTGCGGATACCGCAGCCCATGGGTTGGGGATGCCACCAATGCAGCACATCGCCCTCGACGAATTGCTGGGCAGCGTGCAGCAGCAGTTGCCGCCGAGTCCACTCCGGATCGTAGTAGACCAGCGCGGCGGCGTCCTGTAACTGGTCGCGGAAGCCAAAGGCTCCCCCCGACTGGTAGAAGGCGGAGCGCCCCCACAGTCGGCAACCCAGCGTTTGATAAGCCGCCCAGCCATTGATCATCAAATCCAGCGCCGGGGCTGGGGTTTGCACCTGCACCGCTGCGAGTTGGTGTCGCCAGAACTGCTGTACCTCAGCCAACGCATCCGTTATTGCTCCGGCCGTACTGTAATGGCTGATGAGTCGGCGGGCGCCATCCCGATCATCCGCTTCGCCGATGAGAAAGGCGCGTTCAATCGTGGCGCCCGGCTCCAGCCGCAGAGTGACTTGCAACGCGAAGCAGGGATCGGGACTGGCGCCTGATCGACCGTCCAGCGCTTTGTCGCGGGTCAATGCAGCGGGGCGAGCTGGATTGCCATACAGGCCGATGAAGGCTGCCCGGTCGCCGCTGATATAGATGGGGATACTGTCGGTAGGGGCTGCCGCCGCAAAGGCGATCCGCCCACTGAAGGCGCGGTTGCGGTTTTCGGCCAGCAGTGCGCCCGTCGCTCCATCTTGCTCGATCACCAATGCCATGGCGTCATCACCCGGCGTAACGCCCAGCATCAATCGGGCGTAGCTGAACAACGACAGCCGTCGCGGTTGATGATGCACATTGCGCAAGCGAATTAAGGCAATTTTGACCGGTTCATCACGCGCCGCGAACCATCTGACTTCCTGTTCCAGTCCCTGGCTCACCTGGCGATAGCGGCTGTAGCCGAAACCGTGGCGGACCTCGTAGACCACGGGTTGCGGAATGGGTCCTGGAGTCAGCGACCAGAAAGCGCCTTGATCTTCATCGCGGAGGTAGAGCGCCTCGCCATGCGGATCAAGAACCGGATCGTTATACCAGGGAGTCAAACGATTTTCGCGGCTGTTCTGGCTCCAGGTGTAGCCGGCGCCGGTTTCGCTGGCGAGAAAGCCAAACCGGGGATTAGCGATGACGTTGACCCAGGGCTGTGGGGGCAGACGCAAGCGGCCGTTAGCGTCCGGTTCGAGGCGCATCACATATTCGCTGCCGTCGGCGCTGAAACCGCCGTAGCCGTTCCAGAATAGGAGAGGTTCTTGTTCAGTTTCTTTGACCTCCGCCGAGGTCATTTTCACCTTTGACCTCGTTCCTGCGGGTGGGAACGAGAGGGGAACACTGACGACCTGGGCCTGCTCGCCGGTGGTTGCCGCGAACGCTGCATTGACGCTTTTCGCTGAGCCATAGCGCGCCACCAACGCCAAAGCGGCTTCCCGCTCCGGGGCTGCGCCCAGCAGAAAGGTGACCTGCGCCTCGCCGCCAACCGCCAGCTCTACAGTCTGCCGCAGGCTGACGATGGGATCGAGTACGTTACCGACCGTACCCGATAGAGGCGCTGCCTTGGCTAGCGCCTGGGGTTCGGCCAGTGAGTAACCCCGACCGATGAAGCGGGCGCGGTCCGTTTCATACAGCGCTTCACCAGTACCGGCCAGCGCATGAACCAGCCAACAAGCCGGCTCCTCTGGCGCACGCGGTCGCCGTCGGGCCAGCAACGCTCCTGATGCCGCGACCCATTCGGTTTGCACGAATAGCTTAGAGAAGGCGGGATGCGCGGCGTCGGCAGCCCAGGCGTTCAGGACCACTTCGGCGTAGCTGGTCAGCTCAATGCGCCGGGGCCGCTGACTGCGGTTGCGTAATGTGACCCGCCGCAACTCCAGATCAGCGTCCGGGGCGATAACCACTTCCAATCGGGCTTCGATGCCATCGTCCAATCGAAGCAGCTCAACCCGGTTGGGGGCGAACCGGGGTTCATACCGCTCTGCGACTTTCAGCGCCGGTTGCTGCCCCAGCGACCAGAATGCGCTGTTGTCAAGGTCTCGCAAATAAAGGAAATATCCCTCGCCCAGCTCAACCGGATCGGCGTTCCAGCGGGTCAGCGCCAACCCATTCCATGCTGAATAGCCGGCGCCCGTCGCAGTGAGGAAGGTCGCGTAACGGTCACGGACCAGCACATGACCCCTAACGGCTTGGGCGTGCTTTATCAGGTCGGCGTGCATGAACAGTCCTCCAGCAGGTGAAGTTTCTTTAAAATCTTTACTATCAGTGTAACTTTATCCCGCTGAAATGTGGCAACTTAAAGGCAGCAAGGACATCAATAACGCAACTCCACCTCCGCCGGGAACGAGTGGTTGAGCGTGATGGTCTTCGCGGTCAGGAGGCGTGCGGGTTGGCCGTTAATCACCGCTTCACGAATGGGCCGATCCAGCGGGGAATGCAGGACGATACCGCCTGCGGGTACAGCGACGTCGCCGGACAGGTGGACACGCAACCGATCCGGCCCATCCATCGCCATCCGGTAGTTCAGGGTTCCGTGCCAGGTCGGCATTCGCTTGATCGCGACGCCTTCGGCACGCTCCATCCAGGCTGCAGGAATGCCAGCGCCAATCACCAGCGCCTGATCAGTTTCGTTCTCATAGACGAACAGACTCCGTACTGCCCGAATAAAGTCAGAGCCGACCCAGGTGTGCGGCATGTCGCCGATAAACCGTGGATTGCGCGGCTTACGCCAAACCACTTCCGCCCAGTGGTTCCAGGCGGATGGCCGTTGCCCTTCCAGGAAGAACGTCATTGCCTCCAACGCTTCGTCGCGGCGACCTAACCGGATCAGCGTGCCAACGGAACGCCATTCATAAGGGGTATAGGCATCCCAGATGGACTCGGTCCGGCGCTGGCGGAAAAAGTCCAGGTAACGCTCGAAGGTGCGATGCAGCGCTGGTTGCGGCAGTTGGCCCAATTCACCACCGGGATCCAGCGCCACCGTGGTCGAAGTCGGGTCGAAGTCACCCAGTTCGACGGCTCCGGGAATAAAGTCAATGTGGTGTTGCTTTAGAGTTTCTGTAATTGAAGCATACAGATTCTGGCGGAAGGTATCGCGCAGGGTAGCGATGCGCTCGGCGTCCGTGGTCTCGCCGAGAATGACAGCCATGGTGGCGGCGTCCTTCAGGCCGCGCAGGACAAAGAAATTATCCCAGTAAGAATGGCGCGGCTGACTGGCGTAGCCTTCATGGCTGATCGATTCCGGGACCAGGCCGTGATAGGCTCGATAGTTCGGATCGTCGCGATATTTGCCGGTGGAGCGTTGTTCGCGCAGCGCGTCAATATAACTGACGGCTTTGAGGACATAGGGCCACATCTCGCGCAGAAAGCCGACATCGCGAGTGTAGCGGTAATACTCCATCGCGGCATAGATGAGCTGGCCATGGCTGTCATGCTCCGCCGTAGGGTCGGCGCCGCGCCCGTCCACACAGCAGGGCACCTTGCCATCCGAGAATTGGAAGGGTGCGTACCATTGCAGGAATTGCCGCGCTTCCTCGGTGTAGCCCATGCTAAGAAGAGCCGATGAGGTCAGTGCGCCATCGCGAATCCAGGAACGGGCATAGGCGCGGGAGCCGGGTTGAATGGCCGGGCCGTTGCGGTTGATCAGGATGTACGCCAGGTTGCTTTTGATGCTGTTAGCCAGCCGTTGCGCGTCAGGCGGCAGCTCCAGACCGACCCGATCCAGCCGCGCCGCCCAGTCACGACGGGTTTGCTCCAGTAACCGGTTAACCTGGGCGGCGGCGTCCACATCGGGCAGGATCGGCGCATCAGCGTCGGCGGCGTGAAAGGGAATGCGCAGATAGACCTCGCGGGCTTCGCCAGGGCGTAAATCCCAGCCATACTCCAACACCCCGGCGGCGTAACCGAAGGGATCATGGTCTACCCGATCCCGTTCCGGTAACCGGCCCTTGACCAGCTCATCGGTGATCGCGCCCTGATCGAAAGTCGCCGCCCGGAAGCGATCGGGAGTGGTCAGCACCGCAATCCGCTTGCCGGCAGGTTCGACGTGAATACGCCGTTCGGCGTAATTTATTTGACGGATCGGCGACACGCCCGTGGCGCTGTTCAGCCCCTGCCAGGGCGGGCTAACCTGGAAGGGCCGCACGGCGAGAAGCAGGGTAACGTGGCGCGTTTCCGTACTCAGATTTTCGACCCGGTAACGGGCGTACAGCGCGGATTCGCCCGGCTTGCCGGCGGCGAACGCCGTCACGGCGAACCAGAAATGTTCCTGTTCCCAGCGCACGGTTGGAATCGGCAGCGAGCCATCGGCCAAGTCCTGCGCTGGTTCAACATCGGCCCAGGTGATCAGCCGACCATTTGTAAACAGGAACGGCTCCAGACTGAACCCGCCTTTAGCAACTTCCAACGCGCCGTCTTCGTTGAGCAGGGCTTCCTGGCTGTCGCCAGGAACGCCCACCACGGTCCAATAGCTCTGTTCACCCTGAAAATAACGGGGATACAGGCCGCGTCGGGCGTCGCGGGCAATGGCTTCAAAGAATTGGTTAGGCGAGGCGGAGAATTCATGGGATTGAATAGCGATGTAGCGAATGGCGTAACCACGCCCCCGGCTGCTGCGCTCCAGGTTGAGCCGCAGGTAGCGCGATTCCGCATCGCGCAGGTAGAGGTAGTCGCGTTGGCCGTTGCCGCCGCTGACTGTGTAAAGCGTCCGCCACTGTTCGCCGTCCTCGGATGCTTGTACCTGATAATCAATGGCGTAATCGGCGGCGTCCCAGTCGATGATCAGTCCGCCGTATTCGCGAGGCCGGCGAAAGTCCAGTAATAACCATTGATTTTCCGCCAACTCGCCGCTGCGCCAAGAGGCATCGAGATCGGTATTAAGCGCAGCGGCTGGCGGATGGCCATTGACCTCAGTCGAGGCGGTCGCCAAGGGACTGAAGGTCTGCGTTTCCAGCGGTTCGCGTTCCTCCATGCTCAACTCGTCGATCCAGACCGAACCTTTGCCCAGCACATTGGCCGACAAGGCGAATTCAATTTCGGTCATTTGTTCCATGGCTCCGCCCGATCCCCAAGCCAGTTGGAGATGCCGTTTTTTAACTGCGACCGGCTGCCAGTCGGCGGGCAATTCCTGGTCACGCTGCTTGGACCACCAAACGTTCTGGAGGGAATCGACCACTTTAAATTCAATGTCGCTGCGCGGCGCCTGGCCCCGGATCGCGTAGCGGAACACGAAATTTTCCGGCAGGCGCATCCGGAAAGTTTTGCGGGCAATGACAAAGCTGGCCCCTTCCTGAAACTCGAAATCCAGCCGCATGGCCCGACGGCCGTCACGACCAATATCTTGGGCGATTTCCAGCCGGGCGCCCGGCGCGGTGACGGCGCTCCAGCCACTGAGATTCTCAAAATCATCGAGCAGGATGATCTTGCGGGGGGCGCTGGGTGTTGCGGGCGACGCCGCCGGCAGGGTAACAGGAAGCATGAGCAGGATAACCGTGAAAAGAAGGGAGAAAGGATGAGCAAAGGTCATAAAAGGCTCGGCAAGGTAGACGGTTTAGAGATTGTTGTCCGGCTGAGAATAGCGTCAAAGCCATCCTTGAAATTGTCAATGAGTGACAAGATAGTCACTGTTTAGCCCTTCATCCCGCCGAGCATGATCCCGGCGATGTAGTATTTCTGCAACGCTACGAACAGCAGCATGACCGGCAATACGGTCAGCACTGAACCGGCCATCATCAGTTCCGTATCCTGCACATGCTCACCCAGCAAATTCGCCAGCGCGACGGGCAGGGTGTACAGCGAACTGTCCGTCAAGACAATCAAGGGCCACATAAAGTCATTCCATGCGCCCATGAAAGTGAAAATCGCCAGCGTGACCAGAATCGGTCGGCACAGCGGCAGCACCAGCGACCAGTAAATGCGGAACTCGCCAGCGCCATCCATCCGCGCTGCGTCGATCAGGCTGTCGGGAATCGCCAGCAAGTATTGCCGGATCAGAAAGATACCGAAAATGCTGGCCATACCGGGAATAATCACCCCCCAGTAAGTATTGATCAGGCCAAATTGCTTGAGTAGCAGGAACAGCGGCAGCATCGCCACCTGAGCGGGAATCACCAGCGCCGTCAGCAGACTCTGAAAAAGGGGGTCGCGGCCCCGGAAGCGGAACTTGGCGAAGGCATAACCCGCCATTGAGTTGATGAACAGTGAAATCACCGTCACCGCGCTGGCCAGCAACGCACTGTTGAACAGATAGCGGGCAAGGTCGAGCCGGGTGAACAGTGCGGCGTAGTGCTCAAACGTGATGGTACTGGGCCACAGGCGCGGCGGAATGCTGTTCGCTTCGCCGGACGGCATGAGCGACGCTGCAATCATCCACCACAGCGGCGTCATCGCCAGCAATAAACCCAGGATCAGCAGGCTATACAGCAGCAGAGCGGGCAGGAACGAATGGGCAAGAGCGCTGGCAAAGCGGCGGGCGCGTTCCGGTTCAGGCATTCGTTAGTCTCCTGCTTCCTAACAGTGTGCAGGCTGGGCAAAAATGCAGTGTTACCCGCCGGTTTTCAATTCTGCCGATCCCGCCCGATGATCCGGTTCATGGCGATGCGCTCCGTCGCAATTTCAGTTGCAGCAGCGTCCCGGCCAGAATCAGCGCGAACAGCACAAACGCCGCCGCTGAAGCATAGCCAATGTTCCACCAGCGGAAGCCTTCCTCATACATCAGCAGCACGATGCTGAGCGTGCGATGGGTGGGGCCGCCCTGGGTCATCACATACGGCTCGGCGAACACTTGGAAATAGCCGATCATCGTCATCAGCGCCACAAACAGAAAGGTCGGTCCCAGCATCGGTAGCGTGATATAGCGGAACTGCGCCCAGGCGCCTGCGCCATCAATCCGCGCTGCTTCGTAGAGTTGCGTGGGAATGTTTTGCAAACCGGCAATAAAAATGATCATGTTGAAGCCAAAATTCTTCCACACCGCCATGAGAATGATCGCTGGCATCGCCCAGTCTGGATCGCCCAGCCAGTCGATCGGCTCGACGCCCACCCAACTCAATCCGTAATTCAACATCCCATAGCGGGGATGGTAGAGATAGCGCCAAACCACCGCCACCGCCACCAGGGTCGTCACAACGGGCAGAAAGAAAGCGGTGCGGAACAGGCCGGGAAAGCGAACCCGGTGGGAATTCACCAGCAGCGCTGCGCCCAGAGAGACCGCAACGGATAATGGTCCGCCGACGATCACGAAATAGAAGGTATTGCCCAGCGCCGTCCAAAACAGCGGACTCTGTAGTAATTGCAGATAATTATTAAAACCGATGAAACGTAACCGGTCGAGATCGCCCAGCGCGTAAATATCGAAATCAGTAAAACTCAGCAGCAACGCCGCCAGCACCGGCAGGAAGAAGAAGACGGCAATCAATAACAATGCCGGACTGAGAAAGACCCAAGCGCTGAAAGTCGTGTGACGTTCCGTACCGGTCACGGCATCGACTCCCGCGCCAGCAACCACCGTCGCTTTTCCAGAATGCGATCCACATCCCGGTCCAGCGCCGCCAGTGCCTCATCCACGCTCAACTGCTGGCGCACCGCTAATTCTGCGTAATGGGCAATGCGGCTGGCGATGCGCTCCCATTCGGGAATCGGTGGCGTCGGCTGCACCTGCTGCAACTGTTGGCGGAATGCCTGCGCATGGCGGTTGCTGGCCAGCGCTGAATCATTCCAGGCGGACTGACGGGCTGGCAGGTCGCCGGTCAGTTGGTAAAACTGCGCTTGCTGCTCCGGTTGGGCGAGATACTCCAGCAACTTCCAGGCGGCCTCCTGGCGCGGCGAAGTTCGGCTGAGCGCCAGGCTGGCCCCGCCCGCCAGCGATACGCCAATCCTCCCCTTCTCTTGCCGGTGAAACGAGGAATCCGCCAATCCTGGCAATGGCGCGGTCATCCAGTGCGGTTGCAGCGCCGCCGGCAACCGCCGCCCGAACTCGCCAATGTTCCACGGCCCGCTGATATAGACGGCGAAATAACCGCTGGCGAATTCCTGATAGAGATTAGCGATCTGGGTATTGCCCACCGGCGGCGCCAGTTCCTGTTCAAACAAACTCAAATAAAACAGGAACGCTTCACGGAAGCGGGGATGCTGAAAATCGCCGTACTGATGTCGGTCGCGCAGCAGCGTTGCGCCGCGTTGCAGGGCGAGAATGACCGGCAACTGCCATTCATTGATCGGCAGTAAAATGGCGTAACGTTCCGCGCCATCCAGTGTTTTAAGTCGGGCCATCGCCTGCAGCCAGTCATCCCAAGTCGCGGGCGGTTCGGTAAAGCCGACCGCCGCCAGCAAATCGCTACGGTAGAAGAACAGCCGGGTATCGACATACCAGGGCAAGGCCCAAGTCTGACCCTCCAGCCGGTTCGTCGCGAAAATACCGGGGAAATAATCAGTGAGCGCGGCGGCTGGCCAGCCTTTCAGCCGCTCATCCAATGGCGCAACCGCTCGCAACGCAACGAATTCGGGAATCCACGTATTACCCAACTGGAACACATCGGGCATGGCGTCGCCAGCGTAAGCCGTCAGCAGCTTTTCATGCGCTGCGCTCCAAGGAATTTGCTGCGCCCGCACCCGAATGCCAGGGTAGCGACGCTCAAACTCCGGCAACAATGCCTGCACTTGTTCGCCCTCCTGGCCCATCGCCCAGAATTCCACCACTACGGGCCGGTCAGCAGCGGAATCACAGCCTGCCAGCCACACGGCGATAAAGATGATCGAAAGTAGTCGGGGTAGAGAAAGCATCATGATAGTGTAGCGGTAATTCATCCGTCCCTTGAATTTTGTCCAGGTTATCCCCATAGGATAATGTTGAGATTTCCAACCGCTTCGTCAGCCTGTGAGGTGTCCCATGCCCATTTATGAATACCGTTGCCAGTCCTGTAACCACGACCTGGAAGTGATGCAAAAGCTCAGTGATCCTGAACTGAGCGACTGCCCAGCTTGTGGCCAGCCGCAGCTAAAAAAACTGATTTCAGCGGTTGGCTTCCGCCTGAAAGGCAGCGGCTGGTATGAAACCGACTTCAAGAAAGGCAACCAGAAAAACGTCGCCAAGGACGATGCGTCGGCCAAAGACAGCTCGCCGGCCAGCGCCTGTGATGGAGCCGGAGGGTGCGCCGCCTGTCCGGCGCCCGCAGCGGCGTGACGCCATGGCGAGCCGTCATCCGTTGACCTTCAACCTTTAGTCGTTAACCTTGTAGCCTTCATCCCTGCATCACGGAACCCAGACGCCATGCGCAGCCACTATTGCGGCCAAGTCACCGACGCTTTTTTGGATCAAGAAGTCACTCTCTGTGGTTGGGCGCATCGCCGCCGGGATCACGGCGGGGTGATTTTCATCGACCTGCGCGACCGTGAAGGTTTGGTGCAAGTTGTGATCGATCCTGACACCCCGGAGGCTTTTGCCAACGCCGAACGAGTGCGCAACGAATATGTGCTGCGCGTGATCGGGCGGGTGCGCCGTCGCCCGGAGGGTACGGAAAATCCCCATCTGCCTACCGGCGCGATTGAAGTTTTAGCGCGTGAAGTGGAGATTCTCAACCGTTCCGAACCGTTGCCGTTCCAACTGGATGATAACGATACCTCGGAAGAAGTGCGGCTGCGCTATCGCTATCTCGACCTGCGCCGGCCGGTGATGCAAGACCGCCTGCGGCTGCGCACCCGCGTGATCAGCACGTTGCGCCGCTTCCTGGAGCAACAGGGTTTCCTGGACATCGAAACGCCGATGCTGACCAAGGCCACCCCGGAAGGCGCCCGCGATTATCTGGTGCCGAGCCGCACGCATCCCGGCAGCTTTTTCGCGCTGCCACAATCGCCGCAGTTGTTCAAGCAATTGCTGATGATGGCGGGCATGGATCGCTATTATCAGGTGGTGCGCTGTTTCCGCGATGAGGACTTGCGCGCTGACCGCCAGCCGGAATTCACCCAGCTCGACATCGAAACCTCGTTCATGGATGAGCAGGCGATCACCGACGTGATGGAAACGATGATCCGCCAGTTGTTCAAGGAAGTGCTGGAGGTTGATCTGCCGGACCCGTTCCCTCGGATGCCTTACGGCACAGCGATGCAGCGCTACGGGTCGGACAAACCAGATTTGCGCATCCCGTTGGAACTGACCGAACTGTCGGATTTGATGGCGAGCGTGGAATTCAAGGTTTTCGCCAGCGCCGCCAATGATCCCAACGGTCGGGTTGCAGCGCTGCGCGTGCCGGATGGCGGCAAACTGACCCGCCGCGAAATTGATCTGTACACCGAATTCGTCGGTCGTTACGGTGCAAAGGGGCTGGCCTATATCAAGGTCAACGATGTCGCCGTCGGGCGCGACGGGCTGCAAGCGCCGATTGTGAAATTCCTGCCAGACGAAACGCTGGCGAAAATTCTGACCCGCACCGGGGCGGAGAATGGCGATCTAATCTTCTTCGGCGCAGATTCCGCCAAGGTGGTTAACGACGCTCTGGGGGCGTTGCGGCTGAAGGTGGGCCACGATCTGGGCTTGGTCAAGGGTGACTGGGCGCCACTGTGGGTGGTCAATTTTCCGATGTTTGAATGGGATGAGCAGAGCCAGCGTTGGAACGCTCTGCATCATCCCTTCACCGCGCCGCGCCGCGACGATCCGGCCGAGATGTGCGCTAATCCAGGTCATTGCTTATCACGGGCCTACGATATGGTGCTGAACGGCAGTGAAATTGGCGGGGGTTCGGTGCGTATCCATCGCCAGGAAATGCAAAGCGCCGTGTTCGACCTGCTCGGTATCAGTCCCGAAGAGGCGCGGGCCAAATTTGGCTTCCTGCTGGACGCGCTCAAGTTCGGTTGTCCTCCGCACGGCGGCTTGGCTTTTGGCCTGGATCGGTTGGTGATGTTGATGGTGGGGGCTAGCTCCATCCGCGACGTAATGGCCTTCCCCAAGACCCAGAGCGCCGCCTGTCTGATGACCCAAGCGCCAGCGCCGGTCACGGAACTGCAATTACGCGACTTGAATATCCGCTTGCGGCGCACCCCCTAGCATTGAGCAAACTACCCTCGCCTCCGACCCCTTTCCCGCTGGCGGGCGAGGGGCAGGCATTCCGCGATAAGCGCCCGGAGTCGGTATTGGTCGTGGTCTATACCGCCACCGATGAAGTGCTGGTGTTGCGTCGCCGCCAACCGCCCGATTTCTGGCAGTCTGTGACCGGCAGCCTGCACTGGGATGAAGCCGACCCACTGGACGCGGCGCGGCGGGAGTTGTTCGAGGAAACCGGTTTGGACGAAGGACTCGACATCGTAGATTGTGGCGTCGTCAACCGCTTCCCGATCCTGCCGGCCTGGCGGCATCGTTACGCGCCGGAAGTTGTCGAGAATATTGAGCATGTGTTTCGGGTTCAGTTGCCGGAGCCTCGGTCAGTGACGCTCAGTCTCTCCGAACACAGCGAGTATGTATGGCTGCCTCGGTCTGTTGCCGCCATGCGCATGACTTCTTGGACCAACCAGGCCGCTGTTCTAGCGCTGCCCAAACCGATACTTTAAGCGCAGAAAGTTCCTCATCATGGCTGTTTATGCGATAGGCGATATTCAAGGCTGCTACGATCCGTTGCAACGCTTGCTGGATCGATTGCGCTTCGATCCTGCCGCCGACACGCTCTGGCTTGTTGGCGATTTAGTGAATCGTGGACCGCATTCGGTGGAGGTGTTGCGGTTGTTGCACAGCCTCAGCAAGCAGGTGGTAGCGGTGCTGGGTAACCACGATCTGACCCTATTGGCCGTCGCTGCGGGCCAAGTCAAGCCCAAACGTAAGGACACGTTCCATACGATTCTCGAAGCGCCCGATAGCAGCGAACTGTTGGGCTGGTTGCGCCATCGCCCCGTGCTGCATCATGATGCAGAACTCGGCTTCACCATGGTTCACGCCGGCCTGCCGCCGCCCTGGGATTTGTCCCTAGCGCAATGTTGTGCGGCGGAGCTGGAAGCGACCTTGCGCAGTACGGGTTGGATGAAGTTCATGGGGCAAATGTTCGGCAGTGAACCGCGCTGCTGGCGGAAAAATCTGACCGGTGACGACCGACTACGCTTCACCGTCAACGCCCTGACCCGAATGCGCTTTTGCACGACGGACGGCGCATTGTCCTTTGCTGAAAAGGGCGCGCCCGGCAGCCAGGAATCCGGTTTGCTCCCCTGGTTTGCCGCGCCGCGCCGCCGTAACGCTGATCTCAATATCGTCTTCGGTCACTGGGCGGCGTTAGGCTACTACCGCGCCCCCGGCATTTACGCTCTCGACAGCGGCTGCGTTTGGGGCCATCGACTGACCGCCATTCGGCTGGATGAACCGGGCGCGCCAGCCGTCAGCGTCCCAGCGGCAGTCGCGCTATCGTCATGACTGCATGACTGCTCCGCTGACGCTCATAGCTGCCCTGGCCCATAACCGGGTGATTGGTCGAGATAATCGCCTGCCTTGGCGGTTGCCGGCGGATTTAAGGTTCTTCAAGCAGACTACGATGGGTAAGCCGTTGCTGATGGGGCGCCGCACTTGGGAGTCCATCGGCCGCCCGCTGCCTGGCCGACGCATGATCGTATTGACCGGCCAACCCGATTATTCCGCGCCCGGCGGTACGGTAGCGCGTTCGCTGGATGAGGCGTTACTGCTGGCTGGATCGGTCCCGGAAATGATGGTGATCGGCGGCGCTACGCTTTACGCACAAACGCTGCCACTGGCGACCCGACTGTATCTGACCGTGGTTGAAGCCGATATTCCCGGTGATGTCTGGTTTCCTGAATGGAGACCACTGGACTGGCGGCTTGCATGGGAAGAGGCGCATCCCGCTGACGTCGATCATATCTGGCCGTACCGTTTTCAGCGATGGGAACGGAAGACTAATGCCAAGGTCACCTGTTGAGCTGGAAAGAGACTGTTTCTGAATTTGTCCATCCACAAGGCAGTGTTGCTCCGACGTTCGGAGGGCATTTTGCCTGTGGGGTTGAGGAAAGTGGCCGGCAAGAGTGGCGAGCGCTCCGGCTCAACCGGGAGTGGGAAACCTATTTGGCAAAGGGCCGAATAGGAAGCCGCAGGAACCGATCAGGCCACCGTCGCATCACTTTGAATCACACCCCTGGACGGGAATAGGTTTGACCTCTGTCGGGTGCTCGGCTAGAATTTCTGGTCTTGCCTCAACCGCTCATTCAAGATCATAGGAAATTGGAACTCACATGTACGCTGTCATCAAAACCGGGGGCAAACAATACCGGGTTGCTGAGGGGCAAACCCTCAAGGTCGAAAAGCTCGAAATCGAGGAAGGTGCCTCCGTAGAATTCGATACGGTGCTGATGATCGCCGACGGCGACCGAATCGAAATCGGCGCACCTTATATCGAAGGTGGCCGGGTGACCGCTACCGTCAAATCCCAGGGGCGCGGGCCGAAGATCCGCATCATCAAGTTCCGGCGCCGCAAGCATTACTTCAAAACGCAGGGCCACCGGCAAAGCTATACCGAGTTGCGCATCAACGGTATCGGCAGCCTCGCTGCCCCAATGGCCTTCGCGCCGGCGCTGAATCAGGAGTCATAAGTCATGGCGCATAAAAAAGCCGGCGGCAGTAGCCGCAACGGTCGTGATTCTCAATCCAAGCGCCTCGGCGTCAAGCTGTTTGGTGGCCAGTTGGCGCTGCCCGGCAACATCATCATCCGACAATGCGGCACCAAATATCATCCTGGCCAAAATGTCGGCTGTGGCAAGGACTACACCTTGTTCGCTAAAGCCGAGGGTCATGTGGTGTTTGAGATCAAGGGACCGTTCAATCGCCAGTATGTGAGTGTCCGTCCGGCGAATACCCAACCGGCGGCATGAACGGCAGCCTGGGCCAGTCGAAAGCCCCGTTTGGGGCTTTTCTTTTGCCTACGCTGTGCAAGAGGGCATCATGAAATTCGTCGATGAAGTGATCATCCGGGTCGAGGCTGGCGACGGTGGCGATGGTTGTATCAGCTTCCGGCGGGAAAAATATATCCCTTTTGGCGGCCCCGATGGCGGTGATGGCGGTGATGGCGGTAGTATTTACCTGGTTGCTGATGCTGAACTCAATACCTTGGCCGACTACCGTTTCACCCGCCGGTTTCAGGGCGAATGCGGACAGAAAGGGATGGGCGCCAATTGCACCGGACGCAGTGGCGCCGATCTGGACATCATCGTCCCGGTCGGCGCCACCGCCTGGGACGATGATACCGGCGAACTGATGGGTGACCTCGTCACATCGGGGCAACGGCTGTTGGTCGCGCAGGGCGGCTTTCACGGGCTGGGCAACACTCGCTACAAGAGCAGCACCAATCGCGCCCCGCGCCAGTTTAAGCCGGGAACGCCGGGCGAGGCGCGCAATTTGCGGCTGGAATTGAAAGTGATCGCCGATGTGGGCCTGCTGGGCATGCCCAATGCGGGTAAATCGACCCTGATCCGCGCCGTGTCCGCCGCTCGACCCAAGATCGCTGACTATCCTTTCACTACCCTGCATCCCAATCTGGGCGTGGTGCGGGTTGGGCCGTTAAAAAGCTTCGTGATGGCTGATATTCCAGGATTGATCGAAGGTGCAGCGGATGGAGCGGGCCTGGGTATCCAGTTTTTGCGCCATTTGAGCCGCACCCGACTGTTGCTGCATTTGGTGGATGTTTCGCCCTACAGCGACAGCGGCGATCCGGTGCGGGATGTTGAGGTCATTCTGGGTGAACTCACCCGATACAGCGCCGAATTGGCCAGCCGTGAACGCTGGCTGGTATTGAACAAGCTGGATCTGTTACCCGCCGAGCAACGCATTCCGCGCCTGGCGGAAATGGTCGCCGCCCTGAACTGGACCGGACCGGTCTTCGGCATCGCCGCCATTGAAGGTAAAGGCACGGAGGCGCTGATCCAGGCGATCATGGCGCGGCTGGAGGAGGATCATGTTCAGCAAGAACCGTGAACAACTAGGCGCGGCCCAGCGCTGGGTGGTCAAGATTGGCAGCGCCATGATCACCAATGAAGGGCGGGGGCTGGACAATTTCTCTATTGACGCCTGGGTGGCGCAAATGGCGGAACTGCATCAGTCCGGTCGGGAGCTGCTGCTCGTCACTTCCGGCGCTGTAGCCGAGGGTATGAAACGGCTGGGTTGGCGGCAGCGACCGACCACCTTGGCCGATTTGCAGGCGGCGGCGGCGGTCGGACAGATGGGCCTGGCGCAGGCTTGGGAATCGGCCTTCGAACGCTACGGCATTCAGACCGCACAGGTTCTGCTGACCCACGAGGACGCTGCGGATCGGCAACGCTACCTCAATATCCGCAACACATTGCGTACCTTGCTGCGGCTGCGGGTGGTGCCGGTCATCAATGAAAACGACACGGTGGCCTTCGAGGAAATCCGCTTTGGCGATAACGATACGCTGGGCGCGCTGGTGGCGAATCTGGTGGAGGCAGAGCTGTACGTGATCCTCACTGACCAGCAGGGACTCTATGATAAAAACCCCCGTGAATTTCCAGATGCCCGGCTGCTCAGTGAAGGTCGGGCCGGCGATGCGACGCTGAACGCCATGGCCGGCGGTGGGGCGGGCGCGTTGGGCAGCGGCGGGATGTTGACCAAACTGCATGCAGCGTCCCGGGCCGCTCGCTCCGGGGCGTTCACCCTGCTAGCCTGGGGTCGGGAGCCTGAAGTATTGCGGCGAGTAGCGGCAGGCGAGGCACTGGGTACTCTGCTGCGACCGAGTCAAAGCCCGGTAGCGGCCCGCAAGCAGTGGCTGGCCGTGCAACTCCAAGTGCGGGGCCGGTTACATCTGGACGCCGGCGCGGTGCGGGCGCTGCGCACGGCGGGTAAAAGTTTGCTACCCGTCGGGGTCACCGCTATTGAGGGCAAATTTGCCCGGGGCGATTTGGCCGTTTGCCTCGATCCGAACGGAGTCGAAGTTGCACGTGGGCTGGTCAACTACGATGCTGAGCAAGCGCTGTTGCTAATCGGCAAGACGACCCACCGCATCGAGGAACTGATAGGACCCATGGATGACCCGGAATTGATTCACCGGGACAATCTAGTAGTGATTTAACAGTCTGGCAGGTAAAAAAGATGGCGCGCCCGGCGGGACTCGAACCCACGACCTTTGGCTTCGGAGGCCAACACTCTATCCATCTGAGCTACGGGCGCTGGAAAAGGCAGGTTAAGAGTACCTGTGATCATGCATTTCCGTCCAGTCCCTTAATGATATTTTTATCTACTGCCCACGTAGCTTCCCGCAAACCTGCATTGGCGTACCAGTTTCAGGCAACGCCAAATAACGTTATCATTAGTGATGTTTAGTTTGACCCAAACCACAAGATAACAAGCCTAACCCAAACCTTCCCACCAACGGCGCCTCCGCCAGGATTTGCGCTCGATCCATGGAACACTGATCGAGTCGGGTCTGTCGCTACGCAGCCGAGGATGTGCAGGTTGAGAATGCGCTCAGTGAGGTGAGAGTGTGAGTTCGCAAGCCGATAAATCTGTTGTCACCACGTCCGTCATCCTGCTCTCGGCATTGGTGCTTCTGGCGACCGTGTTGTTCCTGGTGGCCGCCCTCATTGGCGTCGTCAATAGCGTCGCCCCCGATGATGGTTCACGCAAGCAAGCGGCGGTGATCGACCGCATTCAGCCGGTGGCGCGGGTGTCAACCGCTCTGCCCAAACCGGCAGGCGAGGTGAAGATGACCGGTCAGGAGGTCTACAACAAAGTCTGCGCCGCTTGCCATGCCGCTGGCGTGTTGGGCGCACCCAAGACTGGTGACAAGACGCTCTGGGAACCCCGGTTTGCTCAGGGCCTGGATACGTTGGTCACTCACGCTGTGACCGGTATTCGCGCCATGCCTGCCAAGGGTGGTGATCCGTCGTTGACCGAAACCCATATCAAAGACTCCATTATCTATATGTTGGGTGAGTCGGGAATCAAGGTCGAAGCAACCCCAGTAGCAGCAGCTCCAGTCGAAGCTGCGCCTGCTCCAGCGCAAACGGCTCCTGAAACTGCTGCGCCTGCTCCAGCGCAATAAACCTTGATCCTCGCCCCCAACGCCTCTCCCGTCAGCAGGCTTGGGAAATGAACGGTGATGATCACCGGCCATCCTCCGGGGTGGCCTTTCTTTTTCAGGCCCGTCGTCATGCGCCCTGATCTTCGCTATACCGAATCCCCGCGCCATGAACGCCGCGATGGGGCCAATCTCCGCGCTCTGTTGCCTTATCTCTGGGAATATCGCAGCCGGGTGTTGCTGGCGCTCGGCTGTCTGGTATTGGCCAAGGTGGCGAATATCGGCGTTCCGCTGGTGCTCAAAGAGATCGTCGACCACCTGGACGCCCAGCGTCTGGCGGTCATTGCTCTGCCGACTACGCTATTGCTGGCCTACGGCGCGTTGAAACTGGGCAACGCTCTGTTCAGCGAGCTGCGTGATACGCTATTTGCTCGGGTCCGCTACCGGGCCATGCGCCGGTTAACCGTGCGGACCCTGGCGCACCTGCATGATTTATCCCTGCGCTTTCACCTGGAGCGCAAAACCGGGGCCATCAGCCGCGATTTGGAGCGGGGCGCACGCAGTCTGAGCACCTTGCTGAATTATCTGGCGTTCAGCATTCTGCCGGTATTGATCGAATTTCTGCTGGCGGCGGCGCTGTTGCTGGGCCGCTATCCGGCGGTGTTCACGATCATCGTCTTCGGCAGTGTCATCGCCTATGTCACTTTCACTCTGACCATCACCAACTGGCGGATGGAGCATCGTCATTTGATGAATCGGCTGGAATCGCAGGCCAATAATGAAGCCATCGATAGCCTGATCAATTACGAAACGGTTAAATACTTTGGCAACGAGGATTGGGAACTGCGGCGCTGCGATGCAACTCTGGCCGGCTGGGAAAACAGCGCAGTGCTCAGCCAGACCTCCATGTCGGCACTCAACTTCGGCCAAGGCGCGATCATCGCGGTCGGCGTCACACTGATCCTGTTCGCCGCTGCTGGGCAGGTCGCTGCGGGCCAATTGACGCTGGGCGATCTGGTGCTGGTCAACGCCCTGTTGTTGCAACTATTCATCCCACTGAACTTTCTCGGCATCGTTTACCGGCAAATCAAGTATGCATTAGCGGATATGGACGACTTAATCCGCCTGTTCGAACGGACTCCAGAAATCCGCGATGCGCCAGACGCAGTCCCGTTGCAGGTGACGCAGGGCGAACTGCGGTTCGAGAATGTGGACTTTGGCTATCAACCGGATCGGCAGATCTTGTTCAATGTCAGCTTCACCGTGCCGCCGGGTCGCAAGCTGGCGGTGGTCGGGGCCAGCGGGGCCGGGAAATCGACGCTGGCGCGATTATTGTTCCGCTTTTACGATGTCAACGGGGGGCAAGTCCTGATCGACGGGCAGGACCTTCAGCGCGTGACCCAGCAGAGTTTGCGGGCGGCCATCGGCATCGTTCCGCAGGACACAGTGCTATTTAATGACACGCTGTATTACAACCTGGCCTATGCCCGCCCCGAAGCCAGCCGTGAAGAAATTGCTGAAGCGGCGCGCATGGCGCAATTGCATGAGTTTATCGCCGCGCTGCCCGCCGGTTACGATACTCTGGTCGGAGAACGCGGTTTAAAACTGTCCGGCGGCGAGAAGCAACGGGTCGCGATTGCTCGGGCGATTCTCAAACGTCCGCGCATCCTGATTTTCGACGAAGCCACTTCGGCGCTGGACAGCCAATCCGAACAGGCCATTTTGCAGGCGTTACGCGCTGTGGCCGCCGACCACACGACGCTGGTCATTGCCCACCGGCTGTCTACCATCGTCGACGCTGATCAGATTTTGGTGCTGGAGCATGGCCGGGTGCGGGAACAGGGCGCTCACCGCGAATTGCTGCAACAGAATGGGATGTACGCCCAGATGTGGGCCTTGCAGCAACAGGAGCAGGCCGTGCGGAAAGAGGAGCAATTGCTGGGGCTGGATTAGCGGAAATTATTCGTCAAGCGCCGCCAGCAACGCCCGTTCCGTCTCGCCGAGAATCACCCGCACCCCGGCTTGCTGGCGATACAGCCAGGCAAGCCGCTCATGCCGTTCGGTGAAATCCTCATGATCCGCTTCAACAGCGCTGGCTAAAAAAGCAGTCAGTTCAATAACCGCTTCTTCCAATTCGTCCAGTTGATCCAGTAATTCGCGTTGCTGGAGGCGCAGTTCGTGGAATATCGCCATCGCTTTCTCCCGGAAAGACTTTATGGAGCGCCTGTCTAGCAGGACAGTCCCCGACCGCTGCTGAAGTGATGATGCGTCAAGAATTGGCGCGTCGGATTCTGGCTACCGCGATGCCGCTATTTAACCAAATCATAACCAAAGGTGAACATGAGCCCTGCCGTGCCTAACAGGTTCAGTTGCACATTGAAATCACCGTACTTATAGCCCAACGCCGGCAATGCCCCAAGCCCCACCCCATTTTTGTTAATAGGGATTTTATCCTCGTAAGGCTCCTTGTAACCGAGCAGCAGACCGCCGGTCAGCTTGAAGTACAGATTGCTGCTGATGGAATCCAGCGGCCAGGATTTACCAAAGTAGAGGTATTGGCTTTTCTGGTCGAAGCTGTTGTTGAAATAGGCGGCTCCCACCAGCCAGCGGGAGGGCGATTGCCACTCCAGGCCCACCAGCCACGAATAATCGGCATGTTCGGGGTCAGAGTCGAAATGGATCACGCCCGGAGCGGCTTGCACCATGAGTAGGTCGCCATCTTCAAAAAGGCCGGCTTGGCTCTCACACGCAGCGAGCAGCGCTAAACAAGGCATCAGGCGCAGCCACCGTAGTGGCCTCAATGACGATGATGGCGTCGAAAAATTCATAAGGCGGCTTTCCAGAGCAAAGGTCATACGGAATGAGATTGTCGAAGCTTAAAGCAAAGACTTACCCTCTTGCTAGGCACAGCCGCCGGGAAAAACTTAAGAAGCGCTCATGAAACGGTCTGCACCGTGCCGTCGAGATTCATCAGCAGCATTTCAACCTCCAGTTTCGGATAGCGTTTGCTAATCGCCTGCGCCAATTCACGCAGATACTTGCTGTGAATTCGTTCTTCCAGTAACGGATCTTTGGCAAAGTCCGCTTTCAGAATGACCTTATAGGCGCCGCAATCCCGATGGTCCATCAAAATCACCGAGTTGATGTGATGCAGGTCAATAGCCACTTTGAGATGATCCCAAAACGTTTTATTCCAGTCCTTGAACGTCTGGGTGACTGCGCCCAGCGCTGCGCCGGCCAGAATGACGTGGTCATACTGATCAGTTAAACCGCGACCATCCATGTACTTAGCGATGTCGTCAATCAGCCGGTAATCCATGCAACTGAGCAATAGAGTTTCGGCGGTATGCGCAGGGGCCGCGCCGGATGGGGTCGCATCATGTCCGGTTGCGGCCTGGGCTAATCTCAGCAGCGCCACTCCGCTGCCCAAGGCCGCCAGTTGGATAAAGCGGCGGCGGTTCAGTGAGGAATCGTTCTGCAGGTGATGGCAACAAGCCAAGGGTGAGTGAATGACTGTCATGGAGATTCGGCCTTGTCAGAATCTGTATTGGTGGACGTTGCCTGGAATCTATCCCCGCCTCCAGCAGGCGCTGATGAGTTAGAATAATCCCTTCATTTTTCATGTCCTATTGTGCATCCATGCCGGTTTTCAATCCTATCACTTCATCCTTGAATGTTGCAAAGCAGATTCAGGCGGCTCTCCCACCTGACAACCGCCAGCCCCTGCGCTGGGGCCAACTCTACGGTACAGCACCCGCTCTGCTCATCGCCGCAGCCACCCGGTTTCGTGGCCTGATCCTGGTCATCGCCCCCGATAGTCAAACCGCCTTACGGCTGGAAACTGAATTGCGCGTGTTCGGCGGGGAGGAATTGGAGATTCTGGCATTCCCGGACTGGGAGACCCTGCCCTACGACGGTTTTTCGCCGCACCAGGACATTCTCTCGCAGCGATTGGCGACGCTCTACCGACTACCGCAACGGCGGAGCGGCGTGTTGGTCGCCCCGGTGGCGACCTTGATGCAACGCCTGGCGCCCCGCGATTATCTGGATCGCTATGCGTTGCTGCTCAAAGTCGGCGAACGGCTGAATTTGGACCCGTTCCGCGAGCGGCTGGAGGCGGCGGGCTATGCCTGCGTGTCGCAGGTGGCCGAACACGGTGAGTTTGCCGTGCGTGGTTCGATTCTTGATCTGTTCCCGATGGGCGCAGAGCGGCCGTACCGGATTGAACTGTTTGATGACATAGTGGAAAGCATCCGCGATTTCGACCCGGATACGCAATTGTCAGTGGCGAAGGTTGACCATATTCAATTGCTGCCGGCGCGGGAGTTTGCACTGGACAAAGAATCCATCACTCGTTTCCGCCAGTCCTGGCGGCGTCAGTTCGAGGGTGACCCACAGCGCAGTCTGATTTACCGGGAGGTCAGCGCCGGCCACGCGCCGGGGGGGATTGAATACTATCTGCCGCTGTTCTTCGAGCCGGTGGCGACGCTGTTTGATCATCTGCCGGAAAGCACCCTGGCGATTCGGCTGGACGGGGTTGCGGCGGCGATGGCGGCGTTTCAGGAGCAGATCATGGAGCGCTATGAGCAGCACCGCTACGACGCCGAGCGGCCACTGTTACCGCCACCGGTGCTGTTTCTGGAAGCGGTGCAAGTGGAGCAGGCATTGGCGCGTTATCCACGGGTTGAGCTGTGCGAAGCGGGGGATGGTGGAATCAACTACCCGACCCAGCCGCCGCCGGCCCTGCCGTTTCAGCCGCGCCATGAACGGCCTGCTGAGGCGCTGGAGCGATTCCTGGTGGAATTCCCGGGACGGGTCTTGATCACTGCGGAATCGGCAGGGCGGCGCGAGGTGCTATTGGACACGCTGCGCGGCTATGGCTTGCGGCCCGTGATGTGTTCCGGTTGGGCGGAATTTCTGGCGCGAGAGGATGCGTTGTTGGCGCTGACCATTGCGCCGCTGGAACAGGGGCTGTGGCTCACCGACCCCCCGCTGGCGATCATTGCGGAATCGCAGTTGTACGGCGAACGAGCGCGGCAGGTGCGGCGCCGCGTCCAAAGCCGCGATCCTGAAACTATTATTCGCGACCTGACCGATCTCAGCCTGGGCGCGCCGGTCGTTCATGAACAACACGGCATTGGTCGCTACGCCGGGTTGCAACGGTTGGAGGTCGCCGGCATCGACGGCGAGTTCGTGGTGGTGGAATACGCCGGCGATGACCGCTTGTACGTGCCGGTGGCCGCCTTGCAGTTGCTCAGTCGCTACACCGGCGCGGCGCCGGAAAATGCGCCATGGCACAAACTCGGCAGTGGGCAATGGGAAAAGGCCAAGCGCAAGGCGGTTGAGCGCGTTAACGATGCAGCGGCAGAGCTCCTGGATTTGTACGCCCGCCGTGAAGCGCGGCCCGGCCACGCTTTCACGCTCAGCGAGGCTGATTACGCCGCGTTCGCCGCGACCTTCCCGTTTGAGGAAACGGTTGACCAGCAGACGGCGATTGAGGCGGTGATCGCTGACCTGCGTTCCGGCAAACCGATGGATCGAGTAGTTTGCGGTGATGTCGGCTTTGGCAAAACCGAAGTGGCGATGCGGGCGGCCTTCGTGGCGGTGCAGGATGGGCGACAAGTCGCCGTGTTGACGCCGACCACGCTCCTGGCGCAGCAACACTATCAAAACTTCCTCGACCGCTTCGCCGACTGGCCGGTGCGGATTGAATTACTCTCCCGGTTCCGTTCGCCGAAGCAGCAGGCGGAGACATTGCAAGCGCTGGCCGGGGGGAAAGTGGATATTCTGATCGGCACCCACAAGCTATTGCAGGACAGCGTGAAGTTCCAGCAACTGGGGCTGGTGGTGGTCGATGAGGAGCATCGGTTTGGCGTGCGACACAAGGAGCGGTTGAAAGCGTTGCGGGCGGCAGTGGATATCTTGACCCTGACGGCGACGCCGATTCCCCGCACCTTGAATATGGCGATGGCTGGTTTGCGTGATTTGTCCATTATCGCCACGCCCCCGGCGGGACGGTTGGCGGTCAAAACATTTGTCGGTGAGTGGAACCCAGCGACGATTCGGGAAGCCTGCCAGCGGGAACTGAAGCGCGGCGGGCAGATTTATTTTCTGCACAATGAGGTGGAGACCATTCAACGCATGGCTGCACAACTGGCGGAACTGGCGCCGGGGGCGCGGATTGCGGTTGCTCATGGTCAGATGCGCGAGCGGGACTTGGAGCAGGTCATGCTGGATTTCTACCATCGCCGTTGCAACCTGCTGATATGCACCACCATCATTGAATCGGGCATCGACGTACCCAGCGCCAACACCATTCTCATCCACCGCGCTGACAAGCTGGGCCTGGCGCAACTGCATCAGTTACGTGGGCGGGTGGGCCGTTCGCATCATCGCGCCTATGCCTATTTGATCGTGCCGCCCAAGAGCGTGATGACCGCTGACGCCGTGAAGCGCATCGAGGCGATTGAATCGCTGGAGGATTTGGGTGCGGGGTTCCTGCTGGCCAGTCACGATCTGGAAATTCGCGGTGCGGGCGAATTGCTCGGCGAAGCGCAAAGCGGCCAGATTCACGAAGTCGGCTTCAGCCTGTACATGGACTTACTGGAGCGGGCGGTGCAGGCGTTGAAGGCCGGGAAGGTTCCAGAGCTGGATCGACCGCTGGATCACGGGCCGGAAATTGATGTGCAAAGCCCGGCGCTGATTCCCGATGATTATCTACCCGATGTCCACAGCCGGCTGATTTTGTACAAGCGCATTGCCAGCGCTCGTAACGATGAAGAGTTGCGGGAGTTGCAAGTGGAGATGATCGACCGTTTTGGTTTACTGCCGACTGCGGTGAAAACTCTGTTCCGGGTGACCGGGCTGAAATTGCGAGCGCTGCCGGTAGGGGTGAAAAAGATTGAGGCGGGGCCGAAAGGCGGACGGCTGGTCTTTGGGCCTGAGCCAAAAGTGAATGCGGTTAAACTGGTGGAATTGATTCAGCGGCAAGCCAAAGTCTACAAACTGGACGGTCGGGATAAGCTGCGTTTTATCAAGGAATTGCCCGATGTCGAGGCCAGGGCAGCGGCAGTGGAGCAGTTGCTGGAGGCGATTACAGAATGATCCACGTCACCTCAATGATCCGCATCGCTGAAGACGAACTACAGTTTCAGTTCAAACTGGCGTCTGGCCCTGGCGGCCAGAACGTGAACAAGGTGGCGACGGCGGCGGAACTGCGCTTCGATGCGATGGGTTCGCCCTCGTTGCCGGAGGCGGTGCGGGCGCGGTTGCTGACCTTGGCCGGAAGCCGCGTGACTCAGGAGGGAGAACTGTTGATCACCGCCCGCCGCTTCCGCAGTCAGGAGCGCAACCGGCAGGATGCGATTGATCGGTTGATCGTCCTGATCCAGAAAGCGGCGACGCCGCCCAAGCCGCGCCTCAGGACTCAGCCTTCGCGGGCCGCTAAGCAACGGCGGATGGACGAAAAGCGGCGGGTGGGGGAGAAGAAGCAGACTCGCCGACCCATGGGATCGTCGGGGGAGGGTGAGTGAGAACCGATAGCGCCTGTCCCTGCGGCTCAGGCAAGGCTTACACTGCCTGCTGCGAACCCTATCTCGATCACGACCAGCGCCCGGTCACAGCCGAAGCGTTAATGCGTTCCCGTTATTCGGGATACGTCCTCGCTCGAAAGGATTATCTGCTTCGCACCTGGCATGAATCCACTCGACCCGAAACGCTCGATTTGAACGATGCGGGGACCGTCCGCTGGCTGGGGTTGAAGGTGGTCCGCACCGAGGCTGGCGGTCCCGACGATGCGCGGGGCGTGGTCGAGTTCGTGGCGCGCTCCAAGGTGGGCGGCAAGGCGCATCGACTCCACGAAACCAGCCAGTTCGTGCGGGAAGGCGGGCAGTGGTTTTATCTGGATGGGACGCTGCGCACCGTCACTCAACCCGCTCAGAAGTAATTGGCAATCTGCGCGCCTGTCGATGAAACCCAAATCGAAAATAGACTGACCGCCATGGACCCATCTCAACTCAACTGGATCGCTAATTTTATGGTCTGTAAATTTTCCTGTGATGGCAAGGGCTGGCAGCGCGGGGCTAGGGCGTCATCCACATCCATTGATCCTGCTAAGCGATTTTCCCTCCACCTGCCCACCCCATCGTTCGGATACAGGAAAATTTACAGGAGGAAACTTTTTGGCCTATCTGAACGATTTTTCGCTGAACGTCCGGGAGGCCATCGACAAGTTCCGGTTTCACAGCCAGATCCCGACGATGATTGAAGCGAATTTAGGGGGTTCCGGCATCAGCACGGGATGGGGTTGCAGCAGAACGAAATAGGGGGTGATTTTTTGTGGAAATTATTGATACTTTAAGTGAGTTGTTGTAAATTTTTTGATTATACACCGGGTTGGTGTAGAACAATGCCCCGTTTAGGGGGACTACTACTCGTTGGGCATTTAAAATATTATGCACAAAGAACCGATAGAATTATTTAAATCCCATTTAATATCCGCATACCCCAAGGGGTGGTCAGGCGGAATCAAGGGAGACATTGTTACAATGGCAAAACCAGGAACAAAGATACTGGATGGATTATCGCATTATGATACAGAAAACGATAGAATAAAAATTATAAACCAACTATATAAAATGAAAGAAATTGGATTGAAGGAAATAAGCAGTGTCACGGGATTTGGATTTAATTCATTAAAACATGCAGTAATATCAATTGATGAATTTTATAACGAGGACAAAATTAATAATTTAATTAATGGCGATCAAAGTAATTTGGAAGAATCAGTTTCTGACGTTTTTATTAGAACTGTTGAAATAGGTTCAATTTTGGGATATAGATTGTTTGAAATGAATACGGATCTCATGTGGTGCCCTGCTTACCCATATTGGGAATCGCCAATATATGATTTCAGAACAGGTCTTGGTTTAAATGTATACCATTGGGCCGTTAAAAAATTTACTGAATATGGAATAGATGATGGGTTAGATGAAAAATGTATCGCGAGTATAGAATACTTGAAATATGCCCAACAAGGTGATACACTGGAGCCGGCTTCGCCGGCCCGGTGATCACTAACGTTAGACCACGCAGGACCACCCATTTCATCTCGAGTAGCAAATGGCGCGCCACCGCTTAGCTCCGCTTCTGGTCATTCTGGTCGTCTTGGTCTTTGGAGGGTGCGCATCTGGCTCCGCGATAGTCACGGGGGCGGTAAGAGTGCCGCTCAAGCCCGAGCAAGTCTCCATCTATCTGGAGCCGCCGGCCGAGTTCGAAACAATCGGTCTCGTTAACGCATCGAGCGACGCAGGATGGACAGAGCAAGGCTCAGTGGACTACGCGATACAAGAGCTGAAGTCCCAGGCAGCGAAGCTCGGTGCGAATGGTGTGCTCTTGGTTTCATCCGGTGATAAAACCACAACTACCTATGTCATGTCCGGCACGGTTCTCGTTCCCATCCCCGTCACCGCAAAGGCGGTTCAAGGCAGAGCCATCTTTGTTAAGAGGCCATAGCTTCCTGCTGAGTCAGCGACCATGCACCTATGTCTTGCACCTGCAAGTCTCATGCGCGCGCGGTCTAACCCTTCGCTCCACCTGACGTTCGCCAGCCCGCTACGCGGTCTGTCGCCCGCAGGTGAGCTCAAACGTTAGGCTTTTATGGAGTAATTTTTGATGCTAGATAACCGCTACATTTGCAATGAAGCCATGTATAAACCCGATGCAGCAGAGGCACTTAGCTCGTACTTTTCCGATATCGCCGAGTTCGAGTTGTTCTATGCATCAATTCGTACACCACTACGAAAAAATCAGTTCCTTCGCGTAGCTTGTTTTTACCTTTATCTTGTTAAAAGAGGTGACTGGCATATTTACACTGAAAAGAGCGATTCTATCATTACTTATCTAACAAATTCATACAAGATAGTTGGTCTCTTCTCACTGATTGAGTCTCTATCCGACGAGCCTCATGAAGAATTTTATCAGTGGCTACAGAAGAAGGATTCATTAGCAATCTTTCCGATCAAGGACAGGTCAGAAATCGATAAACTTTATAATGATTATAAGGTTTCCTTCGGATCAATTCGCCGATGTATCGCTTTTTTTGAAAGATTGTCACCTTCTCGCAAGAAAGAACTTTGCAATGCAGTACATATTGATCACGTTCCTCTTGATTCAATAAAAGATGTTGCAAAGTTTCTATATAACCTTCGAAGCAAATTCGTTCATGAGGCATGGATGGTGCTGCAAGTAAGTCAGTTCAATCATTTGTCCCGAAGTAAAAAGAAATTTGTTAATACAAAACTGAGTATTAACTTATTGTTAGAAGCCTTCGAGGAAGGCCTGGTCGCATACTTTCGTTATGGAACCTAACCCAATGACTATTGTTAGAAAGCCTACAATTGTAATATTAGCTGCGATAATGTGGATTATCGCAGGTGCTGTTATTGCTTTTCTTTCTGGAGCAATGTCGTTAGTTGAGTTATCGGCTGCATCCAATAAAGAATATAATATAGTCATGCTGATATCATCGTTAGTGATAACACTATTCGGCATCATAATTTTATGGATTGGTATTAAAACACTACAGGGAAAAGCTAAGGATACACTTGGCAATAGCATAGGTTCACTTGTTTTTGGCTGCATGTTTCTTGCTCAATCAATGCAAGACCAAACAAATATTGTTGGTAGTATATTTTTATCGATACTAGCAACTACGATGTTTATAGCAGGCGTATTAAGCCTTATCGGACGTGATAGCTACAAGACTTGGTTGACTAGCACTTCTTCTCAATCAGCTAAAATTGAGATAGAAATCAGAGAGAAAAAAGCTACTGGCCGAATTTTTAAAGGCTCATTAGAAAAATACTGTGGCATTTGTACTCACTATAGGAGTAGCTCTAGTAATTGCAAATGCGATTTACGTAACCATAAAGTCCAAATAGATCAATTATGTAGTGATTTTGGGTATATGCAGAAAAAATCCTGATATAGGGTTGTTTGCCGTATTTTTGGCAGACTGACATTAAATTGGCCTAACTGGCTGCTGCACCGGAGACCGCACCATTGACTATTGTGGGTGATTTGAAGTACAGCAAGGCGCGGCCCCGGTGAGCACATTCGTTAGAGCCCATGGGAACCGTTCTACGCCGATGCCTTCGTCTCTGGTTCTGGTGTTGGCTTCCGTTCATGCTCGGTTGTTTGTTAATCATGATCGCGCTCGGAACGCGCGGTGAGCCGGTTCGTTGGGCGGCACTCGAAACGTGGGGTGGTCTGTTGTACGCTGCCGGCATTGCGAGTGTGTTTGCTCTTGTTCCATCGCTCTTGGTTGCAGGGCTACTCGGTGCTGCATTTCTGCGTCGGTCACTGAACGCGCGTGGTGCGAGCGAGGTGCTGGATGAACGCTGATCGTAGAGTTCTCAGCAAACTAGTTTGTGCTGTGTGGATCGCGGTGACCCATGGGTCATTGAGCGAAAGGCAGGGTGCGCTGGGCTCTAACAAGTGCTTCGAGCGGACCGCTGGCAAGCGGTGCTTGCCAGTGCACTCCGGCCTTCGGCCTACGTCGGCCGCTCAAGCACAACGTTATGCGCCGGAGAGAACCACCGCGGTTCACCTCAATATGGCTCGGCCAAGTGGCCTCGCCTTTGCCCATGCACTTGGTTGGCTGCTTCACCGTCGGCAGCACCTCGGCAACCAACCTGCACCTCCTGCTCGGGCCCGCTTCCATGCGGGCCTGGCACCGCCCCTCAACGACTCTCTGTTCCTCGCCTTCCGCGCACGGCGCTATATCGCGCCGGTTCCTCAACTCGTTGTCCTCGCCTCTCGTCGCACCGGCCGGCCCGTCGCATAACCTGCCGGTCAACCGGAGCGCCAACGGCCGGCCGCCTTGCCCGCAAGCCGCTCGTTGTCTATCCTGCGCCTCGCGGGCAAGTCGTCCAACCGTCGTCGCCCGGTTACCTCTACGTTAGGGCCATTACATCAAATGAGAGTAAGATTTATTGAAAAACTTTATATAGTCGCCCCATTTTCAGAGGTGAATATCCCTGTATGAAATACATCAAAAAAATCAATTCAGAACTGACACTACCGAAAACTTTTGAGTATACCGCACTGGATTTATTCGCAGGCTGTGGCGGTTTATCACTCGGTTTTGAATCTTGTGGCATACTCACCATTGGTTACGAACTGGAAGCGGATTATGCTTCTACATACCGAACAAATCTTGCCGGTGAATGCCATTGTGTCCGGCTTGATATAAACCAAAAATATCCTGACAATGTTTCAGTAGTTATCGGCGGTCCCCCCTGTCAACCTTTTAGTGTTGGCGGCAAACAGTTAGGTCTTAAAGATTCCAGAGACGGCTTTCCGGTTTTCATTGATGCTATTGAGAAAACAGACCCTGACATATGGGTTTTTGAAAATGTTCGAGGGCTTTTATACAGAAATATAGATTATTTTGAAGAAGTTCTGTCTAAACTTAAAAACCTAAATTATATCGTTGAGCATCGTCTTTTTAATGTTGTTAATTTTGGTGTGCCTCAAAACAGAGAAAGACTTATTGTTGTCGGCCATCGTGGAGACTTCTGCTTTCCACAGGAATCAAAACACAAAGTTACCGCAGGCGAAGCACTTGAGGAATTGGTTTTTATGGTACTTGATGGTGCCAAGTTCCTTACGCCTAGCATGGACAAGTATGTGGCAAATTATGAAAAGGCTTCAAAGTGTATTAACCCAAGAGACTTGTATTTAGACAGACCTGCTAGAACTCTCACCTGTCGCAACTTAGCCGGTGCAACAGGTGATATGCAAAGAATTCGTCTGCCTGATGGCAGACGACGACGTTTGACAGTACGAGAAGCGGCACGCCTACAAAGTTTCCCTGATTGGTACGATTTTCAAGGAACAGAAACAAGTCAGTATTACCAAGTTGGTAACGCAGTTCCACCACTATTTGCGTATGCATTGGCAAAATCTGTTAAAGCTTATTTAGAATCTAACATACGATATAGCAGCTCAGAAATTATGTATCGCAATTTACCCAACCAACCGACATTGTTCGTATTTGAATCAAAAGAGGAGGTATACGCTGTGCCTGACTTCCTACCAAACAATAAAAAATCAAAAGGAATAAAACAAGTTATCAATGAAGCCCTTTATATACTAAACAGTCTTGGTATCCCATTTGATGGTATGTCCGAACGCAGACTTGAAAAAATGGGAATGGCCTTCTTAGCTGTTGTAGATGTGAAAAATAGTAATCAGTGGAAAGAAGCAAAACAAAGCGATGGTGGCTGGGCACCACAAACACGCCAAATCATCAAATACATTAATCAAAACTTTGAAGAATCTATATCAGACGGCTCATATGACGACATCCGGCGCAAAGACCTTAAATTACCTACTGTTGCTGGTATCATAGAGCGCAGTGCCAATGACCCCAATGCGGCAACAAATAACCCGACACGCGGCTATGCTCTAAATCCTCAATACACTTTTATTGTACGCTCTTTTGGCTCCAAAGGTTGGGAAGATGATATTGATGAGTTATTGGCAGAAACAGGTACACTGAGAGAAAAATTATCTGGCGTTCGTGAAATTGACACAATCAGCGTTACAATCCCAGGAGGAAATATCTTATCTTTTTCGCCTGGCGAACATAATGATTTACAGAAAGCTATTATTGAAGATTTCTTTCCACGTTACGGGGCTGGAGCCGAGTTGCTTTATGTTGGCGACACTGCCAATAAGTTCCTTCTGCGGGAAAAAGACAAATTAAAAGAACTCTCGTTTTTTGAGCTTTCACATGACACACTGCCAGATATTATCGCTTACAGTCACTCAAAAAATTGGCTTTTTCTCATCGAGGCTGTACATAGCTCTGGCCCAGTAAGCTCAGTGCGGTTGGAAGAGCTAAAATCGTTAACAAAAGAATGCACAGCAGGCATTATCTATGTTACAGCATTTCTGGATAGAAGTACGTTCAGAAAATTTGCGCCAGACATTGCATGGGAAACGGAAGTATGGATAGCTGACGCTCCAGATCATCTGATTCATTTCAACGGTGACAAATTTCTTGGGCCATACAAGAAGTAACCATCAAGCATTAAAATAAAATTTTCAAAGCCACTTAGGTTGGGTTTGCCGTTTTTTTGGCAACCAACATTCAATCAACTAGGGCCTAACTGGCTGCTGCACCGGAGACCGCGCCATTGACTGTTGTGGGTGATTTAAAAGACAGCAAGGCGCGGCCCCGGTGAGCAAAGACGTTGGGCAGCATTTCACGGAGGTGCCAATTGAGTCCCACTGATATTCGCGCGCTCGTCGAGCGCTACATCGACGCCTACAACCGCAAGGACATTGACGACATGCTCATTGGCATTCATCCGCAGGTGGAGTTCAAGAACATATCTGTTGGAGTAGTGAACGCAAGCACAACTGGAGTCGCGGAACTTCGAGCACTTGCTCAGCAGTCGTTATCGCTATTCTCGGAACGGCATCAGAAAATCGAGTCCCTCGAGGTTCATGGTCCCGGTCCCGTGGCGGTTGCCTCAATTGCCTTTCGCGCTATCGTTGCCGGCGATCTGCCGAACGGCTTGAAGAAAGGGCAGGTTCTAAACTTCTCCGGCCGCTCCGAGTTCGAGTTCAAAGACGGCGCGATCTCCAAGATCACAGACATTAGCTGAGTCACCCGTGCTACATAAATGTATTTGAGCGTCCAGAGAACTGTCGTGACGCACGAGACCCAGCTCCTTTATGTCTTTTCTGGCCTCCCTGGCAGCGGGAAGACATCACTTGCGCAGCGCACGGCAAAACACCTGCGTTGCGCCTACCTGCGAATTGACACGATCGAGCAAGGGCTGCGCGAACTGCTCTCGGCCGAGGTCGAGGGAGAGGGCTACCGCCTCGCATATCGGATCGCCAGCGACAATCTTCGGATCGGAAGCAGCGTAGTCGCGGACTCGTGCAACCCTCTTGAATTGACTCGCCGCGAGTGGGAGCAGGTAGCGTGGGAAGCCGGAGTTCGTTACATCAACATCGAGGTAATTTGTTCCGACGCTCATGAGCACCGGCGCAGAGTCGATAACCGTGCGCCAGACGTTCCAGGAATGAAATTGCCAAGCTGGGACGAAGTGGAGCACCGAGCTTATGAGCCATGGACTGTTGAAAGAATCGTCGTCGATACGGCGGGAAAAAGTATCGAGGAAAGCACTGATGAACTTCTCTCCGAACTATTCCGCCTGGACGCCCAACCCTGCGGTCAACCGGACCTTGCGCATAAAGCCGCGCAAGGCCGGTTACCTTGAACGTTAGGCTCTACTAAAGCAGCCCTTTTAAGGTAATAATATAAGATATTGATATCTATTATCTTTATTTTTCTATTGGCACGATTCTTGACAAAATATCGCCGTAACCTATTGATTCTACGTTGCCACCTTAAAAGAACTGGTTGATCAAGGCGTGAACGCCTGCTCAGACCAACCCTTTTAAGGTGAAGTCAATTTTTTGAATTTTAACAAGTTAGGCAGATTATCTAGGCGTTTCCGGTGCTTAACCTTAGTCTGGAAGCCTATAAACCTTGTCTGAGAGCCCAAAATTTCGCCCAGAACCTGCATGAAAGCAGGCTCACCTAAACAACAAACAATATAAATTTATACTTATCAAAGTGTTAATCTCACCTTAAAAGGGTTGGCCTTGATCAACTTATCGGCTTTAGCCGGTTAGTCATTGAATTCTTCGTCCTGCACAAATCCATCCAACCCGAACGCATCACCGGGAGACTTCCATGAGCCAGCCCCCTATCAACATCGTGGCCGCCGAACCCGTGGGTGATTACCGTCTGCGCCTCACCTTCGATGATGGCATGGAACAGACGGTCGATTTCAAACCCTTCTTGACTCGTACCTGCCATCCCGATATTCAGATACTGTTATCGCGGTCAAGCGCCATGAAGAGATGGATTGAAGGGTTGTCCCGACTTGAGGACGCCGAAAGCGACATGAACGAGTTTGCGCATCATGGCGCCGATGATGATTCCTTAAGAAAATTTTAACGTGCTGAGCTGATCGCCAAACTGGGGTGGAAAATATCCCCGGATATAGAAACTCCGTGTAATTACAGCATCATTGAGCCGGTTTTCGCCGAATAGATGGTCCAGGCCATGGATGAGCGCTGTATTGCAAA
>Ga0209573_1001016_pt1 | contig 48358 bp, 46 predicted proteins | sample TNRBio252014_DNA_FD_185870 | JGI IMG/M metagenome (GOLD analysis project Ga0209573, IMG submission 185870) | Wastewater treatment Type I Accumulibacter community from EBPR Bioreactor in Madison, WI, USA - TNR Reactor_6/25/2014_ DNA (SPAdes)... | ecosystem: Engineered > Bioreactor > EBPR >... | reverse complement strand
GCTCCAGGTACGAGGAAGCGACCGAGGATCACCATGACCATCTCATCGACATCCAGTCGGGGAGGGTCATGGAGTTCCGCAGCCCGGAGATCGAGGCCCTCCAGCGCGAGATCGCGGCCCGGCACGGCTACGAGCTGGTGGGCCACCGGCTGGAGCTGTTCGGCGTTCCGGCAAAGGCAGGCGAGGAGGAACAGTAGTCATTATAGATGGAAGGCGCGTCAGGGGAGGTCCCGGCCGGGCATGAGCCAGAAGGCGACGAGGCGCGGGCTGGCGATCGGCATGGGGGCGGCGTGAGCAAGCGGCTGTACGTCAAGACCTACGGCTGCCAGATGAACGCCTACGACTCGGGCAGGCTGACCGATCTGCTGTCCGTGCACGGATACGCCGCGACGGCCGATCCGGCGGACGCGGACCTGATCGTGCTCAACACGTGCCACATCCGGGAGAAGGCGGCCGAAAAGGTCTATTCCGAGCTGGGCCGGCTGAAGCAGCTGAAGAACCGGCAGGGGCAGGCCGCGACCTTCGTCGTCGCCGGCTGCGTCGCCCAGGCCGAGGGCGACGAACTGGTGGCGCGGGCGCCGGTGGTCGACGTCGTCGTCGGCCCGCAGTGCTACCAGCGGCTGCCGGAGCTGCTCGACCGGCGCCGGCGCGAAGGCCGCGCCATCGTCGCGACCGAATTTCCGCCGGAGCCCAAGTTCGACGACCTCGCTACGCCCGCGGCCGGGGCGGGGGCGGTGACGGCGTTCCTCACCGTGCAGGAGGGTTGCGACAAGTTCTGCAGCTTCTGCGTCGTCCCCTATACCCGCGGCGCCGAGTACTCGCGGCCGGTGGCCGAGGTGCTGGCGGAGGCCCGGGTCTATGCCGAGGCCGGGGTGCGCGAGATCACGCTGCTCGGGCAGAACGTCAATTGCTATCACGGCGAGGGCCCCGACCGAGTGGAATGGGGTCTGGGTCGGCTGATCGAGGCGCTGGCGAAGATCGACGGCGTCGCCCGGATCCGCTACACCACCTCGTACCCTGCGGATATGGACGAAGAGCTGATCGCCGCGCACCGCGACATCCCGGAACTGATGCCGTACCTGCATCTGCCGGTGCAGTCGGGCTCCGACCGCATTCTCAAGGCGATGAACCGCAGGCATTCCGCGGGCGACTATCTTCGCCTGGTCGAGCGGCTGCGCCGGGCGCGGCCCGACCTGGCGCTGTCCTCCGACTTCATCGTCGGCTATCCCGGCGAAAGCGACGACGACTTCGGTGCCACCTGCCGGCTAGTCGAGGACGTCGGTTTCGCCCAGAGCTTCTCCTTCAAGTACAGCCCGCGGCCCGGGACGCCCGCCAGCCTCGAACCGCAGCTCGGCGAAGACATCAAGAGCGAGCGCCTCGTCCACCTGCAGGCGCTGCTCGCCGCCCAGCAGCAGGCCTTCAACGCCGCCTGCGTCGGCCGGGAGCTGCCGGTGCTGTTCGAGCGGGCGGGGCGGTGGCCGGGTCAGCTCGTCGGCCGCAGCCCCTATCTGCAGCCGGTCCACGCCCGGCTGGATGCAACGGCCATCGGGGAGGTGCGAACCGTGCGGATCACCGGGGGCGGGCAGAACAGCCTCGCCGGCGAAGCCTGTCATGAGGAGGCGGTGGCGTCTTGAAGCGGGCGGCAAACGTCGGCGCGGTCGCGGCGCCGGAGATCCGCAGCGTCGCCCGCGAGTACCCCGACAACCGCCTGGCGCTGCAGCTGTTCGGCTCCCACCACGTCCACTTGGCGCGCATCGAGCACGGGCTCGGCGTGCGCATCGACACCCGCGGCAACCAGCTCACGATCATGGGCGCGCCGGGTGCCGCGGCCGCGGCTGCGGAGGTGCTGGACCACCTCTACGGCCGGCTGGAGCGCGGCCTCGACATCGCCGACGAGGACGTCGACGCGGCGGTGCGGATGAGCGCGTCGCAGGGTGGCGTCGCCGACGCCGAGACCGCCATCCACATCCGCCATCGCAGCGTCGCCGCCCGGACCCCGGCGCAGGCTCGTTACGTCCGGGCCATCGACCAGGACAAGCTGGTCTTCGGCCTCGGCCCGGCCGGCACGGGCAAGACCTACCTGGCGGTGGCGAAGGCCGTCGAGCGGCTGGTCAACGGCGAGGTCGACCGGATCATCCTGTCGCGCCCGGCGGTGGAGGCGGGCGAGCAGCTGGGCTTCCTGCCCGGCAACATGCGCGAGAAGGTCGATCCCTACCTGCGGCCGCTCTACGACGCGCTCTACGACATGGTCCCGGCGCCGCAGGTCCTCAAACGGCTGGAGAGCGGCGAGATCGAGGTGGCGCCGCTGGCCTTCATGCGCGGCCGGACGCTTGCCAACGCCTTCGTGATCCTCGACGAGGCGCAGAACACCACCGCGGTGCAGATGAAGATGTTTCTCACCCGGCTCGGCGAGAACGCGCAGATGGTGGTCACGGGCGACCTGAGCCAGGTGGACCTGCCGCGCGGGATCCGCTCGGGGCTCCGCCACGCCCTCGAGGTCCTGGAAAACGTTCCCGGCATCGCCTTCGTGCACTTTTCCGACGCCGACGTCGTCCGCCATCCGCTCGTGACCAGGATCGTCCGCGCCTACGACCAGGCCGAAGGCCGGGTGAAGGCCGGCGCCCGCTACGAGCACGAAGACGTGGAGCGGCATGACGCCGAGCGCTGACCTCGACATCCTCGTCGATGCACCGGCCTGGACGACCGAGATCGACGACGTCGAGGCGCTGTGCCGGCGGGCCGTCGGCGCGGCCCTTGCAAAGGCACCGGCGGACCGGAGCGACCAGGCGGTCAGCGTGCTCTTCACCGATGACGCCGCGATGCGGCGCTTGAACCGCACCTACCGCGGCCAGGACAAGGCGACCAACGTCCTGTCTTTTCCCGCACATGCCGGCGACGGTGGGGCGCCTGATCCCGCAGGCGAGCCGCCATGGCTCGGCGACATTGCCGTCGGCCTTGAAGCGGCGATGCGGGAAGCGGAAGATGAGGGCAAGCCGCTCATCGATCACGTTTGCCACTTGATCGTCCATGGCACGCTCCATCTCCTTGGTTATGATCACGAAGACGATGCAGACGCCCGGATCATGGAGCGGCTGGAAGCGCAGGTTCTGGCAGGCTTGGGCGTGCCGGACCCCTATGACACCCTGATGGAGCGTGATCGATGAGTTCGCAGCGAAGCGCCGAAACCAGCGTTGCCTTCGGCGGCAGCCGCGACAGATCCCGCGACGCCGGCGACGACGCCGGCTTATGGCGAAGAATGCAGGGGCTGTTACGCCCCTTCCGCCGCCGCAACGGCGACGGCGCCAGCAAGGATCCCCTGGAGGAGCTGATCGAGGAGCGGGAGGAGGCGGAGATCCCACTCGGCGACGACGAGCGGCTGCTGCTGGCCAACATCCTGGAGTTGCGCGACCGCGCCGCCGAGGACGTGATGGTCCCGCGCGCCGACATCGTCGCCATCGACAGCAACGCCTCGCTCGACGAGGTCGTCGAGGTGATGACGCGGACAGGGCACTCGCGGATTCCGGTGTATCGGGAGACGCTCGACGACGCCGTCGGCATGATCCACATCAAGGACATCCTCGCCTGGCGCGGGCAGGCGGAGCTGTTCCGCCCGGCCAAGGTGCTGCGCCAGGTCCTGTTCATCGCCCCGTCCATGGAGGTTCTCGAACTGCTCCTGGAGATGCGGGTGAAGCGCTGCCACATGGCCCTGGTGGTCGACGAGTTCGGCGGCGTCGACGGTCTCGTGACCATCGAGGACGTCGTCGAGGAGATCGTGGGCGAGATCGACGACGAGCACAGCCGCGGCAGCGAGCCCAGCGTCGCCGCCCATCCCGACGGAACCCTGGACATGGACGCGCGCGCACCCGTCGAGACGCTGGCGGAGCATTTCGAAGGCGCGCTGAGCGAGGAGGAGCAGGAGGACATCGACACCGTCGGCGGCCTGGTCGTCTCGCTGGCCGGGCGGGTGCCGATCCGCGGCGAGCTCATTGCCCACCCCTCCGGGCTCGAGTTCGAGGTGCTCGACGCCGACCCGCGCCGGCTGAAGCGGCTGCGCGTGCGTCGCCCGGCGCCGGGTGCGCCCCCGGCGGCCGAAGCCGCGGCCGGCGACACCGGCGCCTGAATGCGGACGGCACCGGCGGCCGCGGGGGGCGGAAGCCTCCGGGGCAACGGGTTGGCGACCTGGCTGCAGCCGCTGCGCGACGCCGTGGTGGCGACGACCGGCTGGAAGCGGGTCGCGCTGTCGGCGGGCCTCGGCGTCGTCGCCGTCGCCGCCCTGCCGCCGTTCTACATCTGGGCCGCGCTGTTCGTCGCCTTCACCGGCCTGGTCTGGCTGATCGGCAGCGCCCGCTCGCCGCTCGCCGCTTTCTTCTGCGGCTGGTGGTTCGGGCTAGGGTACTTCGTCGCCGGCCTCTACTGGATCGCCAACGCGCTTCTGACCAAGCCGGACGAGTTCGGCTGGCTGGCACCGATCGCGCCGCTGGCCCTGTCCGCGCTGATGGCGCTGTTCCCCGGGCTGACCGCGGCCGCGACCAGGCTCAGCCGGACGAGCGGTATCGGCCGCGTGCTGGTGTTCGCCGCCGCCTGGACGCTGTTCGAGTGGGTGCGGAGCTGGGCCTTCAGCGGCTTTCCCTGGAACCTGATCGGCAGCGTCTGGACCTTCTCCGACGCCATGATCCAATCGACCGCCTTCATCGGCACCTACGGCCTCGGCCTCCTGACGCTGGCGGCGGTGGCGATGCCGTCGGCGCTGGCTCGCGGCGAGCGGCCGGGGGAGGCCGGCGCCGGCCCGCGGCCGCTGCTGGCTGCGCTGGCGGTCCTGGCCCTGGTCTGGGCCGGAGGGGCGGGGCGCTTGGCGCTTGCCGGACCGAGCGAGACGGTTCCCGACGTTCGTCTTCGCCTGGTCCAGCCGAACATCCCGCAGGTCGAGAAGTGGAAGCCGGAGCTGCGCGGCCAGCACTTCCTCAGCCAGCTCCGGATGGGCTCGCTGCCCGGCGAGCCGCCGCCGACCCACGTGATCTGGGCGGAAGCGGCGGCGCCGTTCTTCCTCGCCGAGACGCCCGAGGCGCTGGCGCTGCTGGGGGAAGCGACGCCGGAGGCGGGGCTGACCGTCGTCGGCACCTTGCGGCGCTCGCTTCCTGGCGAGCCGTACCAGATCTGGAACAGCCTGCTCGCCGTCACGCGCTCCGGCCAGGTGGCCGCAGCCTACGACAAGTCGCACCTGGTCCCGTTCGGGGAGTACGTGCCGTTCCGCAGCATCCTCGGGCTGTCCAGCGTCGCCGCCGGCACCGCCGACTTCTCGTCCGGCTCCGGCATCGCGACGCTGTCGCTGCCGGGGCTTCCCGAGGTCAGCCCGCTCATCTGCTACGAGGTCATCTTCCCGGCCGAGGTGGCGGACGAGGAGCGGCGCCCGCGCTGGCTGCTGAACCTTACCAACGACGGCTGGTACGGCCATTCGCCTGGCCCCTACCAGCACTTCGCCTCGGCGCGGCTGCGGGCGGTGGAGGAGGGGCTGCCGCTGGTCCGCGTGGCCAACACCGGCATCTCCGCGATCGTCGACGCGCACGGCCGGGTCCTCGATCAGCTTCCGCTCGGCGCCCAGGGGCTCATCGACGGCGAGCTGCCGGTGGCGCTGGCTGCGCCTCCGCCCTACGGCCGCTTCGGCAACGCCCTCGTGTTCGCGTTGATCGCCCTGGTTGCGGCGGCGGGCCTGGCGCTGGGCCGCCGCGCCCGTTCCTGACGCTCGTTCGCCGTCCGCCACAGTCTCCCGGAAAAACTACCACGCGGGAAGAAAATGCGTGGAATCACTCGCAATTTGCATTTTGTGGCGTACGATGGTGCGGGGGATCGGATTTAGGTACGATTAGTGATAGACTCAGCTCGCGATTCAACTGAGGTTGTCGCGGGTCGTCGATGAAGGTTGAATAATGAACATGGCTGACGGTCGGGGAGCGAGTGGGAAAAGAACGGGGATGTTGAGTCCCAATCGCGGAAAAGTGGAGCGGCTGCCTCCCGGCGTGCCCAGCCCGGTCGATATCCACGTCGGCAGCCGGGTCAGGTTGCGGCGGACGCTGCTCGGGCTCAGCCAGGAGAAGCTGGGCGAGGCCGTGGGCCTGACCTTCCAGCAGATCCAGAAGTACGAGCGCGGGGCCAACCGCATCGGCGCGTCGCGGCTGTTCGAGTTCAGCCGCATTCTCGACGTGCCGGTGTCCTTCTTCTTCGACGACATGTCGGACCGGGTGGCCGGCACCGACGGGGCCGCGGCCGCCGGCATGGCGGATCAGCCCCAGGCGCCGATGGAGCCCGACCCGTTGACCCGGCGGGAGACGCTGGAGCTGGTGCGGGCCTACTACCGCATTTCCGACCCGCAGATCCGCAAGCGCCTGTTCGAGCTGACCAAGTCGCTGGGCGCCGTGGAGGACGCGGACTGAGCGGCGGCCGTGTCCGCCGGTCTTCATCAAACAGCTTGACCGTCCTACCGACGGTTGCCACAAGAGCGACCGACCGACGACGTGACTGGTGACGCCCGGGTAGGCGTTGAGCACTGCCTTCCGATGGAGGCAGGGCAACGCCCACCGGCGCCAGTCGCCTATTTTCGCGCCCGCCTTCGGTGACCCGTGCCGGCGCCAACAGCAAGCGAGTGGGGACTGCCCGTGTGGAAGAAGGACTACGTCTTTACCAGCGAATCCGTGTCGGAGGGCCATCCTGACAAGATCTGCGACCGCATTTCGGACGCCGTCCTCGATGCGTTCCTGACCGAGGATCCTCACGCCCGGGTCGCCGTCGAGACGCTGTGCACGACCAACCTGGTGGTTCTCGCCGGCGAGGTGCGGGGCCCGGAGAGCATGACCCACGAGCGGATGAGCAAGATCGCGCGCAGCGCCATCCGCGAGATCGGCTACGAGCAGCACGGCTTCCACTGGCAGAACTGCGAGATCCTCAGCCGGATCCACTCCCAGTCGCCGGACATCGCCAAGGGCGTCGACGCCGCAGGCAACAAGGACGAGGGCGCGGGCGACCAGGGCATCATGTTCGGCTACGCCTGCCGCGAGACCGAAGCGCTGATGCCAGCGCCGATCTTCTATGCCCACGCGATCCTTCGCTCACTGGCCGAGGCGCGTCATTCCGGCGCCGAGCCGGGCCTGGGTCCGGACGCGAAGAGCCAGGTCACCCTGCGCTATGTCGACGGCAAGCCGGTCCAGGCCACCGCCGTCGTCGTCTCCAGCCAGCACACCGAGGACCTCACCGTCGACGACGTTCGCGAGATCGTTCGCCCGCACGTCGTCAACGTGCTGCCTGAGGGCTGGATGTGCGACGAGGAGCGGTTCTACGTCAATCCGACCGGTCGTTTCGTCGTCGGCGGCCCGGACGGAGACTCAGGGCTGACCGGCCGCAAGATCATCGTCGACACCTACGGCGGGGCCGCGCCCCACGGCGGCGGCGCTTTCTCCGGCAAGGATCCGACCAAGGTGGATCGCTCCGGCGCCTACGCCGCGCGCTACCTCGCCAAGAACGTCGTCGCTGCCGGGCTCGCCGACCGCTGCACCATCCAGCTCTCCTACGCCATCGGCGTGGCCAAGCCGATCTCGGTCTACGTCGATACCTACGGGACCGGCCAGGTGGACGAAAACCGTCTGGGCGACGTCCTGCAGGAGATGATGGACCTTTCGCCGCGGGGCATGCGCACGCACCTCGGCCTGAACCGGCCGATCTATGCCCGCACTGCCGCCTACGGCCACTTCGGCCGGGCACCCGAGCCGGACGGCGGCTTCTCCTGGGAGCTCACCAACCTCGCGGACGAGCTGAAGGGCGCCTTCAATTCCCGCTGAGGCCGTAGACGTTTTTCGTCAGTTGAACGAACCCGCACAAGAGGCCGTCATCGCGATCCGCGAAGCAGCGGGGCAGCACCCTCACCCGCCCGCTTCGCGGGCCTCCCTCTCCCGCCCCGCGGGAGAGGGTCGGGGTGAGGGCATCTGCTTCGTCGGCATTCGTGTTCCAGCGATGAAGGCTTCTGCTTAACCTCTTCCGTTGCCCGCAGCGCCAACCGGGAAGCCGTCCGAGGGTCGGAGGGACGACCGTTTCTACGGCCGGCGGAAGGGCCGGCGGCTGCGTCACGGTCGCCAGCGGCTCCTCGAGGAGCTTCTGCCGAAGCTGGCCGTGGACCTGCCGGCGCCGGGCAGCCTGCTCGATCCCCGCCGGCTGTTCGCAGCCCCGCCCAGGGACGTCTGGCTCGAGATCGGTTTCGGCGCCGGCGAGCACCTGCTGGCGCAGGCCCGCCGGCACCCGGACGTCGGCTTCGTCGGCTGCGAGCCCTACGTCAACGGCATCGCCGCAGTGTTGCCGGCGATCGCCGAAGAGGGCATCGACTCCGTCCGGATCTTCGCCGACGACGCGCGGCGGCTGCTGCCGGCGCTGGCCGACGCGAGCCTGGGCCGGGTGTTCGTCCTCTTCCCCGACCCCTGGCCCAAGGCCCGCCACCACGAACGCCGCCTGATCGCGCCCGAAACCATCCGCCAGCTCGGCCGGATCCTGCGCCCGGGCGGGGAGTTGCGTCTGGCCAGCGACCACGCCGGCTACGTCCGCTGGATGCTCGAGTATCTGACGCGGGAGCCGTCGCCTTTTCAGTGGCTGGCGCGACGTCCGTCCGACTGGCGGACGCGGCTTGAGGACGCCGTCGTCACCCGCTACGAGGAGAAGGCGCTGGAGCGGGGGGTGGCCTGCGTCCACCTCCGCTTCGTGCGGAAGGAAAGCTGAGGTGCGGCGGGTTCGCTCCTGTCCAAGCCGCCTTCGCTAGCCGCCGTAGGTCGGATTAGCCGCAGGCGTAATCCGACGAACGGATGTCTGTAATGCGTCGGATTACGGCTTCGCCTAATCCGACCTACGTTGCTGCAACAAAAAGCCGTCTACAGCACCGTGCAGGCGTCGTCGAAGGCGAGGCGCGGGCCGCGGGGATGCAGCTTGCTGGCGTCGCCGTAGCCGAGATTGCAGAGGAAGTTGGAGCGGACGGTGGTGCCGGCGAAGAACTCCGCGTCGACCATGGCGTTGTCGAACCCCGACATCGGCCCGCAGTCGAGGCCCAGCACCCGGGCGGCCAGCATGAAGTAGGCGCCCTGGAGCGTGCCGTTGCGCATCGCCGTCGTCTCGATCAGCCGCTCGTTGCCGACGAACCAGGACTTCGCGTCCGTGTGCGGAAACAGCTCGGGCAGGCGCTCGTAGAACGCGAGGTCGTGGCCGATGATCGCCGTCGCCGGCGCCGTCATCGTCTTTTCGACGTTGCCGGGGATGAGGCAGGGCCGCAGCCTCGCCTTCGCCTCGGCCGACATCACGAAGACGATCCGTGCCGGCGAGCAGTTGGCGCTAGTCGGCCCCATCCTGGCCAGATCCCACGCCTCGCGCAGCAGCTCCACCGGAAGGCTTCGCTGCTGCCAGTGATAGTGGGTCCGGCCGTTGCGAAAGATCCGGTCGAGCGCGCTATCGGCGCCGGGCGCGGCGTCGTTGGGCATCGCCGCTAGTCGACCGGCCGAACTTCGACGACCTCCGGGACGTAGTAGCGCAGCATGTTCTCGATGCCGTGCTTGAGCGTCGCCGTCGAGCTCGGGCAACCGGAGCAGGAGCCCTGCATGTGCAGGTAGACGACGCCGTCCTCGAAGCCGCGGAAGATGATGTCGCCACCGTCCTGGGCCACCGCCGGGCGGACCCGGGTGTCGATCAGCTCCTTGATCTGGGCGCTGAGCTCGTCGTCCTCGCCCTCGCCGAAGACGACCTCGTCGTCCTCGGTCATCACCGCCTCGCCGGAGGTGAAGTGCTCCATGATGGCGCCGAGCACCATCGGCTTCATCACCTGCCAGTCCTGGTCGGACATCTTGGTCACGGTGATGAAGTCGTTGCCGAGGAACACGCCGGAGACCCCGTCCAGCTCGAACAGGCGCAGCGCCAGCGGCGAGCGCGCGGCCTCTTCCGGGCTGGTGAAGTTCGCGGTTCCGTTCTCGACGACCCCGCGCCCCGGCAGGAACTTCATCGTTGCCGGGTTGGGCGTCATCTCGGTCTGAATGAACATCTAAAAGGCTCCCACTGTGCGAGGATCTCGCATCTGCAAGGCGAACATGGGCGGCTGGCAAGTGGGTATCAAGACTGCCGGGGCCGCGCCGGGAGGAAGCCCACGGCGTCGTAGACCTCGCGCAGCACGGGTTCGCCCAGTGCCTCCGCCCGTTCGGCGCCGTCGCGCAGCAACGCCTCGATGTAGCCGGGATCGGCCTCCAGCCGGCGCATCTCGGCGCCGATGCGCCCAAGCGTCGCCACCGCGACCTCCGCCAGCTCCGCCTTGAAGGTGGCGAAGGTCTGCCCGGCGAAGCGGGCGCAGGCGGCGTCGATGTCGACGTCGGCAAGCGCGGCGTAGATGCCGAGCAGGTTCGCGGCCTCCGGCCGGCCGTCCAGGCCCTCGGGCGTCGCCGGCAGGACCTCGGGGTCGGTCTTGGCCTTGCGGATCTTCAGCGCGATCGCGTCGGCCTCGTCGGCGAGGTTGATCCGCGAGTAGTCGGACACGTCCGACTTGCTCATCTTCTTGGTCCCGTCGCGAAGCGACATCACCCGCGTCGCCGGGCCGAAGATCAGCGGCTCGACGATGGGGAAAAGCTCGCGGCCGTAGTCGTTGTTGAACTTCTGGGCGATGTCGCGGGCAAGTTCCAGGTGCTGCTTCTGGTCCTCGCCCACCGGCACGTGCGTCGCCTTGTAGGCGAGGATGTCGGCTGCCATCAGGTTGGGATAGGCGTAGAGGCCGACCGACGCGTTCTCCCGGTGCTTGCCCGCCTTCTCCTTGAACTGCGTCATCCGGTTGAGCCAGCCGAGCCGCGCCGTGCAATTGAAGATCCAGGCGAGCTGGGCGTGGGCGGCGACGTGGCTCTGGACGAAGATGACGCTCGAGCCGGGATCGACGCCGCAGGCGATCATCGCCGCGGCGGCCGTCCGCGAGCTCGCCCGCAGCTCCTGCGGGTCCTGCCAGACGGTGATCGCGTGCATGTCGACGACGCAGTACAGGCACTCGAACCGGTCCTGGAGGCGGACCCAGTTGCGCAGCGCGCCGAGGTAATTGCCGAGGTGCAGGTGGCCGGTCGGCTGGATGCCGGAGAAGATGCGGTTCAAGATCTAGCCCCTGAACCGTCATTGCGAGGAGGCGCAGCCGACGCGGCAATCCAGTGCTCCGGGACTGGATCGCCACGCTGCTTCGCGGCTCGCGATGACGAGCGATTGTGATTGCGGCGTTCTGGAAGGACCGCCGGCCTTCCCCGGAGCAACGATGGGCTCTTTTCCGGGCGAGGGCACCGGTTTATGGGCGGGGCAGGGCCGGATGGTCAAGCCGCGGCGTCGGGACCCTTGACGAAGCCGCGGAGGTCACGGATGCCGGCGGCGCCGAACACCTGCGCCGCCAGGGCAAACGTGGCAAGGCCGGCGCCGATGAGGATCGCCAGGGCGGCGACGCGCTGGACCTGGTCGCCGTCGAGCCACGGTGCCAGCACCTGGAGATGAAGGAAGGCGCAGACACCGCCCATGATCGCCGTCGCCGCGGCGGACCTGGGCAGGCGCTGGCGCAGCCGCTCGTCGAAGCCGAGGTGGCCGCGCCGCCAGAGGACGAACGCCAGCGCCCCGGCGTTGATCCAGAAGGCGACGGCGGTCGAAATCGCGATGCCGACGTAGGAGAAGGGCCACATCAGGATCAGGTTGAGGCCGACGTTGATGACCGCGCAGGCGCCGGCGATCTTGACCGGCGTGCGCGTGTCCTCGCGGGCGAAGAAGCCGGGCGTCAGCGCCTTGATCAGGACGTAGGCCGGAAGCCCTGAGGCGTAGGCGGCCAGCGCGTTGGCCGTCGCCTCGGCCTCTGCGGGGCCGAAGGCGCCGCGCTCGAACAGCACCGACATCACCGGCTGGGCCAGCACGATCAGCCCGGTCGCCGCCGGCAGCGTCAGCAGCAGGGTGAACTCCAGCGCCCGGTTCTGGCTGTGCATGGCGGCGCGGGCGTGGCCGGCGCGGAGCTGCCGGGCGAGCAGCGGCAGCAGCGCGGTGGAGACGGCGATGCCGACGACGCCCAGCGGCAGCTGGGTGACCCGGTCGGCGTAGAACAGGTAGGACACCGAGCCCGGCGGCAGCCAGGAGGCCAGCGCGGTGTTGATGGTGAGGTTGACCTGGTAGATCCCGGCGCCCAAAGCCACCGGCAGCGCCCGGCGCACGAGGAGCCGCACCTCGGGCGTGAGCCGCGGCCGGGGCAGGCGCAGCCAGATCCCGGCCCGGCCGCAGACGTAGAAGAGCCACAGGAACTGCAGCACGCCGGCGGCGGCGACCCCCCAGGCCAGCGCATGGCCGGGCGTCGGGGTGAACGGCGCCAAAGCCAGTGCGGCGGCGATCATCGCCAGGTTGAGCAGGATCGGCGTCGCCGCCGCGGCGGCGAAGCGGCCGAGCGAGTTCAGGATCCCGGCCATCAGCGAGACCAGCGAGATGAACAGCAGGTAGGGGAAGTTGATCCTGGCGAACTCGACGGCGAGGGCCACCTGCTCGGGCGCGTCGGCGAAGCCGGGGGCGATGACGTAGATCAGCACCGGCATGGCGAGCTCGAAGACGATGAGGAACACCAGCAGGGCGGTGAGCAGCACGCTGAAGGCCTGCTCGGCGAACGCTACCGCCTTGGCCTCGCCCTCCGCCTCGACGCGCTTGGCGAACAGCGGCACGAAGGCGGCGGAAAACGCGCCCTCGGCGAACAGGGCGCGAAACAGGTTGGGCAGGCGGAAGGCGACGAAGAAGGCGTCCGCCACCGGTCCCGCGCCGAGCACGGCGGCGATAAGCATGTCGCGGATGAAGCCGAGGACGCGGCTGACCATGGTCAGGCCGCCGATCGTGACGATCGAACGGAGGAGCACCATCCGGCTTATCTACCGGTTTTCGCCTTTCGCCGGAAGGTCCGCGGCCGCCGTCCCCATTAGCCGGAACGCACGGCGAGGGGCGCGGCCGGGGAGGTGCGGCCTGACATCTTGGCGTCTGCTGGAGGCCGCGCCGCTTGGTGTGGCTGGCGCCGCGTCGTGGAGGCGGCGCGGCGCTGGCGGCCGCGGCTACTTGATCTTCGCTTCCTTGAACGGGACGTGCTTGCGCACGACCGGATCGTACTTCCGGAACTCGAGCTTGCCGGTGGTCGTACGCGGGTTCTTCTTCGCAACGTAGAAAAAGCCCGTCCCGGCCGTGCTCAGCAGCTTGACGATGACGGTGGTTGGCTTGGCCATGGGCGCGCCATTCCTCGCGGTCTGCACTGGGAGGTGGAGGCAGGCACAATAGCGCCGCCACCGGCCATGTCAATTCGTGGCGAGCACCCGGAGTGCCCGGACGTGCGGCTCCGTCGCCGCTGAACGCGGTCGCCCGCGCGGAGCACCTTCCCGCACCGGGGCCTGCCCCGGCCCCGGGCTCGCGGTCGCCCCCGCGGCCGCGGAGCCGCTGGCTTTTGGCGAAGTGTGCGTGCTACGGTCGCGGCCGGTGTCGGAACAGGGAAGCCGGTGCGCGGGAGGACCCGCAAGGCCGGCGCTGCCCCCGCAACTGTAAGGGACGAGGCTGCGGCACACGCGAGGCCACTGGCGCGAGATCGCGCCGGGAAGGCGCCGCCGCCCGAGACCCCGAGCCAGGAGACCTCTCCGGCGCCGAACGTCAACGGTCCTCGGGCGGAGGATGCGGCGTGATCCGCAGCGCGGCTATGCCACCGGTGTTCTCACTGCCGGACGTGACCCTGGTGTTGGGCGGCGCTCGCTCCGGCAAGAGCGCCCATGCCGAGCGCCTGTGCGAGGGGGCGGCGGCGCGCCTCTACCTCGCCACCGCCGAGGCCGGCGACGACGAGATGGCCGAGCGGATCCGCCACCACAGGGCCCGCCGCGGACCCGCCTGGACGACGGTGGAGGAACCGGTGGAACTCGCCGCGGCCCTCGGCAGGCACGCCGCGCCGGATCGGCCGGTGCTGGTCGACTGCCTGACGCTCTGGCTCAGCAACGTCATGGCGGCGGGGCGCGACGTGGACGCGGAGCGCGAGCGGCTGGTCGGCGCGCTCGCCGCCACGGCGGGGCCGGTGGTGCTGGTCAGCAACGAGGTCGGCCTCGGGCTGGTGCCGGAGACACCGCTCGGCCGCGCCTTTCGCGACGAGGCCGGACGGCTCAATCAGGCAGTGGCGGCGGTGGCCGGACGGGTGGTCTTCGTCGCCGCCGGCATCCCGCTCACGCTCAAGCAGGAGGAAATGGCACGATGAAGGGCGGCGGCAGATGAAGATCCCGGCGACGGTGGTCACCGGCTTTCTCGGCTCGGGCAAGACGACGCTGATCCGCCACCTGGTCGCCAACGCCCGCGGCCGGCGGCTCGCTTTGATCATCAACGAGTTCGGCGACCTCGGCTTCGACCGCGAACTGCTGCTCGGCTGCGGGATCGCCGGCTGCGACGACGAGGACGTCATCGAGCTCGCCAACGGCTGCATCTGCTGCACCGTCGCCGACGAGTTCCTGCCGACCATGGAGACGCTGCTCGGCCGCGCCGAGCCGCCCGACCACATCGTCATCGAGACCTCCGGCCTCGCCCTGCCGAAGCCGCTGGTCAAGGCGTTCAACTGGCCCGAGGTCCGCTCGAAGGTCACCGTCGACGGCGTCGTCACCGTCGTCGATGCGCCGGCCGTCGCCGCCGGCCGCTTCACCTCCGCGCCGCCAGGCGCTGTCGCGGAACGCGGAAGCGCCGTGAGCGTTGATCATGACGAACCCCTGGAGGAGCTGTTTGAAGACCAGCTCGCCTGTGCCGACATGGTCGTGCTCAACAAGATCGACGGCATCGACACCGCGATCCTGGACGGGCTTCGCTCCGGCCTGGCGGCGGCGCTGCGCCCCGGGGTGAAGATCCTCGAAAGCGTCCACGGCGCCCTCGACCCGCGGGTGGTCCTCGGCCTTGCCGCCGAAGCCGAGGCCGGCATCGACGCCCGGTTCTCGCATCACGACGGCGAGGAGGAGCACGGCCACGACGAGTTCGTGACGTTCATCGCCGCCCCCGGCCCGATCCACGATCCGGCGGCGCTGGAGGCGCGCATCCGCGCCGCCGCCGCCGCCCACGACGTGCTCCGGATCAAGGGCTTCGTCGACGTGCCCGGCAAGGCCATGCGCCACGTCGTCCAGGCCGTGGGTGCCAGGGTGGAGCGGTACTACGACCGGCCATGGCGGAAGGGCGAGGCCCGGCGGAGCGAGCTCGTGGTCATCGCCGAGCGCGGCATCGACGCCGCAGCGGTGAGCGCCGCCCTCGCTGGGGAAGCGGTCGGCGCCAACGTTCCATGATCCACGCGGGCGGGGCCTAGAGCCGTGCACCTGCTGGCAACCCGGCCGGGCGAGATCGACGATGGTTCGGCGGCAGTGGACCTGGGGCAGAGCCCCGGCGACGTCGTCGTGCTGTCCGCCGCCGACACCGAGATCGCCTGCCTCGCTGCCGCGCAGGCGAGGCTCGCCGCGGACGAGGGCCAGCCGAGCCTCCGCCTCGCCAACCTGCTCCGCCTCGGCCATCACCTGTCGGTGGATCTCTACGTCGAGGCCGTCGCCGCCCATGCCCGGCTGGTCATCGTCCGCCTGCTGGGCGGCCGCGGCTACTGGCCCTACGGCGTCGAGCAGCTCGCCGCGGTCGCACGAGAGTGCGGGATCGCCATGGCCTTCCTCCCCGGCGACGACCAGCCCGACCCGGAGCTTGCCGACCTCTCCACCGTATCTCCGGAGGCCTGGCACCGGCTGTGGCAGTACCTGGTCCACGGCGGCATCGACAACGCCGGCGAGTTCCTCCGCTACGCCGCGACGCTGATCGGCCACGAGCGGCCATGGCGAGAGCCGAGGCCACTGCTTCGCGCCGGCATCTACGCCGGGAACGGCGAGGCGGGCGACCTCGCGGCACTGCGCAAGACGACGTGGCAGGACGGCCGGCGGGTCGCGGCCATCGTCTTCTACCGCGCGCTGGTGCAGGCTGGGAACCTGGCCGCGGTCGATGCCCTGGCCGAGGGCTTGGCCCGGCGGGGGCTGAACGCGCTGCCGGTGTTCGTCGCCAGCCTCAAGGACCCGGTCGCCGCGGCGATCCTGGAGGACGTGCTGGCCGAGGCGCCGCCGGACGTGGTCCTCAACGCCACCGGCTTCGCCGTCGCCGCCCCCGGTGGCGAGGCGGCGCAGACGCCGTTCTCCGGCTCCGACTGCCCGGTGCTGCAGGTGGTCTTCGCGACGTCTTCGGAGAGCGCCTGGCGCGACGGCACCCACGGCCTGTCGGCTCGCGACATCGCCATGAACGTGGCCCTGCCGGAGGTGGACGGCCGCATCCTGTCGCGCGCCGTCTCGTTCAAGGGCGAAGGCTACCGCGATCCGCTGACCCAGGCCGACCTCGTCGGCTACGTCCCCGTCCCCGACCGGATCGACTTCGTCTGCGACCTCGCCGCGGCCTGGAGCCGGCTGCGCCGCAAGCAGCCTTCGGAGCGGCGGATCGCGCTGGTGCTCGCCAATTATCCCAACCGCGACGGCCGGATCGGCAACGGGGTCGGGCTGGACACACCCGCCGGGACGCTGAACTTGCTCCACGCCATGGCCGAGGCCGGCTACCGCGTCGAGGACATCCCGGAGAGCGGCAACGCGCTGGTCGAGCGGCTGCTCGCCGGCCCGACCAACGACACGGCTTCGCTCGCCTGGCGGGAGGCGGCCGAGAGCCTGTCGATGTCCGACTACGCGCCCTACTTCGCCAGCCTGCCGCGGGCGGTGCAGGACCGCGTCGCCGGGCGCTGGGGCGCGGCGGAGAGCGATCCTCGCTATCGGCCCGGCCGGCTCGACTGCGGCCGCTTCTCCATCTCCGCCTTCCGCTGCGGCAACGTCGCCATCGGCCTGCAGCCGGCGCGGGGCTACAACATCGACCCGCAGTCCAGCTACCACGACCCGGACTTGCCGCCGCCGCACGGCTACCTCGCCTTCTACGCCTGGATCCAGGACGCCTTCCGCGCCGACGCCATCGTCCATATGGGCAAGCACGGCAACCTGGAGTGGCTGCCGGGCAAGGGCCTGGCGCTGTCCGCGGAGTGCCTGCCGGAAGCGGCGCTGGGCTCCCTGCCCCACCTCTATCCGTTCATCGTCAACGACCCCGGCGAGGGCACCCAGGCCAAGCGGCGGGCGCAGGCGGTGATCGTCGATCACCTCACCCCGCCGATGACCCGGGCCGAGAGCTACGGCCCGTTGCGCGACCTCGAGCAGCTCGTCGACGAGTACTACGAGGCCGCGGGCGTCGATCCGCGGCGGCTCAAGGTGCTGGCCGAGGACATCCTCTCGCTCTGCCGGGCGACCGGCCTCGACGTCGATTGCGGCATCGGCACCGCCGACGACCGCGACGCGGCGCTGGGCAAGCTCGACGCCTACCTCTGCGAGCTGAAGGAGATGCAGATCCGCGACGGCCTGCACGTCTTCGGCGAGGCGCCGGCGGGCGCGCAGCTCCGCGACCTGCTGGTGGCGCTGGTGCGCATCCCCCGCGGCGACGGCAAGGGTGCCGACGCCTCCCTGCACCGGGCGCTGGCGGCGGACCTGGGGCTCGGCTTCGACCCGCTGGACTGCGATCCGGCGCAAGCGTGGGGCGGCCCCCGTCCGGCGGCTCTGGCGGGCACGGAGCCGTGGCGGACGGCGGGCGATACGGTGGAGCGGCTGGAAGCCCTGGCGGCTTCGCTGATCGCCGGCGAGCGTTCGCCGGATCCGGCGTGGGAACGGACCGCCGCTGTCCTCGCCTCGGTGGAGGGCCGGCTGCGCCCGGCGGTCGCCGCCTGCGGCACGGCGGAGCTCGCGGGCCTGCTGACCGGCCTGGCCGGGAGGTTCGTCGAGCCGGGGCCGTCCGGGGCGCCGACCCGGGGCAAGCCGGACGTGCTGCCCACGGGCCGCAACTTCTATTCCGTCGACACCCGCACGGTGCCGACGCCGGCCGCCTGGACGCTGGGCTGGACGTCGGCGGCGCTGCTGATCGAGCGCCACCTCCAGGATCATGGCGCCTGGCCCAGGACGCTGGCGCTCAGCGCCTGGGGCACCAGCAACATGCGCACCGGCGGCGACGACATCGCCCAGGCCCTCGCGCTGCTGGGCGTCCGCCCGACCTGGGACACCGCGTCCAGGCGCGTCACCGGCTTCGAGATCCTGCCGCTCGACGTCCTCGACCGACCCCGGGTGGACGTGACGCTGAGGGTCTCCGGCTTCTTCCGCGACGCCTTCCCCGGCCTCATCGCCCTCTTCGACAGCGCCAGCCGCGCCGTCGCCGGCCTCGGCGAGGACGAGGAGCGCAATCCCCTGGCCGCGCGCGTCCGGGCCGAGACCGAGCGCCTGGCCGCCGAGGGCGCGCCGGCGGAGGACGCGGTGTGCCTTGCGGGGTGCCGGGTGTTCGGCTCCAAGCCCGGCGCCTACGGGGCCGGGCTGCAGGCGCTGATCGACGAGCGCGGCTGGGACAGCGACGCCGACCTCGCCCGCGCCTATCTCGCCTGGGGCGGCTATGCGTACGGCGCCGGCCTCGACGGCCGGGCGGCCCAGGCGCAGTTCGCCAGGCGCCTTAGCGGCGTCGAGGTGGTGGTGCAGAACCAGGACAACCGCGAGCACGACATCCTCGACTCCGACGACTATTACCAGTTCGAGGGTGGGCTCGCAGCCAGCGTCCGGGTGCTGTCGGGCGAGCAGCCGGCGATCTACCACGCCGACCACTCCCGGCCCGAAACACCGAGGCTTCGGACGCTGTCGGAGGAGATCGCCCGCGTCGTCCGCGCCCGGGTGGTAAACCCGAAGTGGATCAAGGGCGCCATGCGCCACGGCTACAAGGGCGCCTTCGAGATGGCGGCCACCGTGGACTACCTGTTCGCCTTCGCCGCGACGACCCACTGCGTCGAGGACCACCACTTCGACGCCGTGTTCCAGGCTTATCTCGACGACGACGAGGTCCGCGACTTCATCGCCGAGAACAATCCGGCGGCGCTGGGGGAGATGAGCGAGCGGCTGATCGAGGCGATGGACCGCGGGCTGTGGCGGCCTCGGCTGAACGGCGCGCACCAGACGCTGAAGGCGCTGGCGGGAACGGCCGCCGCGCAAAGACCAAGGGGAGGAGGTTCATGAGCGACGAAGAGGATCTCGACCGCCGCCACGCCGAGAAGATGGCGAAGAAGAAGGCCGCCCGCGACAAGATCCTGGCGACCAAGACCGAGGAGCGGGGCCTGCTCATCGTCCACACCGGCAAGGGCAAGGGCAAGACCACCGCGGCCATGGGGCTCGCCGTGCGCTCCATCGGCCACGGCTTCAAGGTCGGCATCGTCCAGTTCGTCAAGGGCGCCTGGGGCACCGGCGAGCGCGACGTCCTGGCCAAGTTCCCGGAGCTCTGCGTGATCAAGGCCATGGGCGAGGGCTTCACCTGGGACACCCAGGACCGCCAGCGCGACATCGCCGCCGCCCGTCAAGCCTGGGAGACGGCGAAGGCGATGATGGCCGATTCGAGTTATCGCATGGTCATCCTCGACGAGCTCAACATCGTCCTTCGCTACGGCTACCTGGACATCGCCGAGGTGCTGCCCGTGCTGGCGGGCCGGCGAGGCGACCTCCACGTCGTCGTCACCGGCCGCAACGCCAAGGAGGAGCTGATCGAGGCCGCGGACCTGGTCACCGAGATGACCATGCTCAAGCACCCGTTCCGCTCCGGGGTAAAGGCCCAGGCGGGCGTCGAATTTTGAGACTTGCCCGCGTTCCGGCGCCATGATCCTGTCGCCGCCTCGGAGGTCACGCCGCATGCGTTCGTTCTTCACGTTCCTGCTCCTCGCCGTCCTCGGCATCGGGCTCGCCGGCTGCTCGCGCACCTGGGACACGCGCACCGAGGCCGGCAGCCTGGTCGACGCCTCCCGCTGGGCCGTGGAGCGGCTGAAGAACCAGGACGACGACATGGCCGAGATGTTCCGCGCCAACCTGCGGACGGCGCGCGGCATCGCCATCTTCCCGGCGGTGACCAAGGGCGCTTTCATCGTCGGCGCGCAGGGCGGCTCCGGCGTCGTCCTCGTCCGCGGCGCCGACGGCAGCTGGAGCCATCCCGCCTTCTACAATCTTGCCGCCGGCAGCTTCGGCCTGCAGGCCGGCTTCCAGTCTGCCGAGGTGGTGCTGCTGTTGCGCAGCCAGCGCGCGGTCAACGCCGTCATCCGCAACCAGGGCAAGTTCGGCGGCGAACTCACCTTCGCGGTGGGCGAGATCGGCGGCGGCATCGGCGCCGCGACGACGACCGCGCTCGGCGCCGACGTGCTCGCCTACTCCAACGTCTCCGGGCTGTTCGCCGGCATGAGCCTGGAGGGCGCCGGGATCATCCGCCGCAACGACCTCAACCAGGCCTTCTACGGCCGCACCGTCACCCCCGAGGCGATCCTGCTGCGCCGCGAGGTCGCCAATCCGCAGGCCGACGTCCTGAGGCAGACGCTTGCCGGCCGCTGACGGCGCCCGGCCACGGGCGCTGATGCTGCAGGGCACCGGGTCGGACGTCGGCAAGTCGCTCCTCGCCGCCGGCTTGTGCCGCGCCTTCACCCGCCGCGGGCTGAAGGTCCGGCCGTTCAAGCCGCAGAACATGTCCAACAACGCCGCCGTCACCATCGACGGTGGCGAAATCGGCCGCGCCCAGGCGCTGCAGGCACGGGCCTGCGGCATCGCCCCCTGCAGCGACATGAACCCGGTGCTGCTGAAGCCGCAGACCGACGTCGGCGCCCAGATCGTGGTCCAGGGCCGGGTGCTGACCAACGCCCGCGCCCGCGACTATCAGCGGCTGAAGCCGACCCTCTTGGCCAAGGTGCTGGAGAGCTTCGGCCGGCTGGCTGAAGGCGCCGACCTGGTGCTGGTCGAGGGTGCCGGCAGTCCCGCCGAGGTGAACCTCCGCCAAGGCGACATCGCCAACATGGGCTTCGCCGAGGCCGCGGACGTGCCGGTGGTGCTGGTCGGCGACATCGACCGCGGCGGCGTCATCGCCAGCATCGTCGGCACCGCCGCGCTGCTCGACGACGGCGACCGGAGCCGGCTCGTCGGCTACGTGATCAACAAGTTCCGTGGCGACATGAGCCTGTTCGACGCCGGCATCGCCATCATCGGGCAGCGCACGGCGCTGAGGAGCTTCGGCATCGTCCCATGGTTCGCGGATGCGCGCCGGCTTCCGGCCGAGGACGCCGTCGCCTTGCAGCGGCCGCCGGCCACGGCCCAGGAGGCCTCGCCCATCCGCGTCGCCGTCCCGCTGCTCCAGCGCATCGCCAACTTCGACGACCTCGACCCGCTGATCGCCGAGGCGGACGTCGAGGTGCAGTTCGTCCACCCCGGCCAACCCATCCCCGGCGACATCAACCTGATCGTGCTGCCCGGGTCGAAGGCCACCATCAGCGACCTCGCCTTCCTCCGCCAGCAGGGCTGGGACATCGACCTCCGCGCCCACGTCCGACGCGGCGGCCTGGTCGTCGGCCTGTGCGGGGGCTACCAGATGCTGGGAACCGCCGTGCGCGACCCGCAGGGGATCGAGGGGCCCGCAGGCGACGCTCCGGGCCTCGGCCTGCTCGACGTGGCGACGGAGCTTTCCGCAGAGAAGGCCCTTTGCGAGGTCACGGGCCACGAGCTGTCCTCGGGCGAGGCCGTCCGCGGCTACGAGATGCACATGGGCCGCACCACCGGCGCCGGCCTGACCCGGCCGATGCTCCGCTTCGACGGCCGCACCGACGGCTGCATCTCCGCCGACCGGCGGGTGTTCGGCTGCTACCTGCACGGGCTGTTCGCGGCCGACGGCTTCCGCGCGGCGTTCCTCGGCCGGCTGCGCCGGCGAGACGCGAGCGGCCTCGTCTACGAGGCCGAGATCGAAGCGGTGCTCGATCGCCTGGCGGAGCATCTGGAACGCCACCTCGACCTCGACGCGCTGCTTGCCGCCGCCGCGCCGGTGCGCGGCTGAGCCGGGATAAGCGAAGCCGCGGGCGCGCCTACTTCGTCGCTTCGACGCAGATCGAGCGGTCGTGGCGGATTTCGAGCTCGACGGCGGCGAAGCGCTCGTCGCCCCAGCCGCCGTAGCGGCACGATCGGATGTTGGTGAAGCCGTGGCGGGCCAGTGCCGCGCTCAGCGACGGCTCGTCCCACATGGTCTGATGCCGCGAGTTCGACAGCGCTTCGCGCAGGCGGGCGCCGATGGACCGCCGCGTGCCTTCACAGCCGAGCCCGCTCATCGTCATGAACGTCGGCGCGGCCTCGCTGGCGGTGGCGTCGTCTCCGGCGTCCCTGCGGTAGCTCTCGATGTAATCGCGCAGGTCGGGGACGAGGACGCGAAGGATCCCGCCCGGCCGCAGGTAGGTATGGATGTTCTCGAGCGCCGTCTCGAAGTCCGGCATCGACAGGTGCTCGAGGACGTGCGAGGCGAACACCAGATCGCACGAACCCGGCGGCAGCTTCAGCCCGCGAACGATGTCGCCATAGACGGCGCTGTCGAACCGGGTCGGCCTGTCGAGGGCGCGAACCAGGAGCTTCCCGGCGACGGGGATCGCGGCGATCCGCAGCGTCGGCGAGGAGTCCAGGTTGATCCAGCCGTCGGCGACGCTGTCGGCGCAACCGATGTTCAGGCACGTACCTTGACCGTTGTTCACGTCTGCCATTCCCGCTCGTGGACCTGATCTGGGCTGGGCGCCGATCCGACGGGCAGACACTACTGATCTCCGCCCGGCGGGTCTACCCGTCGAACGCGCATCAGGTCTTGACGCCTCTTCGGGCTTCGCTCCGGGAAAGATGCTGGCGCTACAGCCCTTTGCGTGATCTCCTGCAGACGTGGCCGCGAATGCGGGTTTGGCGGAAACATGGGCAGCAAAGACCCGATCAGGCGAACCGATCTCCTGGCCGGCTATCGCCGGCTCGAAACCAGCGACCTGGATTGCGCCCGCGAGGCCGTCGGCCGGATGTGGGAGCACCACCGGTCCAACCTGCTGCGCGGGCGCACCTACGCGATCGCCTGGAACCAGGCCGAGCTCGTCGACACGACGCTCAGCTACGTCCGCACGTCGAGCACCATCCGCGTCGATTGCGGCCCCGTCGGCGACACCTTTCACCTGACGCTGCACGAGAGCGGCCGGATCAACCACTGGATCGACGGCCGGGCCGCGGCCTCGACGCCGGGCCGGGCGGTCCTGCATGCTCCGGGGCAGACCCTGCGGCTGGAAACCGAGCCGTTCCGGCTCCTGCTCCTGTCCTTCCGAGCGTCCGCGGTCATGCAAGCCATCGAGGCCTGGGGCGACGCCCGCCCACCTCCGGGCGACTGGCTGCGGGAGTTTCCGCTCGACGGCCCGTCGGCCACGTCGTTGCGGACACTCTGCCGCTGGGCTGCGCTGGAACTCGACCGGCCCGGCGGCGGAGCCTTGCGCACCACGGAGGCGAAACGGGCGCTGGAGCGGACCCTGTTGATGCTGTTTTTCCAGTGCGTTGCCGATCCGTCCGGCGCCGGCGAACGGGACGGCGACGCGCCGGCGGAGGCCTACGTCAGGCGCATGGAGGACTGGATCGAAGCCAACTTCGGCGAGCCCGTCAGCGTCGAGGATCTGGCGCGGGAGGCCGGCGTCGGCGTGCGCGCCCTTCAGGTCGCGTGTCGTCGCTGGCGCGGCTGCACGCCGATGGAGCTGTTGCGGCGCCGGCGGCTGAACGCTGCGCGCGAGGCCATGCGCCGGGCGGGTCCGGAAGAGACCGTGACGTCGGTTGCCACGGCTTGCGGCTTTTTCAGTTTCGGGCGCTTCGCCGGGCAGTACAAGGCGGCCTTCGGGGAGACCCCCTCGCAGACCATCGCGGGCGCCAAGGCCGTCCCGGCCCGAAAGCGCCCGGGCGATGGTCGGAAAACGCAGAGCCTATAGCCTGCGCTTCGGGGATAGCCGGTCACAGGCGCCCGTGAAAGGCTGAGGTGGTGCGTATGGGTGCGCGCGACAGTGGGGGGTAGGCATCGCCACGGGCGATGCGGCGACCGGGCCGCGCCCTTCAGCATGGCCGCGGCCCGGAAGCTTCCGCCGTCGCAGAAGCCAAACGTCCCTAAAGAGCGCGCCGAGATCCCTTCCCCCCGCGTGACAGACCTGCCGGCCGCGGTTAAACCGGGTCCTCGATCCGCTGTCCCCGGTTCCGATCATGCCGATCCTCTGGCTCGCGTCCTATCCCAAGTCCGGCAACACCTGGCTGCGGGCGTTCCTCGCCAACTACCTGCGCAACGCGGCGGAGCCCCAGGACATCAACGCACTGCCGGAGTTCGCGCTGGGCGACATGCGGATCGAGCCTTACGCGCGCATCTCGGGCAAGGAGCCGTCGTCGCTGTCGCGCGAGGAGATCAACCGGCTGAGGCCGGAGGCGCACCGGGCCATGGCCGCGGCATCGCCGGGCCTCGTCCCGGTGAAGACCCACACCGCCGTCGCCACCATCGGCGGCATCCCGACGATCACCCCGGAGGTCACCTTCGGCGCGATCTGCGTCATCCGCAACCCGCTCGACGTCGCCGTCTCCTTCAGCCACCACTACGCCGTCGGGATGGACCAGGCGGTCAAGGCCATCTGCTTCAAGGGGCTCGAGATCCCGGCCAAGGAGGGTCACGTCGTCCAGGTCGTCTCCGACTGGTCGACGCACGTCCGCAGCTGGCTGAACGCGCCCGGGCTGAACCTGCTGACGCTGCGCTACGAGGACATGCTCGCCTCGCCGAGGCGCGCCTTCGCCCAAGCCTGCGCCTTCCTGAAGATGCCCAAGGACGAGGCGCGGCTGCGCCGGGCGATCCGGCACAGCTCGTTTCGCGTCCTCGCCGGCCAGGAACGCGCGCGCGGCTTCGTCGAGCGGGCGCGCGGCGCGGACGCTTTCTTCCGCCGCGGCCGCGCCGGCGCCTGGCGCGACGAGCTGACGCCGGCGCAGGTGGACGCGGTGCTCGCCTGCCACCGGCCGCTGATGGCCGAGCTCGGCTACGTCTCGCCCGAGGGCCGGATCCTGGTTTAGAGCAAGGTGCAATCAGGCGCCGCAGCCGCCAGCCGTCATGGCCGTACTCGTTACGGCCATCCATCACGCCCACAGTGGACCCGCGGAACAAGTCCGCGGGTGACGGATCGGTGGGTGAAGGCCGCAAAACCGAGCCGACCGCACTGACCGCAGGTCTTGGTCAGGTCAACCCGATCGGACGTCGTTCCAGCGGCCGCGTCAGGGTGGCGGCTCAGGACGCGGGCGGGGGAGGCTGGCAGCTGATGGTGAAGCGGGCGCCGGGGCCGTCGTTGCCGATCTCGAGATGCGCCCGCAGGCTTCGGACCAGGCCGGCCACGACCTTCATGCCGAGGCCCGGAGCGGCGTTGATCCTGTAGCCTTCGGGAAGGCCGCGGCCGTCGTCGGCGATGGTCAGCCGGCCGGTGCCGCCGGCTTCGGCGCGGAAGGTGACCGCGATCCGCCCGCCCGTCCGGTCGACGAAGGCGTACTTGGCGGCGTTGGTGACGAGTTCGTTGACGATCAGCGCGAGCGAGACGACCCGGTCGGTGGCGAGTTCGGCCGCATCGGCGTCCACGGTGACGACGATGTCGCGCTCGCCGACGACGGAAGCTTCCAGGTCCCGGCAGAGGTCACGCAGGTAGGAGCCGAACTCGATCGTGCTGATGGGCTCGGCGCCGCGATAGAGGTGCTCGTGGATCCTGGCGATCGTCATGATCCGCCGGTCCGCCTAGGCGAGCTGGTCGCGCAGCCCCTCGTTCGCGGCCCCGCTCTGCTGCAGGCCGAGCAGGCTCGAGATCAGCTGCAGGTTGTTCTTCACCCGGTGGTTGACCTCTCGCAGCATGATCTCGCGCTGCTGCAGCAGGCTGTGCTGGGCGGTGACGTCGTAGGCGACGCCCAGCATGCGTATCGGCCGGCCGAGGGCGTCGGTCATCAGCTCGCCCTGGCCGGCGATCCAGTGGACCTCGCCGGAGGAATGGACGACGCGGTACTCGCTGCGGTAGGTGGTCCCGGCCATGGCGCGCTCGAGGTCCGCCGCCGCCCGCTCCCGGTCGTCGGGATGAACCGCGGCGTAGAAGGTGGAGAGCTGCTGCAGCTCCGGCGACGGCTCCAGGCCGAGAAGGCGGAAGTACGAATCGGACCAGGAAATCCGGCCGTCGCGGAGGTCCCAGTCCCAGACGCCGACCCCGCCCGCGTCCTGGGCGAGCTTCAGCCTGGCCTCGCTGTCGCGCAGCGCGTTCTCCGCGGCCTTGCGCTCGGTGATGTCGACCGCGGACGGCAGCAGGTGGGTGATCTCGCCGTCGGCGTTGCGCAGCGGTGCGATCATGAAGTCGATGGTCATGAGCCGGCCGCCGGCCATCCGCACGTCGACGTCGTACCGGGAGGCCTCGCCTTGCGCCGCCCGCGCCATGGCGTCCACGAGCCGGGCCTGCACGGCCGCGTCGTGGGACCACCAGTAGGCCTCGTCGAAGCGCTTGCCGCGAACGTCGTCGAGCGTCAGCCCGGCGGCTTCCAGCGGCGCCAGGTTGGCCCAAACGAGGACGCCGTCGAGCTCGAGGATCCCGACGAAGGCGAACAGGTTGTCGAGCACGTCCTGCAGCCGCTGTTCGCTGTCGCGCAGCGCCCGCTCGGCCGCCTGGCGTTCGGTGAGGTCGAGGATGAAGGCGATGCCCTCGTCGCGCTTCGGCCCGACCAGGCTGTAGCCGATGAGGATGGGCAGCGTCGTCCCGTCCTTGCGGATGTACGCCTTCTCATACGGTGTGCAGCGGCCGGCCTGTTTCGCCTCCGCGATGGCGACGGCGTCCAGCGGCAGCATTTCCGGCGGCGTCAGGTCGTGCCAGCTGATCCGGCCGGCTTCCAGCTCGTCGCGGCCATACTGAACCATGTTGAGGAACGCGTCGTTGGCATCGACGATCTCGCCGCCGACGGTGCTGCGGAGGACGCCGATGGGGATCGCCTCGACCAGCGCGCGGTAGCGCTCCTCGCTCTTCCGGTAGCTGGTGATCTCGGAGTAGTTGGCGATCGCGGCGACGACCTCGCCCCTGTCGTAGACCGGGGCGGCGCTGACCAGCACGGTCCGGACGATGCCGTCACGGCGGACGAGCTGCAGCTCCCGGCCGACCTGGGTTTCTCCGCCCAGGGCCCGCCGCAGCGGCGCTTCGTCGGCGCTCAGGCAACGGCCGGCCTCGTAGAGATCGGCCCACTTGCCGGTGACGTCGGCAAGGCTCTTGCCTTCCAGATCGCCGCCGAACAGCCGCCGGCCGGCGTCGTTCACGAGGATCAGGCGCTCGGACGTGTCGGTGACGAGAATCGGTTCGGCCGACTGGCGGAGCACCTGCTCGAACAGCAGCGGCGGAACCGGAGCGTCGGCGGCGAGGCGAAGCGGGTGGGTCAGAGTCCGACCTCCATGCCCCTCACTTGGGTCATAAGACGCCTCCTCTTCTGACAACGGCCGTACCATCCACCCCAGGGCCCACGTAAGGATGCCATGTCCACATTGAAGTATCTAGAAGCGTTCGCAGTCGCATTCCCCACAGGCTCAACCGCGCTCCGTCCGCCGGTTTGGCAAAGGGCGCGGGCGATGCGGTTCGGGCGCTTGGCCGGAACGTAGGTCGCGAACGGCCCCGTCGCCAGCCGCCGCGCAGCCGCGAGCAGCCGGAGCTCTCCTTGGTAACGGGCGGCGCCCCTGGGGTTTCAGACCCTCGCGCGCGGCAGGAAGGGGTCCGGCTCGAACCCGGACAGGGGATCGTTCTCCGGCTCGTCGCGATGCGGCAGGTCGTGGACGTGGACGTCGCCCGCCGAATGCCGGTTGAGCACGGCCACCGCGCGCTCCTCGTGCGCCCGGTCCCGGGCGCGCACCCAGAGGAGCAGCCCGCCCTTGTCGATCTGCGACTGGATCTCCTTCGCCCGGTCGCGGCCCACCCAGCGTGTCGCCAGCGTCCCGATCAGGCCGCCGGACCCGCCGGCCACGGCGGCCGCGGCAATGGCCGCCGCGAGCGTGCCACCGGAGGCCACGACCGCGCCGATGGCGGCGGCGGCGCCGATGTAGGCCAGCGCCCCGATCACGCCGGTTCGCGCTTCCACGGCGGAGTCCCGGCCGACGAACGCCGTCCGTGGGACCTCCGGATCGTCTTCCAGCTCCGCCACCTTCTCGTAGACGTGGCCGAGCTTTTCCTCGACGGCCTTCTGTCCGGCCAGAAGGCTGAGTTCCGACCGGTCGAAGCCGGAGCTGAGCAGGTCGTCGACGCAGGCCTGCAGCGACGGCCAGTCATGAAAAACGCCCACCGCTTCCCGGGTAATGGCACCCGTCGATGCACTCGAGCTCGTTTGGCTCATGGTTTCTCCTCCCAACCGGGCGGCAAACACCTTCGGCCGCCGCTCTCCTTTTCCGCGCTACGATGATGGCGAAGAGCGTGCGGCTTGACCAGAGATGTTTCCCGGTCCAGGTGCCGGGCGGGGACTACGGCTGCGGATGCGGGCCGCTGCCGAGGGCGGCCAGATAATGGCCGAGTGCCCGGTCGGCGCTGCGGATGTGGCGAACGAGGCTGGCGTCGAGCGCGTCGATCCAGCGGCCGACGGCCGCGGCCTCTTCGGCCTCCGCGGCGCTCAGGCCTTCGAGCGCTTCGATCATCTGCTCGTGCTCGGCGACGTGCCCGGCGTAGCCGTCGTACTGATAGAGCCGCATCAGCAGCTGCTCGGACGCGAAGTGCATCTTGCTGTAGGCGGTGAGACGCTCCAGGAGTTCTTGCGCGTTGTCCGCCTGCCCGGCGCTCACCGCCTGGCGCAGGGCGTAGAGCAGGCTCACCTGCACCTGGTGCTCGGCCTCCATCTCGCCACGGCCGGCCTCGCCCGGACCCGGCCCTGCCCCGCCGTGCTCGCTCGGAGCCATGACGTCCTCCCGTGCCGATGACCCGCCGACGGGGGCGCCGTGCAGCGCCGGCGTCACTCGCCGATCAGGTGAAGCATCAGTGTGCGAGTATGCGGCGTATCGCGGTGTTCGAACAGATAAAGTCCCTGCCAGGTGCCGAGCGCCATCCGGCCGCTGGAGACGGGAATGGAGACGCTGGCCAGCGTCAGCGCCGCGCGGATGTGCGCCGGCATGTCGTCGGGGCCCTCCATCGTGTGGCTGTATCGGCTCGCGTCCTCCGGCGCGATGCGCTTGAAGAACGTGAGCAGGTCGCGGCGAACGTCGGGGTCGGCGTTCTCCTGGATGGTCAGCGAGGCGCTGGTGTGCCGGCAGTAGATGGTGACGAGGCCGACGTCCACGGCCTCGCCGAGCAACCAGCGCTGCACGCCGTGGGTGATGTCGTAGAGGCCCTGGCCGTTGGTCTCGACGCGGATGATGTCCTGGCTCTGCTTCATGCCGCCGCCATCGCCGTTGCGCGCCTTTTACGAGCCCGTGCCGGCGCCGCGCAAGGGGGTGTTGCGTCGGCGAGCCGTGGCGTCGTAGAACCGGAAGTCATGGAACGTATGCGGAACGAAGGCGGGCCGGGCGCGGCCGGGGAAGCCGGCCGGCGGCTCGCCCGCGGCGTCTGTAGGCTGCTCGCCGATCATGGCTACCGCACCCTGTGCGAGCTGCCCTTGGGCGACGGCCGCCGCGCCGACGTGTTCGCCATCGACCGGCGGGGCAACATCCTCATCGTCGAGGTCAAGTCGAGCCTCGCCGACTTCCGCGCCGACGGGAAGTGGCCGGCCTACCTCGCCTCCTGCGACCGCTTCGCCTTCGCCGTTCCCGTCGAATTTCCGCAAGCCGTCCTGCCGGAGGCCGCCGGGCTCATCGTCGCCGACGCCTATGGCGGCGCCGTCATTCGCCCGCCGATGCCGGCCACGGCGCTGCCGGCGGCGCGGCGCAAGGCGCTGCTCCTCCGCTTCGCCCGGACGGCGGCGGCACGATTGCAGCAGAGCCTCGACGCTGCGGCCGCGGATCGCTCCGCCCGCTGAGGGGGAGCTCAGGCGTCAGCCGTAGCGGTGCAGGCCGGGACCGTTCCGCCTGAGCCAGGCGCGGGCTTCGGCCACGCCGTCGCCGCCGAGGCGGGCGACCAGCGCCCAGAAGCGGGGGCCGTGGTTGCGCTCGATCAGGTGGGCGAGCTCGTGGGCGGCGACGTAGGCCAGCACCGGCGGCGGCGCCAGGATCAGCCGCCACGAGAACGACAGGTTGCCGTCGGCGGAACACGAGCCCCAACGCGAGCGGGTGTCGCGAACGCCGATGCGCCCGGGCGGCCGGTCAACGCCCGGTGCAAGCCGCGCAACCTCGCTGGCGAGATCGGCCCGCGCCTCCCGCCTGAGCCAGGCCTCGACCCGCGCCGGCAGCGATGCCTCGCCGCCGCCGACGAGGATGCTTCCGCCCTCGGCACGGGTCGGCGTGGCCGAGGCCGGAACGTGGCGGATCTCGTGGTCGATGCCGCGCAGCGGAACGACCGCGCCGGGGACGAACGCCACCCGCTTCGGCCGGGCGGCCACCTTTGCCTCGATCCAGGCGCTGTTGTTCCGGGCGAGCGCGACGCCGTCGGCGAAGGCCGCGCGCTCGGGGATGGTGACCAGGACGCTGCCGTCGCCCACCGGCAGGCGCAGGCTCAGCCGGCGCGCCCGCGGATGGCGGCGAACCACGAGAGCCATCTCCCGGCCGCCGATGACGAGGCTGGTGCGGCGCTCACGCTCCTGCTCGACGCGGCCCGTCCTGCCCGGCATCCGCTCAGCCCAGCGGCGGCGGCGTGAAGGCGATGCGGTCGAGCGCCGACGCCAGGGCGGCGGCCTCGGCCGTCGTCAGCCTGACCAGCGGCGGGCGGATGGCGCGCCAGCTCTCGACGCCGCTGTGCCCGGCCATGATCTCCTTCAGCGCCGCGCTCAGGGGATGCGCCGAAACCGCGGCGCGCACGGCGTTGAGCCGGGACTGCGCCGTCTCGGCGGCGGCGCCGTCGCCCGCGGCATGCGCCTTCACGACCTTGGCGGCGAGGGCCGCGGCGACGTTGCCGACGGCGGTGATGCACCCCGAGCCGCCCTCGCGCAGCAACGGCAGCAGGCACTCGTCCGAGCCGGCGAGGACGCGAAAGCCGGGAAAGGCACGGGCGGTGGCGATCATGCCTTGAAGATCGCCCGAGCTGTCCTTCATCCCGGCGACGATGCCGGGGTAGCGGCGGAGCAGCCGCTCGATCAGGCGATGGCCGAGCGGCACCCCCGCCATCTGCGGGAAATGGTAGAGGTAGACGCGGAGCCTGCCGTCGCCGACCCGCTCGATCACCTCGCTGTAGGCGGCGAACAGGCCGTCGTCGCTGACGCCCTTGTAGTAGAATGGCGGCAGCACCAGCACGCCGGCCACGCCGTGGACAACCGCGTGGCGGGTGAGTGCAACGGTGTCCGGGATCGCGCAGCAGCCGGTCCCGGGCAGCAGCCGCCCCGCCGGGATGCCGCCGGAGAGCAGCCGCTCGAGTATCTCCGCCCGCTCCTCGCGGGAGAACGAGTTGGCCTCGCCGGTCGTCCCCAGGATCGACAGGCCGTCGCAGCCGTTGTCCAGCAGCCAGCGGCAGTGGCGGGCGAACAGCGCATGATCGGGCGAAAGATCCTCGTGCAGCGGCGTCAGCGCCGCGGCGAAGACGCCGGAGGTGACGGGGGTCATGATCGCTCGCTTCGGCTCAGGCCGGCCAGGTGACGATGTGGTGCTCCAGCGGCCCGGCGCGCCGTTCCGGCACCGCCCGGCCGCGCACCGACGCGCCGACGCGATGGACCATGTCCGGATCGCCACAGACGAGATGATGCCAGTCCGGAAGGTCCTTGCCCTCCGCCAGCAGGCGGTAGGCGCAGGTGGACGGCAGCCAGGTCAGGGCGAGCACGTTCTCGGCCGTCAGCGCCTCGCAATTGGGGACGTGGCGGCGGCGCTCGGCATAGTGGCTGCAGCGGCAGGTGCCGAGGTCGAGCAGCCGGCAGGCGACGTTGGTGAAGCTGATCTCGCCAGTGAAGCCGTCCTCGATCTTCTCCAGGCAGCACTTGCCGCAGCCGTCGCAGAGCGCCTCCCACTCCGCGGGGCTCAACTCGGCAAGAGCGCGCTTCTTCCAGTACTCCGGCTCCAGCGCGCCGTCGGCGCCGGAGCTTGCGTGCAGCCCGTCCATGCATCCACCTCCCGCACCCCCACGCGCGGACATTTCGGGCATTCCCGCGCCGGCGTCAACCGCCGAGCCGCTCGATCAGGGCCATGGCGGCGGCGGGGTTGCGCGCCTTCTCGCCGCTGATGACGTAGAGGTAGACGTCGCGGCCGGCGCCGCCGGACGGAGGTTCGGAAGGAGGCGAAGCAACCGTGGCGAGGCCCTCTGGCATTCGGCCCGCCGCCCAGGCCTTGGCCCGCGCCGCCCACAGGTCGAGCGCGGCCGGGGCATAACCCAGCGGCTCGGCCTGCGTCGTTCCCATGATCCGGGCGTAAGCGAAAGGCGCGGTGGCATCGGCGATCTGCGGATACCGGGCGTCGCCGGCGACGACGATGGCCACGCCATGCTCGCGGGCCAGGGCGACGAACTCGGCCCTGGCGAAGCTCGCATGCCGCACCTCGAGGGCATGGCGGAGCGGCCGCCCGTCGATGGCCTTGGGCAGGAGCGCCAGGAAGGCGGCCAGGTCGTCCGGGTCGAACCGTTTCGTCGGCGGGAGCTGCCAGAGGATCGGGCCGAGCTTGTCTTCCAGCGCCAGGACGCCGCTTGCGAAGAAGCGCTCGACCGACGCGCCGGCCTCGGCGAGGGCCGGCCGGTTGGTGGCGTAGCGCGGCGCCTTCACCGAAAAGACGAAGCCTTCCGGCGCCTCGTCGCGCCACTTCTCGAAGCTCTCCGGCTTCTGCGTGCGATAGAAGGTGGCGTTGATCTCGATGGAGGTGAGGTGCTCGGCGGCGTAGGCCAGCTCGCGCTTCTGCACCAGCCCGTGCGGATAGAAGCTGCCGCGCCAGGGCGGGAAGCTCCAGCCGCCGACGCCGATGCGGATCCGGCCGCTCGCCGCGCTCATCCCGTCGCCCTCATCCCGGCTCGTCCTCCCTGGTGATGAGGTGGACGAAGGAGCCGAAGACGGTACCCTCGACGAGCCCGGTCGTGCCGAGGTCGCGTCCGCCCGCGTCGAAGGCCTGCATCAGCGGCGTGCCCGGCCCCTCGCTGAGCGTCCGGGCGTAGTGGAACTCGTGGCCGCGGTAGCCCGCGCCGGGCAGACCCAGCGGCGTTCCTGCGATCAGGCTCACGCTGCGATAGCCGAGGTGCAGGCCGCGGTCGGCGAACGACGTTTCCAGCGGCAAAAGCCCGGCCATGGCGTGCCGGTGCCCGTCCGCGTCGACCAGCCCACGGCCGAGGACCATGTAGCCGCCGCACTCGCCGAAGATCACGGCACCCCGTCCGGCGGCGGCGCGGAGACCCCCGAGGAACCGGTCCGCCGCGGCCAGCCGGCCAGCGTGCAGCTCCGGGTAGCCGCCCGGCAGGTAAACCGCGTCGACGCCCGCGTCCGGCGCTTCGTCCCCCAGCGGCGAGAAGCCGACGATCTCCGCCCCCGCCGCCCGCCAACCGTCCACGACCAGGGCGTAGCGGAAGGCGAAGGCGGCGTCGTCGGCGACGGCGATGCGCTGGCCAAGCGGCGGAACGGGCACCGCGGCCTCGGCTTGCGCCCCGTCGGCGACACCCCCGCGGGCCAGGGCGACGAGCGCGCCGACATCGACATGGCGGGCGACGAGACTCGCGGCGGCGTCGAGGAACGCCTCGAGCTCCGGATGCTCGCGGGCCTGGACCAGGCCCAGGTGCCGCTCCGGCAGAACCAGCCCGGCCGCGCGCGGGAGGAAGCCGAGGACGGCCACGTCGGGCACGGCCAGGGCGCAGGCCTCGGCAATGACGGCGGCGTGGCGGTCGCTGCCGATGCGGTTGAAGACGACGCCGGCCAGGGCGACGTCCGGCCGGTGGGTGGCGAAGCCGCGGACGATGGCCGCCGCCGAGGCCGCCTGGGCGTGGGCGTCGACGACGAAGACCACCGGCCAGCCGAGCGCCGCCGCCAGGTCGGCGGTCGATCCGGTCGTGGCGGTGGCGCCGTCGAACAGGCCCATGACGCCCTCGCAGACGACGAGTTCAGCGGTCGTCGCGATCCGCGCGGCCGCCGACCGGAGCATCGCCGGAGGCATCGCCCAGGGATCAAGGTTGACGCAGGGCCGGCCCGACGCGGCGGCGTGGAAGGCCGGGTCGATGTAGTCCGGGCCGACCTTGGCCGAGGCGACGGCGACGCCGCTACGCGCAAGGTGGCGGAGCAGGCCGAGGGTGACGACGGTCTTGCCGCTGCCGGACGACGGCGCGGCGATGATCAGCCCCGGCGCGGGCATCACATCGCCGCGTGCCGCGGCGGCTTGCCCTCACCCTCCCGCTGCGCGGGCCCCTCCCTCTCCCACGGCTTCGCCGCGGGCGAGGGCCACGCAGCGGCGCTGATGCCGCTGGTCTCCCTCTCCCGCGCGCCGAAGGCGCAAGTGGGAGAGGGTCGGGGTGAGGGCATCATATTCTTTGTCGCCTGCCTCCGTTTCACCCGAGCAGCTTGCGCAACTGGTCGGCCATCTCGTCCGGCGGCAGGTCGTGGCGGAAGTGCTGCACGAACTTGCCGTCGGGGCCCATCAGGTAGGTGATCGAGGTGTGGTCGACCAGGTAGTTCGCCGGGTCGTCGCCCGGCACCTTGGCATAGTAGACGGCGTACGCCTTGGCCGCCGCCGCGACCTGCTCCGGCGTGCCCGTCAATCCGCGCATGTCGGGGCTGAAGTGGCCGACGTACTCCTTGAGGTGCGACGGCGTATCGCGCTCGGGATCGACGCTGATGAGGATCGGCTGCACCTTCTTCGCCTGCGCCTCGCCCAGCAGGTCGAGGGCCTGCATGTTCCGGTTGAGCGAGGTCGGGCAGACGTCCGGGCAGTAGGTGAAGCCGAAGTAGACCAGCATGTAGCGGCCGCGGAAGTCCTCGTCGGTGACCGGATTGCCCGCGTCGTCGATCAGGCTGAACGGCCCGCCGATCCGCGCCGTGCCGGGCGAGGCGATGGCCGGGGCCTCGTGCCCGGCGGGGGCGAAGTAGTGCCGGCCGGCGAAGTAGGCGACGACCAGGAGCGCGGCGATGGCGAAGGCGATGGCGATGCCGTTGAAGGGCTTCGTCGAGCCGGTCTCTCGTCGCTCTGGCGTGTCGTTCACGTGCCGTCCTTCCGTTCAGGCGCCGTTAATCAGGCGATGGTGCGCCAGGCGAGGTAGCCTAGCGCCGCGGCGTTGACCAGCATCACCAAAGGCATCAGCCGCACCGCCAGCGGCTGCCACGTGCGCCCGGCGACGTGGCCGGCAAGCCCGACGGCGACCAGCGCCGGCACCGTCCCGGTTGCGAAGGCGAGCATGCCGAGCGCGCCGGAGAGCGGCCCCGCCGAGGCCGCCGCCGCGGCGAGCGCGCCGTAGAGCAGGCCGCAGGGGAGGAAGCCCAGCGCCAATCCCAGCACGTAGCCGCGCCAGCCCACCGGCTTCGCGAACAGCGGCCGGACCAGGCCGCCCAGCCGGCCGGCGAAGGCGCTCTCGCCGCTGCCGCCCGGCCACGGTAGGGCGAGGCCGAGGCGCTGCAGCCCATAGCCGGCGAAGAAGACGGCGGCCAGGACCAGGAGGGCCGCCGACAGCCACCTCAGGCCGGTGACGTTGATCAGCCCGCCGGCGAGCGCCGCGGCGGCGGCACCGAGGCCGGCGTAGGTGGTCGCCCGGCCCAGGTGGTAGGGCACGAGTGCTGCGCCGGTGAGCCTGTGGAACTCGCGCATCTCGCCGGCCGGCCGGGCCTCCAGCCGCGAGACCACTTGGCCCACGACGAACGGGCCGCACATGCCGACGCAATGGGTGATGCTGCCGAGCAGGCCGGCTATGAACAGGCTGGTGAACAGCCCGCCGTGCACCTCCACCGCGGCGTGGCACTCGGCGACGCCCGCGGCGAGAACGCTCAGGATGGTGCTGTCGAGGTCCATGCCGGCCGCTTCCGCGCGCGGCGAACCCGCGCACTTCCGTTCATGAGATACGGCTGATACAGCCGCCGTGTCAAATCGGCGCGCGCCGTAAAGACTGCTGTAGGATGGAGCCATGGACGATGCACTGCCGGCGAAGGTGGAGCTGCGCCGGGGCTGGACCACCGGCACCTGTGCCACGGCGGCGGCGACGGCCGCCTACGAGGCGCTGCTGACGGGGGCGTTCCCGGAGGCGGTGAGCGTCACCCTGCCCCGCGGCGGCACCGCGACGCTCAAGATCGCGAGCGCGTGGCTGGAGCGGGACGGCGCCACCGCCGGGGTGATCAAGGACGCGGGCGACGATCCGGACGTGACCCATGGCGCCGAGGTTCGCGCCAGCGTCACACCCGGGGCGCCGGGCTCGGGCGTCGTCTTTTGCGCCGGCGAGGGCGTCGGCACCGTCACCCTGCCCGGCCTGCCGGTACCGGTGGGCGAGCCGGCGATCAACCCGGGGCCGCGGGCGATGATCCGCGCCGCCATCGCCGCCGTCGCCCATCGGTGCGGCGCGTCCGGCGACGTCGTCGTCACCATCTCGGTTCCGGGCGGCGAGGCGCTGGCGGCGAAGACGCTGAACGGCAGGCTCGGCATCCTCGGCGGCCTGTCGATCCTGGGCACCACCGGGGTGGTCGTCCCCTTCTCCTGCGCCGCCTGGATCCACTCCGTCCATCGCGGCATCGACGTCGCCCGTGCCGCCGGCCTCCCCCACCTCGCCGCCGCCACCGGCAGCACGTCGGAGGCGGCGGTGAAGGCGCTCTACTGCCTCCCCGAGGCGGCGCTGATCGACATGGGCGACTTCGTCGGCGGCACGCTCAAGTACCTCCGCCGCCACCCGGTGCCGCGGCTGACCATCGCCGGCGGCTTCGCCAAGCTGGTCAAGCTGGCGCAGGGCGCGATGTTCCTGCACTCGTCCAAGTCCCGGGTGGACATGCCGGCGCTCTCGCGGCTGGTGGCGGCGCTGGGCGGAGGCGAGGATCTCGTCACCGAGGCCGCCGGCGCCAACACCGCCGCCCAGGTTCTCGCCGCGGCGACGGAACGCGGCCTGCCGCTGGCGGACGCGGTGGCCACGCGAGCCCAGGCGGTGGCAGCCGCCGCGCTGGATCCGGCGACGGACGTCGAGGTCGTCGTCTTCGACCGGCAGGGCGCTTTGGTCGGGCGCGCCGGCTTTCGTGGCTGAGCGGCTGCTCATCCTCGGCGGCACCCGGGAGGCGGCGGCGCTGGCCGAAGCGGCGCACACGGCCTTCCCCGAGCTGGAGATCACGAGTTCGCTCGCCGGCCGGACGGCCCGGCCAGCGCCGCTTCCAGGCCGGTTTCGCGTCGGCGGCTTCGGCGGCTCGCAAGGCATCGCCGCCTACCTGCGCGACGAGCGGATCGATGTCGTGATTGACGCCACCCACCCGTTCGCCGCGACGATCTCCGCGCACGCCGCCGCGGCCTGCGCGGCGACGGGGACGCCGCGGCTGCTGCTCCTGCGCCCGCCGTGGCAGCCGCGGCCCGGCGACCGGTGGCACGAGGTGGCCGACATGGCCGAGGCGGCGCGGACGGTGGCGGCGTCCGCCCGCCGCGCGTTCCTCACCGTCGGCCCCGGCGACCTCCCGGCGTTCGCCGGCCTGCCGCATGTCTACTTTTTGGTGCGGCTGATCCAGCCGCCGCAGACGCCACCGCCGCTCGCGGGCTATACGCTCGTCGTCGCCCGTCCGCCCTTCCCCCTCGAGGCCGAGCGGGCGCTATTCGCACGGCAGCGGATCGACACGCTGGTGACCAAGCAGAGCGGCGGCGCGACCGAGGCGAAGCTGACCGCGGCACGGGAGGCCGGCGCGGGCGTGGTGGTCATCCGCAGGCCGGAAAAGCCCGCGGGGGAAACGGTCGCGACCGTCGCCGAAGCCTTGGCCTGGCTCGCCGCAACGCTCGGCCGGCGGCGATAGCGGCGCCGTCGCCTATGTGGCCGCGCGCCCGCGCCGTCCGTCAGTCACCCGTCATGGCCGTGCTCGTCACGGCCATCCACGCCTTGAATGGACCCCCGGAACGAGTCCGGGGGTGACGGATGAGGGGTTCCGGGGGCCGTCGAGCCGAGTTGATGACGCCCGGACGCTCGTGGTTCCCCGCCGGCCGAGGTCTTCGGGCGCAGCACGTGGTGGTGGTCGGCGGCGTAGAGCCGGCTGTCCGTGAACGACGCGTCGGCCAGCACCCGGCCGACCAGGATCAACGCCGTCCGGGTGAAGCCGGCGGCCTTCACCGGCTCGCGAATGTCGGCGAGCGTCCCGCGCAGCACCTGCTCGTCGGGCCAGCTTGCCCGGTAGACGACCGCGACCGGGCAGTCCTCGCCGTAGTGGGGGACGAGGGCGCGGACGACGCGGGCGAGGTTGGTGACGGAGAGGTGGATGGCGAGCGTCGCCCCGCTCTCGGCCAGCTTCTCCAGCTCCTCGCCCGGCGGCATCTCGGAGCTGCGGGTGGCGGTGCGGGTCAGGATCACCGTCTGGCTGATCCCAGGCAGGGTCAGCTCGCGCTTCAGGCTCGCCGCGGCGGCGGCGTAGGCCGGCACGCCCGGGGTGATGTCGTAGGCGATGCCGAGGGCGTCGAGCCGGCGCATCTGCTCGGCGATGGCGCCGTAGAGGGAGGGATCGCCCGAATGCACCCTGGCGACGTCGAGGCCGGCGGCGTCGGCGGCCTCCATCTCGGCCACGATCTGGTCGAGGTGCAGCGGCGCGGTGTCGACGACCCGCGCGGCCTCCGAGGCTTCGGCCACGACCTCGGCCGGCACCAGCGAGCCGGCATAGAGCACGACCGGCGAGCGGCGGATCAGGTTCAGGCCGCGCACGGTGATCAGGTCGGGTGCGCCCGGCCCGGCGCCGATGAAATTCACGGTCATGGCGCGGGCGCTTCCTCTCTTTTGCGGGCGTAGCCGCGCGGGGTGTAGACCCAGCGGCTCATGCCGCGGGCGATCAGCCGGGTCTGGCTGTTGCCGACGAGGATGACGGTCAGCATGTCGGCCAAGTCCGGCGCCAATTCGTCCAGCGTGATCACCTCCACCCGCTCGCCGTCGCGCCCGAGGTTGCGCGCCAGCACCACGGGCGTGCCCGGCGGGCGGTGGCGAAGCAGGATCGTGCGTGCCGCGACCAGCTGGTCGCGGCGGCGCCTGGAGACGGGATTGTAGAGGGCGACGACGAAGTCGCCGGCGGCCGCGGCCACGAGCCGCCGCTCGATCTCCTCCCACGGCGTCAGCAGGTCAGACAGCGAGACGGTGCAGAAGTCGTGGCCGAGGGGTGCGCCGATCCGCGACGCCGCCGCCTGCAGCGCCGAGACGCCCGGCGCAACCAGGGTCTCGACGCGGTTCCACTCCGGCCGGTCCTCCACCTCCAGCAACTCGAACACCAGCGCCGCGAGTGCGTAGATCCCGGCGTCGCCCGAGCTCACCAGGCAGACGCGGCGGCCGCGGGCGGCCAGATCCAGCGCCAGGCGCACCCGCTGCTCCTCCTCCGCCAGCTCGGAGGTGTGGCAGGCCTTGCCGGCCAGCAGGTCGCCGATGAGCTCCAGGTAGAGGCCGTAGCCGACGACGTCGTCGGCCGCGGCCAAGGCCGCCGTCGCCTCGGGCGTGCGCCATGCCGCCTTTCCGGGGCCGATGCCGACGACGGTGAGCCGGCCGCGCGGCCGGCCGGCGCGGCCGGGCTCGATGTCGAGGCGGGCACGGGCGATGGCGCAGGTTGCCTGCGCCGACTTGGTCTTGGTGACGAACAGGCTCGCATCCGCCCCGGCGGCGGCTAGCGCGGCGCCCTCGGCGACGCCGTGGCAGCCGACCTCGCGAAAGACCACGTCCGACGGGTTGGCGAGGCGAGGCCGCTCCCGCTCCAGTTCGTCGGCGGTGAAGAACCGGGCCGGGACGCCCAGACGGGCGGCCACTGCATGCACCGCCGGCTCGTCCGCCTTCAGATCCAGCGAGGCGACGCAGGCGACCGAGCCGGCCGCCAGCCCGTGCGCGGCGAGCGTGCCCTCCACCAGCCCGATCAGCTCGTCGGCCGGCGCACCGCGGGCGCAGCCGACGCCCACGACCAGCACCGGCGGATGCAGCACCAGCGTCGTCGGCGAGAGTTGCGTCCGCCGGTCGGTGACGCGCACGCCGAGCGCTCCCGCGGCGCCCGCGCTGTCGACGAAGGGGGCGCGCGACGAGCGCAGCCAGGTGCCGTCGCCGGCACCGACCGACAGGTGCACCGGCCGGTCGGCGAGCAGCGCCGCGGTGATCGTCTTCGCCGCGGCCGGGTTTGCCAGGCGCCAGCCGGGCGGCGGATCGTCCAGCGCCAGGCCGAGGCGGACGTCGCCGCCGGTGGTGATGGCGGCGATGCCGGCCAGAGCGTCGGCAATGGCTTTGGCCAGGCGGTTGGCGCCGTGGTGGCCGCCGAGCAGGGGCACGGCGCAGGCGCCGGTCTCGGCGACGGCGACGACGGGCGGCTCCGCACGCTTGTCTCCGAGCGCCGGAGCCAGCGCCCGGATCAGGATGCCGGCGGCGCAGACGCCGACGATCGGGGTGCCTTCGGCAAACAGCGCGCGCAGGTGCGCCATCGTCTCGGCGAAGGCCTCGTCCCCGCCGTCGGCCCGGCCGGCGAGCCCGTGGACGCGGCTCTGCGGCAGCACCGGCTGCAGCCGTCTCGCCAGCGCCAGCCCGCCCGGAGACAGGGCGACCAGCGCCGCCCCCGCCGGCAGCCCGGCCGCGTCCGCGGCGGCGCGCGGCGGCGCCGTTTCGGGATCGGCGCGGCGGACGAGAACCATGGAAAAGTACGGCGCGGTCTTCAGCTCCGCCGCGTCCAGCGGCAGGACCGTCTCGCCCTCCATCGTCGCCCGCTCGACGTAGCGGGCGCCGGCGGCGAGCCCCAGCCGCGACAGCACCCGGCGGACCTTGGCCAGGTGGCGGCCCACCTTCATGACCGCCGCCGCGTCGGTGAGCGCTAGGCGGGCGGCGAGTTCGTCCTCGGGCAGCGTCGCCGGCAGCACCGTCAGGATCTCGTCGCGCGACGCGAGCCAGGTCCCCGCGGCCGCCGCCGCGGCGCCCAGCGACGAGACGCCCGGCACCACCCGGGCCGGGTAGCGTGGCGCCAGCCGCTCGTAGACGTACATGAACGAGCCGTAGAGGAACGGGTCACCCTCGCACAGCACGGCGACGTCGCGGCCGGCGTCCAGGTGCTCGGCGATGATGGCGGCGTAGCGGTCGTAGACGTCGTTCGCCGGGAAGCGCCCGGAGATCATCGGCGTGGAGATGACGATCTCGGCTCGCCCGGGCGGGATATGCCTGTCGGCGATGGCGCGGACCAGGCTCTCGCCGCCCTCCGGTGCCGGATAGGCGATGACCGGGACAGCGGCGAGGATCGCTTGCGCCTTCACCGTGATCAGGTCCGGGTCGCCCGGGCCGATGCCGAGGCCGTAGAGGGTGCCGGTCACGGCTTGACGCCCACGTACTGCACCACCTCGAGCAGCGGCCGGAAGCCGGTAAAGCCGCCGACGGGTTCGGCTCGGGCGACGGACAGGCGGGTGAGGTCGCCGCCGTTCTCGCCGCGGAAGGCCGTGAGCCTGGACAGCCCTTCGAGGCTCACCGCGTTGGCGACCAGGCGACCGCCCCGCACCAGCGCCCGCCAGCAGGCCTCGAGCAGGCCGGGCCGGGTCAGGCCGCCGCCGACGAAGACGCTGTTCGGCACGGGAAGTCCCTCCAGCGCCTCGGGCGCTGACCCCTGGACGATCTCGAGCTGGGGAACGCCGAGCGTGGCGGCGTTGCCGGCGATGGCGGCGCAGCGGCCGGCCTCGCGCTCGATGGCAATGGCCCGCGCCGCCGCCCCGCCGGCGGGAACGCTCGGCGGCACCAGCCGCAGCCACTCGATGGCGACGGAGCCGGCGCCGGCGCCCACGTCCCACAGCACCTGCCCCGGCAGCGGCGCCAGCGCCGAGACGGTGAGCGCACGGACCTCCCGCTTGGTCAGCTGCCCGTCGTGGACGAAGAGGTCGTCGGCCAGGCCGGGGCCCGATGGCGTCGCCCGCGCGTCCCAGCCGGGTCGGCAGACGATGGCCAGCGTGTTCAGGTCGGCGGCCGGCGGCTCGGTCCAGGCGTTGGCGACGCCGTCGATGCGGCGCTCGTTCGCACCGCCGAGATGCTCGAAGACGGTGACCTCGCTGGGGCCGAAGCCACGGGCGCGGAGCAGGGCCGCGGCCTCGGCGGGCGTGTCGCCGTCGCGGCTGAGGACGAGCAGCCGGGCGCCGGGGCGGACGTGGAGGTTGAGCGTTTCCAGCGGCCGGCCGTGGACGCTGACCGCTTCCACCTCCGCCAGGGGCCAGCCCATGGCCGCGGCGGCGAGGCTGAAGGCGCCGGCGCTGGGCAGTACCCGCATCTCTGAAGGCGCGAAGCGGCGGCCGAGCGTCGCGCCGATGCCGAACCACATGGGATCGCCGCTCGCCAGCACGACCACGCGGCGGCCGCGCCAGCCGGCGATCGCCTCCATGGTCGCGTCGATGCCGGCGGCCCAGGTCAGGCGCTCGGCCTGCGTCACGGCGATCATCGCCTGATGGCGCTCGCCGCCCACCAGGAGCTCGGCCTGCTCGACGAGCGAGGCTGCGGCGGAAGACAGGCCGGCAACGCCGTCTTCGCCGATGCCGACGACGCAGAGCCACGTCCCGGTGGTCATGACGACGCGGTCACGGCGACCGTGGTCATGGCGACCGTGGTCATGGGGCCGCGCCGTTGGCGGCGCTTCCGGCCAGGGCATTGACCGCGGCGGCGGCAAACGCGCTGCCGCCCCGCCGGCCGCGGAGCGCGATGTAGGGAACGCCGGCCGGGTGCGAGATCAGCGCGTCCTTGGACTCGGCGGCGCCGACGAAGCCGACCGGCAGCCCCAGGATCAGCGCCGGCCTCGGCCCGCCCAAGTCGATCAGTTCCAGCAGGCGGAACAGCGCGGTCGGGGCGTTGCCGATGGCGACGACCGCGCCCTCCAGCTGCGGCCGCCAGCGATCCACGGCCGCCGCCGAACGCGTGGTGCCGAGGGCTTCGGCGTCATCGCCGACGCCGGCCTCGCCAAGCGTACAGAGCACCCGGTTGTGCGCCGGCAGGCGCGAGCGGATGATGCCGGCCGCGACCATCTCCGTGTCCACCAGGATCGGCGCGCCGGCGGCAAGAGCGGCACGGCCCGCCGCAGCGGCGCCGTCGCTGAAGGCGAGGTCGGCAATGATCCGCGGATCGCCGCAGGCGTGGATCATCCGCACCGCCAGCGCCTCCATCTCCGCCGGCAGCGAGCTCAGGTCGGCCTCGGCGCGGATGGTGGCGAAGGACAGCCGGTAGATCTCCTGCGGGTCGCGGACGTAGTCGTAGGTCCGCGCCGTCGGCACGGCCGCGGGCCTGGGCCCGCCCGTCATCGTCTCGATGCCGAGGATCCAGGCCTCCTCCCGCTCGACCAGCCGCCGCTCGGCCTTGCTCAGGCCGGGCGGTCCGGCAAACAGCGGCGCCAGCGCCCCGCCGGCGTCGAGGCGGGCGAGATGGTCCAGCGTGCCGCGGACCTGCCGGGCGTCCTTGACGTCGTCGCTGTGGGCGATGGGAAAGGCGGACGGGTACACCTCGGCGAACAGGACCCGCCAGTCCTGGCCGTCCGGACGGTGCAACGGCGCAAGGCCGGTCTCAAACGGCCAGACCCGGGCCACGGCCTCGATCCAGGGGTGGTGACGCAGGCGCTGCAGGGCGGCGATGCCGAGCAGGGTCTGGCCGCCGACGCTGCCGTTGTAGGCGAGCTTCCAGACCGGCTGCGGCCCCTTGGCGGCGCGGTCGGCCAGCCGGTACTCGGCGAACGTCGTCGCCTCGCCGTAGCCGCCGGGCCGGGTCATGCCCAGGCTCGCGCCGGCGGAAGATCCGGGGCAGCCCCAGAATGGGAACGGCCCGCCGGAGATGGCCTCGTTGAAGGCGCACGCCACTTCGAAGCGGTTGTTGGCGTTGTCGCCACCGTCGCGTACGCGGGCGGCGATCTCCTTCCAGACGCCGCGCCAGGTGCCGTCGGCCGGCCGCAGCGAACGGGCGAAGCCGCCGGGGTAGCCGAAGGCGAAGTCGAAGCCGCAGAGGACGACGCGATCGCGCGCGACCATGTCGCTCAGCGCGTCGGCGAGGATCTCCATCGCCTCGGAGCGCGTCGAAGGGTTCAGCAGCCGCGCCGCGGTGACGCCGTCCTGCCGCTCGGCGATGCCGATCCAAATGCTGTCGGCGCCGGTCCTCGGCACGGCCGCGGCGCTCCAGTCGACCATGACGTAGGCATCGAAGATCGCGCTCGGGCTGCTCACGGCCGGCGCTGGGCTTTCGCCTGGGCGCCGACGGCGCCGGCGTGGGCGTGGGCATGATGCTCATGGTGCGCGTGCCCGTGATCGGCGTGAGCGTGACCATGCTCGTGAGCGTGCCCATGAGCGTGGTCGTGCCCGTGCCCGTGCCCGTGCCCATGATCATGCCCGTGCCCATGATCATGCCCATGGCCGTCGCCGTCCGTGCCGACGCCGCGGACGTGGAAGTGGTGGCCGGCCTGCGGCGCGCCCTGATCCTGCTCGAAGCCGATGATCTGCTCGCGGTACTTGCACATCTGGCAGTTCATGACGTTGGTGCCGTTCAGCATCTCGCCGACGCGCTCGACGAAGGTGTCGATCACCAGCGCATGGTCCTTCAGGTACGGCGCCTTGACGATCTCGACCTCCGGATGCGCCGCCTGGCAGGCGTCGGCCTGTGTGTAGATGCGATCGACGAGGATGCCGGTGAAGAGGAAGTAGGGAAAGACGATGATGCGCCGGTAGCCGAGGCGGACGGCGTGGTCCAGGCCGGCGTCGACGCGCGGAAAGGCGACGCCGCTGTAGCTGACCTCGGTCCAGCCGAAGCCCATGCCCTCCCAGAGCATCCGCGCGACCTTGCTGACGTTGGAGTTGGCGTCGGGATCGTTGGTGCCGCGGCCGACCACCATCAGCAGGGTGTCCTTGCGGCCGACCGCGGCTCCGGCCGTGCCCTCCGCTTCGGCGATGCGTTCCGCCGCAGCCCGGAGCAGCCGGGTGTCCACCGCCAGCTCGCGGCCGTACTTGACATCGATGCCCGGATGCTCGGCGGCGAAGCCGTTGATCTCGGACGGCAGGTCGTTCTTGACGTGGCCGGCGGCGAACAGCATCCCCGGCAGGCAGAGGATGCGCTCGGCGCCGCGGTCGCGGAGCGCGTCCAGGCCGTCGCGGATCATCGGCCTCGCGAACTCGAGGAAGCCGCTGTCGACGTCGTACTCGGGCAGGCGCCGGCGGAGATGGTGAGCGAGGGTGTGGAACTCGTTGACGGCGGCAACCGAACGGCTGCCGTGGCCGCAGATCATCACACCGGTGCGTGGGGTCATGGCGCCTGGTCCCTTGCCTTCGAGCGTCGTCAGACCTGGTGGGGACGGGCATCGTCCGCCACCCGCGGCGCGGCTGGTCATGGCCTCCGGCCGGCTCGCGGGCGGCATGATAGGGACCGTGGTGCGCCCTGTCATGCACCGCGACACGGCGATGACACGGCGGCAGCCGGCTCCGGGAACCGAACGCCGCGCCGACGAGCGCTCCACCAGGTTTGCCGGCCGGGCGTCGGTGGGCTTGCGGGCCGTGGCGGCGGAGCCGCGCCTGTCCTAACATGGCCGCCCCGTGCCCCACGCCGTGCAACCGCCGCGTCCTTCGACGGAGGCCTGATCATGCCGAGCCCAGCACAACCCCTTCACCGCGTCGCCCTCGATTTCCGCCACGACGATCCGTCGGCCGACCCCGCCGTCGTGCGCCAGGACCTTTCCGCCTGCGAGATGACCGGCGCCTGCCTCTGGCTCGGCTGCGACGAGACGACGACGGTCCAGCGGCTGGTCCGCGCCGACGACGGCCGCTTCGCCGGCCACCGCAGCTTCGACCTGGCCGCCGCCTTCGCCCTGCCGGCCGGGGCGGAGGAGGAGATCGACATCGAGGGCTTCGCCGAGGACGGCGGCTTCCTCTGGCTCACCGGCTCGCACAGCCTGAAGCGGAGGAAGCCGAAGCGCAAAGACGACGCAGCCGAGGCCCTGGCGCGGCTCTCCGAGGTCTCGGCGTCGCCGAACCGCTACCTCCTCGCCCGGCTGCCGCTGGTGCCTGCCGACGGCGGGCTGTTCGACCTCGGCGGCGTCGGCGGCGCGGCCGCTCCGGACGGCCGGCGGCCGGCCTGCCTGCCCATGACCGGAGGCCGCAACGCGCTTGCGGACGCTCTGGCGGGCGACGTCCACGTCGGCCGCTTCGTCGACGTGCCGAGCAAGGAGAACGGCCTCGACGTCGAGGGCATCGCCGCCCGGGGCGAGCGCGTCTTCCTCGGCATGCGCGGCCCGGTGCTCCGCGGTTGGGCGATGATCCTGGAGCTTGCCGTCGCCGAGGCGGAGCCGGGGCGGCTGGCGCTTACGCCGATCGGCGTCCAGGGGGAGCCGTACCGCAAGCACTTCCTCGATCTGGACGGCCTCGGCATCCGCGACCTGGCGTTCGACGGCGATGCGCTCCTGATCCTCGCCGGCCCGACCATGGACCTGGACGGCCCGGTTCGCGTCTACCGCTGGGCGGAGGCGCTGGCGGCCGACCAAGGCGACGTCATCGCCGCCGACGCCATCGAGCGGGTGGTCGAGCTGCCGTTCGGCGAGGGCGTGGATCACGCGGAGGGCATGACCCTGCTCCCGGACACGGACCCCAAGCGGTTGCTGGTGGTCTACGACAGCCCGTCGCCGGACCGGCTGCATGAGAACGGCACCGCCATCGACGCCGAGATCTTCGCCCTGCCCGGCTGAGCGGGCCGCGCCGCACCTGGCGCGAAAGCCCCATATGGGTGTACGGGAACCGGCGCCGATGCTATGATCCGGCCGCATCGACGGCGGCGACCGTCGGCGGATGGACAGGCGTGGCCACAGAGGGCGGAGCGTTGAGCGTCATTCCCTTTCCCGCGATCGAGCTGACCAAGGACGACGAGGATGCGATTATCGCCAAGGCGTACCTGGCCGGGTACTGCTGCAGCCGGACGAGCGACGACGGACGCTCCCGCGCGATCGTCCTGCTCAACGGGCGGCGAGAGGTCCGCGGCTACGTGACCAAGCAGCACTGCGTCTACGAGGTGCTGGACGCCAGACGCTCCATCGTCGCCAAGAGCCGCAGCCTGTCGGAGGTGCTGACCGCCCTGGAGAAGTAGGGGCCGCGGCTCAGCCGAAAGAGGCCGTCGCGGCTGCGGGTTCTTCGCCGCGGCCGTCGTCCGCCCGGCGGAGATGCTTCTCGTCGACGTGGCGCTTCAGGTACTCGGCGAACGACTTCCTGATCTTCGGCATGCGAAACAGCATCCCCAGGCTCGCCTTGCGGGTCTTGGTGATCAGCGTCGACGGGTCGAAGTAGCCGCGCGCGTTCTCCACCGTCAGCACGAACGGCGGCTGCCCGGCCTGCACCAGCAGGTAGCTCATCACCAGCGCGCCGGTGCGATGGTTTCCCTCGATGTAGAGCTGCGGCTCGCTGAGGATGCGGATGTAGACCCCGGCCGCCCGCTGCCAGACGGACTCGCCGCGGTTGCGGTCGTGCCATTCGACGATGTCGCGCACGCCGCCGCCGTCGGTGTCCCAGAAGTGCTCCGCCGTCGCCGCCATATGCCGGGCGTTGAGCCTGCGGGCAGCAGGATCCGGGCCGCACAGCACGATCGTGTTCAGCTCTAGAAGGTGCTTGAGGTTGCCGAGGGCGAGGAGGTCGATGCCCTCGGAAACCACGTCATCGACGAAGGCATAGCCGGCCAGGAGGTTGAAGATCACCTCGTCGTCGAGGTGGTCCCGCGGGCTTTGCAGGAATTCGTTGATGCGGGGGAACTCCGCCTGCAGGTCGCGCAGGGAGGCCTCCACCGCCGCCATGTCGATCCGCCCAGCCGCCATCGAAACCAGTCTCCCCGAGAAAACCGCTGGTGGGGCTGAACCGGCAGTCGCCATCGGCTCGGCTCTCGTCGGCAGCTTACCTTGGAGGGATCATAGCTCCGGCACCGGCCGTACGCCCGGAACAAAGGACAGTTTGCGTAACGGGCGTCATCGCGAGCCGCGGAGCGGCGTGGCGATCCAGTCCTGAAGGCACTGGATTGCTTCGTCGGCTTCGCCTCCTCGCAATGACGGTGGTGTTTGTTCGTTCAGCCTGATCACATGTTGCCAGGGCGGATCGCCGCCAGCGCCTGCTGGCCCTTGGCGACGACGTTGGCGGGCAGCGGGATGTAGCCGGAGAGGCCTTCGTCCCTGATCGTCTGTCCCTCCGTCAGCCCCCAGGCGGCAAAGTCCCGGACGGCCTCGGCCTTCTGCTGGTCCGGGTAGCTGCCGTAGAGGAGCAGCCAGCTGTAGGTCACGATCGGATAAGCCGCGTC